>SMUX01001862.1_pt1 | contig 11102 bp, 9 predicted proteins | sample 2456431 | NCBI WGS metagenome assembly SMUX01 (sample SAMN11095930, study PRJNA526329) | marine sediment metagenome | biome: Marine sediment; feature: Surficial sediment; material: Deep marine sediment; isolation source: Hadal surficial sediment | place: Pacific Ocean | collected 2014-11 | depth 0-1... | reverse complement strand
TTCGTTCTCCTCACGCTGGTCTCTCTTCCGGTCTCTGAAGGCGAACGAAGGGTCCCGCGTCATTTGCTCGCGGGGCTTTTCGCCGCATTGGCCGTCGGGTCGAAGGAGACCGGAATCATCGTCCTCCCGTTGGCCTTCATTCACCAGTTCCTCACGTTCGAGCGAACGGCCGTTTTTGGTCGAACAATTGCGGCCTTCCATGCCGTCGTTCCGGCGGGTGTTCTGATCGCAGCTGTTCTGCTTGCACGTATCCCCGTCATTGGAGGGATGGGCGGCTATCACATGGCAGCTCCCACGAGTTTGGTCGAGCGCTTGGTGGCCTTCTTACCCAGCTATCTCCAAACCGTCGCCGTGACCGGTACGCCTGGCCGCTCGTCGGCCGCCAGCTTTCTTTTCTTCGCTGTCCTTTTGGCCTTGGTCTCGGTAACGGTTTGGCTCTTCCTCGCGAGCCGGGGGTGGACTCAGGGCCAGCGTCGGCGCGTGGTCGGGTTGGGTGCAGTGGGTGTTTTCTGGCTCCTGGGTCAGATCGGTCTGGCTTGCATGTCTTTTCAGTTCTCTGCCAGATACGTGGTTGGTATGGTGGCTGGCCTCTCGCTCGTGCTCGCGGCGCTCGTCGAGGGCATTTGGATCACACGAACGATCATGGGTTCGACGACGCGTCCGGTATTGGCGTTTAGTGCGGCAGCGTCGATGGCCGTGGCGATGCTGCCGGGTCTCGCTGGTTCTACTCTCTGGTACGACTATCCCGGGATCGCTGAAGCCTCACGGATTCAGAAGAGTGAGCTTCAGGCCCTGACAGAGGAGATTCGCTTGCGCCCACCGCGGTTCCGAATGAGGATCACGGTGCGGCGGCAAGTGGGCATCACGGATGACGCCGTCGATCACGCATGGATGCTGTCACCCTGGGGCCTTCAGGCCTGGCTCGAAATGTCGTTTCCCGACACACCGATTCAGGTCGGCGTAAGCACCAACCCCGGGCAGTCGCGATCTCACTGGAACCTCGTTCTGGTCCCCGGAGATCCCGACAGTGGGTGAGCTCGACCGGCGGCATTTTCTGTAGATCACGCATGAATCGAATATCCGTTCACATATCATACAAAATCGATAGATTCAGTAACGAGGCGAGGTCAAAGATCACTTAGAAATAACGATAGTACTTCTCATCTGCCAGTTCCAGGATTTCTTTGTCTCCGCTGCTATTCCCATAAGCGTAAACATAGTCGATTTTCGAAAAGTCGAACCGGTCCTTCAATCGCTTCACCTTTTCGCTCCCATGGCAATTCAGGGTTTGGAACTGACCGGTAAGTATCTCATTTCTTTCCTCGATTTCGGTCGAGACAAGATCGATTCCCTGAGCTTTGCACCAATGGCTCAGCCAACACTTTATTGATGCCGAAACTACAACCACCGTGTGCCCTTGTCTCTGATGCCACACAATCCTCTTTAGAGCTTCCGGGCGAACTATTTTGCCAATTTCTGAGGAAGAATACTCTTCGGCTAGTGCACCGAAACCCTCGGTAGTCCACCCGCCGAAAAAGTGTGCGAATACTTTTTGCTTGGCAACATAATTTGGCACAAAGCCTACCAAGTATGCGATCAATACGGGGCTGAGTATTATGAAACCACGATAAAAGACAGATTTCTTGACAGCAAATTGCAGGAAATGTCGAAAGCTATCTCTGTACGTTATCGTCCCATCGAAGTCAAAAATTGCGAGTACCATCGACCATTCTTTTCTAGCCTAATTTGAATTCTAGAGAGCAATAGAACAACTGGCACGCCCAACACTCTCAAATAGATATTTTTTTAAAGATGAATTCTGGAATACATTTGGCCACTAACATGATCCAGCGCCAGCTCCAGTGTACGTATATAACATTGCGGTTTCGTTTATGAGCTTTGATAATTGCCTTCGCCACATCGTCCGGCTGAACGGTCAGTGCGTTCGGTAGATCCATTCCTGCGGTCATCTTCGTGTTTACAAAACCGGGCTTCACTGTCAATACCTGCACATTCGCATTCGATAGCCTGTTTCTCAGGCCGGATAGATACACTGATAGTGCTGCTTTCGATGAACCATAGATATAGTTGCTCTTTCTGCCTCGGTCCCCGGCAACCGATGTAACGCCTACTATGAATCCACTTCCGCGGTCTTCAAAATTGTTGGCGATAATATTTAGAAAGCTGACAATACCCGTGTAATTCGTATCAATAATCTTCTTGGTTTCCGAAAAATCTGATTGCGCTGAATCCTGACTTCCAAGGTATCCAGCTACTGCTATTACGCCGATAGGCTTGGCGTTTAACGTTTCATAGCAACTGCGATGCGTCTCGTAAGCAAGAATGTCGAGCTCGATGCACTCCGCTTGCCTGTCGAATCTGACTTGGATATCTTTCGCAAAATCCTGATTATCGTCTGCGTCTCTCGATGCAAGGTATAAATCATAGCCTTCACTTGCATACGCACGTGCCACTGATCTTCCAATGTCACTCTTCGATCCTATTATCAATACAAAGCTCACGTCATAATCCCACTCTTTGTGACTGTAGTGAGTTGAATTTGCTGCTCATTCCGTATTGATGCCTGAGCGTTCTAAACTTTTCGATGTATTCATACCCGACTTCAAATATCTCTCGGCTTACTCGGGCATCTTTCGCCAGATAGAATCTCCCCCCGTGTTTGATTACTATTTTATCCAGGTCACACAAGAGCTTCAGCAATTTCCGTTGGATTCTAAAATCCAATGCCAGCGTAAAGCCCTTCATGGGAAATGATAGCCAATTGCTATTGCTCCCACCCAACAGCTTTAGTACCGCAAGGGGAGAGCCTTGCCCTGACTCGGAGATCCCCGTCAAAATTTCGCGCAGCCCTTCAGGGCTCGATTCGAGTGGCAGTACAAACTGATACTGAATGAAGCCAGCATTTCCATAGATTCTGTTCCAGTGCCGAATCGTATCCAGAGGATAAAAGAACTCGTCAATAGTCACTGGCCGTGCACTGTCGCGTGATCTATTAAGATTGTAATACAGGGTGTTGAATATTCTGACCGTAGCAGTATTAAGAGTGTATGACGGCAAATTCAGGGGCAAGGACACTCGATCGCGATTTTGGTAATCAAGTTGACCGGTTGCGGCATGTTCGCCGAGCGTCACGAGTCCCCTACCAAGCGCATTCCCTTTGGCAAGACAATCAATCCATGCTACTGAATAAGTGACATCTTTATATGTATCAAAGGCTTGCAACGTCTCTTGGAGGTTCCTGGTTTTGACAATTGTCTGGTCGATAAGCGACGATGTGATCCGCTTGAGATGAAGTTTGGCCGCCAGGATGATGCCGGTCAGCCCCATTCCGCCACATGTCGCTCGAAAGAGCTCCTCATGTTCGCTTCGAGAGCATTGTACGACTTCCCCACTGGCAAGCATCATGGTCAATTCGGCAACGTGACGGCAAAATGAATTTTCGATGTGGTGATTCCTGCCATGAACGTCGCTGGCAATTGCGCCTCCAACGGTGACATACTTCGTGCCCGGTGTTACCGGTAAGAACCATCCCTTGGGTACGATAACCTCCAGGATTTCCGCAAGAAGAACCCCCGCCTGGACACTGATTGCTCCTTTCTGGTTGTCAAAGCTCAAAAAACAATCATACGGTCTCACATATATCAGGTTTTCATTTAGCGAACTATCGCCATAACTTCTACCATTTCCTCGAGCGATGTACTCCGTTTTTTGGGCGAGCAGCTGTTGCAGCGAATCATAATCGCCAAACCTGTGAACGACATTATGAATTTTGGGATAGTTACCCCAGCTCTGAAAATTCATCAAGATTCCGTTGTAGCGCTGCCTGATAACTTACTGTTATTGACACTTTGAAATACCAACTTCCGATCCCGATAGATTTTCGACGTGTAGCCAATCGTCAAGCCGATAGCGGCACCGATATATTTCGCATATTCGCTGTCAAACAAAACATCAAATGCCACCTCAAAAACACAGAATACCAATGTAAGAAGCCCGCCTATCGCAGAATAGATCGTAAATTTTCTGACGTCGTCTCCGATAGTCGTAGCTTTGAAAAAAAATGTATTTCTTGTCCAATATGTATTTGCAGATCATTCCCACAATTGTTCCATTAGACATTGCAATATAAAGAGACATAGATTCGCTGTACACACGGAAAGTAAGGTATTGAAACAGCAAATTAACACCAATAGCGAAGACCGCAAATGTAGCGTACTTGATACCGATCATGAATACAGGATCCAAGCAAATCCCAGCACCCAAGACAACAAGTTAAGCTGAATGAATCGATCATTCCAGAATACTTCCGTAGGCGACCCACTGTCTTCGTCGACAAGCGCGATTTGCATGTATCTGAGAATCCCCAAAATCACAAACAGCGCAGTCAGGTACAAATAGTTACTATGCAATTTTTCGATGATCTCTGTGGACGTCGTCCATAAAATATAAGAAACAATAACGACTGACGCCATCATCGCCATGGCGCTATCAAGAAACCGAAGATTGTATCCGCCGATCACTTTGCGCGTTTTCGCGCCTGTGTTTAAAAACAAAAGAACATCACTCCGCCTTTTGGCCAGGGCCATAAAGAGCGCAAGAAGGAACGTGATAACGACAATCCACATCGATAATTCAATTTCAGTGACTGCCGCTCCGACAAAGAGGCGTAGAACGAATCCAGTTGCAATGATGGCAACGTCCAAAATCGCGACGTGTTTGAGTAGTAAGCTGTACGCAACGTTGAGCAATACATAAGTCGCCAAAATTCCTGCACCCTGAAGAGACAACGAGGCCATCAGCATTCCACCTGCCGAAAATAACAAAGCACTTAGTGCAATTGCGAATCGAATAGAAATCAATCCGGATGTAATGGGGCGTCTTTTTTTTGACGGGTGCTGACGATCCTGCGCTATATCAAGACAATCGTTCAGCAGATAGACTCCGCTAGCCGTAAGGGAAAAAGCGACAAACGCGATGACTGTGTTCAACAGTAATTCTGGGTTACCGATTTCCAGTGCAAAGAAGAGCGGAGCAAATATAAATACGTTCTTTACGTACTGATGTACACGCAGTAGTTCTGCTGCTTGTCTCGTTTTAGAAGTTTTTCGGTTGATCAATATTCGCCCTTTTTTGATTCTACATCACCAGTTTATCGCCGATTATCTACGCCACCTCAATTCCGGCGTCCTCCAGATGGCTCTTTAACGGCCGCAGGTGCTCCGCGAAGTGCTTCCATCGATTGACAGATCGGGTATGGATTTTTTCACGAATCTGTACGGTACTTGCTGTGTTGCTCGCAGTTATGTTTTGATCGAAGTTCAGACAAGCTTCTTCGAAATCCAGTCCAAGCTTCTCAAGTAATTCTCGCGTTTGTCCTTCTTGATCGGCAACCAGTAACTCGTATTCAACTTCGATCAGTCGATCTCCAAGAGTCTTCCGCCAGTGATTGAGGAGGCGGTTATAAGCCACATAGTAACGTCCCAGATCATCGAGCGTGTATGCATAGCGGAAAAAGGATTGCTTGTACATCGCGAAACAAGCATCCATCGGATTCCTCTGCAGATGAATGATTCGCGCATGCGGATATGCTTTTGCGATGAATCCCAGGTATAAGAAGTTCTCCGGAAATTTTTCGATGAACATGGGCTTATCACCAAATTTGTAAGCCACCGCTTTCAGATAGCCATCGGCAATCGCCCCGATATCTTTTTTTGCAGTCGCTTCAACAATGGCAGGGTTCATGCCTTCGGTACTCTCAACGCCGCTTTCTCTCCTGAGAACGACTTGCATGAAATACGACTCACCGGCACTTTCCACCTTTGAATGGCAGGAAAGGATGCGCTCGGTCAACGTCGTACCCGTGCGTGGAAGGCCGACAACGAAAACAGGTGTTTTTCCTGAAGTATCAGTCGGGGCCTCATTCACTCCATCAGCCAACCAGTCCTTATTACAAACGTCAATGATCTTGTCGATCAAATGCAGGTCCGTTTCAACATCATAGTTGGCGATGCTCGCTGCCGCATCACCCGCCGACTGGTAATACTGAAATGCCTCGTTCCATTCTTCGAGGTCTTCGAGCTCTTTCCCGATCGCGTAGCAAATGTAGATATTCTTGTCAGGCGGCAGCTTCGTTGAGCGAAGAACTTCTTTCATTTGTTCGACGTGCGCCGTGTCCGTTGCCCTGACGAGTCGTGATAACTCGTAGTGATTGCGCTGATGATTTGGAAATTTCCTCAGCAACCGCTGGTAGATCTCTTTTGCTTCGTCAATCTTGCCAACATAAACACTACAGGCAGCGAGGTTGACCTGGAGCGCATCGACACCCGGCTGCAGTTCATTTGCTTTTTGATACAGAGGCCAGCCCCTCTCAGGTAGCCCGACATTCGTATATATCGTCCCCGCCATATCCAGGTAGCGTGGGCTGTCGTTCGTTTGATATTCATACCTCTGCAACAGCGTCACAGCCTCAGCGTATTGATTTGAGCGGAGGTACTGGCTGGCGAGTTCTATTGCTGCATCGTAGCGCTTGTCGTCGACATTAATCGCTTTGGAAAATGCCTTTATGGCTCGAGCCGGTCGATTTGATGCTTTTTCGACCAACCCCATCAGAAAATGTCCTTCTGAGCTGTTCTTGCGCTGCTTCAGTATTTCTTTCGCACAGGCGCTAACTCTTGCCCAGTCTTTCGCTTGGACCGCATTCCTTGCCATCAAACTGACCTGTTCAAGGTAGTTGCTCATATTGCACTTCTAATGCGGCAAAATAACAGCCAAAGACTTATTCGACTGCGATGCCGGCACTTTCCAGGTGTTCCTTCAGTGGCTGCAATTGATTCGCATAATTCTTCCAGCGATGGACGGAGCGAGTATGAATTTTCTGCCGCACCTGGATCGAGCTAGCCGTGGCAGTCGCAGATACATTCTGATCGAAGTTCAGACACGCCTCCTCGAAATCCAACCCGAGCTTCTCGAGGAGTTCTCGTGTCTGGCCTTCCTGATCGGCGACGAGCGATTCGTACTCGAGTTCGATCAGCCTGTCTTTAAGCGTCTGCTGCCAGTGATCAAGAAGACGAACATACGCGACGTAGAAGCGGCCGAGACCCTCCAGCGTGTAGGAAAACTTGTATGCCCAGGTGAATACTTGCTTGTACATCGCGAAGCAGCTATCCATCGGATTACGCTGTATGTGAATAATTCGAGCGTCTGGATAGGCTTTTGCAATGAATCCGAGATAAAAGATATTGAAAGGCAGCTTGTCGATAAACATCGATTCATCACCGAGCCTGTAATTTACCAGATCCATATAGCCATCCCCGATTATTCTGATATCCAGTTTCGCGCCCGCCTCGATCATGGCCGGAGTTATTTTCTGATCACTCTCAACGCCACTCTCGCGACGAAGCACCATCTGCATAAACTGTGTCTCACCGACACTTTGGACTTCTGAATGACTGGAAATAATCCTTTCAGTCAAGGTCGTGCCGCTACGTGGAAGCCCAATAAGGAAAATCGGGGTTTTTCCTGACACGTCTGTCGGCGCATCATTCATGCCTGCAGCCAGCCAGTCCGCGTCACAAACTTCTATAATCTTGTCAATCAGTTGCAGGTCAGTATTTATATCGTAGTCAGCTACGCTCGTAACTGCATCCCCCGCCATTTTGAAATAGTTAAATGCCTCTTCCCACTCTTCGACGTCTTCAAGCTCTTTTCCGATGGCGTAATACATGAATATATTTTTGGCAGGCGACTTGTTCGTCGAGTGAAGAACCTCTTTCATCTGCTCGATATGTGTCGTGTCGGTCGCTTTCTCCAGCTGAGCCAGTTGATAGTGATAGCGCTGATGAGTCGGGAACCGCTCGAGTAGACGTTTGTATATCCCCTTTGCCTCCTCGATTTTGCCCAGAAACATACCGCAGGTCGCAAGGTTGGCCTGAAATAGAGGAACGCCCGGCTGAAGCTCATTCGCTTTTTTAAGGAGAGGCCAGGCCCTCTCGAGCATTCCGACTTCCGAATAGACACTCCCTGCCATGTTGAGGTAGAGCGGGCTGTTGCCCAGTTTCCCTTCGTATTTGGCCACCAGGACCGCAGCGTCCGAGAAACGACGTGCAGCAGAGTGCTGTTTCGCCAGCTCGATAGCTGCATCGTAGCGGTCGGCATCCAGATCGAGCGCTTTGGCAAAATCTTCCACAGCTTTTACAGGCCGCTGTGATGCCTTCTCCACCAGTCCTGAAAGAAAATAGCCTTCCGGACTCAGGTCGTCGTGCTTCAGTATCTCTCTGACACAGGCATCGACCGTCGCCCAGTCCTTTTTGTAAGCCGCATTCCGTGCGGCCACACTAACCTGTGCCAGGTAATCATTCATAAAGTTCCACCGATATTGTCGGAAGCTGCAATCTATCAAAAACCTCTATCAATATATATTAGTCAATCTAGGATCGCGGTAATAGGCTCGGTCATGTTGCCGACGAAATGCAATTGTTATACTGCCGAATCAGGTACGATTAAACATAAAGTGCGCCTACATGACCGATCGCAATTCTAATTCTCTACCATTAAGTGATAGCTGGGACACTTTTTGGCATGACACCTTGTACGGTGCCGCTTATACCAGCGGAGGCATCAGCCATCCGGCGATCCACACTTTCTGGGATGACTTCTTTCGGGCGGCGAGAGCAAAATATGATACACCGAAAATAATCGACATTGCCTCCGGCAATGGCGCGGTTGTCGAGTGTGCAAAATCCGCTTTCGGCGGGCAGCTGCCGAATTTCACCTGCCTGGACGTTTCTGCCTCGGCCATCGATATCCTCGAACAACGATTCCCCGCTGTGCACACAATCGTCGCCGACGCCTGCCAGATTCCTCTGGATTCTGCAGGCTACGACATCGCAACCAGCCAGTTTGGCATTGAGTACGCCGGCCTCGAGGCGATCGACGAAATCGCCCGCTTGATTGCACCCGGCGGTCAGCTAGCCCTTTTGCTGCACAATCGGGCAGGCGGCATTTACAGGGAGTGCGCGGCGAGCCTCGATGCCATTGAGAGGATGCAGGTAACCAAATTTATTCCCTACTCCATCGCCATGTTCGAAAAAGGCTTCGCGGCCTGCCGTGGTGCCGACCGTGCCGAATACGAAGCAGCTGCGAAACAACTCGCCCCGGCAGTCCAGGCCCTGGAGTCGATAATGACGCAGCACGGCGAGCATGTTGCCGGTGATACCGTCATGCGGCTTTACGAGGACGTCGGCAGGATTCACGAACGCATTCAACACTATGAGCCGTCCGACGTACTGAACTGGCTCAGCAGAATGGATCGTGAATTGCACACCTTTGCGGGACGTATGGCTTCCATGTGCGGCGCGGCAATCGACAGCAAGACGTTTGATCGTTTGTGCCAAGGTCTTCGCAGGCGGGATTACACCGTGATACGGGCCGAAGCGCTTGCAGTTTCCGATCAGCAACTGCCGCTGGCCTGGGTGTTGATCGCGGTCCGGGACTGAGCGAAAGACATGTCAGAGAATTTGCGCGGTAGCGAAAGCGAGGAAATCGCCACCTGGACCAGAGAAAAGCTTGACGAGGCCGTGGAGCAAATGATGAGTCTTGGCATTGTTACCGACCTCCTGGTCGAGGCGAGACCGGTATGGACGCTGCCCTATAAGATAATGATCAGCCAGGTCCGCGATGCGCAAGAGCAGACCAGATTTAAATGGGTCATATCCGGAGAGGTTCCAATCGACTACCTTGATTCCGCTGTCGCATCAACCCCAAGGGAAGCTGCCAGACACTTCGCGTTGAAATGGCAACTCGACGCTGCACGCCATCAGGATCCGTCGGTACAGAAAACACTCGGCCCGGATCAAGCACAAAGCTGGGACCATATCGGCAGGAGACTGGCAGACAAGGCCGAAGCATTGTTTGCGTTGGTCGAAGATGAAAGCCTGTGGCAGGACTACAGTAATCCTTGACCGATGCTCCGTCTGACACGATAAAAAAGGGCCGCTGAAAGCGGCCCTAGTCGTGTTAACAAGCTGATCCGGATTATTCGAAAGTCTGCGATATCCGGAAAAAGTAGCCCGTCCCCAACATCCGGTAGGTGGTGGGATCAGTCTTTGCGTTGAAGGCACGGTCAATGAACGGCGGCTCTTCGTCTGAAATGTTGGTAATACCCAAAGTGAGCCTGGTCGTGCCAAATCGGCGCAGCTCATAATCGAATACCAGATCGTGGTACAGGAGTGAGTCAACCGTCTGAATGTAAGTCGGAACGAAGATCGCAGCAGCGGTAATCGAACTGATGTATTCAGCCAAATAGCCTACCGAGAAGTCCCCGCGGAACCAGTGAAGCGAGAAGTTCACTTTGTCCTCGGCGTATGTTCCACCGTCTTCAGCGGTAACGTCTTTGAAGTGCGTACCCTCGAACCTTTCTTCTGGTGCGCCAGGGCGCGGTATCCTGGAGCGTTCCAGCAGATGTGACCACAGAAGCGCCGCTTGAAACTGGCCAACCCCCGTATCGAAGTCAGCGCGCACTTCCAGATCGATACCTTCACCAGCCCCGGCGGCAACATTGACATTTTGGTCGATTATATCTCTGATGGTGAAGTCAGGATCGTTCCGGCGAGTGATCAGGTCACATGATGCTTGAACTTGCTCTATGTAGCACTGATCGAGGGTGAACTGAACACCGAACGTGCTGATGGTGTTTTCGAGCTCTATCCGCCACCAGTCGAGCGTGAGCGTTATATCGTTGCCCCCGAAATTCGGGGCCCAGACGAATCCCGCCGTAAAGGTATCGGCGGTCTCAGGGGTGAGTGCCGGGTTACCGCCGATTAGCGACTTGACCTGCGTGTCGGTCTGGAATGCATCCCGGCCACAGCCAGGCGGACGCGGACTCGGGAGATAGTTGTTCGGATCGCAGGGGTCGTTGTAGAGCGGGGCAGAATCCCCCAAACCATCGAACAATTCCTCGATGGTCGGCGCACGGAATGCCGTGCCGGCCGTGCCACGCAGTTTCAGCGATTCCATCGCCTGGAACTCGATACCGAATTGCCACGTAGTGTCGCTACCGAAAATGTTGTAGTCATCGTAACGGG
>SMUX01194375.1_pt1 | contig 11118 bp, 9 predicted proteins | sample 2456431 | NCBI WGS metagenome assembly SMUX01 (sample SAMN11095930, study PRJNA526329) | marine sediment metagenome | biome: Marine sediment; feature: Surficial sediment; material: Deep marine sediment; isolation source: Hadal surficial sediment | place: Pacific Ocean | collected 2014-11 | depth 0-1... | reverse complement strand
GCCTCCCCCTGGAGATCGCGCTGCAGCCCACCCACGAGCCCCGCGACCAGCCGGTCGAGGTGAGTATCGGGGCGACGTGAGTTTAGCCGCGGCTCGCAGAGCCGCGCGTTCTTCGATCATCGCGCGACGGTGACGTTCGGGCGCCCGACCGCGGCGGTGTGCCCCGGCCCCGACGCGCGGCTCTGCGAGCCGCGGCTAAACTCACGTCGCCCCGATACTCACCTCGACCGGCTGGTCGCGGGGCTCGTGGGTGGGCTGCAGCGCGATCTCCAGGGGGAGGCGCTTGCCTTCGCCGTCGTAGGGGATGTTGTCCTGGTCGATGATCCGCTGGATGGCCATGATCCCCTCCAGCAGCATCTCCGGCCGCGGCGGGCAGCCCGGGACGTACACGTCGACGGGCATGAACTGATCGACGCCCTGCACCACCGCGTAGGTGTCGAAGACGCCGCCGGTCGAGGCGCACGCGCCCATGGAGATCACCCACTTGGGCTCGCACATCTGGAGATAGATCCGCTGGAGCACCGGCATCATTTTCACCGCCACCCGGCCGGCCACGATCAGCAGGTCGGCCTGGCGGGGGCTGAACCGCACCACCTCGGCCCCGAAGCGCGCCAGGTCGTACCGGCTGCACGCGGTGGCCATCATTTCGATCCCGCAGCACGCCGTCGCGAAAGGCAACGGCCAAAGGCTCGACCGCCGCGCCCAATTCATCACGCGATTGAGCTGCGTGGTCATGGCCCCGTCAACGGGTAGCGCGGTTTCCAGACCCATGGGCTCTCCTGCCGGTCAAGGGCACGTGAAGAACTTCACAATGTATGGTATCCCCGGCCGCGATTATCGGCTACTGCCCGGGAGACCACCATTGCCGCCCGGCCGTTATCGGTTTCCCCGGGCCGTGACCGCAGGCCCACCGGCGATGGCATGATCGAACCAGAATCGCCAGGCCCACCGCGGCCCCGCCCCCCGGCCGCACGCCGCTTACCTGCCGCCTTCATCCCTCCGATGGCCCCAACGTGCCAGGAGCCAGCCAGTCCGCCACCGCCCAGCCTGAAGGTGCACGAAGCGCGTGGGGCGCGTTGACCGGGTGCCTCCTTCTTGCCCTGGCCTTACCGTCCGGCCCGCCGACGTCCGCCGCCGCACCGCCCGCCAAGGGGATCGTGCGGGAGCTCGAGTACCGCCGCGGCGACCTCGCGGCCGACCCGACCCAACGCAAGATGGACCTGGCCGCCTGGGCGGTGGAGAACGGCCTCGACGACCAGGCCGACCATCTCTACCGACAGATCCTGCGCTCCGATCCGCTGCATCGCAAGGCCCACGCCGAGCTGGTGCGCCTGGCCGCGAGCCGCCCCCTGCCGCACGAGTCGCAGGCGTACGACGCGGCTCGCACACTCCTGCCGCCGCGCTTCCGCGACTACGAGACGAAGCGGTTCATCGTGCTCTCCGACGCGCGGGGGCGGTGGTCCCGCGACCAGGCGGAGCAGCTCGAGCGGGCCGTCCACCAGTTTCGCCGTTTCGCCAAGCGCCTCGGGCTTCGCCCGCTGCCGCTGCGCCACAAGCTGGTGTGCGTGCTCTTTCGGCGGCGCGACGACTACCAGCAGTTCGCCCGCACTCACGATTCGGTCACCGATCCCTTGATCACCGGCTACTACTCGCCGAAGAACGACCGGGTGGTCTTCTACGACCCCGATTCCGAGTCCGTGCTGCGGCCGGCGGGGCCGGCCGTCGGCATGCGAGGCGAGCGGGCGCTGGCCAGCTCCAGCGAGACCACCCTGCACGAGGCGATCCACCAGCTGCTCTTTCACACCTGCGTGCAGTCGCCCATGGTCGAGTACCCGTTGTGGATCTGCGAGGGACTTGCCACCGCCTTCGAGACCGACGCCCCCAACAAGGCGTTTGGGCCCGACCACGACTACCCCCCGCGGCGAAGGCACTTCCGGCGGGCCCTGAAGCGGGACGAACTCCTCGAGTTGCGCCGGCTGGTGCGGATCACGCGCATGCCCGAGGCGGACGAGCAGACGGTCCAGGTGATCTACCACCAGAGCTACGCCCTGGTGACGTGGATGTTTCGCTTTCGCAAGCGCGAGCTCGGCGACTACCTGCTGGCCATGCTCGCCGAGCCCTCCGGGCGACCGAGTGCCGATCGTCACCTGGAGATCTTCGAAGCCGCCTTCGGCGACGCCGAGCGGCTCGAGCGCGCGTGGCTTGGGCACGAGCGCCGCTGAAACGGAGTTTCATAGGGGCCTGCTACTCCCCGGTCTGCTCCCCCCCGGCGACCACGGGGCGCGGCGAGGCCAGCGTGGCCAGGGTGACCTGGGAGGCCAGGTTTCTCTGGGCGTCTCGCAGCCGCTCCAGGAGGGCCGACCGCCGCGCTGCGCTGCCCTGATCGACCATGCGGAAGGCGACGTCGATCAGCTCATCGGCCGAAATCTGCTGCGGCGGGCGGGCCAGCGAGACCGCCACGTCCTCGCGGTTCAGCCGGTGGAGGATGCCGTCCTCGATCATCCCCTCGAACATCCGCAGCACGGTCGCCTCGGGCATCGAGGTGGCGTCGGCCACCTGACGGGCGGTGGTCGGCTGGGCCGATTGGAAGTTCTCCACCACCACCTCCATCACCAGGAGCACCGACGCCGGGTCGACGAGTCCCGACCCCGCCTTGCTCGCCTCGATCTCCTCCAGCCGGCGTCCGCCGAGCATCTGGAGGGTCGCGCTGACCTCCAGCCCGAAGAGGATGACCAGCCACATGAGATAGACCCAGAACATGAAGACCGGAATGAGCCCCAGCGATCCGTACAGCGGCCTGAACGCCACGGCGTTCTGGAAGTACGCGCCGAGGGTGTGCTTGCCCAGCTCGAGCAGGATCGACGCCACCAGCGCGCCGACGAGAGCCGGGCGGTAGGACACGTTCGTGTTCGGGATGAGCTTGTAGAGGGCGAAGGTCACGATCCACGTCGCGGTGACGCTCCAGATCACCGGCGCCGCCCGGAAGACGCTCAGCCAGCCGCCCTGCTCGGCCACCAGGGCGTCGAAGCGGCTGCTCAGGTACATGGTCATGGCGATCGCCGCCGGCGCCACGGTGAGGACCGTCCAGTAGATCGGCAGCCGACGCAGCCAGGCCCGGCCTTCCGGAGCCCGATAAATGTTGTTGAAGCTGTTCTCGATCGTGACCATCAGGCCCATGGCCGAGTAGAACAGCACGACCACCCCGACCCAGGTGATCGCCGCCAGGTTGATGTTCTGTACCTGGCCGATGAGGTCGAGCAGCCAGTCGCTGAGCGTGACCGAAGGCTCGTTCGCCTCCGGCGGCACGACCTGGAACTTGTCCAGGTTCAGCTCCGAGAAGAACTCCCCCAAACGGAGGCGGAACCAGTCGAAGGCGCCGATGGCTCGCAGCAGCATCGTCCCCACCACGAGCACCGGAAGCAGCGCGAAGAGCGTGCGGAACGCGAGGGCCCCGGCCATCTGGGGCGCCCGGTCCTGGCGAAGCTGCCGCGCCCCGTACCGGCCGAGGTCGTAGGGGAACCGCAGCGCCCGCTCCCAGCGATCGAGCTCATCGCGCGGCTGCGTCAGGGCCCGCGTGAACCAGTTTCCCTCCGGGGGCGAAGGCGTTCGAGTCATCGCATCTCCTTCATCGGCAATCGGCGCCGCCACTTGCTCGCGATCGACGAAGAGGCCGTGACTGGCGGTGGCCGAGACGCGACGATCGGCCGGCCGCCGCGAGAATCGTCGACCTCCCCCAACCGCCAAGGCGAAGCGGACCCACAGCTGCGAAGAACAACGCGCCGACGCGGCGAGGATACCATCTTTCCGATGCCTGCTCCGCACGGGTTCACCGACGCCGGCCGCGGCGAGCGGCTCCAGAAGGTGCTCGCCGCCGCCGGCGTCGCCTCGCGCCGGGCCTGCGAGACGCTCATCGAATCCGGGGCGGTCGCGATCAACGGCGAGGTGATCACCGGCCTGCCGGCCTGGGTCGATCCCGCCCACGACCGGATCACCGTGCACGGGCGCCGTGTCAAGCAGTCCCAGCGCCACCTCTACGTCATGCTCTTCAAGCCCCGGGGCGTCATCTCCACCAACGCCGACCCGCAGGGCCGGCGCCGGGCGATCGACCTCGTCGACCTGCCGCCGGCGGCCCGCGCCCGGCTGTATCCCGTGGGCCGCCTCGACATCGACAGCTCCGGCCTGCTGCTCTTGACCAACGACGGCGAGCTGGCCAACCGGCTGACCCATCCCCGCTACGAGATCCACAAGATCTACGAGGTCACCGTGAGCGGCGCCCTCGACGACGACGCGGTGCAACGGCTCGAGGCGGGAGTCTTTCTGAGCGCTCACCGAAGCGGCCGGGGCTCGCGGACCGCCCGCAGTCGTCTGCGGCTGATCAAGCGAGCCCGGCAGCGGACGCTCCTGAGGATGGAGCTCGCCGAGGGCCGCAACCGCCAGATCCGGCGGATGCTCGCGAAGCTCGGTCACCCGGTGACGAAGCTCCGCCGGATCGAGCTGGGCCCCCTGAAGCTGAAGGGGCTCCGCGTCGGCGAGTGGCGGATGCTGACCGCCGGCGAGGTGGGAGCGTTGAAGAGAGGCACTAAGGCACGAAGGCACAAAGGCACTGAGGTTTCAGAGAGCAAGTCTTCTTCAGCCCCTTAGTGCCTCAGTGCCTTCTTCCTTCAGCTTCAAAACAATATCCGCCGTCAGGTGGCGCTGGCGCACGGTGATGTTGCGCAGGCGCACCAGCTCGAGCATGGCCAGGAACAGGCCCACCCGCTCGCCGCGGTTGTGCCCCTCGAAGACCTCCAGCAGCTTGAGGCGCCGATCGGGTGAGCGCATGAGCCGATCGAGCAGGTCCTCCTGGTGCAGGGCGATCGGCGTGTCGTCGATCTCGACGATGTGATCGCCAATGTGGCTGAAGTCGATCGAGGCCATGATGTGCTCATAGGCATCGACGAGGTCCAGCAGATGGGCATCCTCCAGGTCGAGCTCCACCGTCTCGGCGGGCTGATCGGCCCGGTCCCGGCGCCCGGGCACCGAGGGGTAACGAAGGGCGAAGGCCTCGCGGCGGTCGTCAAGCTCCTCGGCGGCCACGCGGTACCGTTGGTAGGCCAGGAGTTGTCGGATCAGCTCGTGGCCCGGATCACCCTCGCCGAGCCCGGCTGGCGAGGTGATCGAGGCGATGAAGGGATCGGGCCCCAGGCTCGCCGACCCCTCGGCGGGGGCTCCCTCCGCAGGCGGCCGCGCGGCCGGGGGCATCAGGGTGCGGGACTTGATCTCGATCAAGGTCGAGGCCATCACCAGGAAGTCGCCGGCGAGGTCGATGTCGATCTCCTCGATCTCCTCGAGGAACTCCAGGTACTGGTCGGTGATCCGAGCGATCGGAATCTCGTTGACGTCGACCTCCGCCCGCCGAATTAGGTAGAGAAGCAGGTCCAGCGGCCCCTGAAAGGCCTCCAGCGTGACCTGGTAGTCGTCTTGAAGGGGCATGGCGCTCTCCTTTGTAGGCCGCGGAGCGGAACAGAGCGACTGTCGGCCCGGAGGGCCCTAGGGAGCGCCTGACGTTCCCAGGCGCAGCGGCCGGAACGCATCCGCCGCGGAGCGCACCAGAGCGAGTGTGCGGCCCGGAGGGCCGTATCGAGCGCTATAAGCTATCGTACCGAGCATGACCCCGACCGATCAGCGAACCACCGAGTCCGAGTTCGTCGCCGAGGCGCTCCGAGCCGAGGCGGACGCGATCGTCCGCATTGCCGAGCGCGTCGCCACCGAGAACCATGACCACTGGAAGCGGGCCCTCGACCTCCTGGCCGACTGCCAGGGCCACGTGGTGGTGGCGGGCATGGGCAAGTCGGGGCTGATCGGAGCCAAGATGTCGGCAACGTTCTCGAGCCTCGGGCAGCCGTCGAACGTGCTGCACCCCGCCGAGGCGGTCCACGGCGACCTCGGGCGGGTGCGCCGCGAGGACGTGGTGGTCCTGCTGAGCTACAGCGGCGAGACCGAAGAGGTGGTCAACCTCGCCGCCATCCTCCGGGCCGACGGCGTCAGCCGGCTGGGGATTTCGTCGACGGGCGACTCGAGCCTCGCCCGGCTCTGCTCGGTGCACCTGAGCCTCGGCGACCTCACCGAAGCGTGCCCCCTCAACCTGGCCCCCACCGCCTCGACCACGGCCATGCTCGCCGTGGGCGACGCCCTGGCCCTGGCCCTCTCGCGCCGGCGTGACTTCGGCGCCGAGGACTTCCAGCACCGCCACCCCGGCGGCATGCTCGGCGTGGGGCTGCGGCCGGTCACGGAGGCGCTCCGCTTCAAGGTGGGCGAGAACCTCCCGGTGGTGCCCGACACCGCCACCGTCCGCGAGGCGGTCGACCAGGCGGAATCCGGCCGGCGGGCGGGAGCGGTGGTCCTCGTCGACGCCCAGGGCCGGCTCTCGGGCATCTTCACCGACGCCGACCTGCGCCGCCTCATGCTGCGGGTGCCCGACGGCATGGACCGGCCGATCGCCGAGGTGATGACCCGCCGTCCCGAGCACCTGACCGTGGATGACCTCGTGCGCGACGCCGTCCGGCTGATGCGCGAGAACCGCCACGACGAGATTCCCGTCCTCGACCACGACGGCCACCCCGTGGGCCTGGTGGACGTCCAGGACCTCATCGCGATGAAGGTGGTGAGGGAATAAGAAGGCACGAAGGGAGGCGCGTCGCGCTTGGCTCTGGCCGTCAGCTTTCCCTTACAATCCCCCCATGTCAATCGTCATCGCCGTCACCAAGGGTGGTCGAACGGTCATGGCCGCGGACAGCTTGAATGTCTTCGGCCAGGAGCGGATCTCCACGGACAACTCGAAGGCCGTCAAGATCCGGCGGATCGGGCCGGTCCTCTTCGCCTTCACCGGCTGGTCGCTCTACGACAACATCGTCGAGAACCTCCTCCATGAGCACGACGAGCCGCCGCTGAACACGGCCAACGAGATCTTCACCTTCTTCCTCGATCTCTGGCGCCACCTCCACGACCGCTATCAGTTCGTCAACGACCAGTGCCACGACAAGGACAGCCCCTTCGGCGACCTCGACGCCTCGTTTCTGATCGCCAACGCCGCGGGCATCTTCAAGGTCTCGCAGGATTCGAGCGTGTGCCGGTTCCAGAAGTACTACGCGATCGGCTCGGGAGCCTACTACGCCCTGGGCGCCATCCACCAGATCTACGACCAGGACCAGACAGCCGACGACATCGCCCGCCGCTCGGTGGAGACGGCGATCGAGTTCGACATCTACTGCGGCGGCGAGATCGATCTCTTCAAAGTCGAGTGAGCCACCCCACGGACATCGAGCTGCTCTGCCTGGACGTGGACGGCGTCCTGACCGACGGCGCGTTGGGGCTCGACGACCGCGGCGTCGAGAGCCGGCGTTTCCACGTCCACGACGGCCTGGCGATCAAGATCTGGATGAAGCTGGGGTACCAGGCTGCGATCCTGAGCAGCCGCACGAGCCTGGCGGTGGAGCGCCGGGCCGAGGAGCTGGGCATCCCCCACGTCCTCCAGGGCCGGGACGACAAGGCGGCGGCGTTCCGCGCCCTCCTGGCGGATCTCAAGCTGGAAGCCTCGCGGGCGGCGGTCCTCGGCGATGACCTGCCCGACCTGCCGGTCCTGCGGTTGGCCGGGTACCCTATGGCCGTCGCCGACGCGGTCGCCGAGGTGCGAGAGCCGGCGATGTACGTGACCAGCCGGCCCGGCGGCCACGGAGCCGTGCGGGACGCGATCGAGCACCTGCTGAAAGCCAAGGACCGCTGGCAGGAAGCCCTGGCCCTCTTCGAGTAACCCTCGATGCCCACGCCCGGACCCGATGACCACCCGCCGCCGGTCCAGAGCGGCCCCGCCAAGGCCTTCGTCTTCGGTGGCGCCGGGGCGATCATCGCCCTGCTGCTGCTGGTCGTGGTCATCAGCATCGAGCCGGAGGTGCCCGGGCCCCGCGAGGTGGCGGCCATCGACGACGTTACCGAGCTTATCCCCCCGGCGCAGCTCAGCGACGCCGACCTCGCCGACGGCCACCTCAACCTCCCGCGGGGCATGGAGTTCGAGGCCCCGCAGGGCGGCTGGGTCCAGGTCGTCAACGAGCGGGGTGAGCTCGCCCAGCAGTATCGCTGCGAGTCGCTCGACCCCAACCCCCCCGGCATGGCCCCCGGTTGGGTCAAGATGGATCGACCCCGCGCCGAGATCTTTCTTTCGAACCACCGCGTGCTGAGCCTCTCCGGCGACACGGCGCTGGCGCACCGGCGGGAGGGCATCCTCGAGGAAGGCACGCTCATCGGCAACGTCCTGATTCGTCTCTTCGAGATGCAGGACGGCCGCCCGATCGACACGCAGCGCGACCGGCCGGTCCTCGTGGTGCGAACCGCTGAGGCCCGGCTCGACAACTTCCTCGGCAAGATCAGCTGCGAGGGGGACATTCACATCGAGACGCGTTCGGTGGAGTTCCCCGGCCGCGGGCTGAGCGCGCTCATCGACGATCAGAACGAGCAGATACGGCTCTCGATCGAAGAAGTGTATTTCATCCGAATCGCCTCCCTCGACCAGACCCGGGCGAGCCGGCCGCCTCGACCCACGTCGCCGCCGCCGCCGCGAACGGCCGGCGAGTCAGCGCCGGCGCCCGAGCCGGTGGCGGTGGATACGGCGGCACCACCAGCCCCGGCGCCGACCCAAGCGCCCACCCCGGCCCCGACCGAATCCGCCGATCCGCAGTTCTACCGGCTCACCCTGCACGACGAGGTGCGGGTCCGGCGCGGCGACGAGGCCACCGGCCAGACCGCCTCCGGCGACACGCTCACAATCGTCTTCTCGCTGCAGAGCGAAGGTCTCGCCGACTCCCTGGCCGCTTCGTGGCCCCGGTCGGCGCCCGAGCGCGGGCCGGCGGGTCCCGCCCAGCCGGTCCGGCTCGCGGACACCTTCGCGGTGCTGGCCATCGCCGCCGCCCGGCCGCAGGGGGGAACAAAGCCGCAGCCGCCCGCGCGCATTGCTCCCCCTCCCGCCCCGCAGGACATCTACATCCGATGCCGGGGCGGCCTGACCATGGTGCCGGTGTCCGACCCGGCGGAGTATCCGGCGTCCATCGACGACGCCCGGCTCCAGCTCACCGGCCGTCCCGTGCGTCTGCACGACGCCCGCGAGCAGACCGACGCGACCTGCGATCGCCTGCTCTATCACGCCCGGGACCGGAAGCTCGAGCTGATCGGCTCGCCCGATTTCCCGCTTCGTTTCGACTCCCCGCGAGGAACGGGCGGCGGCCAGCTCTTCTGGCTCCGGGACACCCCCGGCGGCGCCACCGGGGGCTTCGAGGGACCGGGGTGGCTCACCGCCGCCAACGAGACGCCGGACCGACCACCGTCCCCGGTGGCCGAAGCTGCGTTCCCCCCGCCGTGGCCGAACACGCCCCCACCCCGGCCCGTCGCCCCCGTCGAGGCCGACGGGAAGCCCGCCGAGGCAGCCACCCCGCTCGAGCAGCTTCGCATCGTCTGGGAGAAGAGCGTCGATCTGGAGTTCGACGAGCCCGATCAGCCCGGCGATACCACGCACCTTCGCCGGGCCCGGTTCGCCGGCAATGTGCGGGTGCACGCCGAGGAGGGCACGATCGCCTGCGACGACCTCGATCTGCGACTGGCGACCAACGACGAAGGCAAGTCGATCCCCACCATGATGACCGCGACCGGCCAGGTCCGAGCGGCCGATCCCGAGCGGATCATCTGGGCGGACATCCTGGTCGTGGAGTTCCGGGAGCGGCAGGCCGCGGCCGCCGAGCCCGACGAGGAAGGCGCCTATCGCGATCCGATCGGCGGCGCCGAAGTCGAACGGATGACCGCCGAAGGCGACGTGCAGGTGCTGCTCGCCAACGGGGCCCGGGCCTTCGCCCAGAAGCTGATCGGCGACGTGCCCGAGGAGACGATCGAGCTTCTCGGATCGAACGTCGTGATCGCGTACGACAAGATGATCATCGATCGCGGCCGCAGGGTCGTCCTCCGCCGCAAGACCGACACCGCCCACTGGGACGGCCCGGGCCAGGCGCGGTTCTTCAGCAAGCCCCTCGAGACCGCGGCCGAGGGCCGCATCGAGCGGCCCGACGTCATCGGCAAGCCCGACGTCCGAGCCCGCTGGAACACGTCGATGCTCTACGACAACGCCTTCAACGAGGGAGCGGGCTCGATCGACCTCCGCGGCGAGGTTGACGCGAAGTCCGAGCCGTCGCCGCTCGAGCGCAACACGGTCAACGCCGACGCCCTGACCCTCGAGTTCGTCATCGTGCCGCGGACCGACGGCGGCGACGAGGGCCATCCACCCCCGGCCGGCGCGACGCTCTCGCCCGACAACGTGGAGCGGGTCCTTGGCAGATTCATCGCCCGCGGCGAGGCCAAGCTGGAGAACCGCATCTGGCTCACCGCCGAACACCTCGACAAGCCGCGGGTGTTCTACATCGCCGGCGAGCACGTGGAGTACGACGACCAGACAGGGGAGGCTCTCGTGGTCGGGGCGGGCGAGCTACTCATTCGCGACCTGACCGAAGGTGACGCGGCGGGCGGGTCGGCGCCCTTCGGGCCGAAGGGCACGACGCTCTTCCGCTGGAAGAAGAAGCTGCACATGACCCGGGGGCTCGACGACCGCTTCGACATCGTCATGATCGGCGAGGTCGAGGCGCTGCACCAGGGTCTCGACGACGAGACCGCAACGCTGAGCTGCGATCGCCTCGAGGCCACCGTCGTGCGGCCCGGCGCCACCGGCAAGCAGGGCGCCCTCGCTCTCGAGGGGCCCGCCAAGCTAAGACGTCTCCGCGCGTGGGACGGGGTCTTCATTCGCACCCAGACGCGCGACGTCGACTGTGACGAGTTCGACTACAACGCCACCACCGGACTTGCCCAGGTGCGCGCCCGCCCCGGACGGAGGGTTTCGATCCTCACCCGGGGGACCGCCCACCCGATCCACGCCGAGCACGCGTTGTGGAACATGAGCAACGACCGGGTGACGATCACCCGCGGCTCGGGAACGGACAGTAATTAGTTATTCATAGCGCTCCGTACGGCCCTCCGGGCCGACACTCGCTCTGGCACGCGGCGGCGAATACATCCGCCGCCGCTGATCGGGGCGCCCTCTTGAGCGCTCCG
>SMUX01339760.1_pt1 | contig 11119 bp, 10 predicted proteins | sample 2456431 | NCBI WGS metagenome assembly SMUX01 (sample SAMN11095930, study PRJNA526329) | marine sediment metagenome | biome: Marine sediment; feature: Surficial sediment; material: Deep marine sediment; isolation source: Hadal surficial sediment | place: Pacific Ocean | collected 2014-11 | depth... | reverse complement strand
ATTGATTAAGAAGAAAAGCAATAGTATAGAACAAACGCTAATTTTGAGTGGCTGAATGTTCATTTTTGACTCTCCTCTTATTTGGTGTCCTTAATACAAATAAGCCAGCACACCTTGGTGAAATATCACTTTGGAAAGGGTTGTCAAGGACGCCAAGACGCAATTAATCGACGCATTAATTGAGCCTTACGTAGGACTCAATTCATGAGCTAATGAAATGCGTCTTGGACGGTTAAATGAGGCACAGAGAATTATGTTGAACGGTACGATGAATGGCTGCAACCTTTATCATTGTCTGCTCCACGGTACTGTTAGGACCTAACGGCGTTGTTGCGCCTGACAGGTTGGTAGAACTCAAAGTTGACGCGTTCAGGACGCTTTGATAACGGTGGTCATTTACCCTACTTTATTCACGGAGGATGAATCGATGAACGGTATTCAAAGGTTCGGCATATTCGTTATGGTGATGACGTGGATCGCATTTTCGAGTGACGCATGGGCCGGGCTCGGTCAAAAAAGTGCCGGTACGTATTTGGCAATCGGGGATAGCGCCTGGATTCTACAAATCAGTCAGGATGGCAACCTGCGTCATATCTTCTCCAAGCAGTTCAGCGGAGGGGTTCTCCATCTACCGTTCAGTAATTCTTGGGGCTCATGGAAGGAGACCGGCGAACGGGAGATGACCGCGAAGATGGTAAATCTGACTTTCAAGAGCGGAACCCGTGAGTTCATGGGGGTGGCCGGTGCTACGTGGGTCATCAAGTTCGACGAGGAATTTCTGACAGCGAATGTCACATACAAGGGGGCCATTTTCCCCCCTGGAGTCAACCCCTTCGACAGAAATGCCCGGCCGCTGGCCGAAAGTGCCTTCGAACGCACGGTCGTTTTTCACCGTATTCGATGAGCGAATCGAGGTGCTTCTCACCTCTTCCTCGACCACCCTCAGTCACGGCAATTCTCATGCTCCAGGTTAACGACCGCGTAGACTTTTGTAGGGCTTCGCACCCGCGCTGCTCGAAGAACTATCGTGACGACGATAACTGTAAGGTCCATCTCTCCCCGCTAGTAGGATCCCATTAACGAGAGGCGAAAAATGTACAGTGAGTTCGGGCCCAGGAACGCTATGGGCTTAGGCCTTCCCCAATATCAGGCTGCCAGAACGCAATTAAACGACGCATTAATTGAGTCCTACGCAGGATGCAATTCATGAGCTATTTAAAAGCGTCCAGTTCCAATCTGGCCTATACCAGGGTTTTATAGAGGGGTTAAGGCCGTCAATAGCTCTGTGGATTGATTATCTTGAGCCGTTACATGCCGACATTCTGGTCAGTATTTTTTCGATTCGTTAGGTTTAATTTTTTCATTGTATCTCATTGAAATTTGGGTAGAATTTTAATTATGGGCTGATCGGTCCAAATGTAATATGCCGACATAAAAAGGAGATATGCCGATCAGCATATTAATTGTTATGCCCAAGGAGAAAACATGAAAATCACATTCCAATCACTCGCCCTGTTGGCAGCGATTCTTTTCCTGATAGCCTGTAGTGTAAAAGAACCACCCAAGGATTCGAACGGAAAAACTCCGCAGCAAGTTATTATGGATACATATGTGCTGATCGTAGAAGGGAAATATACAGAGGCCCAAAATAATTTCAGTCCCGAATTTATAAAAGAATTTGTCACTACGAAGAAAACGACATTTGTCGAATATTGTAGTAACACAAATGGCTGGAAGGTGGAGTGGTTAAAAACCAAACTGGTTGGAAATAAATACAACGATGAGATGTGGCGTGTAATGATAATTCCTGATGAAGGTAAGGGTAACAAGAATGGCCCCGGTATCGTACAGGACCTCTACATTATTGACGGTGTCTGGAAGATAGTCTTTTGGAATCACTATCCAAAGTCATAAAGCGTAAAAAACCGTGAACACGGATTTGAAAATGTCAGCGTATTTTCAAACCGGTTGCGCCAACCGTTAGGGTTCCTGCCAATTAACACCCCCAAGATGTAATTAAACGACGCGTTAATTGATCCAGGTGTTTGTGTTCCTGGAACACGAGTCCCACCTGCAGAGTCGCATCGATGCCAGATGTAACGATTGCATTACCAACCGCTCACCTTTCCTAAGCTTCAAGTAGTTTTACGAGTTTGTTCTGGGCTCAAAGCCCTACGCTCATTAAGACGTAGGTCTGTAGATCAACAAAGCCTGATAATTATGGCAGTTAAGGGATTTCATCGGGGGAGCACTTTTTCCTTTACAACACAATATATAGAGGTATATAAGTACCTCCATACAAGATGAGGGGTAGGGATACTGTTTTGTTCACCCCCTGGAAACCTAGGTTGGTCAGTAGCTTTACGTCCCCAATTCATGAAGTGCTAGGGAGTCAACCGTGCTGCTTTTGAAGGACGACGACGTTCGACAAGTCTTGACCATGCCCATGACGCTGGAGGCCTTGGATGAGACTCAAAAGGAGATCGCCAAAGGTGACGCGGTAACCATGGGGCGGATCGACGTCTATCTTCCGTCCACGCCGACGAGTTTTTATCGCTGGGCGGTGATGACCGGAGGGGCAAAGAGGGACGGCTTCGTCGTCGCGCGAATGTTGTCCGACGTGGTCAGCTGGTCAGGAAAAATAGGGCAGCAGCGGGAAAACAAGCACTGCATCCAGCCTGGAACTTACTGTGGGCTGCTGTTTATGTTCAGCGCGCGAGACGGTATGCCCGTTGCGCTCATCAACGACGGTTACCTCCAGCATATGCGAGTAGGTGCTGGAGCAGGTCTCGGCGTGAAATATCTATCACGCAAGGATAGCCAGACCGTTGGCATGATCGGCTCAGGTGGCATGGCGCGAACCTACCTTGAGGCTTTTGCTGAGGTTCGGAATATCAAGAGGGTCAAGGTTTACTCACCAAGCCGGCAGAACGTCGTGACGTACGCCCAGGAGGTAAGGGAAAAATTCAAAATCGAGGTGGAGCCGGTCGACTCTGCGCGTGACGCCGTCAGGGGAGTCGACATTGTTTCTTGCTGTACATCCTCCATCGATCCTGTGTTCAGAACTGATTGGTTAGAGCCGGGGATGCACGTCACGGATGTGACCTGGGACGAGACAGAGCCCGGGTTTGCCGATGCGGTGGACGTCGGTGCAAAGATGGGCGAGAGCACGCCACACCTAGAAGACCCTCCACCGAATGCGTTTTATGCAGCCCATGGATTTTTAAGCTATGTCGCCGGCCAGCCCGACGAAAAGGCAATCATTCCGAGGCGACCAGAGCGCCCGGAGATCCTTCGGCTTCCCTGCCTCGCCGATGTGATCAGCGGAAAGGTGAAGGGACGGACAGACGACAAGCAGACGTCGTGGTTTTTGAACCTGGGCGTGATGGGAGTCCAGTTCGCCGCAGTTTGCACAGTGGCCTTTAATGAAGCCAACAAGAGAGGGATTGGGCATAAGATTCCGACAGATTGGTTTACGCAATCGATCAGAGACTGAGAATGTCATCTTAAGGAGGGTTTTCGCCTATGGTTGCACACGTTGTGGACACAGACGGACATATCTTTGAGAGAGACAAGATCCTTTTTGAGTACCTCGAAGCTCCTTATCGGGGTCGGAAGGAGCTATTTGCCTACCCTTTTTTTCCTCCTCCTGACGGGTTTCACCGAATGGCTCGACGGATCGTTGATAGGCGACCGTTCGTTATTGCTGCGGATGATCCGAAGACATGGGCAGAGGTTTTGGACAGGGAGGGAATTGATCGTACCGTTATCTATCCCACCGCCGGTCTAGGAGTCGGTTACATACAGGATCCTGAGTGGGCCGTTGTCGTGTGCCGCGCCTACAACAACATGATGGCCGACCGCTATATCGAGTTTGATCGGCGACTCGGGGCGGTGGCCATTTTGCCCCTCCAAGACATTGAGGAATCGGCTAAAGAGCTTCGTCGAGCGGTCAAGGGGCTCCACATGGCAGGTGGGGTTCTTGCCCCTGCAGGGCTCCCAAAGCCCCTGGGTGATACCTACTTCGACCCTCTGTACGGAGAGGCAGAAAAGCTCGGATGTCCCCTGGCAATTCACGGTGCCCCGTCCAGGGGTTTGGGGTTCGATTTTTTCCAAAGCCTCATCGAGGCGCGGACTTTGTCCCATCCTTTTCTTCAGATGATTCAGCTCACGAGCATCATCCTAGAAGGTGTCCTCGAGCGGTTTCCAAAACTTAAGTTAGCTTCCTTGGAAGCGGGGTGTCAGTGGATTCCCTTTCTGATGGACCGTCTGGATGTGGAATATGGCAATCGCACTCCCCAGGCCCCGCTGCTGAAGAAAAGGCCAAGTGAATACATGAGAGACGGCCGGATCTATTTTCATGCTGAATTGTGGGAGGCGATGCTCCCTTACGTCATTGAGCGGATAGGAGAGGACCTGATCCTTTACGCAAGCGACTACCCGCACGAGCCCGACCTTGCGCAGGCCATTCGGAAATTCGAGGCTCGCACAGACATCCCCGACACAGCCAAACAGAAAATCCTTGTTGACAACGGCAAGCGCTTCTACGGGATGGAGGTCTAGCCGTTGTCCGTTGTAACTCCTTTGCAGCGCAATTAAACGACCCATCCATTGAGTCCTGTACGGGAATTCCTTGTTGCAGGTCTGTGCAGGAAGGGAGAAATTAAGACGGCGATGGAATTTCTACGACCACCTCTCCGAGGACCTGCGCCACGCAGCCCAAACGGTCATCAGAGCCGGAGTTCAACATGCTCAAGGTCAATTCTTCGTTGTCGCTCTTGTCGCTCAGGTTTGCATGACCAGATAAGACCTTGACCCGATCGGTTCCACAGATGGCTTCGGTGCAATCATGGGGGAGGTGGAGGCCATTGTGAATGGCGGCGGTGAGAATCGTGGTCCCCTCTTCCACCTCAAAACTCTGTCCTGAGGGCATGAAGGTAATCTTTGGCATGGGGCTGATTGCTTACGCTGAGAGAGATTTGATCCGCTCGATGACCTCATCCACCATCCAGTCGGGAGTTTCATTGGCGCCGATGACTCCCACTTTTTCCTTGCCCCGAAACCAATCGGCTTCAAGCTCTTCCACCTTCTCGAGCTTGTAGACGCAGGGGTTGGAGGCTTTAGCCACCTCTAACATGCGAGTGGTCATCCCCTCAGTCCAACCCACCACAACAATGGCCTCCACCTGCTTGGCCAGTTTTTCCACCTCAGGGAGACGCTGGAAGGAATCGATGCAAGCGGTGTTCCGGACCCGGACGTTGGAAAAGCGATCCAGGATTCGAGCCATGATCTTTTTGTAAGATTCCATCCAGAAGGTGGTCTGCACGATCACACCGACGGGCTCGAAACGGGTAAGGCGGATCTTGTCGACATCCTCTTCTTTTTCCACGATGAAAACGTCCCGTCCCGCCTCTTTAGCTATTCCTAACAAGCGTGGGATACCGTGATGGGTAGCGCTGCTCAATACCACCAGGTTGAACCCCTGCTGCAGCAATTCCACCTCGGCTTTTTCCTGCTCGAGCACGAATGGGCAGGTGGCGTCCGCAAGCAGTTCAAGCCCCTGTTCTCGGGCCTTCTGCCGAATCTCCGGTGGGGCCCCGCGGACTCCATAGATGAGCTTGTCGCCCTGGATGGATTCAATGTCATCCGTAGCGCGGATGCCTTTTTCCCCCAGGCCCTCCTTTTTGAAGGCCACAAAATCCAGGTCGGGCCTGAGTGACCAGACCGAAAGGCCGTCTCCGTATTTCTCTACCATCTTCATATGGATGGCCCCGGCTCGATGGACGCCGACGCACAAACCGCTGGGCGGGATGCCTTTGGTGTCCTTGAAGTGGCCTTTGATAACTTCCATGGGTAGCCCTTTCAGTTTTATGCTGGGATCTGTCCTAAATTTCAACCACCATCCCGTCTTCGGCTGACTTCACAGGCAGTTCTAGTCTGTGAGCCAGCATTTCTTCGCCCATGTGGGTAAGCACCAGGTTTTTACATTTCAGACGGGGGAGATTCTCTCTGATCCTTTGGTAACACATATGGTCCTGGGTATCACGTTCAAAGTGAGAGCATTCGCAGATAAAAAGGTCCACCCCCTGAGCATGGGTGACGAATTGATCCGTCCACGCCGAGTCTCCTGAATAGAGGATTTGTTTTCCTTGATAGCTGATCTTTAGCCCCAAGGAAATCTCTCGCACCTGGTGCGGGACACGGAAAGGAAGGATTTCGATTCCCTCGATGGACTCCTGCTTCCCGGGTTCGAGGATGTGAAACTCGGTTGAAAGGGATTGCATGCGCTCTGAAGTGCCTGGATACATGCAATGGGTCAATGTGCGAACACGCTCCTCGGTGGTGGGCGGACCCGCAACAGGTAAGGGCTTGGCGCGTGGGCTTCCGTAAAGGTATTCCAGGAAAAAGAAGGGAAGCCCGCCGAAGTGGTCGCCGTGGAGATGGCTCAGGATGATAGCGTCCAGCTGCTGTGGCTTAAACCCAGCCCGTTTCATCGACAAGAGGGTCGTGGGACCGCAATCGAGCAGGAAAAGACGATCAGAGGCCTCTACCAGGTAGGCACTGTGATTTCTTCCCCCACTACCGAAGGCGTCACCACAGCCTAAAAAGTGGACCTTCATGGACAATCTGCCTTGGCCTGAACACGGGGTCTAGTTGTCTTTGTATTTCCCTGTCCCTGTCTCTATCTCTGTCTTGATTTAGTCGTTGTGTGGACGGGGGGCAGGTCTCCTCTCAAAACGCTCAGGTGGAGCCGAAAAAACGCTTCCTGTCGGTCGATGACCGACCGTTGTAGTCACGTTCCAGGGTTGCGCTTGGTATGTAGAGAGAGTCGATGCGCTTGCGCAGCTCCCAGACCTGGTCGCAGGCAGTCACCAACCGGACGAGCTGTTCAGGAAACAACCCTTGGAAACCGTCCGATTTGGCAATGAGTGGGTTGGGATGGGCCTCGATCAGGACCAATGAGGCGCCGGCCATGATGCCGGCCAGGGTCATACTGTGAACAAGGTCACGTATCCCGGTTCCATGGGAGGCGTCCACTCCCACCGGCAGGCACGAGAGCTGATAGTGCAGGGCGGCAATACCGCCGAGGTCCAAGGTGTTGCGTGTATATTTGTTGGCGCTCATAATGCCCCGCTCGCACAGGATGACGTTCTCTTTGCCATTGGCCATAACGCGCTCGGCCCATAATAGGTATGCTTCGATGTCCAGCGAGTTGCCGCGCTTATGAATGACCGGCAGTGGTGTGTCGCGCAAACGATTTAATAGGGCTTGGTTTTTCGAGTTTGGTTCCCCGATCTGGATGCAGTCTATTCCCATGTCTTCGTACACGGTGACATCGTTAGGGTCGAGCACCTCGACCACTGTGGGTAGTCCAAATTCCTTACCTGCTTTGACGATGAGCTTCAGGCCATTGCGCAGGGCCTCTTCTGAGTTGGAGCCAATTCCCTCCCAGCCACTGTAGGGACTGGAGCGATACTTAACCACCCCCCCGCGCAATGCCGTGGCCCCGGCCTCTTTGACAAACTTAGCCGCCTCCATAATCTGGGGCTCACTTTCAACGGAGCAGGGGCCGGCCACAACAGTTAATTTGTCGCCTCCCACCTCAACATTTCCAATGTTTACAGTATTATGAATGAGGTTGCCTGGAGAGCCTTTCTGTGCGGCTCGTTTATAGGCACGTGAGATTGGGATGAGGCCCTCGACCCCCCCCATCTCCTGGATTTCGCCCAGCGGTAGGCGGGTAATATCCCCATAGGCCCCAATGAGGGTGATTTCCTCACCGACCATTTTGCCGGTTTTGTACCCCCATCCGTGCAGTTTTTCCTCAACTGCCCCTATTTGTTCTGGGGTGGCACCCTTGGCCATTTTGACGAGCATCTGTTCCTCCGCAAAACCGGATCTACTAACTTCATGTTTATCTTTTCTCTTGGCTGATTGTCAAACTACCGGGGCATGGCAGGTCCTGCCCATTGCGCTAGCCCAGCCGGTCGGGTCGCCATTGGAAACCGAGGTCGAGGATACGCTGCAACAGGTCTGCGTAAGGGGTGCCCGCGTTTTGAGCCGATTCCGCAAAATCCTCTTGCTGGGCAACTTCAGGGTTCGGATTGGCTTCCAACACGTAGACCTTTCCGTTCAGGTCGAGTCTGAGATCAATACGGGCGTATCCGCTGAGATTGAGGGCGCGGTAGATCCGTTTGGCGAGGTGTTGGATCCTCTCCTGCATCCCGTTGGGTAGCCCTTCGGCCGGTCCGGACTTGATGCCGTATTTTTTCTGGTATTTAGGGTTCCATTTCACCCTTGCAGTTGCAATGCGCTGCACCTCGTCTGGCAAACCATCCAAGAATAGCTCCCAGACGGGAAGCACCTGGAGTCTCATGTTGCCCAGGACCCCTACGTACAACTCCCGTCCTTCGATGAAACGTTCGGCGATGGCGTCTGTTCCGACACTGTTGTGAATGAAGGCCACGCGCTCGCGGAGTTTGTCATCATCATCCACAATGGAAGCCTGGGAGATCCCCAGTGAGGCTTCCTGCGACACAGATTTGACGATCATAGGATAGGGCAGCCGCTTGTGTCTCCTCGCGGCTCGTCCCATGGGAAAAAACGCAAAGTCGGGGTAGGGGATCCTGTGATATGCCAGAATTTTTTTTGAGAGACTCTTGTCACGAGCCAGCATCAGTCCCCTGGGGTTGCAACCTGTATACGGCATCCCCAATAGCTCGAGATAGCCGATCACGTTTTGATCATAGACAGCCACCCCGTCGAACTCTTCGAGGAGATTAAAAGCGATGTGAGGTTGCCATTCCTCAATGGTCTTGTGAATCACCTCCAGATCGCTGCGCACCCCGAGGGGCAGGACCTCATGGCCTATCCCACCTAACGTTGAAACGACGTTGGACTCCGTCTTCCATTCCGCTGTCTCGATGTCAATGCCGGAGACGTCCTCGGGGGGGACCAGATCCTCGTGCATCAACGCTAAGATTCGCAGTTTTTTCATAATGCCAGCCGGTGACGACCACTATGGAGATAGTTCATCGTCTGCACCGTAAGGAGGACCGTAAAGTCTAGCTTCGTTTGATCCTCGTTATTTGCCAGCCTGAGGTTGAGCTCCCGAGACCGGTCGATCATATCTTGTAAGACTTGGTCAATGGTGTATTGGTATTCACCTGTCCATCTTGCCACCTTGCGTCGAACTTCCTTGCGATTCCGACCCAGAAAAGACACCGCCGTCATATTCCCTTTGAACTCCTGGGCGTCGGAGAACAGCCTTCTGAGATCACGGTCGTAGAAATTGGGGTGTTCTAAACCATAGTGTCGGCGTTTTTTTTGGTAGTGCTCGCGCAGGGTCTTGCTCAGTCGAGTTACGGGTTCAACGCGCCTTTGCGGCTCCACCAACGGCTCTCGCTTCGCAATCTCATGCATGAGCTGGTCTATGTACTGGAGTTTTTTGAGCACGGGCCAGCCCGCATAGCGCTCTCGCCACATGGATTGAGGGTCCAGCCAGACGGCGAAGGTTTCGGCGAAATCCTCATCGGGATGACTTTGGGCGTACCAGGAGTCGAGGTGCAGGACGAAACTCTTGCTGTAGGGTTTGGGTGTGTAGTGTTCGGGGTAGGCCTTCGATGATTTGCCGAACAACTTTTGTCGCCGCCGCCGTCGACGCAACAGGTAGGCATTTTCGATGGCGTGCCCCGTCTCGTGGCGCAGGATCTGCAGGCACCACTCGGGAGTCCCACCCTCGACCTCAAACATCTTGTTGAGCTCAAGCCGTGTCAGGCGTGGATGGGCTAGGTAAAATGGGATGGCGATTCCGGAGACGCCGTCAGGGGTAAACCAATCATCCGATAGCCAGAAGAAGGGGCGAAAACACAGGCCCCAGTCCTGTAGCTCTTGGAAGAGATGCTCAATTCGTTTCTCTAGATCCGTGTCCTGGATCTCGAGTTGCAGATCACACATCCGCATGTCCAGGAGCTTCTCATCGGACCAAGCGGCCCATTCAGACTCCGGGACAGGCCCGGGAAAAGCTATAGGGGTCTCGGCTTTCTCTTTTTTCATGCTCCTCAAAGCCCTAGTTCAGTTGCCCATGGCGAAACAACTAAGAATTACAATTAAACGAGTTATCGTTCAATACCGCAGGGCAAGGGCCCAGCAGCCAATGACCAGGGTGAGCGAGGCGCCCGCGAGGGTCCATTGAACGCGAGGACCCGGCACACGGTGATAATAAATGGCGACGGCAGCCCCCAACAGGCTCCCGGTCAGCAAGCCCAGGAGATGAGCCCAGAGATCCACTCGGTACTGACCCGTCCCCAGCATGGCTAGGAGAGCGAATCCGGCGGCAATCGGTAACCAGACACGGCGCCCATAGGACCCCCTGCGGCGGCGCCGCGCGACGGCTAAGCTTACAACCACACCGACAGCGGCGAATACCGACGTGGAGGCTCCCACCGAGACATGAGTAGGACCCTGCAAGAGAGCGTTTGCCAGATTTCCTCCGGCACCCGCGAGAAGAACAATAGCACTGCCGAGTCCTGGACCCAGCGAGCGACACACGGCGCTTAGGAATAGGGCCAAAGCAATGGCGTTGGAAATGGCATGTCCGAGGTCCACGTGCAAGGTGAGCGCAGTCACGCTGCGCCACAACTCACCGCCCAGGAGGTAGGCCGCATCCGAGCTGCCACGCTTGAACCAAAGGCTCCCGGGATTCGGCTCTCCGGTGATAAAGAAAAATGCCAGAAGCACACCTGCGACGGTAAAGCCTGCGATCAGGTATCCGGCCCCATGGGGCTCATCCTCCACCTGCAATACAGGTGGATTCTCGGTCTCGTAGGCAGCGAGGGCTGTAACCGCTTGCTCCGCCTCGCTGGCTGGGACGACCAAAGCAAACCCACGGCTCGTGTGCCGCACCGCCGGAGATAGCCCTTCAGCCACGAGAACAAGCATCCACTCTTCAGCCTCCGCGAGATTCTCGGTGACCCGAAGGGGGATATCTGGTTCATCCTTCATAACAAGTGACTCTAGCGTTACCAGCTTCACAATTACATGACGTAGAGAAAAACGGTGCGCGGATTTGCTGGCTAAGTTCTTCTTACAGTTTGTTGAAAAAAGCTGTTTGCAGGCT
>SMUX01058151.1_pt1 | contig 11122 bp, 10 predicted proteins | sample 2456431 | NCBI WGS metagenome assembly SMUX01 (sample SAMN11095930, study PRJNA526329) | marine sediment metagenome | biome: Marine sediment; feature: Surficial sediment; material: Deep marine sediment; isolation source: Hadal surficial sediment | place: Pacific Ocean | collected 2014-11 | depth... | reverse complement strand
CTTCATGCCCCAGCATTCTCCCGGCTCCAGATTTAGCATCTTCATTTGTAATTGGCGGGTAATAATTAAGCCTGAAACCAAAATTAGTTCCTGTAAATTTCTTGTCGTACAAATGTGGTTCACATCCTAAATATCTAAGCGCACTTTGCATAATCGGAAGTATTAATTTTTCATGTTCTAAAACAATACTTCTAAAAAATTGTTCAAACCCTTCTCGGGGCCAATAATCTTCCACCTTAAAATCATCTCTTTGATCCATATTGAAAGCTCTTCTGCAAAATACCCAGCCTTCCACCAGATCAGGATGAATGATTGTGGTTTCTTTGATTGGAAAATATCCTTGGTTCACCGAGCCATGTCTTTTAGCCAAATACTTCATCCGCTCTTCCACGGAAGTAGTTACAAATAATTCAGTGACTTTGTCCTTTGCATCTCTATACAATTGTGGATCCACCCCATGTCCGGTAATAATTGCAAAACCTATTTCCTTCAGGGCCTTTCCCAGTTCCTGTGAGAACCTGATTTTGCCCTCCTCTCCACCCTCAAAGTATTGTCTAATGTCACAAGTCTTTATCTCGAAATCATAATCAAACTGATCTTCATCTTCATGTTCCGCAAGATGATAGGTTTGCTCTTTGTTTACCTGTTCATATTTATTAAATTCCTGATTGAGGGCTTTAATTCCATGTTCCTTCGATGCCATATTTTAACGAATAAAAGATCTATAATATGAACGAATCATAAATATAGGTGATTAAAATGATTAATAATGCCAGAGGAACCACCCATTTAGCCCAATAATAATACAAATTGACCCATACACTTTTTGATTGCTTAAAAATCTGGGTCATTGCTTTGTTTCTTCCAAATCCCCAAATTAAAGCTACAATTGCAAAACCACTTCCCAACGTTTGCATTCCTGAACCAAAAATTAGGTCCAGGTATCCAATTAAATTGGGGTACAAAGAACTCGGTAGAATCAGGATCGCTTCTATTGCTCCCAAAATAATTATTACCCTGTTTCTGCTAAGTTTCGGGACATTAAAATCGTTAAAACTACCTGCTACTACTTCCAAAGCGGCAATATTTGATAAAAATGCCACCATTACAAGTGCAATTAGGAATAAACTACCCGTCAGCCGCCCGGCTGGCATTTGTGCAAATAATTCCGGTAATGTATTGAATAACAAGCTAGGGCCTGCAGCCATATCTAACCCATAGACCAGGATAGCGGGTACAATGAACATCGATGCAAATATTGCAGCCCCCATATCCCCAAGACCTATTATTATTGCTCCCTGGGGGATGTTTTGTTGGTCTTTTAGATAACTTCCATAGATCAATAAAAAGGTACCTCCCAAACCCAATGAGAAAAATGCCTGGCCCAGAGCAGCAAACAATACTTCAGAATTAATGGCATTAAAATCAGGCCTAAGAAATTGAGCAAATTGTTCGGTTGCCCCTTCCAGTGAAAAAGTATAGAATATCAGATAAACTATTACGATTGAGAAAAAAGGTACAAATATTTTACTTATTACTTCAATCCCTTTCTTTAGTCCTTTATAAACGACGTAAAGACTACAGATCAGTACTACCATTGATATAACATATTGCAACCATCCATTGCTAAGCTGCAATTGAAAATCTGTAAGGTTAGCATTGGTAAAGCCGGTGAAGATTGAGAAAAATGCAGTATTCGCTACATTGGCTATTACCACGATGTAATACGAATCAGCAATAGTCACAGTAATCAATAGAATAGATCCCAAAATAAAACCAGGTATTTTCCCGAACACAATTGAGAATGCCCCTAATGGTCCGCTCCTGGTTTCTCTGCCTAAAGCCCATTCAGCCATCAGAGCGGGAATAGCAAAAAAGAGGGTAAATGTAAGATATACCAGGAGAAAGGCGCTGCCTCCATATTTACCCATCATATAAGGGAACCTCCAAACATTTCCCAATCCAACTGAGACACCAATCATGGTGACCAGAGTGGCTAAATTGGAAGAAAATATTTGTCGCTTATCCATTCAATTGCTTAAAGAAATAAACTAATAGGATAAATTCATAGTATTAAGTTTTCTTCTCAATTATCAATTTACTTACTGATTACTAATTGCTATAGCATTTTAAAACTATATAATAGTGATAATTAGACTATTTAATTGGATGTTTACTTCAATGTGAATTATTTGGGCAAATTATTTGTAGAATTGTAAGCCACCTAGTATATATAAATAAATATTTAAAGTCTAATAATCGCACATAAGATGAGTATCTCAGTTTACAGAAAGGAACATTTTAATGCAGCTCATCGCTTGTATAACCCTGACTGGCCAGATGAGAAAAATGATTTGATTTTCGGTAAATGTAATAATCCTAATTGGCATGGACACAATTATGAACTGTTGGTTAAGTTGGTTGGGGATGTTGACCCTGAAACCGGTTATGTCTATGATTTAAAAAAATTAAGTGAATTGATCAAGGAAAATATTATTGAATATTTTGATCATAAAAACCTTAATCTGGACCTATCTGAATTTAAAAATTTGATTCCAACCACTGAGAATATCGCGATGGTGATCTGGAATATTTTAAGAAAAAAAATTGATAACAAATTTCAACTCAAGGTAATACTGTACGAAACTGAAAATAATTTCGTTGAATTTCCTGCTTGATATCATACATGACAATAATATTTAGATAATGAAACAACACGAAGAAATACAACCTAACATCAACTTATCTGCCGATTTGAGCATTAATGAATCAGGTAATGATCTTGGAATAACTTCCTATGATACACCTATGAGAAAAGATGCTTTTGTATTGGATGATAAGGAAAAGGTAGAAATAATATCCAAACATTTTTGTAAGATCTTGGAAACACTGGGTCTTGACCTTAACGATGATAGCTTGAAGGGAACTCCACAGCGAATAGCTAAAATGTATGTTAAGGAAGTATTTAGTGGATTAAATCCCAAGAATAAGCCTCATGTTACGCTTTTTGAAAATAAATTCAAATACGATGAAATGATAGTTGAAAAGGATATCACCTTCTATTCCCACTGTGAACACCATTTTGTTCCAATTTACGGAAAAGCACACGTGGCATACTTTTCTACAGGAAAATTAATTGGATTGTCAAAAATAAACCGTATTGTCCAGTATTTTGCCAAAAGACCTCAGGTACAGGAACGGTTGACTATGCAAATTGCCCAAGAAATGATGGACATTTTAAATACAGAACACATAGCTGTAGTCATGGATGCCAATCATCTTTGTGTATCCTCACGTGGTGTAGCTGATACAAATTCAAGAACCGGGACTGCTCATTTCAATGGAAAATTCAAAGAAGAGAACACTAAAAGGGAATTCTTAAATTATATCAACGGTTAATAATCGATTTGGAATAAGATTTTCTGGATTTGGCAGATAAATTTATTGTAAGCCAAGTAATAACTTTAATAAAAAAAAGAAATTAGATAAAATGTCTGAAACAATCCAGAATCGTTGCCAGGTTATTAAAAAACTTAAAAACAACTCTCCTGCGACCGCCCTTGCCTCAGAGATAAGCATCACATCAAATAGAATTGATCCTTTTAAATGAAATCGGATTACGCAATTGGTCAAAGAGCAATTTATAAAACTTAAGTAGCTAAAAAATCCTAAACAATATTTACCTGTTCCTGGATACGATAGTTTTTGCCATTTTATTTTAAAAATACATGGGTTCAGCTATCTTTGCGCCTGGTTTTTTAAAACACCTCGAAACAAATGGAAAACATCATATTTCTTGCCCCTCTACTTGGTATTGTAGGATTAATCATTATGGCACTTAAATCCTCGTGGGTGCTCAAACAGGATGCCGGTGATGCTAAAATGCAAGAACTCGCCAGCTATATTGCAAATGGGGCGATGACATTCCTACGAGCGGAATGGAAAATACTTTCTTACTTCGTAATTATCGCCGGTATTTTACTTGCTTATTCAGGAACCCTGGTTGAAACATCCAGCCCTATAATAGCAGTAACTTTTGTTCTTGGTGCAATATTCTCTGCCACAGCGGGATATATTGGAATGCGAGTAGCTACTAAAGCAAATGTAAGAACAACACAAGCAGCTAGGACCAGCCTTGCCAAAGCGCTTCAAATCAGCTTTACTGGTGGTACAGTGATGGGCTTAGGTGTCGCCGGACTGGCAATATTAGGATTAGGGTCCTTATTTATCATACTGTATAATGCGTATGTATTGAGTATGGATGCAAATGTTAATGGCATTCAAATGGAAAAAGCTCTGGAAGTATTGGCTGGTTTTTCACTAGGAGCTGAAAGTATTGCCCTGTTCGCAAGAGTTGGCGGAGGAATTTTTACCAAAGCAGCAGACGTTGGCGCCGACCTGGTAGGTAAAGTCGAAGCTGGAATCCCTGAAGACGATCCCAGGAATCCTGCCACTATTGCTGACAATGTTGGTGATAATGTTGGTGATGTAGCCGGAATGGGAGCCGATCTTTTCGGTTCATATGTAGCAACTATTCTTGCAAGCATGATCCTTGGTAGAGAGATAGTATCAAATGATAACTTCGGTGGGATTGCACCTGTTCTACTACCAATGTTAATTGCAGGAATGGGATTGATATTTTCGATCATAGGCACCTTTATGGTAAAAATTAAAGAAGATGGCAATGTACTTAAAGCATTAAACATCGGTAACTGGGTTTCAATAATTCTTACAGTAATTGCCTCGTATTTCCTTGTTGACTGGATCTTTCCCGAAACCCTGGAGTTTAGGGGTGAAGTTTTTACTAAACTTAATGCATTTGGAGCCATTTTTACGGGCTTGGTTGTTGGTACATTAATGAGTATTCTCACAGAATACTATACTTCTATTGGCAGAGCTCCTGTAAATTCCATAGTTCAGCAATCCTCAACCGGCCATGCCACAAATATCATAGCTGGTTTGGCGGTTGGTATGCAATCAACAGTATTTCCAGTTATCGTCTTAGCTTCCGGAATTTACATTGCTCATGCATTCGCAGGATTATATGGAATAGCTATATGTGCTGCTGGAATGATGGCCACAACTGCCATGCAATTAGCAATTGATGCTTTTGGCCCAATTGCTGATAACGCAGGAGGCATTGCTGAAATGAGTGGATTACCTAAAGAAGTTAGAGAAAGAACAGATATTTTAGATGCAGTTGGAAATACTACAGCCGCCACCGGAAAAGGATTTGCTATTGCTTCCGCTGCCTTAACAGCACTGGCATTATTTGCAGCTTTTGTAGGCCTTTCAGGAATATCATCAATCGATATATATAAAGCTGACGTACTTGCTGGCTTATTAGTGGGTGCCATGATACCATTTATATTTTCCGCCTTGGCGATAGCAGCAGTTGGTCGTGCCGCCATGGCAATGGTCAAAGAAGTAAGAAGGCAGTTTAAAGAAAAACCTGGTATTCTGGAAGGAACTGAAAAACCAGACTATGAAAGATGTGTGGATATATCTACCAATGCATCATTAAAAGAGATGATGCTTCCTGGTTCAATTGCTTTATTGGTACCCATAATTATTGGCTTTAGTTTCGGACCTGAGGTTCTTGGAGGGACACTGGCCGGGATCACTGTCTCCGGGGTACTGATGGGAATGTTTCAAAACAATGCTGGTGGAGCTTGGGATAATGCTAAAAAGTCTTTTGAGAAAGGAGTTGAAGTAGACGGAAAAATGGAATATAAAGGTTCTGAAGCACACAAAGCTTCAATAACAGGTGATACCGTTGGCGACCCTTTTAAGGATACATCCGGGCCATCCATGAATATTTTAATCAAATTAACTTCTCTTGTGGCCCTAATAATCGCACCCCATATTGCTGTCGATAAGGATACTCATGTATATAATAATCAAGATCAGGTAAAAACTGAATTTGTAGAAATGAAAACTGATTTATCAGAAATAAAACAACAAAAATAGCAATATCTTTAAAGGGCATCTAATTGCAATTTTCAAACTATTTGAATAATTTAAATAATAAATATTATTTTTAACGTGGTTACTTAAATTAATAACCAAGTATTCAATAACGAATGCATAAATGAACGAAAAGGAGATTTTCACTCGAATTTGCCAAGGTGACGAAAGTGCATTAGAGGAGATTTATAAGAAATATTACCGTATGATGACAAAATTGGTCATATCAAATAGCGGTACGGAGGATGAGGCGAAAGATATATACCAGGAGGCTTTGATCGTGTTTTGGCAAAAATCAATAAGTGGAAATTTTATATTAACTTCAAAAATAAGCACTTATATTTATAGTATTTGCTTAAATCTTTGGAGAAAGGAACTTGATAGGAAAAAAAGATTCTCAAATGAAGAAAAAGATTCTCAAGAATACCAGAATCAGGATAGGGATGAAAGAATCAAAATTATTAATTTATGCATTGATCAACTGGATGAAACCTGTAAGAAGGTACTAATGTATTATTATTTTGATAGAATGTCAATGGCAAACATTGCCGATAAACTTGGTTTCGCCAATACTGATACTGCTAAAACGAAAAAATATAAATGTAAAAAGAAGTTGGACGAGATAATTAAATCTCAATATTCAGAAAGCGATTTTTTGGACTAATATTTTATAAGTTTTATAATGATTAATTACGATTCAATAGAAGAATATCTTAACGGCACCTTGAGCAATGATCAGATGGAAGAGTTTGAGTTGAAACTTGAACAGGATCCCGAATTTAAAAGGGAATTTGATTTCCAGAACGATATTATTGAGTCCTTAAAAAATACCAGAAAGGCTGAACTAAAAGCCAGACTTAATGATGTTCAGGTTGGAAGTGGGATTGGTAGCGGAAGTACAAGTTCAATTGTGAAGATCAGTTCCGCCGTCATAATTACCACAGCAGTAGGAGTTTTTGGCTATCTTACTTTCTTTGACAAACCCGCTACCCAAGATTCCGCTACCACAAGTATTGAACAAAAACTCACTGATGATAGTCACCCGGAAATAACTCAAAAAGAAAATACTGAACAACAGGAAGAAAGTAAATTCAAGCCGGAAAGTATTGATAAATTAAGTAATGAAAAATCTCCTACAGATACGGAGGGTAAACAAACCACTGTTAAAGATACTCAAAAAAAATCTATTACTGTTCCAGTTCCGGTCAAGCCAGAAATTATTGAAGACTTCCCAGATGATCTGGAAACTGTAGTTGATGTACCTGATAATACTTTGCCAGAAAGTAAAATCACTTTCACTAAATCAAATATTGAAATAGATATACTAGATGACGAACAATACGATTTCCACTATCGATTTGTGGAAGACCGTTTGTTCCTGTATGGAAAATTCCATGATGGAGTATATGAAATTATTGAAATACGGGAAGAAGGTATTAAAAGTATCTTCCTGTACTACAATATGAAATTCTATGCGTTGGATAAGAGTAGAAAAATAATTACATCGCTCCAGGAAATTAAAGATGACGAACTAAGATTTAAACTAGAGCAGATTAAAGACCGGTAAAATGCCTACCGTTAGTAAGCCCTTGGTGCCAAGGGCTTTTTTTTATCTCCGGCCTTATTATTCCAATTAATAATTAAATTTGATCCAAAATTCGTGTTGATTTGGAAAAAATCTTTAAAATCAAAAAAAAGAAAAAATTAGGCTCCTACCCTTATCTCAGTGTTATACTCAGTATAACTTTTACTCTTTTCGTTTTAGGGCTTTTTGGATTATTGATAATACATTCGGATAAACTTAAGGATAAAATTACTGAAAATATAGAGATCCAAGTTTACTTGAATAAAAATTTGACTAATAATCAAATTGTAAAGATTAATAAAACCCTTGGTGCTAAAGAATTCACCTTCAAGAAAAATGGAATTCCAGTTTTAACTTTTATTTCCAAAGATGAAGCGGCAAAAGAATTCATTGCTACAACTGGCGAGGATTTTACTAAATTTCTTGGCAATAATCCATTACGGGATGCGCTTACAGTTAAATTGTATCCTGAATTTTTAGTCGATCAAAAACTAAGCGCTGTAAAAAAGGAAATCGAGGAAATTGAGGGGGTTTTTGAAGTGATTTATATGGAAAAATTAATTAACTCAATTAACAGAAACATCAACAAAATAAGTCTGGCCTTATTAGGATTCGCAGTAATTCTGACAATCGTGGTAGTAATTTTGATCAACAATACTATCAAGCTAGCCCTTTTCTCTCAGAGGTTTCTAATCAGAAGTATGCAATTAGTAGGCGCTACTGCATCTTTTATTCAAAAACCTTTTCTACTGCGAGCAATATTTCACGGGCTTCTGGCGGCAATTTTAGCAACTGGCCTTTTATGGGGTACTTTACAATACGCAAATAAAAAAGTTGAGGGTCTTAGTGAACTTCAGGATCAGCAATTAATGGCAATTTTACTTGTATTGTTGCTGATAATAGGAGGATTTATTGGATTAATCAGTACCTATAATGCGATAAGCAGATACATGAAAATGTCTTTAGACGATTTATATTAAATTATGGACAACAAACAAAAACTCGCTTTCACCAAAATCAATTATGTTATTATGTTAGCTGGAATAGGTGTGCTAATAATTGGTTTCATTGTAATGTCCCTCGACAAAGAAACTTACGGATTTGGATTCTTAGGATTAACATTGGGGCCAATTCTGGTAGTAATCGGGTTTATCATTCAATTCTTTGCTATCCTTTACAAGCCGAAGAAAAATAAATGACCATATTTGAGGCATTCATTCTGGGCCTTATCCAAGGGTTAACAGAATTTTTACCAATTAGTAGTAGCGGACATCTCGAAATTGGCAAAGCCCTGCTCAATACTAAGCCCCCTAAACATTTATTGTTTACTATAGTGGTTCACGGAGCAACAGTTTTAAGTACAATAGTTGTATTTAGAAAAGAAATCCTCAATTTGATCAAAGGAATACTAAAGTTTGAATGGAACTTTTCAACCCAATATATTTCCAAATTAGCTGTTTCTGCTATACCAATATTGATTATAGGATTATTATTTTATAAAAATATAGAAACTATGTTTTTTGGCAATATTGTATTAGTTGGGTTTATGTTGTTTGTTACCGGGCTTTTGTTAGTCTTTGCCCATTATGCTAAAATAACTGATTCTGAAGTTGGGTTTAAACAATCATTAATTATTGGTACTACACAGGTATTGGCAATCCTACCAGGTGTATCAAGGTCAGGAACAACCATTGCAGCTGCATTACTTACAGGTGTTAAAAAAGAACAAGCTACAAAATTTTCATTTCTTATGGTACTGGCTCCCATAATAGGCGCCAATATTTTGGCGATAGGCAGGTCTGAAGTCAGTACTCTACAAATTGAGATATTGCCCCTGATGACAGGATTCGTTGCAGCATTTATATCAGGCTTCCTGGCTTGTAAATGGATGATAACAATGGTTAATAAAAGAAAATTAATATTCTTTGCCTATTATTGTTTTGTGTTGGGAACATTAGTTATAATTTTTAGTTTCTAGATATATTTAAGTAAATCATTGGGAGGCAATCAAGTGGAAGGAAACATTATTTTAGTAGATAAACCATATCGGTGGACATCATTTGATGTGGTTAAAAAACTTCGCTACCATTTGAAGGTAAAAAAAATTGGTCATGCCGGAACATTGGACCCCTTGGCTACTGGCTTATTGATTTTGTGTACTAACAAAATGACAAAAGAAATCTCCAAATATCAGGATATGGAAAAAGAGTATGTTGGTAAAATGATAATTGGAAAAACTACCCCTTCATTTGACTTGGAAACTGCAATTGATAACATTTTTAAATGGCGTCACGTTACACCTGAGACGGTCCTAAGGAAGGCGAAATTGTTCGAGGGTAAAATTTCACAAATCCCACCTACTTATTCGGCTATAAAAGTTCAGGGAAAAAGGGCATACACTAAAGCTCGGGCTGGAATTGATTTTAAACTCAAACCCAGGGATGTGGAGATCTCAAGCTTTGAAATTACAGATATTGATCTTCCTGAGATTACGTTCAGACTAGTGTGTTCAAAAGGAACTTATGTAAGAAGTATTGTAAGAGACTTTGGCAATGCATTGGGTACTGGGGCCTACCTGGCTAGTCTTTGCAGGACCAGGATTGGAAATTTTAAAATTGATAGTGCAAAACAACTTGACGAAATTTGTTCCTTAATATGATAATCCACGAAGGCCTGTCAAAATTTAATATTCCTGATAATCCGGTAGTCACCATTGGTACTTTTGATGGGGTTCATTTGGGTCATCGAAAGATACTGCAAAGGGTGTGTAATATTACTGAAACTGCCAAGGGAACTTCAGTAATTATTACTTTCTGGCCACACCCCAGGTTAGTTTTGTACCCCGAAGAAACAGATTTAAAATTATTAAACACCTTCCAAGAAAAAGCGAAATTATTGCAAGACTTTGGAATTGATCATCTGATAAAAATCCCCTTCACCGAATCATTTGCCAGGCTTACATCGCAAGAGTTTATTATCAAAATTCTGGTCAAGGCTATTGGGACCAAAAAACTAGTGATCGGTTACGATCATCGATTTGGCAAGGACAGGGAAGGAAGATTTCAACATCTGGTAGATAATGCGAACAATTACGGCTTTGAGGTTGAAGAAATTCCACGTCAGGAGGTGGATAATATTGGAATAAGTTCTTCAAAAATCAGAAAAGCATTATTTGAAGGTGAAATTGAAAACGCTAATGAATTTCTCGGAAGACCATATAATATTAGTGGACAAGTAGTAAAAGGAGATCAAATAGGGAGAAATATGGGATTCCCCACAGCCAATATCCAGGTAAATGATCCATTTAAGCTTATCCCATCTGTAGGAATTTATGCAGTGAAAGTGGAAATTAGCGGAGAAGATTTCAAAGGAATGTTATACATTGGCTCAAGGCCAACATTAAAGAGATCCATGCAATCGATTGAAGTGAACATCTTTGATTTTGACAAAAATATTTACAATGAGAAAATAAATATCTTTTTCTATTCTCAGCTGAGAAAAGATGCTAAATTCGATAATCTTGATCAATTGAACGTCCAATTGGAAAAAGATAAAATAGCTGCCACTCAT
>SMUX01258249.1_pt1 | contig 11123 bp, 11 predicted proteins | sample 2456431 | NCBI WGS metagenome assembly SMUX01 (sample SAMN11095930, study PRJNA526329) | marine sediment metagenome | biome: Marine sediment; feature: Surficial sediment; material: Deep marine sediment; isolation source: Hadal surficial sediment | place: Pacific Ocean | collected 2014-11 | depth... | reverse complement strand
GGCGCGGGAACGAGACCCGGCTGCCGGCCCACATGCGGCGCGGCAGGTCGATGGGCGGCAGGAAGCCGCCGCGCCCCGGGTGACCGTCGGGGCCGAGTTCGGCCTCGGGCGCGACGGTCCAGAAATACAGCCAGTGCCAGAGCGGCGGCAGCGCGTCCCCGGGGCCGAGCGGGGCGCCCGGATCGTCGAGCGCCGCCTGCATGGCCCGCGCCCGCAAGGGATCGATGGTATCCCGGCTCTCCTCCGTGCGGCCGATCCAGGCGCGCCAGGCCTCCAGATCCTCGGTTGTCATGTCGCGAACTCCGCGCGGATCGCGGCGCCGTGCTGGTCGAGGCCGGGCACCGGGCCGTAGTCCCGCACCTCGCCCACGTGCCGGGCCGGCGGGGCGATGAGCTCGACCGCACCCGACGGGGTCGCAACTTCGATACGGCGCAACTGGGGATGGGCGGCGAGATCGGCGACCGAGTTGACCGCGCCAAAGGCGATGTCGGCGCGGCGCAGGCGTTCGATCATCCCCGCGCGGGTGAGCCCGCCGAAGGCGGTGCCGATCTCCCGGTCCAGCGCCGGCCGGTTGGCGACCCGCGCCGGGTTGTCGGAGAAGCGCGCGTCGCCCGCCAGCTCCGGCCGCTCGAGCGCCTCGGCGCAGAAACGCACCCACTCGCGCTCATTCTGGATCGAGATCACCACCTCGCCGCCGTCGCCGGCCGCGTAGACCCCGTAGGGCGCGATCGAGGGGTGGGCGAGGCCGACCCGCGCCGGCGCCTGGCCGCTGTGGACCTGATGCAGGAACGGCACGTTCATCCAATCCGCCATGGCGTCGAACAGGGAGACCGCGATCTCGCGTCCCTCACCATGGCGTTCGCGCGCGTAGAGCGCCTCCAGGATCGCCATGAAGGCGTACATCCCCGCGCCCACGTCGCAGACCGAGACCCCGACCCGGCCCGGGCCCTCGGGCCGTCCGGTGACCGCGGCCAGGCCGGTCTCGGCCTGGACCAGCAGATCGTAGGCCTTCATGCGGGCGTAGGGCCCGTCCTCGCCGTAGCCGCTGATCGAACAGGTGACGAGGCGCGGGTTGCGGGTCCGGAGCGCGGCCGGATCGAAGCCGGCGCGCGCCGCGGCGCCGGGCGCCAGGTTCTGGATGAAGACATCGGCGCGCCCGATCATGCGCGCGAGCAGCGCCTGGTCGCCCGAGTCCTTGATGTCGAGGACGATCGATTCCTTGCCCCGGTTGAGCCAGACGAAATAGGCACTCTCGCCCGCGACCACCCGGTCGTAGCCGCGCGCGAAGTCGCCCTCGGGGCGCTCGATCTTGATCACCCGGGCGCCGGCGTCGGCCAGGCGCGAGGCGCAATACGGCGCCGCCACCGCCTGCTCCAGGCTGATCACCAGCAGGCCCTCGAGCGGCCGGGTCACGGCGCCGCACGCCGCGTCATCGCGCCCCGCGGGCTCAATAGCGCTCGCCCTTCTTGTTGGTGAAGACGGGGCCGTCCGGGCTCGGCGCCAGGTGCAGGTCGATGTCGGGGTAGGAGCACACATCCTCGGCGCGGCGATCGCCCACTTCCAGGTAGGTCGCCGACGCGGCGCCCCGGTTGATCAGGTGGTGGCCGTCGGCGCGGCCGGCGGGAAAGCCCGCGACCTGGCCCGCGGCCAGCAGTTGCTCGCCGTCCTCGGTGACCAGGGTGAGCTCGCCCGCGACCACGTAGACGAACTCGTCCTCGTGGCTGTGCCAATGGCGTTGGGCGGAGCCGGCGCCCGGCGGCAGGGTGACCAGGTTGACCCCGAAGTTGCCGAGCCCCAGGGCGTCGCCCAGCACCCGTTTGATCCGCGTTCGGCACAGTTCCTTGAACGGCTCCGGGTAGCTGGTGCCCGCGCGCGCCGGCACCTCGGCCGGATCGAGCGCCGGAGGTTTCAACGCGCCTGTCATGGTCTGCCTCGCCTTGGTATCGTTTCAACGTCGGTGCCTATAAAACCCGGCCTCGCGACCGCGGGCAAGGGCGACAAAGCTTATGCCGGGCGGCGGGAAGCTCCGCGTTCGCGAAGAATGATCACCAACCCGGCGCCGACGATGAACACCACCCCGGGGAAAATACGTTGCACCGGCCATTCGCTGAACACGATCCAGCCGATCGCCAGCGCCGACAGGACGCCGAAATACTCGAAGGGCGCGAGCAGCGAAGCGGGCGTGCGCCGATAGGCGAGGGTGAGAAAATAGACCCCGAAGCCACCAAAACCACCCAAGAGCAGCGCGAAACCCAGATCGGTGAAAACCTCCGCCGCAGAGCCAGCGGGCAGGGCCGCATCGGCGGTCGTGAGCAGGAGTATCAGGCTGCCCGCAATCGCGCCCGCTTGGGCGTACAGGTTGATCGCCGCATGGGAGGCGCTCCGGTCGAATTTTCGCGTCAACACCAGGGAATTGGCATAGCAGAACGCCGCCACCACCGGCAGGATGCCGGGCCACGTGAAGACCTCGGTGCCGGGGCCGATGACGAGCACCACGCCGACGAAACCACCCAGCACGGCGATCCAACGCCAGATACCGACCCGCTCGCCCAGCCAGGGTATCGCCAGCGTGGTGATGAACAAGGGTCCGGAATAGGCAATGACGGCAACGGTAGCCAGTTCGAGGTACCGGTACGAGCCATAGAGCGCCAGCTGGGCCACCGCCACCATCAGTCCTCGAGCCAGCCCCAGGCGCCATTGCCTCAAACGGATCGAATCGAGGTCGATCCGCCCCCGCGCCTCCCACAGCAGGATCAAGAAGGTCGGCAGCAAGCCAAAGATATTACGGGCCACTGAAATTTGCTGGGCGGGGTATCGTTCGACCAGATGTTTCGCGATCGCGCCCATGCAGTCCAGCATGACGATTCCGGCCAGCAGCATGGCCACGCTCACCAGAACCGCGCGCCGGTCGGCGTCGGCACCCGTTCTGGTCACGAGAAGGTCTTTTCGATCGCCATCAGCCTGTTCCTGGTCGAAACGCTTTCGACGACGCCGTCGTCTCAACCGGTCCGGGACACCATCTTCGCGCTCTACCGCGACGTTCTGGACCCTGTGCGCCAGCGCGGCCAGGAGAAGTTCTGAAGTATTATAAGTATTTTCTGACCCGGCTCGGCGGCCGTTGCAGGTTCAGCGGATCTCGAACTTGCGGAACAGGGCGTCGAGCTTTTTCTCGAGCTCCTTGTTGTAGACCTTGTTCACCAGATCGGCGGGCCGGAACCGCCATTCCGCGGTCTCCGCCGCAAGCGCCTCGCCGAGCATCCACTTGTGGCTATAGCGCTGGCCCGCGATCCGCCGCAGCGCGGCGATCTGGGCCGGGGTGTACCCATCGGTTTCGAGGCCGTCCAATAGGTCCGGATCGACGACCAGCACCTGGCGCTCGGCAAACCGCAACACAGTATCGCGCGCCGCCCGATCCAATCCCACCTCGGCTTCCAGCCTCTCGCTGAGCCGCCAGGCGGACTCGAAGGCCTCGCCCTTCAGGCCCTCGAGGGCACCGATGGCGACCCCTTCGCGATCGAGCCGCTCCAGGACCGGCTCGGAGATCTCGTAGGATATCGGCCGGTAGACCTCCTGATTGAACACGTTCTGCAGGACGAACAGGCCGACGAAGCAGGTCACCCCGGCGATGATCGGGGTCGCCAGCCAGCCGAGGCTGATGCCGCCCAGCACGTGCCAACGAATCGCGCGGCCGCCCTTGAGCAGTCCGATGCCGAGCACGGCGCCGACCACCGCCTGGGAGCTGGACACCGGGACCAGCGGAATGGTCGGCAGGCCGGCGTTGGCGAGCAGCGATTCGAGCCCCTGCGAGGCGAACATGAAGAGCACCACGGAATGCGAGATCACCGCGACCCAGGCGCCGACCGGCGACAGCGGCAGCAGCCGCCCGCCCACCGTCAACATGACCCGCTTGGAGTAGGTGATCACGCCGACCGCGATCGCCAGGGCGCCGAGCAGAAACAGCTGCTGGATCGAGGAGAAGGTGCCGAATCCGATGATATTGAAGTCGGTAAACGGCGAGGACGGCACGAACACGCCCATGACGTTGGCGATGTTGTTGGCGCCCAGGCTATAGGCGCCGAAGGCGCCGGCCAGGATCAGTCCCAGGCGGGTATACGCGTCTTGCCGCAGCAGGTGCGGCTTGGTCACCCGGATCACGTAGGTAGTCAGCTTGTACAGGGCCGCGGCGATGCCCGCGGCGAGCAGCGGACAGATGACCCAGGTGCTCAGGATGGTGATCAGGGTGCCGGTATCGGTGCGGGTTTCGGTGAACAGGTTCCAGCCGATGATGGCGCCGACGATGGCCTGGGTGGTGGAGACCGGCAGCCCGGCCTTGGTCATGAGGTAGACCGCCAGTGCCGCCGCACCCGCGGCCGTGAAGGAGCCACCCAGCGCGTTGACCGCACCCAGCTTGCCGAGCGTATGGGCCGCGCCGCCGCCGCTGATGACCGCGCCCAGGATCAAGAAAATGCTGCAGATCACCGCCGCGGTGCCGAAGCGCACCATGCGCGTGCCGACCGCGGTGCCGAAGACGTTGGCGGCGTCGTTGGCGCCCAGCGCCCAGCCGAGGAATAGCCCGCTGGACAGGAAAACGATGACCGAGACGTCCATGACGGACTAGACGGTGCGCTTGATGGTGTAGATGGCGAGCCGGTCGGCCACGTCCTCGGAGCGGTCGGCGAGATTATCGATGTGCTCGACGAAGTTGCGCAGTTGAGCCTTGCGGGACAGCGGTAGGTCCGAGCCGAAGATCGCGCGCTTGAGCTTGGTGCTGACCTTGTCGGCCTCTTTCTCGTAGAACATGACCTTGTGCATGTGGTTGCCGACCGCCTCGATGTTGCGGAAGAAGGCACGCGAGGCGAGCACGAGGGATTCCACCGCGAGCACCGACTGCTCGCAGAGCGTCGCGAAATCGCCTCTGAACTCGGGGGAAATGTCCGGTTGCTCGATGGAGAAGGCCCAGAGCGCGCCCTCGTGTTGGTTGATCACGGAGTCCAGGTTCTCCAGAAGCCCCAGCACGTCGCCGCGGGATTCCGGGATCAGGGTCTGGGTGTAGAGCTGGGTCTCGATGGAGCGGCGCAGCTTGTCGGCCTCGCTTTCCAGGCGGTTGACCGCCTGCAGCTTTTCGTCGAAGGCGTCCGTGGCACCTTCGTCCAGATAGATCTGCACCGCCCGCTTGAACAAGAGCCCGGACTCGGAGAGCTTGTCGAGAAAGGCATCGATCTCGCTCTCCAGTGCCTTGGTGCGCCGGAACGGCGACAGGCTGCCGCCCAGCATGGAGTTTCTCGCCGCCATCTCTCAAATCTCCGAAACAGGATACCGCAGAAGTGCGGGCGCGTGAATCCGCGCCATCGCGGCCGGCCAAGATACGCCTAGCCGCACGGAAGTCATCTCTTTTGTTGCAATTGCCGGACATTGTGCCGCAAAAAGCCCCGTTTCGGCAAGCTGGCGCGCTGTTGGCCGCCAAGCGCCGCGCAGCCGGGCCGCAGGCCTGATGCGCCTACCAGGACTTTGAGCTAGCCAGGGTTTGCGACCGTCACCTCGGTTCCGGGCGCCAGACCCAGGTCGTGGGCGGCATGGCCCCGGTTGACGGCGATCTCCGCCAGTCCGTTGGCGTTCTCGTACCAGAACGCCTCGCCGGGCGGCAGCTCGGAGAAGCGGCGTGCGCGGTTCAGCGTCCGGCCACCGGCCCGGAGCGTGGCCCCCGGCGCCAGGGCTTCGGCGCGCAGGCCGGTCATGGCGTTGCCGTAACGGTCGACGTAGATGATCCGTGCCAGGTCGTCCGGCCAGTCGGCGCCGGGCAGGCGCGCCAAGCGCTCGGCGGCGAGTTCGGTCCCCGGCGGCGCCTCGCCAAGCGCCAGGCGCGCGGCCACCGGCGCGAACAAGTCGCGGCCGTGAAAGGTGGCGGAGAGCCGCTCCGGGCGCCAGTCGATCTCCCAAGCCCTTGGTATTTCGAGCCCGGCTGCGGCGGCCCGGCGCAGCACCAAGGCGAACAGACCGTTGCCGGGGCCGACGTACCAGTGGCTCCCGGCGCGCACGACGAGCGGCGGCCGCGCGCTCCCGACCCCGGGGTCGACCACCGCCAGGAACACCGACTCCGCCGGAAATGCCGGCGCATAGGCCGCGAGCAGATAGGCGCCCGGGCGCGCGTCGAAGGGGGGGATATCCGACATTAGGTCGATTACCGGCACGGCCGGTGCGATTTCGGCCAAGACCGCTTTCATCTGGCCCAGATAGGGACCGCCAGGGCCGAAATCGGTGAACAGGAGGATCATGCGCGCTCCCAGATCCTTTGGTATGAACCCCTGACTTCGGCAAGCCCGCGGCCGGCCGCTCAGGAAAGCCTCGACATCGGTGATCCTACTGTATATCGTACGCCCATCGTGCAGGGACACTATATTTGGGGAAAACCGCAACATATAGCGAACCGTGAGGGGGCTTCTACATGACCTGGACTGACGAACGTGTCGACGAACTCTCGAAGCTTTGGGCCTCGGGCTACTCCGCGTCCGCCATCGGGCGCATGCTGGGTGTGTCCAAGAACGCCGTGGTAGGCAAAGCGCATCGCATGCGCCTGGAATCCCGGCCATCGCCGATCCGCCGCGATCAGCGGACCCCGGCGCGGCGGCGGGTTCCCATGCCGGCGCAGGCTTTGCCGCAACGGCCGATCATCGCGCCACCGCCGCCATCGCCGCGTTGGACCGTCCAACGCAGCGTCGACGGACCGAGTTGCCTGTGGCCGATCGGCGATCCCAGCGAGACGGATTTCCATTTCTGCGGTGCTCAGGCGGTCGAGGGCAAACCCTACTGTCCGGACCACTGCGCGCGCGCCTATATCACCCGTCACCGGGGCGAGAACGAGGCCGCCTAGCTCCGGGCTGGTTCCGGCGTGAAGCGACGAGGCACCCCGGCTGCGGTTTGCTGCGGCCGGAGTGCCGGTTTTGTTTGGGTCCGGGAAGCGGTCGCGATCGGACCGCGATCAAACCACCACCGCCGTGCCGCCGCGGCGGGGGTCGCCGGCGGCATCGAGCCGGCCCTGGGCGTCGCGCCGCACCGCGTGGACGCCGCCGAAGAACAGGTTGTGCCGCGGCCAGAACACCACCTGCCGCTCCGGGCCCTGGAGCGCCGCGCCCAGGGCCTCGTCGAAACCGCCCTCCAGATTGGCGACGCCGTCCTCGAAGTGCAGGCGCGGGGCCACGACCGCCTCGGCGATTCCCTGCCCGAAGTCTATGGTGTTGAGCAGCACCTGCAGGATCGCGGTGCGGATGCGGTTGGAACCGCCGGAACCGAAGGCGGCGATCGAGCCGTCGGCGCCATAGGCCACGGTCGGCGCCATCATCGAGGACATGCGGCTGCCCTCGGGCCAGGCATGGAAGCCGTGGGGGTTGAGGTCCTCTTCGCCCAGCATGTTGTTCATCATGATGCCGCTGCCCGGCACCATGTAGCCACAACCCTCGCCGTTGGAGATCGAGAGCGCGGCGATATTGCCCGCGGCATCGACGACGCTGATGTGGGTCGTGCCCCGGGTGCTGGTGGGATGGTCCGCGACCTCGGCCCCATAGCGCGCCAGCAGCTCCGGATCGAACAGGCGCTCGGCGGCGGCTTGTCCCGCGGCCTCTGCGGTGGTCTCGTGCAAGCGCGATTCGACCCGCGCCTTGTTGGTCAGGCCCATCACCCGGGCGAGCAGCTCCAGGTGGGCGGCGGTGCCGAAACCCAGCGGGCCCAGATCGGTCCGCGCCAAGAGTTCGAGCGCGAAGGCGATCAGGATGCCACCCGCGGACGGCGGTGGGTTGGTCAGGATCCGGGTGCCGCGGTGGCGGCGTTCCAGCGGGTGCCGCTTGATCGTGCGGTAGGCGGCGAGGTCCGCCATGGTGATCTGGCCGCCCTGGTCGCGGCAGTCGGCGGCCAGGCGTCGGCCGAGTTCGCCCTCGTGGAACAGGGCGGGGCCCTCCCGGGCCAGCGCCTCCAGGGTGTCGGCCAGTTCCGGCTGGCGCAGCACGTCCGGGTGGGCCAGCAGCACCCCCTTGGGTCGGGTGAACAGGGCGCGGCCCTCGGGACGGGCGACCAGGATCGGCCCGACCACCTTGAAAAGATAGGAATCGACGGGCCTCAGCGACACGCCCTCGCGTGCGATGCGCACGGCGGGCGCCACCAGGCGGGTCATCGGCAGGCTGCCCAGGTCGGCGTGGGCGTCGAACAGGCCCCGGATCGCGCCCGGCGTGGCGATCGCGCCAAGCCCGATGTGGAATTCTTGGGTCGCGGTGCCGAAGTCCGCCAGGATCGGATAGAAATCGATCTCGGCGGTGTCGCGGCGCCTGAGCGGCGTCTCGACGAAGAAGTCGTAGAGCAGGGCCGTGCCCTCGGCGCGTCGGGCCAGCAGGAAGCCGCCGCCGCCCAGCGAGCACAGCACCGGCTCGGCGACCGCCGCCGCGCAGAGCCCGGCCAAGGCGGCGTCGAAGGCGTTGCCGCCGTCCTCCAGGATCTCTTGCGCGGCCGCGGCGGTCGCCGGATGGCCACAAGCGACCGCACCCTTGGCATTCACTGGGGCGCTCACCACAACCTCCGGCGCGCATCGTACGGTCGGGAAGGTCGGGTTGGAGTCATGGCGCAGCTTCTTGCCACGGGCCGGGACCCGGGTAAAGGCCGGGTCCGGTCGAACCGGCCCTGGGGCCTCGGTCCAATAGCTCGAATAAGTTGGAATAAGTTGGGGAATAAGTTGGGCTCGTGACTTTACTTATTATATAAAGTAAAGTAACGACCCCATTCTCAGCGTAGGGCTCGGATCCCGTCCCCGCTTAGTTGGCGGAGCTGTGCTGGCTGGCCTGGGAGCGCTGGTGTACGAGCGGGTTCTCAACCGGCCGCTGCTTCTCCGGCGGCGGTGGTTGCGGGGCCGCGTAGAAAATTCTCTCGCGCTTGTCGTTCGACTGCTCGAAGGGGTTGCGCATCTTGACCCGGGTGCCGCTGGCCTCGGCGTTGCGCCGGGCGCCGTGGAGCTGGCGGGCGACCTTTTCGTCCCAGGGCAGGGCATAGGCGCGTGGCTCCGCGACCCCCTCGATACCCAGCCACACATAGATCGCCTGGCCTTCCACCATCTGAGAGCCGATCACCGTGGCTTCGGCCAGCTCGCGGCGCGCCCACTCGTTGCTGACCGGCTTGGGCCGGCTCAGCATCTCGGACAGGCTCATGTAGGCGGTGGGCAGGAATATCGCGGCGGTGGCCAGCGCGCCCATCTTGACGCGCAGCTTGCGCGGCGACCAGATGGCGATGTTCACAAGAACGAACGCCAAGCCGCCGAGAACGGCGAAGACTGCGGTCAGCTCGCTCATCCGGGCGCCTTGTTCGTGCGCAGGGGCTTGGGCAGGTCGTGGACGCTGCCCTGCACCAGCCGGCCGTCCTCGTTCAGGCGGAAACGAAATGCGGTCAACTCCTGGCCCTGGTACTCGAGGTTGAGCCGGGTGGTGAGGATCCGCTTGGCAGCCTGGCTCGACGAGGCCTTGACGCTGACCGAGACGCTGACCGGCAGTGGCAGGGGCGCGGACATATTTCGGTACAGGTGGACGTTGACCGTGTACTCGCCGCTCGGCACGCCGCGGCTGTAAGAGACCTCGTAGTTAATCGCGGTCACGTCGGCCTGGCCGCCCAGGTCGTCGCGCAGCAGGTTGAAGATCAGCCCGCCCTTGTTGGAATAGCCGACGGGCACGTCGCCGGGCGCCTGGACCCAGAGGTCGACGTCGGCATCGACCTTCTCGGGCCAGGAAATCTCGACGATGACATTGCCGGGCGCCGGCGTCCCTTCGTCGGCGGTCGCCGGTGGGTTGAGGTGCGGCAGCAGCAGCAGCACCATGGCCACGAAACCGGCGAGGGCGAGGAAGATGACGTCGCGGAAGACCGTGCTGGCGCCGTCGTCGCCGTCGAAGTGGTCAAGCTCTGGCATGTTCTTCCCCAAACTCGAACAGCGCGGTGATCAGCTTGACCGTGCCGCCGGCCAGCACGTAGTAGTTGGTCATCAGCCAGATGTTGAGCACCGAACCGACCAGGGTGGTGTAGAGCGCGGTCGACATGCCCGCGATAAGGGTCGAGATCATGGGCGTGATCGCCTTGACGTCGGACGCCTGGTCCGGCTGAATCCCGGACAGCGCGATGATGAATCCGATTACGGTGCCGATCAGGCCGAGAATTACCAGGCTGCCGGCGACCTGGCGGACCACCGCGATACGCTGGGTGAGCTTGAGCCGCAGGGAGGATGCCAGGATGCCGCGGCTGTCGCCACTGCGTCCGCGCAGCCGCGCGAGGTATTCGGCGGCCCGCGACGCGCTGAGCGGATCGAAGGCGCGCACGTAGTTGAGCTCCCGGCTGGTCTGCCAGATCTTGCGCGCGCAAACCGCGGTTCCGCCTAGGAACACCAGAAAGATCAGCACCGAGAGATAGGTCTGGTCGGCGGCCAGCACCATCTCGAGCAGGCCCTGCACGTAGGCCGCGCCCAGAAGCGCGAAGCCGATCAGGTTGATCAGCGCGAAGCGCAGCGTCAGCAGATAGCGGTAAGAGATATCGCGAGCTTGGCCCGTCCTTGCGGTCAGCCAAGCGAGTTGTTCCTCGCCGCCCTGGTCGCTCCGCGCTCCGAATGCATCCTCGGACGCGCGCGTCGCACTGCCGAGGTTCGCGGTCGTCGTGGTAGAGGCCATTTTTCTCTCGTCCCCTCCGGGTCGAAACCGAAAGTTCCCGCGCCCGTACCCTATCGGGCGCCCTTTCGGTTTCGGTGGCTCGCCCGCGAATACGCTCCGCATTCGTCCGCGCTAGACGAGCTTCGCATGCGAACGATCGGATTACATCGGAACTTGGTTAACAGCGGATTAAGCGAATTAACGAAAGGTTAACCATGGTTCCCGGGGGGCGCGCGAATCCCAGGGCACGAGCAGGTCGTGGGCCTTCTCGGCCGCCGTGCGTGACCGGCGGCGCGCGGCGACCTATATTTCGGCCGAGGAGGCTTTGGCAGGCATCGTGGAAGTTCTGGCGCTACTCGTCGGTCTCTATTTGCTGGCCGCTCCGGCCATGGGGATCGTCGCCTACCTGGCGCTCCGAAAGTCGCGCGGTGAGGTTCGGCAGCTGCGCGCCCGCCTGACCGCGGC
>SMUX01028291.1_pt1 | contig 11128 bp, 7 predicted proteins | sample 2456431 | NCBI WGS metagenome assembly SMUX01 (sample SAMN11095930, study PRJNA526329) | marine sediment metagenome | biome: Marine sediment; feature: Surficial sediment; material: Deep marine sediment; isolation source: Hadal surficial sediment | place: Pacific Ocean | collected 2014-11 | depth 0-1... | reverse complement strand
GGTGAGCTTTCGCTCAAGGTCAAGGCTGTTCCAGAATAGGCGGTAGCGACGTTAATCCCTTGAGAAATCGGCGGCGATCGGACATGGCGCTCCTCCTCGGAAATCGGTGGAATTATCGTAGAAATTCGGGGTAAGACCCTACCAGAATTCTACCAGCAGAATTCCCGGAGACTCAGACATCAGTTCGGGAGGGGAGTTCGGAATGTACTGCGGGTGAGTGGTGGCTTCCTCAGTAATGGGTCTCGAATCAGACGGATCGACTGTATTCTGCTCGCGAGCATTCCAGTCACGCGATAACATACCCCCTTGCCCTTCCCACCACTTGGTGTGCCCCGATAGAAGAGTGACTACCGCGCGAACTACCCGCCATCCTCAATTTCTTTAATAATGCTATGACGGCGTTACTTCAATCGATGAGAAAGCAGAAAATTGCCAGCTCTTATTTGCCTCCAACAGATAGTCAAAGCTACGATAGAGGATTGTAGGATAAGAATGCCAAGGAGCAATGATGTCTGACAGTATAGTAGTTTTAGACGGATTTACGCTGAACCCGGGTGATATTGATTGGCTACCCGTGTCTTCGTTGGGGAATCTTGAGATCCATGACCGTACGCCAGAAGATCAGATAGTTGAACGGTCGCAAGGTGCTTCCTGTCTGCTCATCAATAAAACTCCCATGAGCCGAGAAACGCTGAATGCGCTTCCGGAGCTGAAGTACATTGGTGTACTAGCTACTGGCTACAATGTGGTTGATACGGCCGCTGCTACAGAACGTGGCATCATCGTCAGCAATATCCCAACCTACGGAACCGACTCCGTTGCCCAGCATGTTGCGGCACTGTTGCTGGAGTTCGCAAGAGGCGTCGGTGTCCACAACAAAGCTGTCCATGATGCTGAGTGGACGAACAATGCTGACTGGTGTTTTGCGAATCAACCGATGTTTGAGCTTTCCGGAAGAACGCTTGGGATTGTTGGTATTGGTCGAATTGGACAAGCGGTTGCTCGAATATGCGCTGCGATGGGAATGAAGTTGATTGCCCATGATCTGTTTTGGCCCGATGCTGGAAAGTTGGCTGGCCTTGAGGTTGAACAGGTAGAACTGGATGACCTGTTTTCGCGTTCAGACGTGATCTCATTGCATTGTCCGTTAACCCCGGAGAATCAACACCTGATCAATCAACAGAAACTGAAGCAGATGAAACCTAACGCAATTTTGATCAACACCAGTCGAGGACCGTTAGTTGACAACCAGGCACTGGCCGATGCGTTACACGAAGGCGTAATTGCAGGTGCTGCGTTGGATGTTTTGGATACGGAGCCGCCGCCAGCGGACAACCCACTACTAGCGGCGCCTCACTGCCTGATCACACCCCACATCGCCTGGTACGCAGTGGAGGCCAGACAGAGGTTGATGCAAATTGCGGCTGACAATCTGAGAGCGTTCCAGAACGGAAATGCCCAGAACGTCGTAAGCTAATTCGCCCTCAAGGAAAGCTCGTGCTGTCCATGAAGGACAACGTAACCGTCGAGAGAGAGCTGTTGCATTACCTCGATGCCTCCAAAATGGCCTGTCCTTCCTGAATATCAGATCGGCTTGAATTCCTTGACTTTGCTCCGCCTGAGCTAAAGCATCGTCGGCATGCTCAGCTGGATACCCGTACTCCTTGGAACGGCTCGCGCGTCCTTGAAGTCGCGCTGACCCTTACAGAATTCTACCAGCAAAATTCACGGAGACTCAGACATCAGCTCGGGAGGGGAGTTTGGACCCTCAAGTGGGCAGGGAAGCGAAGACGTCCACAATGCAGACTGCAACGTATGTCCGGTCGCCGATAGGAAACATTCGCGTTCGTGGTGTCGCACGAACGGAAGGTGGCCACAAGAAGATCAAATTCTCAGTGGCGAAAGATGGATATTGAACGCGTACAGGTCTTCGGTGTTGGCACCCGGGCGCCGTGTGGGTTCGATTATCAGGTGATTCTGTTCCGGTTTTGGCACGCTGTTCAAAAGTCGATCGGCACCAAGATGGGGATCACCGGAGAAGTACATCTGCGTGGTCAACATCCTCATTGTCAATCCTGCGGATATCTTGAAATGAACGTGAGCAGGTCGGGTCCAATTGGAACCAACGGGATAGGGACCAGGCTTGATCGTCTTGAACGAGTACATGCCATCCTCATCCGTAAGGAACTCACCAAAGTACCGGAAGTTTGGATCCAACCAGGCGGGGCTGGGGTCCGCCATGTGTGCGTACCGACCGGTGCGACAAGCTTGCCAGATCTCCACTATAGCGCCCCTGATCGGCTTGCAGTCCGGATCCGTCACCTGGCCGGCAAGATATATGACCTCGCCTTCTGCTTTCTTGCTGGGATCGCTGGCCCACGTCAGGTCGTTGTGGTGCCGCACCGCCTTGGTGCGATCCCAGGTGTTCATGTAGAAGGGCCCTTCACCCTGTGCAGGCGTTTTCTCGCATTGCCGTCCGAATGCGACCGTTGGTACGGCTAACCCAACGCCGGCCGCCATCGTGGAGCGAAGCAGGTCGCGTCTGGAAATTCGCGGAAGCGGATTCATGACAATCTCCCCTGGTTTGAGAAAACGGCACCCTCGAGCGGCCCGGAAAATGATGTCAATTCGGGTGAGTCATCGCACCACCGGTCCGGTGGGCCAAATATTACTCCCCAATCCGCCAGTGAAGCCACTGGATACGCGGAAATGGGCGCGCCGATTGATCCAGCCTGAGATCAACCTCTTGTAAACCTGCGGAAACTGCGGCGGCTAGACGGGGACTGGCAAGGACGGTCGCGAGCGGAATTGACGTTAATCCCTTGAGAAACCGACGGCGATCGGACATGGCTTCTTCTCCTGAAATCCGGTGGAATTATCGTGGAAATCCATGGTATCACCCTTACAGAATTCTACCAGCAAAAATCCCGGAGACTAAGGCATCAGTTCGGAAAGGGAGTTCGGGGTGTCGGGCGAGTGGTGGGTTTTGCTACTCAAAGCAGTGTTGATTTGTCCTTGTGGCCGGACCATTTCGGCAGCCCATCGGCGATATCCATCACCCGCATGGCGTAGTAAATGTGACAGGTTGGCCTGAACGCTTCCGGCACGTGTGGCGGTGCGCCGAAATCGAAGAGTGTGGGAAAGGCGAGCCACATCTTTCGACCTTCATCGGCAATCAGCGTGCGGCATAATGCGCAGGCCACTTTGCAGGGCAGAAGTCTCTCATGGCGGTCGAGCGCGCTGTTGTAGAAGTGCAAATGCTCAACGCCAGCGGTGAACCTAACATCGCGTTTATGAAATATCGCGGCCCACTGCATGGGCGCGCCGTGCAGAAACTGGCAATCGCTGCAATGACAGATCTTGGCATCGACCGGATCGGCGCGGACTTCGTACCGGACCGCATGGCAATGACATCGGGCGCGATACTTCGCGATGAAGCCTTCGTCGTCAGGTGACGCATAGGCTGAGCCAAATTCCAACGAACTGCGAGGACTCTCGATGCGCAAATCCAACCTCCATGGAGAAGAGAAACTCATCCAAGCAGAATTGACAGATGCTAAACACCGTCGCCTGGTACGGCCATCTTCAATGCGCTCCTCGGCTAAATTGGAGGGGCATCTAGATTGTCTACCAGGTGGCGCAACGAATCGACCCCGCAACAGCCAGATTGGGGCAATCACGGACCATAGGGTCGCAAATCAAGAACGTCAGCAATGCATCATAGCTCTGGCCGTCAATCGACCACAGGCTACTTCCGGTATTGGCCGGATTCGTGTGACGCAATGCAACATGACCGCTCTAGATCACAGCCGGCGGATTGGCCGGTACGAGAATCGAAACAGTCAAGTTCACGGAGACTAAGGGATCAGTTCGGAGGGGGCGGAGTGTCGGAAGAGTAGCAGAGAAGCAAGGAGATGCTTGTTAAATTGCCTACCTTGTCGGTTTCTCTATTTCCAAAAGCCAACTTCCTCTCGGAGCGAAGACTCTATCGGTACATCTTGAGTCTCGGCTTACGCCATTCCGGACCCCACCGAGTGCTTCGAGACTCCGGAGGGGAAAGGCTTCACGGCTCCTTAGGTAAGCTCAAGCTGCGACCGTCGGCGGCGGCTCATGCGCCACAATGGGAGGTAGCTCGGCGTCAAAGCGCTCCATCTCCACAAGCGCAGTATTAGCGGACGAGCCCTGGCCCAAGCTCGAGGTCCCTTTGTCAAGCGTGAGTGAATTCGGATTGCCGTGCCGCTCGAGCGGCCGCTCCAGGTGACCATCATCTCCCGGATCGAACCACGCGCCGGTCGGTAGCGCGACCACACCCGGCATCACGTCTTCGCTGACCTGCGCGGCCGCCAAGCACGAGCCCCGATCGTTGAAGAGACGAATGATGTCGTTATTTACGATGTTCCTGGCGGCAGCATCGGCCGGGTTGACGACGGCGACTTCCCGACCGCGCACCTTGGCTTCGCGGCTCGTCTGGCCGCAATCGAGCTGGCTGTGCAGGCGGGTGGCCGGCTGCGGCGATATCAGATGCAGCGGGTAACGTTTCACGTCGGCGCTGCCGAGCCACTCGGTTGGTTCAATCCACGTTGGGTGGCCCGGACAATCCTGGTAGCCAAAGCTGTCGATTGTATCCGAGAAGATCTGGACTCGGCCCGACGGCGTTTTCAACGGATGTGACTCAGGATCTTCTCGAAACGAAGCGAATGGCAGGACCGAGTGCTCCGGGCCCTCGATCGGGAGCTTGATATAGTCTGACGCCCAAAACTCGTCGAAGCTCGGGAGCGTCAGATCGTGCTCACCCAACTGCTGACGAAATCTGTTGTACAGGTGCTCCAACCAATCGCTCTCGTCTCGACCTTCGGTGAAGGTGTCGAGGAATCCAAGGCGCTCGGCCAAGCCGGAGAACATCTCGTAATCCGTTTTCGATTCACCGACCGGAGAGACCATCTGGTGCATGGCGATCAAGTAAGCATCGCTGCCAGCACGCCCGATGTCGTTTCTCTCCCAAGGCGTCGCGGCAGGTAAGACGATGTCTGCGTGCTTTGCGGTTGCCGTCCACCAGGGTTCGTGGACGACGATGGTGTCGGGCTTTTGCCACGCCTTTCTCAAGCGGTTCAAGTCCTGGTGATGGTGGAACGGATTGCCGCCGCACCAGTACACGAGCTTGATGTCCGGGTAGGTCAGCCGGTTGCCGTCGAAGTCGAACGGATCGCCGGGATGAAGCAGCATGTCGGAGATTCGGGCGACGGGAATGTAGCGCTTCACCGCATTGGATCCTTGGGGCAGTTCCATGCCCGAGAGGCGCTTCACGGGATTACCGATTCCGCCGATCGCGCCGTAGCCAAATCCTACCCCGCCGCCAAGTAGGCCGATTTGCCCCAACATGGCCGCGAGCGTCGTCGCCATCCAATAAGGTTGCTCGCCATGGTCGCCTCGTTGGAGTGACCAGCTCACGCAGATGAGGCAGCGTGATTTGGCCATCTTTCTAGCGAGCGCGAATGTGCGAGCGGCGGCGATCCCGCAAATTTTCTCCGCCCATTCGGGTGTCTTGGGGATGCCGTCGCTTTCACCGAGCAGGTAGGGCCGGAAACGTTCGAACCCGTGACAATGGCTTTCCAGATAGGATTGGTCGGTCAGGTCTTCCGTCTCTAAGACATACGCAAGACCCAACATGAAGGCCACATCTGTATTCGGTTTGACGGGAAGCCACTCAGCGTCGACTTGCTCCAAGCTATCCGTCATTAGCGGGCTGACATTGACGAAATCGACACCCTGCGCGTGACATCGCTCCAACCACCGGCCAGTGTCGTGCCTCGTCACGCCGCCCATGCTCACTTGGGAGTTCTTGGTCCCGATGCCACCGAACATTATCAAGAGCTCGGTGTTTTCCGCGATGACAGGCCATGATGTGGTGTTGTTCCACATCATATCTAGAAAGTTCACGCCGAGCACATGAGGTACGATGACTTGAGCGGCTGCCGTGCTGTAGCTGTTCACCGAATAGGTGTAGCCACCGAGGCAGTTCAAAAAGCGATGAACTTGGCTTTGCGCATGATGAAATCGGCCGGCGCTCGCCCAGCCGTAGGAGCCGCCAAAGATTGCTTGGTTGCCGTGCTCGTCACGTACGCGGCGTAGCTCGCCTGACAAGAGGTCGAGCGCCCGGTCCCACTCCACCGGCACATACGCGTCGAGCCCGCGCCGGCCGCCGGCATCCCCCGGGCCATTCTTTAGCCAGTCACTGCGAATCATCGGCCGCGTTACGCGACAACGGTGATGAACCGCCTCGGGGATGGAGTAGCCGATCGACGACGGCAAGGGATCGTCTTCGAACGGCTGAACGTCCATAATTCGATCGTTTTCGACCGTCACCCTATAAGCGCCCCAGTGCGTCGACGTCATTCGTGTTGTTCGGGCCACTGTTTGGTCCTCTTTGCTCAGGCGGTTAACCGCTCGTGCTTCGACATCGCGTGCGAGACAGATGGTCGTCGTGCGACGGTTGCGGCTACCCGGGTAATGTTCGGGCACCGGGCGGCAAGGGCGCGCGGGTCCTTGTCCCAGGTAGAGACCATGTGCATATAAATGTCGGCAGCGGTGCAAGCGTCGCCGACGAGATAATTCCTGCCTTGCAACGCGTCGTCGACGATCTTCCACTGTTCGACGAGCAACTCCCCACACCGTTCCCGGATCCTGTCCGCGTCGCCTTCTTCCACCGAAAACCGGTGCGGGTGATAGTATCGGTTGTAGGTAGGATAGAGCGTATCCGCGAAATAGAACATCCATTGATTGTATAGAGCCCGGTCGGCTTCACCCGTGGCCGGTGCGAGCCCCGAGGCGGGGAAACGGTCTGCAAGAAACATGACGATCGCCGCGGATTCGAATACCGGGCGGCCGTCAGGCAATCGCAGGGTCGGAATCAGCCCCAGCGGGTGGATGTGGCGATAGTCTGCGGTCCGGTGCTCTCCCCGGTCGGCATCTACCTCAATCAGCTCGGTCTCGACATCCACTTCGTCGAGCACCACCATGGGCGCCATCGAGCACGTACCTGGGCACCAATAGAGTTGATACATGCTATTGATCGCTCTTTTGATACAAAAGAATTTCTACCACCTTCTGCAATTTTACGGGAAAAATTTGCGGTTAAAAGCAAAGATATCTTTTGTCGAAGAAAGATTTTCTTGTTTATCTGCGGATGCCTCGAAAGCTCAGTCACTTGAATGCGCTGCACGCGCTCGAAATCGCCACACTTGCTAACCGACCGCAGCCGGCGTCACACCGAGCTCTCGGGCCGCGCGGGCGAAGCTACTCAGCCGTGCGTTGCAATTCACGAGATGAAAGTGGAGCGAAATCAATGGATTGTGAGGCTGATGCTCCAGACCACGGATCCGGCTGAAGAGTGATGGATTCCGGCCAGAGGGCGCATTTTCAGGGAAATCTCCAGAATTCACGGACCAAGGTCACAAATCGATCAGGTGAACTTCCTGGAATCCACAGGTCTATGGTCCCTTGCCTGTGCGTCGCGAATCGTTAATCAGGCCGCAATGGGGAGCGGGACGAGTCCGTGACAATGTGATTGCCAGATGATGTGGGATATGTTAGCGCGCCGGGTAGTGTACTTTCCGCCGGCCTCCATCAGGGTGTTGCCATCGAGTGAGGCGTGAACCCGAGCGTCATTGTAATAATCCTTAAATACGGTGAGCTTTCGCTCAAGGTCAAGGCTGTTCCAGAATAGGCGGTAGCGACGTTAATCCCTTGAGAAATCGGCGGCGATCGGACATGGCGCTCCTCCTCGGAAATCGGTGGAATTATCGTAGAAATTCGGAGTAAGACCCTACCAGAATTCTACCAGCAGAATTCACGGAGACTCAGACATCAGTTCAGGAGGGGAGTTCGGGAGAGCGAGTTGGTGGTGGATTTGGCAGCTTCCATTAGCGAGCCTGTCACAGGAAATCTGATTAGACCATGATGTAGAAACTCTCAGCCGAATTGAGCACTCCATGGGGGTGATCTTTCCCCCTTGGGGTTCCCAGTTTGGTTGAGAGTTTTCCCATCGTATCAAGCTGCTTGCTCTTCAAAAGTGGCGGGGAATCGGCGGTACGGAAAGTCGGACATGATACGGCAAGGAGTCAACTCTGCACACGTACGTGAAGTACGTAGACACAGACCTCAGCCGATCACTGACTAATGACGTGAAATGTGCAGACCTGACCCCGTGCTTCGTGCTTAATCCTTCGTTTGCGTCGGCTCTTCGACCTCCGTGGCCGTCTCGCCGGTGCTCATGCGGTCCCACCATACATCCAGAGTCCCCGTTCGCCAGAGAGCCCCTGCCGCAAGTAAAAGCACGAGCAGCGCGACCAGGAGCTTCCAACGCTTACGCTTGACGGCGAACGGATCGTTGAGCGAATGTTCGGAGCCCTCGGGGAGCTTGGCGATGCTGGTGAGCGAGGCGCCGAAGGAGGAGTTTATCACGGCGCGCGCATTTACCGCCCAGCCGTTCGCGTCGAGGATGGGAGCCAGGTTGCGTTTACGCAGACTCAGATACGCGGCAGCCATCGAGGGTCCGGGGATGGCGAAGAAGAGAACGATGACTGCCAACGGCATCTGCCACCACGTGAGCTGCAGAAAGCCTGTCACCGTGGATACGATCGCGGTGCCGATGGCTGCGAGGGCAAGCCCTATCGCGGCGAAGATACCTGCGAACTTGGCCACGTCGAATTGGGGCTCGGCCTCCTTCAGGACACCGCCGATGCTTTTTTCCGCCTCCGCCTGGACTGCCTTTTCCCGAGCGGCTGCGAACCTCTCAACTTGTGCCGCGACCATTCGCCCGAGGCGCCGATACGGCGCCCAGAAGGCCTCCCGGACACTGATCGGGTTCTCGATCACCTTGACGATGGTGGCATGCCAGTCCTGCCCCTGGCGGTCGTAGAAGACGCCATTTCGGCCGACCCGAAGGTTGATTCCGTCACCATTCGTGAACGCTACCGCAATGTTAATCCGCTGCTCGGCGCCATCCGTACGCACGCAATTGCAATAGGTGAGGTAAGTGCGGCTCAGGGCAGCAAGCCTCGCGTGCTTCTCCACGTCGTCCACCCTCACGCAGAGCTCGCAGCTCCGCCCATCCAGATATAGTATCCCCGCCTGGAAAATGGCGTTTGTCTCTGGCGTGTAAAAGTCGTGGAACGACACGAAGTTGTTTACGAGCGTGAACAGATCACGATGGTAGCGGATGAGCTTGTCTAACGAGGCGATTGCGCTCGCCTCGGGCGCGAGCGCCTTGTCCTTCTCGATGAGCGCGGCGATGACCGCCTCGCCGCCGCCGGCCAGGATCTCACGCACACGCTCAAGGCCAAGCGCCTCGACGAGGGCGCCTTCCTTCTCGTTCAACCAGTCCTCGTGGGCCGCGAACTTGCTGCTCAGACTCATCCATCGTTCGGCGTCCACGCTGACCGTGTCCCCGAACATCGGCTGCACGATTTCGGTGCGCAGCTTTTCTACCCTGGCAGCCCACGCCGGGTTTACGCCCTCCTCGAGTGGCAGGGCCCTTCCCGGTGCGATGTGAGCGAGCGGTAAGGCGGCTATCTCTTCCGTTGTGGCCGAAAGCTCCGTCGACAAGAGCGCCTCGTACTGTGCTCCGCGTGGATTTAGCGGCTCAGCCGCCTGCGGGTCGAACTGCGCAAGGCGGCAACGGGTGAAGTAGTCGTCCACCTTGGATTTCACGGCCATGAAGGCCGCCGCGGCCGCGGCCGTCGCGTCACCGAACGGGAGAATGTTGTTCGAATCGTTCTCCGCCTTCTGCCTCCAGTCCGAGTAGGCACGAGCCTGCGCGAAGAACTCATCGACTTTTTCCTGCGAGACCCCGGGATCGCCGCATCCGTCTTGCTCTGAGCCGACGCACTCCATGATCGCCTCGATCAGGGCCTTCGTCGCCTCATCGTCCGCTGAGGCGACCGGAATGATCCCGTCGCCGTTAAACTTCGTCTCGTTGAGACTCCGTTCGGTGTCCGCCGTGTCTTCCGGAGTAATTACCGTAGCCCCGCCCTTGCCACAGTTCACGAGGATCCGTTTCGCCGAAGCAAGCAATTGCCTACCCTCCTCCGTTCCCTCGTCGATGGCCTCGAGCGGCAAGGAACTCGCCCGTCTAGTCAGGTCATCGGGATCCCTGAGAACAGCACCGGCCCACTGCACCGCGGCAATGACGTCGGGTGCGCGAATACGCTTGTCTCCATCGACGTCAATCAGCTCGAGGGTCTTGGTATCGATTTCCAGCCCGTGGGTGGGGCACCCGAGGGCCGCCCAGAGCTTCTGATCGAGTTGATCCAGCGCCATCAGGTCCCTGCCGGTTTCCAGGCGAACCTGATCGAAACCGCCCAATCGGTGGAAGCGCCACCGATGAGGACGATGCGGGGACTTGGCGCTCTCGGCGCTATTGGAGAACATATCAGGCGAAGGCTCTAAATGCGGATGGAAAACCCACTTCGCCTCCGATTCTACACGTGCTGTTTGGCGAATTAAGTCTCAAGCAGCGACAATTATAGGAAGAATAAAAGTCCATTTCCCTAAATTCCACGGTATTGATCAGCTGTTCGCCTCGCTTTTCGCGCTGATCGCCGCGAAATCTTGCTGAGTCGCGCATAGGTAAAACAAAGGGCCGAATTGCAGTTGAGCCAGAGTATTGGCTGAGGGATCTGGGGTCGGTGTCGTGGTGTGGATTTGACCGGGAGTAGCGGTTATGGGTCCAGGCCTACGAATCGACGGGTTGTCGGCCGACGCACCAGCGGTCGAGAACTGACCTGACTGTTGAGTGGACGAGACAATCGGCCAGCATGAATGTCGGGTCTTGGGCGAGCGTGATGAGGTGGGTTAGCTGGCGAGCAGCACCGGCGGCGCACGGGGGGCATGCTCATGGCGCTCGCGTGCTTTCACATGCGCGAGGATGCGCGCGATTGTCTTGGGCTCGGTGACTTCGCCGATCACACGAAGTTGCCCCCCACAGTTGGGACACACACTGATATCGATATCAAATACGCGTTTGAGCCGGGCCATCCAAGTCATCGGCGCGCAAGGGGGCTCGGTGGTGTTGTCACTTTGCGCGGTGCTCGCGCGGGCGGATTGCCTGGTCACGATGAGGTGACGGTGT
>SMUX01019286.1_pt1 | contig 11128 bp, 11 predicted proteins | sample 2456431 | NCBI WGS metagenome assembly SMUX01 (sample SAMN11095930, study PRJNA526329) | marine sediment metagenome | biome: Marine sediment; feature: Surficial sediment; material: Deep marine sediment; isolation source: Hadal surficial sediment | place: Pacific Ocean | collected 2014-11 | depth... | reverse complement strand
GGGTGAGGGCCGCCGTGAGACGGACCAGGGCCCGCCCGCTCGGCGCTAGGCCCAGCGCCCCCCCTCCTCCCGGTAGAACAGGAAGCCTTCACGACGCAGGCTGTGGAGGAATCGGCCGAGCCGTTCCTCCGCCGGTTCCACGCTCTCCCCAAAGCGCTCTCGCAGCGCCCCGCACACCTCTCCTACGGTGGTCTCGCCATCGAAGCGCCTCCACGAGAAGCTCCCGATGTCGTCCAGGCGCACTCGCTGAGCCGCCATGAACGACGTCAGGCGGCCGATGCCTCGGATCCCGCTTCGCTTCGGCGGCGGACGCTCCAGCACGACGCCTCCGTCCACATCACGCCACTCCGCGACGCGCACCGGGGTCCACTCGAGCAGGTTCGGCGCGGCACGCGCCGTTCCCCTCCAGGTGCGCACAGGGCCACGTCCCCCACGGTGCCGGGCGAGCCGCACCTTACTACTCGACGCCCATTCCGCCCACCCGCATCCGGCGGATTGGGAACCAAACAAGCGCGTAGACCAACGCCGGGAAGACGATCAGGCCCAACAGGAAGCTCGGTGCCATCTCCGGCGTAAGGCTCGCCTTGACCCGCAGGAGGAACGGGAGGAAGTCGCCCCCCATCAGGAGGAACGCCAGCAGGACCGCCATCAACGACTCTCCGGCGATGAAGCCCGACGAGAGCAGGACCCCCACGTTCGTGGCCCGCAGCCGCTCCTCCTCGCTGGCTTGAGCTCGCTGCAGCCGCCTCTCCAACATCCCGCGGATGAGGCCGCCCACGAAGATCGCGGCGGTCGAGTAGAACGGGAGGTACATCCCCACGGCGATGAGCATGGGCGAGGGGGCTTTGACGAGGATCAACGCCACCGCGAGCAACATCCCGACGATCACCAGCGGCCACGCCATCTGACCGCCGACGATCCCGGTGGCCATCAGCGCCATCAGCCCGGCCTGGGGCGCCGGCAGTTCCGCCGATCCGATCACGTACGCCTTGTGAAGCGCCATGATGGCAAAGGCAAGAACGAAGGAGGCGACGATGACGCCCACGATCTCGCCGACCTGCATGCGCCACGGCGTCCCGCCCAGAATGTGCCCGACCTTCAGATCCTGCATCATGTCGCCCGCCACTCCGGCCGTGCAGCACACGACCCCCGCCACTCCGAGCACGCCGGCGACGCCCTGCATACTGACCACTCCCATGGCAACCATCAGAACGGCAGCGATCAGCAGAGCGCTGAGCGTGAGGCCGGAGATCGGGTTGTTGGAGCTGCCTATCAGGCCAACCAGGTAGCCCGCCACCGCGGCGAACAGGAAGCCGAGAATCACCATGACGATCGTGAGTACGACGGCGCCTCCGAGCGAGCCCGTGAAGAAGTAGTAGAGGAAGAAGGTGGCCACGGCCATCACCCCGATGGCGGGCAAGATCCTCTTGAAGGGGAGATCGATCTCCGTCCGCTCGAGCGCCTCTCTCCCTGCCGCCGAGCCGATGTCTCCCATCGCCTTCCGGATCCCTCTGAACAACGCGTCTTTGAGGCTGTAGAGCGTGTAGAAGGCGGCGACGATCATCGTGCCGACGGCGAGCGGCCGAATCTGCTTCGACCACACCTCCCCGGCCAAGTCGGCGAACGGGACCTCCGTGCCCACACTCTCCATGAGCGCGGGATTCAGGAACACGGCGAGCGGGACAAACACGAGCCAGCCCATCACGGCGCCCGCGAACAGAACCGCAGACACGCGCAGGCCTACGATGAAGCCGACGCCTATCAGGGCCGGCGAGGCCGAGGGCGTCGCGACGAGCAGGCCGCCGGCGTACTCGATCTTGCCCCCCAACATTTCGATTGTCGAGCGGCTGAACTCGAACACCGCGTCGGTCCGCTCCCGCACCAACTGGATCCCGTTGGAGTTCTTGAAGAGCTCCCAGAGACCGGCAAGCGCCATGGCGATGAACACGTACTTGGCTCCCGTATCCCCCTTCTGCCCCGCCTTCACGATCTCCGAGGCGGCGACCGACTCCGGGAACGGAAGGTCTGCCTCGACCACCAGTGTGCGCCGGAGAACGATGATGAAGAGCACCCCGAGAAGCCCCCCGATCAGCATGATGAAGGTGCTCTCCCAGTAGTGCAGGGTCTCCCAGGCGCCGGCGATGATGAAAGCGGGAAGCGTGAAGATCGCGCCTGCGACAAGCGCCTCGCCCACCGAGGCGGTGGTCCGGGCGATGTTTTCCTCCAGCACCGTGCCGCGGAAGGGGCGCAGGGCGGCCATCGCCACAACCGCCGCCGGGAAGGTCGCCGCCACGGTGAGCCCGGCCTTCATTCCGATGTAGGCGTTGGCCGCGCCGAGGACGATGGCCATCAGCACGCCCAGGAAGAGGGCTTTGAAGGTCAGCTCGGCCATGCTGGTGCTCGCCGGCACGTAAGGAGTCTCTTTGTGATCGGTCATCCAGCCTCCTCCGGTAGCGAGTTCTCCTCGGCGGCATCGCCGGGCCACGGCGACACACGCCGAACTCATGGACGGGCGGCCCTTTGGACGATATCGTGCGGGAAGCTGTCACCCCCGGAGGCGAAGCGCCAGAGAAACGGGCCCGGTTCTTTGTTTCCCGTACCGTACAACGGATAGAGGAGGTAGCGGATGACGTTCGTCTCCGAGTTGGAGCCGCCGGTCGTGTGGGCCCACTTCGACGAGATCCTGAGGATCCCGCGCGGCTCCAAGAACGAGGGTCGCATGCGCGAGTACGTGATCGGGGTGGCCGAGCGCCACGGCCTGGCACACCGGGAGGATGCGGCGGGCAACGTCGTGGTACGAAAGCCCGGAGCGCCGGGCCACGAGAACGCTCCGATCATCGTCCTCCAGGCTCACCTCGACATGGTCAACGAGAAGAACTCCGACGTCGAGCACGATTTCGAGAGGGACCCGATCCAGCCTCGCTTGACCGACGGTTACCTGAGGGCCAAAGGAACGACGCTCGGTTCCGACAACGGCATCGGCATAGCCGCCATGCTGGCCATCCTCGAGGAGGAGGAGACGGCCCACGGCCCTCTCGAGCTGCTGTTCACGATCGACGAGGAGACCGGCCTCACGGGCGCCTCGGAGCTCGGGGCCGACATGCTCGAAGGCCGGCTGCTGCTCAACCTCGACTCGGAGGAGGAAGGGGAGCTGACGATCGGCTGTGCAGGCGGCATGAACACGCTCCTCTACCTGCCGCTCCGAGAGGAGGCGGGGGCGGATGGCGTCGGGTACGAGATCCGAGTGGCCGGCTTGAAGGGCGGTCACTCCGGCGTCGATATCCACCTTCAGCGAGGAAACGCGATCAAGCTCCTGGCCCGCGCCCTGTACGCCGTCTCCCGCGAGATCCGGTTCCACCTCGTGAGGCTCGAGGGAGGAAACGCCCACAACGCGATCCCGCGCGAGGCTTCGGCCACGGTGCTCGTCCCCGACGACGGAGGGTCGGACGGGTTCGCCTCCCGGCTGGAGCGCGAGCTGGAATCGATACGGGAGGAGCTCGGAACAGTGGATCCCGGAATGGCCTGCGAGATCGGGGGTGCGAGCGCCTCCGGCGGGGCCTGGGACACGGCGACTACCGTTCGGGCGCTGGAGCTGATCACCGCGCTTCCGCACGGCGTCATGGCGATGAGCGACGAGATAGCAGGCCTCGTGGAGACCAGCACCAACCTTGCGGTGGTCGGGCGCGCCGGCGATCGGGTCGAGATCCTCCTCAGCAGCCGAAGCTCGGTCGCCTCCGCTCTCCTCGCGCTCCAGCAGCGCATAGGCGCGACCGCCGCCCTGGCGGGCGCCACCGCCGAAGAGGAGGGCGGCTACCCCGCGTGGCAACCCGACGTGAGCTCGCACCTGCTGAGCATCGTGAAGGGGGTGTACGGGGAGATCGTCGGCGAGCCAAAGGTCGGCGCCATACATGCCGGTTTAGAGTGCGGCATCATCGGCGAGAAGTACGAGGGAATGGACATGATCTCCTTCGGGCCGCAGATCGAGTTCCCGCACTCCCCCGACGAACAAGTGAGGATCGATTCGGTAGGAACCTTCTATGTGGTGCTCCGGGCCGTTCTTGAGCGGCTGGCGTAGGCGCGTCTCGGCGTTGGCGCTGTCCTCCGCTCCGCTCCTCGCGCCCTTGCTTCTCGCCGGCGTGGCGGCCGACTGCGCTCGCTCGCCCGCAACCGAGATCGCGGTGAACGATTCCGTCTATGTGCAAGTCATGACCCGGCTCGTTCTGTTTCGAAAGGATCTTCTGGAGAGCCGCGGCGGGCACGGCTACCGGGTGAGGATGCTGGATTCCCTGGAGATCGCTCTGGCCGAGGAGCTCGGCGTGACCGCAGAGGATCTCTTCGCCTTCGCTGAAGTGGCCGGAAGAGATCCGGAGCGTATGAAAGGGCTGTGGGAGCTGGTTCTCGCCGCTGTCGACTCGCTCCGGCCGCCGGAGGCGGAGGCGGAGCAACCCGAGCCGGACGTCAGTCCTGCATCACCGGCGCTGCGTCGCGGTGGCTGAGGGCTCACCCGCCGCTGGTCTGCGAACGGGCTTGCTGGAGCGAATCGGGGCCAAGGCGCTGACCTGCGTCCAGCATGCGGGCCACGCGGGGATCTTGTTCACCGCCACCATGTGCGTTCTCCCTCGCCCCCGTCGCTACTGGTCAGCCGCTATGGTACAGGCGAAACGGATCGGCGTCGACGGGCTGGGCCTGGTGATCGTGGTGGGGGGGCTCAGCGGCGCGCTGCTGGCACAGCAGACCGGCTACCAGCTCTCCAGCATGCTCCCCATGTCCCTCGTGGGAGGCGGAGTCGTGGGGGGGATGCTCACGGAGCTCGGTCCGGTTCTCACCGCGATCGTCGTCGCGGGCCGGACCGGCGCCGGGATCGGCGCGGAGCTAGGCACGATGAAGGTCACCGACCAGATCGACGCGCTCGTTACGCTCGGCCGGGATCCGGTCGTCGAACTGGTCGTCCCGCGCGTAGTCGGCGGGGTCATCGCGATGGTTCCTCTGATCATCGTGGCCAACTTCGCTGGGATACTCGCTGGATGGTTGACGGCCGTCTCGGTCCTGCCGATGACGACCGCCGAGTACGTTGAGGGAGCCCGCTCATATTATCACTCTGCCGCCCTGATCTTCTCGATGGTCAAAGCACCGATCTTCGGATTCACCATCACCTTCATCGCCTCCTACGTGGGCCTTCGGGCCGAGGGAGGAGCCGCGGGGGTCGGCCGCACGGCCACGGCGGCGGTGGTCTCGATCATCGTGGCCATCATGGTGATGGACGTGATCCTGGCGCCGGTGTACAAGGCCGTATCGTGAGCGTGGGGCGAGGGGTCCGCCGGGCTTGCCAGCGACCGAGGCGGAGCTGAAGCGTTGATCGAGATCCGCTCCCTCAAGAAGAGCCTCGGCGGCAAGCCGGTGCTGGACGGAATCGATCTGGACGTGCTCGAGGGCGAGTCGCTTGTCATCATGGGCCCATCCGGCACCGGCAAGAGCGTCCTGCTCAAGCACATCGTCGGGCTCTTTGATCCTGACGAGGGGGATCTGCTGGTGGATGGCATGTCGGTTCCCAGGGCAGACGGCCATACGATTCGGGAGATCCGTTCGCGGATCAGTTACGTCTTTCAGAACTCCGCGCTCTTCGACTCGCTCACCGTCGAGGGGAACATCCTCCTGGGGCTGCCGGAGGGCCACTGCCGGCGGCCCGACATGGATTGTGACAAGCTGGTCCTGCAAGCGCTCGAGCACGTGAACCTGGAGCCGGATGTGCTCCGGCTGCTTCCGGCCGAGCTCTCGGGTGGCATGACGAAGCGCGTCGCTCTGGCCCGCGCGGTGGTGGGGCACCAGAAGTACATCCTGTACGATGAACCGACTACGGGCTTGGATCCGCTGAACGCATCCAAGATCAACGAGCTGATCGCCCACCTCAAGAACGAGCTCGGAAGTACCAGCGTGATCGTTACCCATGACGTGGACTCGGCGTTCAACCTCGCCGACCGAATCGCCGTGCTCTCGGATGGGAGAATCCGGGCCCTGGGCACTCCCGAGGAGCTTCGCTCCTCCCCGGACCCCGGCGTCCAGCGGTTCCTGGATCCGACCTCCGCGTTGGCGGGGTCCGTATGAGAGACCCCGGCCTGCGCTCCAATCGGGCGGTCGAGTTGCGTGTGGGCCTGCTGGTGCTCCTCTCCGCCGTGTTGCTGGTGTGGGGCGTCTTCTGGCTCAGCGATACCACCTTCGGAGGTGGCGGGCTGTCCCTGTACGGGATCACTCCGGACGCACAGCTGATCACGAAGGGTTCGCGCGTTTATCTGCGTGGAGTGGACGTGGGGTCGGTGAGTCGGGTCGAGCTGCACGATAAGTACGTCGTGCTGAAGCTGGACGTACGGTACGACGGGCGGCTGCCAGACGACACCCGCGGCATCATCCAGTCTTCGGGCTTCCTAGGCAATCAGATGATCGTGCTGCTTCCGGGAGGATCCTTGACCTACCTTGCCGATGCCGACACCGTTCAGCTCTCCGGCGCGGCCGGACTCGAGGCGATCGCCGGCGAGTTGGGAGACCAGGCGGCCGACGTGCTCGGCCGGGCCGCGGAGCTCTTCTCCGACCAGACGATCGCCGACATCCATCGCAGCTCCTCGGCGTTCGCCGGAGCGATGGACGAGCTTCAGGGACTCGTCGAGGAGCAGCGGAGCACGATCGGCGACCTGCTCGCGAACCTGAACGAGACCGCCGGACAGCTGCGCGCGGCCACGGAAGGACCCGAGCTGGAAAGCGCGGTGGCAAGGCTCGATTCGATCACCTCCAGGCTGCGCAGCGCGTCGGCCGGTCTGGACTCGACCAGCCACTCGCTGGCCTCGATCACACGGAAGATGGACGAGGGGGAAGGAACTCTCGGGCTCCTGGTCAACGACAAGCAGCTCTATGTGAAGATCTCGGCGGCCATGGAGAACATCCAGGTAGCCAGCGAGGAGATCGCCCTGCTCACGAAAGACCTGCGCGAGCGGCCCGAGCGCTACCTCCAGGGGCTCAAGGTCTCGGTCTTCTAGCTGCGCGAAGGGTCTTCAGCCACCTTCTACAGCCCCGTCGGGCGGTCCAGGAAGCATGACTCCAGGCCGAACGTTTCCTCCATCCGTTCGGCGAGCGCCCGGACACCGAACGTTTCCGTCGCATAGTGGCCCGCGAACACGACGTTCAGGCCGAGCTCCATCGCCTGATGGTAGTTATGGTGGGATCCTTCACCCGTGATGAACGTGTCGAGCCCCTCATCGTGGGCCGCCTGGATCAGCGAGCCGCCGCCCCCCGTCACGACGCCGACCCGCCGGACGTGACCCGGTCCGCCCGGGATCACGAGCGGCTCGCTCCCGCAGGCAGCTTCGATCCTCTCGGCCAGCGCGTCGAGCGGTAGATCCGCCGCCGCCCACACGCCGATCTCGACATCGCCCTGCGAGCGCCCGAAGCGGCCCTCGATAGAAAGATCGAGGGCTCGGGCCAGCAGCACGTTGTTCCCTACCTCCGGGTGGACATCCAGGGGGAGGTGCGCGCTGTAGAGTGCCATGTCCGCATCGAGGAGTGCGCGCACGCGGCGGTACGACACCCCCGTCAGCGGCAGCGGATCGCCCCAGAACAGGCCATGGTGCACGAGCAGCAGTTGCGCCTCTGCCTCCGCGGCGCCTTCGATCGTGGAGAGGGAGGCATCGGTGGCCGCCGCTATCCTCTCGATCGGGGAGCGGCTCTCCACCTGCAGTCCGTTGAAGGCACCCGGGTAGTCGGGCACGGAGTCGATCGCCAGGTAGCGGTCCAGCCACTCCGTGATCTCCCTCAGGTCAGCCATTCGGCTATTCCCACTCGATCGTGGCGGGCGGCTTCGACGAGACGTCGTACGCCACCCGGTTCACGCCCTCCACCTCGTTGATGATGCGGTTAGAGATACGCCCCAGCACATCGTGGGGAAACTGAAACCAGTCCGCCGTCATGCCGTCGCGACTGGTCACGGCCCGAAGGACGATCACGTTCTCGTACGTGCGAGCGTCTCCCATCACGCCCACGGAGCGTACGGGGAGGAACACCGCGAACGCCTGCCAGATCTCGTCGTACAGCTCCGCGGCCTGGATCTCTTCCAGATAGATGGCATCCGCCTCGCGAAGGACCGCGAGCCGCTCCTCCGTCACCTCGCCGAGAACGCGCACAGCCAGCCCGGGCCCCGGGAACGGGTGACGCCTGAGGAGCTCCTCCGGCAGCCCGAGCTCCCGGCCCACCTGTCGAACCTCGTCCTTGAACAGCTCACGCAGGGGCTCGATGAGCTCGAACGGCATGTCCGGACGGAGCCCGCCCACGTTGTGGTGTGACTTGATCGTCGCGGATGGACCGCGCACCGCAACCGACTCGATCACATCCGGATACAGGGTCCCCTGGACCAGGAAACGGGCACCCCCGACACCGCGCGCCGCCTCTTCGAACACGTCGATGAACGTGTGCCCGATTCGGATCCGCTTCTCCTCCGGATCGGTTACGCCGGCGAGCCGCTCGAGGAAGAGGCTCGAGGCATCCACCACCTCCAGCCGCATCCCAAAGTGCTGCCGGAACACACGCTCGACAGAGCGTCGCTCTCCCTTTCGAAGCGTTCCGTTGTCGACGAAGACACACGTGAGACGGTCTCCGACGGCGCGGTGAACCAGGACAGCGGCCACGGCCGAGTCCACGCCTCCCGAAAGACCACAGATCACCTGCTCGTCACCCACCCGCTCCCGCACCCTCCTCACCTGCGTCTCTACGATGCAACCGGGCGTCCACTCACCGGCGCAGCCGGCGATCCCGAAGACGAAGTTCTCCAGGATCTCCTCGCCCCGCGCCGTGTGCATGACCTCCGGGTGAAACTGCACGCCGTACACCTCTCGATCGACCGCCCGGAAGGCGGCCACCGGACTGCTCTCGGTGCGCGCCAGCACCTCGTAGCCCGGCGGGGGCTCGCTCAGGTGATCCCCGTGGCTCATCCACACCGTGATCTCCTCGCCCGACTCGAAGCCGTCGAAGAGCCGGTCCGCGACCACGATCTCGAGAACGGCACTACCGTACTCCCGGCGGCCGGCCCGCACGACATGACCGCCCGCCAGCTGCCCGATGAGCTGCATGCCGTAGCAGACGCCCAGGAGCGGCACGCCCACCTCCAGAAGCTCCGGATCGGTGCCCGGGACCTCATCGTCGTAGACGCTCGACGGGCCTCCCGAGAGGATGATCCCCGCCGGATCCCACTCCCGGATCCAGCCCGGCGATCGGTCCGGCGGATGGATCTCACAGTAGACTCGCTCCTCGCGGATGCGGCGCGCGATGAGCTGCGTGTACTGGGAACCGTAATCGAGGATGAGGATGCGGTCGGCCATCTCAGACGCCCTCGATCAACTCGACGAGGGGCACGACCTTTTCCTCTCCCGTCGCCATGTCGCGAACCGACGCGGTACGGTCCCGCTCCTCATCGGGGCCTATGACGATCGTCCGCGACGCTCCGAGCTGATCGGCGGCGCGAAACTGCCGCCCCACGCTGCGGCCCCGGTAGTCCATGGCAACGCCTCTCCCCCGCTCTCTCAGTCGGCGCGCGACCCGAATGGCAGCGGAGCGCTGGGCCAGTGTCACGTACACGACGAAGTCGTCAACCGAGGCCTGGCGCTCCGGGGCGAGCCCCTTCTCCTTCAGCAGCTCGCCCAGGACGACATCGCCCATGCCGAAGCCCAGCGCCGGGAGGTCCGGGCCGCCGAGCGCCGCCAGCAGGTCATCGTAACGGCCGCCCCCACAGATCGCCCTGAGTCGGCCCTCCCGCTCCCACAGCTCGAACACCAGCCCGGTGTAGTAGGCGAGGCCTCGCACCAGGCGGGAATCGAACGTCACGTAGGCGGACAGGCCGTGATCCGACATGAGTGCGAAGAAAGCGCGCAGCCTGTCCGCGGCCTCGGCGACGTCCCGTGAGCCGGCGAAGTGGGCGGTCAGGCCATCCAGATCGTGTCCCCTCACGTCGAGGACAGATCGGATACCCGCCTCATCGACCCCGAGCTCCGTGAGGCGCGCCGCCAGCCACTCATCTCCCTGGCGCTCCGCCCTGTCCAGAGCGAGGATCGCCTCCACTATCCTTCCCTCCGGCACGCCGACCTCCTGCAGCACGATCCCGATGAGCCGGCGGTCGGACACCCGCGCCGTGAAGTCCTCACTGTTCAGGCCGAAATGGCGAACCGCATCGATCGCCGCCGCGACCAACTCGGCATCCGACATCACGTCGGTTTCCCCCACGATGTCCATGTTGAGCTGGAGGTGTTCCCGCAGCCGGCCCCGCTGCGGCCGCTCGTACCGGAAGAGCTGCGGTATGGAGAACCACTTGATCGGCTTGGGCAGAGCCTGCGCCCGCGCTCCAACCATGCGGGCGAGCGTCGGCGTCATCTCGGGCCGCAGGGCGACCGCGCGGTTGCCCTTGTCGACGAAGGTATAGAGCTGATCGACGATCTCCGGCCCCGACTTGTCCGTATACAGCTCGAGCGGTTCGAGCGGCGGTCCATCGTACTCCACGAAGCCGTACCGGCGGGCCACCTCCCTCCAACCCGACACGATGTGGTCGCGCAACGCGAAGTCTTCGGGGTAGAAGTCCCGGAAGCCGGGAAGGCTGGATAAGGTCACGCCACCGCCGGAGAGGCTACGCGCTGGCTCCACAGAATTGGTCGAAGGCCGCCGTCAGCTCCGCCGCGATCGCCTCGGCGCTCCGGCCCTCGATCTGGTGCCGCTCGAGCATGAAGGCCACCTCCCCGTCCTGCAGGACGGCGATCGACGGAGACGAGGCTCGGTAGCCCGCGAAATAGGAACGCGCCCGGGCCGTTGCTTCCACGTCCTGGCCCGCGAAAACGGTCACCATGTCGTCCGGCCGAACCGCGTGCTCGATGGCCAGGGCCACGGCCGGCCGGGCGTTCTGGGCCGCGCAACCGCAGACTGAGTTCACGATGACCAACACCGTCCCGGAGCCTGGCCCCAGCGCTCTATCCACCTCCTCCGTCGTCGACAGCTCTCGAGCGCCGAGGCGCGTCAACTCGTCGCGCATCGGCTGAACCAGCACCGGATCGTATGGCATCGCTTCGCTCCTCTCCTATCTAGAAGGCTGTTGAAGAAGTACGGTGGG
>SMUX01177433.1_pt1 | contig 11136 bp, 8 predicted proteins | sample 2456431 | NCBI WGS metagenome assembly SMUX01 (sample SAMN11095930, study PRJNA526329) | marine sediment metagenome | biome: Marine sediment; feature: Surficial sediment; material: Deep marine sediment; isolation source: Hadal surficial sediment | place: Pacific Ocean | collected 2014-11 | depth 0-1... | reverse complement strand
CGTATTTCTTCTTTCCTTGCTCCTCCTGGCTCATACCCTCGAGGCCGCATGCCGTGACGTAAACGTGGCAAGGGGCTTTCCCTCGTTGGCCTACGCTGCGGTACCGGATGCCACCATTACCTATCTCGGGCACAATTTTTTCCAAATCATCAGCGGGAAGGGAACCCGAATCGTCACCGATCCGCTGGGACCGGGCTGGTATCCGGACCCAAATGTTTCGGCCCATGTGGTCACAGTGGGTAGAGAGCACTTCAACCACAATTATGTGGAAATGGTTCGGGGCGATCCCATCATCCTCAGGGGTTTGTCGGACTTCGGTGCGGATTGGAATCGGGTCAGCATGAGCGTGCGGGATGTCTTTGTTTACAACATCCCCGTCTATCAGAACGGAATAGACGCAGGCCTACTCAAGGGGGCTGCCTTCGTATTTGATCTCGGTAAACTATGCATCGCTCACCTAGGCGACTTGAGTCACCCGTTGACCCAAGGGCAGCTCAAACTGATTGGTGACGTGGACATTGTCCTGACACCCATCGGGGGCAGATTCACCATGGGCCCGGAGACCGCACGGGAAGTCCTGCGCCAGCTCAAACCAAAGATCGCCATCCCCATGCACTATCGTGACAATCTTTACCAGGTGGAGGAGTTCGCGGAGGGATTCCAAGTTCGATATATGAAAACCAATACCCTAACGACGAGCAAATCCGCCCTACCCTCTTCCACGGAGATTGTGGTCCTGAGACCGGAAGGCGCCTTCCGGTACGAGTAGCCTACCCCGATCTGACCTTAAATCAGTCGCCGGTTCGACCGATTCGACAGGCTCACGGCCCTGACCCTTCGACCATGCTCAGGGTCATGGTGAGGTACTCGAACCATGAGGTTCTCGAAGGGAAGAAATCATCCATGCAAAGGGACAGACCACGGCGAAGGGTGCTTTGCACCCTGTTAAAACTCTTGCAAAATACACTCCACAGTCGGACTTATTCTAGATTTTTTGTCGGATCGGGGTTATAGCATTTCGACGACCATGGGTCGGTTACGCTTAAAGGCGTAGAGTGAGGCCGGCCGATGGGCCCCACGTCTTACCTTCGGTAAAGGGTTGAGAAGCCCAAGGGCAAGTATCTTCTTTCTAAAGTTGCGCCTGTCTAACGCACGATGCAGGATGATCTTGTAGATTTCCTGGAGTTCCCCCAAGGTGAATTCGGGTGGGAGCAGACTAAAGACAATATTCGTATATTGGAGTTTGGTGTGGAGCCGCTCCATTGCCAAGCTGGCCACTTGATCATGATCATAGGCCAGGGGTGGTAGATTAGTCACAGGAAACCATTTCACTTCAGCGTATTTCTGCGCCGGCTTGAGCTTGACCTTCTGATGGGGCACCAGAGCCAGGTAAGAGACAGAAACCACCCGCATCCGGGGATCCCTCTCGGGCTTTCCGAAGGTATAGAGCTGTTCCAAATAGACCTTTTTCAGTCCTGTCCACTCTTGAAGCTCCCTCTGGGCTGCCTCATCGAGGGATTCCCCGGCCCCCACAAGGCCACCCGGAAAAGCCCACAAGTTGGCAAAGGGACCTTCCTTCACCTGGACGAGGAGGCACTGCAAAGACTTTTGGTCTAACGTACAGGCCACCCAATTTACAGCTACCAGTGGATGTCTCTGAGATTTGAAACGGGGTTGAACAGATCTCTTTGGAATCATGACCAAGCAATTGTCAGAGCCGGCCGAACGGACCCTAGTGTGCGCCGATTCTTATTGCACACTAGCATCCGTAGAAGTTGCCTATTAGTTCGCATTGTTCCCAAGGGTCAGGAAACAGCGTTCACTGGAGGCGTCCTAGGCTTTCCGCCATCCTCTCCATAGCCTCCCCGATGTTTTCGTATGAATCCGAGTAGGCAAGCCGCAAGTAGCCTTCACCATGCTTGCCAAAGGCCGAGCCTGGAACGGTGGCGACCAACCCATCCTCCAGCAGGTGCATTGCCACCTCTTCCGATGCCCGCCCCAGACCGCGGATGGACGGAAAGACATAAAAGGCCCCGTCGGGTCGCACGCATTCAATACCTTTCATTCGCCCCAGCCGTTCTAGAATCAGCTTTCTGCGCCGGGCGAACTCCCTGCGCATCTCCTCCACACAGTCCTGCGTCCCCCGATAGGCTGACACGGCGCCCGACTGCGCAAAGGAAGTTGCGCACATTGCCGTGTACTGGTGCACACGGATGAGGATATCCATCAGTTCCCGAGGCCCGGCAACGTAGCCCAGGCGCCACCCGGTCATTGAGTAAGCCTTGGAAAATCCGTTCACGGTCAGAGTCCGCTCCCGCATACCAGGCAAGCGGCCAATGCTATGATGTTCGATGCCGTCGTAGATAAGCTTCTCGTAAATCTCATCGGCCAGCACCAGCAGGTTACGCTCGCGCGCAAGGGAGGCTAGAGCCCTCAAGCCATCCTCGGTTAGAACCGCACCAGTTGGGTTATGCGGCGTCACCACGAGCAGCATGCGTGTGCGTGGGGTAATCGCCCGGACAACGTCCTCGGCATCGAGCCGGAAGCCGTTCTCCTCACGCAACGGCACGCTGACAGCCCGGCCTCCTGCCAATGCCACGCAATAAAAGTAGTTCAGCCACGATGGATCGGGCACCAACACCTCATCACCAGGGTTCACCGTGGCCATGATTGCCAGAAACACGCCCTCGCTTGCGCCCGTAGTGACTATGATTTCCGACCGGGGGTCGAGCTCAAGCCCATTGTCCAGCCGAAGCTTGTCGGCAATGGCGTTGCGCAGTTCAAGGGTGCCATAATTCGACGTATAGTGGACGAAGCCTTCTGCTAACGCTTGAGTTGCTGTTTCTTTGATGTGGGAAGGCGTATCAAAATCGGGGCGCCCGATCTCCAGATGGATCACCCGCTTCCCCTCCTGCTCCAACTGCTGCGCCCTCTCCATCATCTTTCTGATGCCGGAGAATGAGACAGCCTTCATTCTCTCCGCTTCCCAGGAACGCTCCATCACCATGGCGGCATACAATGGTGTGATCAGGCCGTGGAGACGACGCGTGCCTCATCGACCAGTTTCACGAAGTGACGCACGTGCCGGACTACCTCACCGTGTCCCCCCTCCGACAACAGGTTTTTTAGCAAAGGGCTACCTAGCACTACGCCGGTCACTCCTAGTTCCACGTACTCCTTGATGTTATCCTGGCTGACGCCCCCTGAGACCATAGAGCGGAGATCAGGGAACGGACCCAGCATCTGCCTCACGAAGTTTGGGCCTCCCAGGCAATCAGCGGGAAAGATCTTGACAAGGTCTGTACCAGCTCGTATGGCTCCAACGATCTCCGTCGGGGTGGTGGCACCGCTTATGCAGGCGACGCCGGAACCTCGACAGATGGGGATGAGGTTGAGTTCCAGTGTGGGCGAGACAACAAACCGGGCGCCCGCGGCAATGGCATTTTGGGCCTGCTCGTTTGTGAGCACTGTACCTGCGCCTATGTAGAGGTTACTTCGCTCAGCCAGTGCTTCGATGAGACCGAGGGCCCCTGGAATGGTAAGCGTGATCTCAATAAATTTCACCCCACCTTCGGCTACCGCATTCACCGTGGCCATTGCCTCCTCTGCTGTCTTCGAGCGCACCACCGCCACCAGCCGATAACGGTGCATCTCGCCGATCAATCCATTTCCCATCGCGTCTCCTTCGCTGCCGTTATGCTACTCGTCCCCCCGCCCTTCTCTCAATCCTAGAGGTTTGCCCCCGATGCGAAAAAAATTCTCGAGGCACCACCGAGGCTGAGCACCGTATGGCTGCCGTTTCCGGCATTTGGCTCTTCGGGCTGCAACTGTACTACAAGTGAGTTCCTCATTCACGCACCAAGCAGGTATATGTTGCGGGCTGATGCGCATCAGGCACGAAAAATTGGACTGATTTTTTTCGGATCGGGGTTAGCTAAGACTCAAGCCACCGTCGACAATCAGGGTCTGCCCGGTCACAAAATCGCCTCCGGTCACGAGGCCGACAATCGCTGCCGCCACATCCTCCGGCGTGGCCACCCGCCGCAATGGAAAGTTTGCCGATGCCCTATCGACCATTTGGTCGTAGTCGTCTTGATAATGGTCCTTCATCCACTTGGTGTCCGTGAAGGCTGGCGCCACTGCATTGACACGCACCTTCGGCGCGAGGGCAACAGCCAGTCCACGGGTGAGATAAATCAGTGCAGCTTTCGCCGCTCCATACGCCAGGGACGACAAGGTGGCAGCGGCAAGGATCCCTGAGATAGACGAAACGTTGACCACCATGCCCTGTGTTTTGGACAGGAGCGGCACCGCAGCGCGGGTACAGCGGAAGGCGGCCTTTACGTTAACATCCATGATCTCATCCCATATGGCATCGGTCAGGCCGTCTAAGTCGGTGATGGGGACCCATTGGGTCACGCCCGCATTGTTCACCAGCACGTCCAGTCGACCGAAGTGCTCTCCCGCCTGCTGCACCATCCGGCGCACCTCCTCGTCGTTCTTCACATCGGCGTGCACGCAGAGGGCTTCGGCGCCTATCTTCCGGACCTCCGACGCGGCCTGCTTGGCCTGATCCTTGGCTGTGCGATAATTGATAACAACGCCAGCCACGCCGGATCTCGCCAAGTGCAAGACCGTCGCACGTCCAATACCTGTAGCCCCGCCGGTAACCAGCGCTACTCGGCCAGCAAGCTCCATGTTCCTCCTCCGAGCAAGAAATGGTGTGAGAAACCTACGCTCATCTCCCCTTGGCCTTCGTGCGGATTTCCCGGATCTCCCTCGTTGCGGTTTCATCGATGATCCACTGCTCAGGCAAACGGACCATCTCGTCCGCCCCACCCATGAACCGAACGACGACGCCGTAATCCGCCGCGGCGGCCTCCGGGCTGATGTAGCCTGCAATAACGTCCTCACGAATACGCTCCGGGTCACGGCTGAATGGGTCTCCATAACCAGCTCCACCCGGGGTGTTTAGATGAACGACCTGTTGGGTGCCTAGATCCACCAGTGCTTTGGGGTTCGGCAGAGCATCGTTGTCCACGATGAGCTCCCCACACCCGCCCGACTTACCACCAAGCAACCCCGGTGCGGGATACTTCGTGCGATCCACGATGCAGCTCACGCTCCACCGGCCGTCGGCCCGGTTGGTGAACTCGGTGAGCTGTCCCAGGCCACCACGAAAGGTGCCCGGGCCGCCGGAGTCAGTGCGAAGCTGGCGGCGACGCATCACCAGAGGCGTGAGGCTCTCAATGACCTCTGCGGGCACTCCAGCTACGCCACTCGGAAACCCCACTGCACTCAGGCCGTCCTTGGCGGGGCGGGCCCCGGTGCCCCCAACCTGAAAGATCGTGATAGTGAACGGTGGATTCTGGCCGCGCCACACGCTCATCCAGATCGGGTCGGCGCTTGGAGCCATTAGGCGGCCAGGGAGGGCGTTTGCAAGAGAGGCAAAGATAGCGCTCGGTAAAAAATGGCCTACGGCCTGCCGGCTGGCAACCGGAGCCGGGTCCAGGGCGTTCAGAATGCTGCCAGGCGGCGCTGTCACATGCACCGGGCGAAAGCTCCCCTCATTGTGAGGGACATCGGGGTAGATCGCCGCCTTGACCGCAAAGCTGGCGTAAGCATGAGTATAGTTCAGCACCACATTGATGCCGCGCGTACTCTGTGGGGATGAGCCTGCAAAATCGATAAAGATCTCGTCACCGGTGATACGCACTGAGCAGCGAATGATGATAGGCTCCTCGAAGCCATCGCTCCATGTCTCGCTACGCCACTCGCCGTCTGAAATCTCGCGGATGTGGGACCGCACAGTGGCCTCCGAGCGACGAATAATTTCTTCGGCTACCGGCTCAATACTTTCCAGGCCGAACTCATCCATCATCTCAAGCAGGGCGCGTCCGCCCGCATCGTTGCAGGCCGCCTGGGCGTGAAAGTCGCCCACCACCTCGTCCGGCTGCCGCACGTTCACCCGGACGATCTGGAACAGGGTCTCGTTCGGCTCGCCGCGGTCGAACAACTTCATGATCGGCAGGCGCAGGCCCTCCTCGTAGACCTCCCGCGCTTCGGCGGAGAGTATGCGACCACCGATATCCGCACTGTGACAAGTGTTGGCAAATAGGGCCACCAGGCGTCTACCCTTAAAGATGGGCGTGGTGATGGTGATGTCGTTGATCTGGCCTGCTGTCATCCACGGGTCGTTGGTAATCAGCACGTCACCGGGCGACAGTGTCTCCGCTGGAAAAGCGGTAAGAAAGTGATGCATGGATGTGGCCATGGCGTTGATGTGGCCGGGCGTACCGCTCACCGATTGGGCGACCATTCGACCATGGATGTCGAACAGGCCGCATGCCAGGTCCTGGCTCTCGCGAACGATCGTGCTGAATGCTGTACGCATCAGTGTATCTTGCTGTTCGGTGGCCACAGACAGCAGCCGATTCCAGATCACCTCTAGGGTGACCGGGTCAATAGCGTTCTCACGCATCCAAGAACTCCACAATCACGTTACGTTGCTCGTCCACCCGGGCACGACCGTGGGGGCTCACGATAAGGGTGGACTCACGCTCCTCGACGATTGCGGGACCGCTGAATGTCGTACCGGGGGCCAGCGCGTAGCGATCGTATACCGGGGTCTCTACATAGCGGCCGTGCTCTGGGAAATAAGCCAACCGCGAGCCCTTGAGGACTCCGTCGCGCGCGGAAGCGTCCATTGGAAGGCGGAAGTCCAACTCTGGTCGTGGCCCGCTAGCCACGACGCGCCAGTTAACCACCTCCAGAGGCACGTCTGGACCTTCACGCCCATACAGCGCCCGGTAAACCTTCTTAAAGGCGGTCATCACCCAGCCAACATGGCGCTCATCCAGGGTACCGTCCGGCAGGGGCACCGAGACCTCGTGGCCCTGGCCCACATAGCGCATGTCCCCACTACGTTGGTACGTGATCTCCGAGGGGGACACGCCGGAGCCCTCCAGCACGGCACGCCCCTCTCGAGCCATCTCGTCCAGGAGCTCATTGGCGAAGCTCCATTGCAAACTATCCAGGCGGCTATACGCACTGCGCACGAAGTCGAACGCCAGCGGCGCGACCAACAAACCAAAGGTAGAGCCCACGCCGGCGCCGATCGGAGAGATGACCGCCGGCAGGTGCAGGATCTCCGCTACCCGGCAGCCATGGACTGGCCCGGCTCCGCCAAAGGCGAAGAGTGGCATCCGGCGCGGATCCTTGCCACGCTCGCCCAGGTGCGCGCGCGCGGCATTCGCCATGTTCTCGTTCACGACCTGGTGAATGCCCCAGGCTACCTGTTCAATGCTTAGCCCAAGCCGCTGCGCTAAACCGGACAACGCGCGGCGCGCGGCCTCCACGTCGAGCTGCATCTTTCCGCCCAGGAAGTAGCCCGGATCCAGGTAGCCGAGCGCCAGATCGGCATCGGTCACCGTCGCCTCGCTGCCGCCGTGTCTATAACACGCTGGTCCAGGCTCGGCCCCGGCACTATTCGTGCCTACCTTTAACAGTCCGAGCGCATCCACATGGGCGATGCTACCACCCCCAGCCCCAATCTCGATCATATCGATCACCGGGATCTTGATCGGCAAGCCGCTACCGCGTCTAAACCGGTACACCCGATCGACTTCAAACTCATGCGTCTTAAGTGGCTGGCCATCTTCCACCACACACAACTTGGCTGTCGTCCCACCCATGTCAAAAGAGAGCAGGCTCGGGTAGCCGGCCCGCACACCTGCATGGGCCGCGGCCAGGGCACCCGCGGCAGGACCGGACTCCAGGAGACGTACAGGAAACCGTGCCGACGTCTCAGCAGTGGCGATGCCACCGCTTGAGAGCATGACAAAGAAGCTGCCCACAAACCCTAAGCGGTCCAGCCGCCGTTGCAGCTCGGCCAGGTAGTTCGCCACCTGCTCCTGCACATACACATTGGCGACCGTCGTGCTAGTGCGTTGAAACTCACGAATCTCGGCGACTACTTCTGAGCTCAACGATACCCTGATGGACGGAGCAACTTCGGCGATGAGTGCGGCCGTGCGCTGCTCGTGCACCGGGTTACGAAAGCAATTTAAATAACACACGGCAATGGCCTTGATGCCCTTGTCGCGCAGCTCAGCCACCAGGCGGCGGACATAGGCCTCGTCCAGTGGCTCCAGCACGCTCCCATCAGCTGCGATCCGCTCGGGGACATCAAAGCGCAGGTAGCGCGGGACAAGAGGCTTCGGGAGCTCCAGGTTCAGGTCGTAGAGCTCATAGCGATGCTCGCGCCCGATCTCTAGCGCATCGCGGAACCCAGCAGTGGTAAGCAACGCCGTTGGCGCGCCCTTGCGCTCGATCACAGCGTTGGTCACTAGGGTCGTGCCATGGACAAGCATCCCCCGCTCTCTGGCCTTTGACGTGTCCGCTTCCAGCACCGGACGCAGCGCGGTCTCCACGGCTAAGCTGGGGTCCGTCGGGGTAGTCAGGGTCTTACGGATAACAGCGCAGCCATCCTGTCCTACCAGGAGGAGGTCCGTAAAGGTCCCACCAATGTCCACACCAACCCTATACATACCTTACCCGATACAGATCGTTAGCCCCGATCCGACATTAGTCGGTGGAAGAAATCATCTATGCTGAGCACCAGACCATGTCAAAGAGTGGATTGCACTATATAGTCCGAAATTCACTGTCAGTAAAGTTACGGAACACTCCCCCCATGGCTAAAACTCCTGCGACATGCACTCCACGGTCGCACATATCTTAGTTTGTTTGTCGGATTGGGGTTAGCAGCCATCACAAACAGGAAAGCCATATGCCTATCGGGGGTGACCACTCAGTAGGGTCGCGATCGCCGCCCAAGTAAGCATAGGCTTCATTATAAGGATAGTCTAATTGGAAGGATTTTTCCATTTTCCTATTGTTCGGTCTTGCACCCACGGCGAGGAGAGTCACCCGCTACGACTGTGCGAAGAGATCTAAGAGCCGCTGCGTTTGGTGCATAGCCGCCGGCCGGAGGAGGGGGATCTTAACGCCGGCATCACGGTACTGTTGGACTCTTTTCCTCACTTCATCCGGTGTCCCACTGGCGGTCATCCCTTCGACGTAGGAATCCGGGATGGCCTTGATCAGACCCTCCATACCTCCCGTGGCATATGCTTTCTCGAATCCCGGAATGTCTTCCTCCTTGATGTAAGGTTCGCCCACTCGCATCTTAGGCCTTGCGATAAACGGCAGCTGGACCGGATCGAGCTTGGTGGCCACTTCCCACCGAATTGCATCCAGAGCCTTCTTGTGATCGTCCTCAACAGAGCAATTGATGAGCTGTGTCACCTCGAACTTCGACCAGTCCCTGCCCGCTGCCTCAGCCGACTCTCTGGCGATCTTGAGCGCGTTGGCCGTGTATTCCGGCGAACAGACAGCATTTAAGACAACGCCATCGCCGATCTGTCCTGCCAGGCGCAGTCCTGGCCGGCTGGTAGCCGGAATGTAAAGCGGAATGGAGGTGCGAACGGGCTTCCAACCTATCCCAACATTGTCGAAGTTCACCACCTGACCGTGATACGAGACTTTCTCACCGGTGAGGAGGAGTCGCATGGACTCAACCCATTCCCTGAGCGTCAAGACCGGATCCAGGTGTTCGAGGGAGTACCGCCTGGAGTGGCTCCTGGTACAGGCACCCGGGGCGAGGGTCATACGGCCTCCCGTGAGCTCGTCTAGACTCATCAGAGTTTGGGCCATGACGATGGGGCTGCGCAGCCGCACAATCTGGGTCGAGCTCAAGATCATCCGTTTGGTCGCGAGGCCTATAGCGGCAAGCGAGGTAACGGAATCGCGCATTAATTCCACGGTCTCCGAGAAGAAACCCATCTGGTAGCCCCGCTCTTCCGCCTGCTGCATCAAGTTTGCTATTTCTCTGACGTTTGTGAACTTGCCGTATCCTAAGGCATAACCAACCTGTGCCATAATCCTCTCCTGCTACTTACCTTCCATAGACGTTGTTGAATTATCCGTTATGGCTGCCCTCCCGCCGGACTTTTCAAGGGATTGGCAGGCCAGAATCATTTTTCTACCCCGAAGAGATGCGTCTTTTCAACCTCCTGAGGACCGAAGGCCTCGGGCTGTGGGCCGCTGACCATGACTATTGACCACTGACCAGGGTTTTATGTAAAGTAAGTTGCATGATTGTGGGTCTCGATATTGACGGTGTGCTTACCGATTTCCTCTCCCCGTTTTTACTTCGATTGGAACAGAAGACTGGCAATGGGCCCATTCATGCAGACTCCATCACGGATTTCAATTTCTCGGAGCACCCGGTCCTATCGGACAAGGTCGTTTGGGACTGTTTGGAGGAGGTCTCCTACGACCCGGACTTCTGGCAGGGCATGTCCTCGCTTATCACGCCAAATGAGTGGAGACAGCTGGAGAGCCTCAGCCTTGAGAAGCGCCTGTTCTTTGTCACTCACCGTTATGTACGGGACACCTACGATATTCACAGGGTCACTTCCGATTGGCTAAAAAAGCATGGCATCAGTCAACCGGTGATCCATTTTACCAAGGAAAGCAAGGCAGAATTGGTAGAAAACCTAGGGATCCAATTTTTTATGGATGACCGGTATGAGAATTGTCAGGACGTCGCAGAAAAGACCGAGGCCATGGTGCTGATGCCTCACCGCCCCTACAACCGGTCGTTTAACCATCCCGCGGTGAAGAGAATTTACAATTTTAGCGAGCTGTTTTTACACCTTCCCTAGGACGATCCTCGCCACACCTTCATGGGCGAGGGATTCGCCCCGTGAGATATTTTCTCTGTCGAGACTTTAAAGACTGCTCTAGCCCCTATTTCACGGGGTGAATCTGCAGTAATGACTCGAAAGTGGCTTGGACGGCCGGGCCAGCTAAACGCTACGAACCCAAACGATTCCACTCTTCAGGCGTCAAGGTCTTGAGGGCCAGGGCGTGGATGCGTTCGCTACCCATGGCCTCTTCAAGGGCGGCGTAGACCAGCTGGTGTTGCTCCACCAGCTTTTTACCATCAAAGGACGAAGAAACCACCAACACTTGAAAGTGGTCGCCACCTCCGGTGAGATCCTGAACGGTAACGGTGGGATCTGTCAGGGCCTTCTGCAGGGCCGCTTCTATTTCCGCTGTGCTAATCAT
>SMUX01086314.1_pt1 | contig 11137 bp, 8 predicted proteins | sample 2456431 | NCBI WGS metagenome assembly SMUX01 (sample SAMN11095930, study PRJNA526329) | marine sediment metagenome | biome: Marine sediment; feature: Surficial sediment; material: Deep marine sediment; isolation source: Hadal surficial sediment | place: Pacific Ocean | collected 2014-11 | depth 0-1... | reverse complement strand
GGTGATCCCGGTTCCTCTTCATAAACAGAAATTGAAAAAACGGGGTTACAATCAGGTGAGTGGTTTCGGGAAGGAGATAGCCGCAGCACTGAAAATTCCTTTTCGGGAAGATGTGTTGATAAAAGTGTCCAAAACCCATTCGCAGGTTTTTAAAAAAAGATTCACGCGTTTCGCTGCTGAAGAAATTTTTACAATTACCAGGCCCGAAGTGATCTCGAACAAGCATATACTGTTGGTTGATGATATTGTCACCACAGGTGCAACACTCGAAAATTGTGCACAACAATTACTCAAAAGTCCAGATGTTAAACTAAGTGTCGCCACAATTGCGATTGCCTAATTAAGATTACTTATTTTTGCCTGGATGAATTCAATGCTTCGCAATTTTTTAATCGTCTTTGTCGCACTTTTGTTATTTTCCAATTGTGCTAAAAAAGGGGCTCCTTCAGGAGGTCCAAAAGATTCTATCCCTCCCATGATCATAAGAAGCAATCCGGAAAACTACACCATCAATTTCAATGGGGATGAAATTCGGATCTATTTCGATGAGTATATCAAGCTGAAAGACCTTCAGCAAAACCTGATCATATCTCCTCCGTTGGACTACCAACCCATTATCACTCCTTTGAGCACTAGCAAAGTGTTGAAAATAAAAATTTTGGATACGCTTAAACCAAATACCACCTATTCGTTCAATTTTGGAAAAAGTATAGTCGATAATAATGAAGAAAACGAATTTGAATACTACAAATACATCTTCTCGACAGGAAGCTATATCGATAGTTTGACCGTAAAGGGAAAAATAGCGGACGCCTTGCTCCCTCAACCGGATAAACAGACAACTGTCATGCTTTATGAAATGACAGAATCGTTTAATGATTCCATCATCTATTCAGAAAAACCCACTTATATCACTACCACCAAGGATAGCACTCAAACCTTCGAATTGACCAATCTGAAGGAAGGTAACTATCTGCTCATCGCGCTACAGGAAGTGATTGGCAACTACACTTTTGAACCTAAAAATGATAAAATCGGGTTTATTGATGAACCCATTACGACACCCAATGATAGTAGTTACACTATATCGTTGTTCAAAGAAATTCCCGTTTACAAAATTGCACGCCCGAGCCAGGTCGCAAAAAACAAAATTGTTTTTGGTTACGATGGAAATGCAGATTCCTTAAAAATATCTCCTATTTCAAAACTACCCGAAGGGTTTACCTCAATGGTGTATTGGGACCCAAAAGTAGATTCGCTCAATTATTATTTTAAACCCACTATCGATATCGAGCAAACCGACACCCTCTTATTTTTGGCTACCAACAATCTGCAAATAGATACATTGGCGGTTAGGATGCGCGATCTGTTTGCAGATTCCTTGAATATTTCTCGATTGGGATCGACAAATGTGATCCCCAGAGACACTTTGAAATTCCAACTCAACATTCCTTTGATATCTCTCAATGCTGAAAGGATCAAGGTCACGAATAAAGATTCAATGCAAATTCCTGTCACTACCTGGATTGATAGAAGATCCAATATCGCTTCCATCTTATTCAACAAAACCGATGAACAATTATACACCATTGAAATTCTCCCGAACGCATTTACCGACTTCTTTGAAAATACGAATGACACCCTCACTTATAAGATGCGAACCCTTGAAGTTTCTGATTATGGAGAGTTAAGCATGACATTGGCAAATGTGAAAAAGTACCCTATTATCGTGGAATTGGTCGATAGTAAATATAAGGTTGTTGCGTCAAGATATCTCACCGAAAACACTCCTCTGTATTTCGACTACCTCGACCCCGATCAATATTACTTTCGAATTATTTATGACGATAACCTGAACAAGATCTGGAATACGGGAAATTATTTGGAAAAGATACAACCGGAAAAAGTGATCTACTTCTCAAGGCAAATCGACATTCGTCCCAACTTTTTCATCAATGAGACCTTTACGATAGATTAAAACTATCCCGGTCGTTCAAAAACTGAAGATGTTTTCTGTTCGACAGCAAATGCTCCTTTGAAAGTTTGACGGTCTCAATAAATTCCTTTTCCCATTTTGAAGTTGAAATAAGCTCTCCAAGGACATCATAGGCCGCCGAGTGACCGGTATATTCATGGCCGATTCCATCCATTCCCACCCGATTTACACCCACGCAGTAACTCATATTTTCAATAGCGCGGGCTTTCAGCAAAGCATCCCAGGCAGCGATGCGCTTTTTAGGCCAGTTAGCAACATAGATCAGGATATCATAATCATCAAGATTTCGCGCCCAGACCGGGAAACGAAGATCATAACAAATAAGTGGGCAGATCTTCCAGCCCATGTAATCTACAATAATTTTATGCTTGCCTGCTGTATAGGTTTTGTGCTCTCCGGCAAGGGTGAAAGTGTGCTTTTTATCATACTCCTTATATTCACCATTCGGAAATACAAAGTAGAGACGATTAAAGAAATGGCCCTCGTCTCTTACAATTACACTACCGGTGATCGCACTATTATTTTTTACGGCGGTGTTTTGCATCCAAAGAAGGCTTGGACCCGCCTTTTCCTCAGCCAATATTTCGGCGTTCATCGAGAAACCGGTGGTAAACATTTCAGGAAGAATGATGAGATCGGTATCGGTTGAAATGCTCTTGATCTTTTCTGAAAATTGCCGGCGATTCGCATCAGGATCTTCCCAGATAAGGTTTGTTTGAATAATCGATATAGAAAGTTGGTCATCCATATTAACTCATTTCCAAAAGTGATACTATTTCTTTGATCTCTTGCATTTTGGCGTGTTCCACCGCCCGGTTTCCACGGTCGTCGCGTATTTCAGGGTCGGCTCCATTTTCCAACAACAGTTTAACCAATTCCCCATGGTTGAAGGTAGCCGCAAAAATAAGTGCGGTGGCCCCATTGTAATTTCTGACATTGACATTTGCTTTGTGTGCGATCAAGAGTTGGGCGATGTTCTGAAATCCTTTAAAACAAACTCCCATCAAAGCCGTATTTCCACTCGCGTCCTGAGCATCTATCTCCTGTGGATGTTTCAATAGTATTTCTGAAATTTCTTCAAATCCAAAATAAGTCGCGAGCAATAAAGGAGTGGAGCCGCGTTGATCTTTCTCATTGACCCACTGTGGATTTTCATTCACAAACGAGTCCACAGTTAACGAATCTTCATTACGTATCGCATCAAACAAAGATTGACTCATAAGTTTACAAATTGATAAAGCGGAATAGTAAAAGTACCATTCCGCTTTTATATCAACAAAAATAATAAGTGTAAAACTAAGGTTAGAGACAGATGCATTGCACTTAACACATTCACTTTGAGACAAAAATTAAATCTCGTTCAGAATTCCAGCAGCGTCTTTCAGTGTATCTTCCGTTTTCGCAAAGCAAACCCTTATTTGCTTAAAGTCTTCTTTGTTTGTATTGAATACGGAAGTCGGAATGGTGGCGATCCCCTCTTCTTTGGTCAGGCGTTCGGCGAAGGTAATATCGTCTTCTTCCGAGATTTCTGAAAAATCCAATAGCTGAAAATAGGTGCCTTTCGCCGGAATGATCTTGAAACGGGATTTTTTTAGAAGCGTTAAAAAATAATCTCGTTTTTCCTGATAAAATTTGGAAAGTCCCAAATAAGTTTCAGGGTTCTTCAAGTACTTTGCCAGGGCCTTTTGTATCGGATTATTGACACAAAAGACGTTGTATTGATGGACTTTTTTAAATTCGGTCATCAAGGGTGCAGGAGCAACACAATAACCCATTTTCCATCCCGTGTTATGAACGGTTTTACCAAAAGAAGCTGTTATAAAAGTGCGCCCAGATAGCGCCTCAAACCTCGCGGCACTCTGGTGGATATTTCCGTCGAAAATAATATGCTCATACACCTCATCACTAATGACCAAAAGATCGTGTTTCACCACGAGGTTCTGAAGTTGAAGCATATCGTTTTCAGAAAACAACATCCCACTGGGATTATGCGGACTATTGATCATTATCATTCTCGTTTTAGAAGAGACCCTGGCAGCGACCTCGTCCCAATCCGGAGCATACAAAGGGGCCTTTAATTGAACAGCGACCGGGATTCCCCCAAACAATTGGATGGCAGGTTCGTAGCAATCGTAGGCAGGTGTAAAAATAATGACCTCATCTCCTTTAAATACGGTGGCAGCTATCGCTGTAAAAATGGCCTGAGTAGCACCGGCAGTTATGGTTATTTCGGACTCAGGATCGTACGATTTATTATGCAGTTTTTTTATTTTTTCCGAAATTTCAACCCTCAACCCCATATCCCCAGGCATGGGGGCATATTGATTATAGCCACTCCTCATCGCTTCCGACACTAAATCTATAAGCAAAGGGTCGCTTTCAAAATTTGGAAAGCCCTGCGATAGGTTAATAGCGTTATGATCTGACGCCATTTTGCTCATTATTGAAAAAATGGAGGTGCCGACATCAGGGAGTTTAGAATTCATTTTGTAAAAGTAATCTTATTGTTTCAAATCTCAAATGTGGTAAATTTCCTACAATTAATTCAAAATGTGTACATTGTTCCCCCATTAACCCAAATTATGATCCTCAGAAATGATACGACTCTATTATTTCTTGTTGCCTGTTTTGACCTACTTTTCTACTGTTGCTCAGGAAATTGAAGCCCCTATAGATCATACTTATTCTATTCAACAAGTTTTACCTGAAAGTTTTCAAAAATTAATAGATTCTTCAAATACATACTATTTTGAAGGAAACTATAAAAAATCTTTGGAGGTTAACATTCTTCTTTTAAAAAAGGCCCTCGCGGCAAATGATAGTTATAACATCCATAGAGGGTATCGTCATTTAGGATACGACTATCTTGCGATGAATGATACATTATTAGCCGAGGAGAACTTTGAGAAATCTGAAAGATTCGCTAAAATTTCGAAAAACGACACTGCTACTGCGGTGACTTATATGGATCTGGCTAACCTGTATTCTGTTCTTAAAAACGATCATAAGACGGCGCTCGTATACCACGATAAATCCATTTCACTTTTTAAACAGATAAAGGATTCGGCGGGTCTTGCCAAAGCACACTATAACACCATCATTACCGCCTTAAAGGCCGAAGAATATTCCAAAGCATTCCTGCATTTGATAAAAGCGAAAAAATTACGAGATTTTAACAATCATGTTTCATATAACATCGGGATAGAAAGTCTTTTTGGAGAGTATTATTTGGCCAAGCAAAACTATGAAATGGCAGATATCTATTTAACCAGAGCCATAGAGGCTGCCGAAAGAGAAAATCTTGGAGTTGAATTACGATCCATTTACGAATCCTATAGTGAGAGTCTCTTTCTTCAAGGACGTTATGCCGAGGCGTATGAAGCACGAAAGAAATATGAAATCTATTTTGAAGAAGACCTTCAGAATATGATATCGGCTAAAGTGGAAGTTGTATCTACCAAGTTTCAGGTAGCAGAGTACAGAAAAGATATACAAGCGGCGGAACTGAAAAATGAGCTACAGGCCAAAATCGTGACAAGCAAAAACCGTCTCAATATCATTCTAATCGTATTCTCTATTTGTGCCTTGATCCTATTTCTGGCTTTTTTGTTCGCCTTCAGAAAGAGAAAAAAATTAGTGCACCTTCTAAGGCAAAAGAATCTGGAATACCTCAAGGCAAAAAAACAAACGGAAAAACTAGCCAAGGCAAAAAGTAAGTTCTTTTCAACGGTGAGTCATGAATTACGAACTCCGTTATACGGGGTGATAGGCATGAGCACTATTCTACTTGAAAATGAGGCGTTAAAAAATCATAAAGAAGATCTAAAATCATTGAAGTTCTCGGCAGACTATCTAATGGCACTTATCAATGATTTACTTCTGATCAACAAAATAGATTCTACTAATTTAGAGGATGAGAGCAGCGCCTTTGATCTAAAAGAGTTATTTGAAAGCATTTCAACCTCATTTGAATATATGAAAGATCAGAACAATAATAAGATACAGATCATTATTTCCGAGGATGTTCCAAAATTATTGAAAGGAAATTCCATACTGCTTTCGCAATTGTTGATGAACCTGGTTGGAAACGCATGCAAGTTTACCGAAAACGGAACTATTTATATTAAAGCTGTCCCCATTACCGCTAGCCCTAACAGAACCACCATAAAATTTTCAGTTCAAGACACCGGAATAGGTATAGCCAGGGATAAATTCTCGGAGATATTTGATGAGTTTTCTCAATTGGAATCGAATAAATACAATTATCAAGGTACCGGTTTAGGATTGCCAATTGTTAAAAAGTTACTAGATCAGTCCAATTCAGACATAACATTACAAAGTGAGCTGGGCAAGGGATCTACCTTCTCTTTTAATCTCTCCTATGAAGTATTGCAGGAGTCTAAAAAGCAAGAAGAAGTCACTTCTTTCAATACCAATTTACTGAAAGACAAAAAAGTATTAATAGTTGAAGATAACCGGATCAACCAAATCGTAACAAAAAGAATATTGGAAAAGAAAGGTGTCATCTGCACGATAGCCGAAAATGGGATCGAAGCGGTGCGTTTTGCAAATAAAGAAAGATACGATCTTATTTTAATGGATCTAAATATGCCACTTAAAAACGGCTTTGAAGCTACGCAAGAAATCAGAACATTTGATCGCTCTATACCTATTCTCGCATTAACTGCGGTAGAGATCGAAGAAGTGCGAAACGAAATCTACCAGACCGGGATGAACGACATCATTGTAAAACCATACGATGTCACAAAATTTATACAAACTATTCTGAAAAATATCAACGAAAAAGGAATCGCATTAGTCTCCGGAAAAGACAGAAAAGCAATGTAATTATTATTCTGGTGACACTTATCCTTTCAAACTAGCCGTCAAATACTCCCTGTTCATTCTGGCAATATATTCGAGTGAAATCCCCTTAGGGCATTGAACTTCACAAGCTCCTGTATTGGTGCAATTACCAAAGCCCTCTTTATCCATTTGTTCCACCATATTTAATACACGGTTCGTAGCTTCTACCCTGCCTTGGGGTAATAAAGCGAACTGACTTACCTTAGCTGCTGTAAACAGCATTGCACTCGCGTTTTTACAGGCGGCTACACAAGCTCCGCACCCAATACAGATGGCAGCATTGAACGAAGCATCTGCATCTTCTTTATTTATAAGTATGGCATTAGCATCTATGGTATGTCCCGAGGTATTCACCGAAATATATCCTCCCGCTTGTTGAATTCGCTCAAAGGAACTACGGTCCACCATCAAATCCCTGATCAAAGGAAATGCCTTGGCTCTAAAGGGTTCAATAACAATAGTATCTCCATCTTTAAATTTACGCATATGCAACTGACAGGTAGTCACCAAATGATCCGGACCATGTGCTTCGCCATTGATCTGAAGAGAACAGGATCCGCAAATCCCTTCGCGACAATCGTGATCGAAAACAACAGGATCATCGCCCTTATTGATCAGTTGTTCATTTAAAACATCCAACATTTCCAAGAACGACATATCTCCCTCTATCCCGTCTATGGGATAGGTGATCAAACTACCTTTAGCTTCGGCGTTCTCCTGACGCCATATTTTGAGTGTTAATTTCATAGCATCCTATTTATAACTTCTTGTTTTAAGCTCGATATTCTCAAATGTCAAATCCTCTTTATGAAGTTGCGCGTCCTTTGGCTCTCCTTTGTATTCCCAGGCAGAAACATATTTAAATCTTTCATCATCACGAAGGGCTTCTCCCTTTTGTTTCCCGGATTGCTCTACACTTTCTTCTCTAAAATGACCTCCGCAAGATTCGTTACGCTGCAAAGCATCTTTTGCGAACAATTCACCGAGTTCGAGAAAATCGGCAACACGACCCGCTTTTTCCAATTCCGGGTTCATACTATCTGCCGTACCCGGCACCTTTACATTTTGCCAGAAATCTTTTCGCAAAACAGCGATCTCATCAATGGCTTCTGAAAGGCCCCTGGCATTACGGGACATGCCGCATTTGTTCCACATGATCTTACCCAACTTCTTATGGTAATAATCCACCGAATGTTCTCCGGATCCTCCCATTAATTTTTGGATATGGTTTTTGACCTCCTTTTCGGCCTGTTCAAACTCAACCGTTTCGGTTGATACCTTACCTGTCCTGATATCTTTAGAGAGGTAATCTCCTATGGTATATGGCAGAACGAAATACCCGTCGGCCAAACCTTGCATTAACGCGGATGCCCCCAAACGATTGGCTCCATGATCCGAAAAATTCGACTCACCGGTCGAGTAACATCCCGGAATTGTGGTTTGTAAGTTATAATCTACCCAAAGACCCCCCATTGTATAATGTACCGCAGGATAGATCATCATAGGGGTTTTGTAAGGGTCTTGATCGACTATCTTCTCATACATCTGGAACAAGTTCCCATATTTGTCTTCGATAACAATTTCTCCTAATTTTTTTATTTCTTCTTCTGAAGGATCCTCGATATGTTCGGTAAGCGCTTTTTCTTTTCCGTACAGCATTATGGCCGAAGCAAAATCAAGATATACGGCTTCTCCTGTTTTATTTACACCGAATCCTGCATCACATCGTTCTTTTGCCGCACGAGAAGCTACATCACGGGGCACCAAATTTCCAAATGCCGGATAACGACGCTCCAGGTAATAATCTCTTTCTTCTTCCGTGAGTTCGGTAGGTTTCTTTTTGCCTTCCCGAATGGCAATTGCATCTTCCTTTTTCTTGGGCACCCATATCCGACCATCATTCCTAAGTGATTCCGACATCAGTGTTAATTTAGATTGATGCTCCCCCGAAACCGGGATACAGGTAGGGTGAATTTGTGTGTAACAGGGGTTGGCGAAAAATGCCCCTTTACGGTGTGTCTTCCAGGATGCCGTGACATTACTTCCCATGGCATTGGTGCTGAGAAAGAAAACATTTCCATAGCCGCCGGTTGCCAATACCACAGCATGGGCCGAATGTCTTTGGATCTCTCCTGTTATCAGGTCGCGCGCAATGATACCTCTGGCTTTTCCATCCACCAGTACAATATCCAGCATTTCGTGTCGATTGAATGACTGTATTTTTCCCCTGTTAATTTGACGATTCATCGCCGAATAGGCTCCCAATAATAATTGTTGTCCTGTCTGTCCTTTAACATAGAAGGTTCTTGACACCAACACCCCTCCAAAAGAGCGGTTGTCCAAGAGGCCTCCGTATTCCCTTGCAAAAGGAACTCCTTGTGCCACACATTGGTCAATGATGTTCCCGGAAACTTCGGCCAAACGATAAACATTTGCTTCACGAGAACGATAATCTCCGCCTTTAACTGTGTCATAGAAAAGACGATAGTTGGAATCACCATCTCCCCGATAATTTTTTGCGGCGTTAATTCCGCCTTGAGCAGCGATCGAGTGTGCCCGACGCGGTGAATCTTGATAACAAAACGTTTTAACATTATAACCCAGCTCTGCCAAGGTTGCTGCGGCACTTCCTCCTGCAAGTCCTGTCCCTATAACGATTATGTCGATATTGCGTTTGTTTGCCGGATTCACCAGATTGATGTAATTTTTATGGTTTGTCCATTTATCGGCTAAGGGCCCTTCTGGTATTTTGGAATCTAATATCGACATAGTAATAGTTTTAGTGTGGAAGTTGATTTAAGTGCAGGTACACGGCGATGAAAATAAAACCGAGAGGAATGACAATCGCGAAGATTCTTGAGAAAACGGTCAACATTTTAGAGTATTTATTATTCAATCCAACACTTTGAAAAGACGAAGCAAATCCATGCCACAAGTGCATTGCCAATAGCACAAATGCAAATACATACAATCCAACACGAACCGGACTTTCAAATTTGCGTACTGTCTCTGCGTAATATCTGGTTGGATCTTCCGGGTGGGTCTCGATGTATTTGTGAATTAGCTCAGGAATCCAGAAATCGTAAAAGTGCAGACCTAAAAAGGCTAAGATCACCAATCCCGAAATAAGCATATTTCTAGACGCCCAACTCGCATTGGTGCCGCCTTTGAAAGAAGAATACTTAATGTCACGGGCGTTCCGGTTTTTAATTTCGAGGACAAAGCCCATCACGAAGTGGAACACAACTCCAAATAGTAAAACAGGTTGTAAAAGTCCTTGCACCAAACCATTGGTTCCCATAAAATGAGACCAGCTATTAAAGGTGTCGGGCGCAATTACCGTTGTTAAATTTATGGTGAAATGCTGAGCCAAGAAAAAAACCAGAAACAAGCCTGAAAGGGCCATAGCAACTTTACGGGCTATGGATGAAGAGATAATTCCCATTATGATTTTGTATACGAAATTTTGAGATACAAAAATACGGCTGAATATAAGGACTGCCAAAAAAATGCAGTTTTTTGTAGAATTACGATTTATTAAATAAAAAATCCACTCATTTTCACGAGTGGTCTTATCTTAAATAAAATTCGACGAACACTAGTTCTCCTTTTACTCGCTATTTAGAATTCAGATAAATACTGTAGTTACTTTACTTCAAACGTCTTCTTAGCCGTTTTTCCATTTGCCGAAATTTTTATAACATACTTTCCTTTGGGCAAATAATACTTCCCATTGTCAGCCTTTTTTATTTTGTCTTCTCGCTTATCCATTTCCTTTTTTCCTTTGGTCGAAAGGGTTAGATCATAATTAGCAACATTGATGCCTCTCACTGCATCCTGTTGAAAATTTTGTAATTCCTTACCATCTTCGGTCTTGATGGTAATGGTTGCATTCCCTTCGGAAGGAGTATAAAACTGAATCACCATGCTGGGTTCGAAGGGTTGCCCAAAGGCATTAAACCCGGTGCTCCCCCATCTACGAGAGACCTTGATTGCCTTGATATCCCCCACCAATAAAGATGTATTATTTTCCGAAGTGATCTGCTGAAGCAATGAAATATCACCGGTATAAATAGATCGTCCATGAGTGCCCAAAACAAGATGTTTCGCTTCCGGTTGAATTACCAGATCATGGAAGGCTACATTGGGCAATCCTTCAGAAAAGATCTCCCAACTCTCACCGCGATCCATCGATACATAGGCTCCGTTATCGGTTCCTAGATAGAGCATATTCATATTTACCGGATCTTCTTTGATCACGTTTACCGGTGAGGT
>SMUX01023488.1_pt1 | contig 11151 bp, 8 predicted proteins | sample 2456431 | NCBI WGS metagenome assembly SMUX01 (sample SAMN11095930, study PRJNA526329) | marine sediment metagenome | biome: Marine sediment; feature: Surficial sediment; material: Deep marine sediment; isolation source: Hadal surficial sediment | place: Pacific Ocean | collected 2014-11 | depth 0-1... | reverse complement strand
GCCGCGGTCGTAGCCGTAGGGCGCCTCGATCTTGCCCTCGAGGTCGGTATCCCAAGGCTGGTAGTTGCCGGGCCACAGCGGCGTCGGCCGGTGCTTGAAGGGGCCGTCCATATAACGCCGGATTTCGTCCGGATTCTCGAGGATGTGCCCGTCGGCGTCGATCGCCGGGAACGCTGTCGCCATGTGGTCCTCCCCTGTCCTGAGTGCGGCATTGCTTTGCCGGCCATTTTATCGCCGCCGGGCGCGGGGTGTCCACCATGGCCTATGGGGGGCGCCGGGCGCGGGCACGGCGGGTCGTCGTTTACGCCGGGGAAGTCTTTCTGAGTGGCGAAACTTCCACGACACCGCGAAACCCGACGCGCGCCCGCGGCGAAGCGAGGAAAGCCAAGCGGGCGGATGCCCGCGCCCGGCGCTTGAGGGGACAAGAGGCGGGCCCGGTCATGGGCTCGCCGGTAAAAGAACAGGGCCGGGTCAGACCGGCTCAGCGCCGGACCAAAGCGAGGGCGGGTCTTGTCACGAGTTTGTGGTTATCACGACACACGATTTTATGGTTTTCTCAAACTGATGCGTGAATCCATAAAACCGGGGAGGCTGATTGGAGGGCTACGTTCTTTCCGCACTGCCCGTTCCAACTCGGATTGCCCCCGCGTCCATGACCACGGCCGACGAACCGAAGAAGTTGGCGGGGCTCAGTTTCGAGCGATCGGGGCAAGGTGGTACGCCCGGTAGGATTCGAACCTACGACACGCGGATTAAGAGTCCGCTGTTCTACCTGGCTGAACTACGGGCGCTCGCCTTGGGGTGACCATGGTCTGGCCACGCCTTTTGCAAAAATCGTTAACCCATTGAAACTCCGAAACCTTTTGAATTTACCCCGGCTGATCAAAAGTCAATCGTCCTGCCGACCGGGCTCATCGCCGGCCCCAGCGTCAGGCGGTATAGCAAAGGCCCTTGGCTTTGTCGATAGCGGCCTCGGCCACGGCGCCGGCGCCGCTACCGTCCTATGGATATGGGCCGCCGGGCGCCAAAAAAACGCGCCCGATAATAGGGCCGCTACGCTCTCCCATGTCCGATAATGAGATCAGAGTTTAGAGGGTTTCGGCGTCGGCGCTGCGGTCGACGCCGATATCGCGGTGGATGTAGACCCCCATCAACAGCCCGAAACTGAACAGCAAGGTCAGCATCGAGGTGCCGCCATAGGACACCAGCGGCAAGGGCACGCCGACGACGGGAAGCAATCCCATCACCATGGCGATGTTGATGAAGACATAAAGGAAGAAGGTCACCGTCACGCCGACGGCGAGCAGGCGGCCGAACTGGTTGCGCGAGCGCATGGCGATGGCGAAGCCGTAGATCAGCAGCATCAGATAGAGCGCCAGAAGGAACAGCCCGCCGATGATGCCGAACTCCTCGGCCAGCAGGGTGAAGACGAAGTCGGTCTGTTTCTCGGGCACGAAGTTGAGGTGGCTTTGGGTGCCCTGGAGGAACCCCTTGCCGAAGATGCCGCCCGAGCCCAGCGCGATCTTCGACTGTATGATGTGATAGCCGGCGCCCATGGGATCGCTTTCGGGGTCGAAGAATGTGAGGATCCGCTGCTTCTGGTAATCGCGCAGGAAATGCCAGGCGACGGGGATCATGGCGAGGGCACCGGCGATGACGGCGCCGAACTTCCAAAACCTGACGCCGGCCATGAAGAACATGGCGCCGCCCGCGAGCACCAGCATCGTGGCGGTGCCGAGGTCGGGCTGGCGGAAAACCAGCGCCGCCGGCGCCGCCACCAGCGCCAGGGGCCAGACCAGATACCGGATGCGGCCGATTTCCTCGAAGCGGATGGCATGGAAGCATCTCGCCAGCGCCAGGACGAGGGCGACCTTCATGACCTCGGAGGGCTGCAGGTTGAAGGCGCCGAGATCGATCCACCGCTGCGCCCCCCTGCCGACGGCGCCGAAGACATCGACATAGGCCAGCAACGCCAGCGCGCCCAGGTAAATGAGATAGGCGTACCGCAGCCACACCCTGGTATCGATCAAGGCGACGGTGAACATGATCGCGAGACCGGCGGAGAACCGGACCATCTGGCGCGCCGCCCAGGGATAGATGCTGCCGTTGGCCGCCGAATAGAGCACGGCGAAGCCGATGACGGCGGTGGCGCAAATGATCACCACCAGGCCCCAGTTGATCTGCCAGAGCTTCTGGCGGAGCGTCATTTCCGCGTGAAAGAATTCGCCGGGGTCGCTCATGCCATCATCGGCGCCGGCGCGCGCGGCCCTTCATCCCGGCCCTCCATCCCCGGCCCCTCATCCCCGGGCGAAGCGCTGGGGTCCGGAGACGCCCGAGGGGTCCCGGCGCTGGGTTTCGAGAAGCACGTCGCGCGCGATCGGCGCCGCCACCTTCGAACCTCCGCCGCCATGCTCGACGACGACGGCGACGGCGTAGCGGGGATCGTGGACCGGCGCGAAACCCACGAACACCGCGTGGTCGCGCTCGATCCACGGTTTTTGCTTGTTCTTGATCAAGCCTGATTGGCGCTCGCTCATGGAAATGCGGCGCACCTGGGACGTCCCGGTCTTGCCCGCCATGGCCATTCCCGGCTCCTTGATCCGGGCACGGTAAGCCGTGCCCCTTGGCGTGTTGGTGACGGCGTTCATGGCGCCGGTGATGAACTCGAGCGAAGCCTTGCCGATCTTGATCTCGGGGAAGTCGGGCGGTTCGGCGCCGGTGTCAGCCGTCTTCCCCTCGCCGGCCCGGCGCACGGAACGCACCAGGGTCGGTTTGACCGCGCGTCCGCCGTTCGCCAGCCGGGCCGCCATGACCGCGAGCTGCAGGGGCGTGGACAGCACGAATCCCTGGCCGATGCCGGCGATCAGGGTCTCGCCGAGCTGCCACGGCACGCCTTTATTCGCCAGCTTCCAGTCGCGGGTCGGAATCAGGCCCCGCCGCTCGCCCGGAAGGCCGATATCGAGGAGCTGGCCCAAGCCGAAGCGCTCGGCCATGGCGGCGATTCGATCGACGCCGGTGCGCCGGGCAACATCGTAGAAAAAGACATCACAGGACTGCTGTATGCCCTTGTACATGTCGGTGTGCCCGTGGCCGTGTTTCTTCCAGCAATGGAAGCGCGCATTGCCAAGCTGGATGTATCCCTTGCAAAACACCTTGTGATCGGGGGTGAGGATTCCACCCTCGAGCGCGGCGAGCGCCACCACCATCTTGATGGCGGAGCCCGGCGCATATTGCCCGGTGACGGCCTTGTTCGTCAGCGGTGCCCGGAGATTGCCGGTGAGCTCGCGCCAGTAGGCCGTGGTGATGCCCTTGGTGAAGGCGTTGGGATCGAAACTGGGGGTGGACACAAGGGCCAGGACCTCGCCGCTATGGACGTCCATCACCACCACCGACGCGCTTTCGTCCCCGAGGCGGTCATAGGCGAATTTCTGCAGGGCCATGTCGATGGAGAGCACCACCTCGTCGCCGGGCTGGCCTTCCCTGCGCGCCAGTTCCCGGATCGCCCGTCCGATGGCGTTGACCTCGACCTCGCTGGCGCCCGCCTTGCCGCGAAGCCTGAGATCATGGACCTTTTCGATGCCGCCCTTGCCGACGCGGAATTCGGGAAGCGCGAGCAGCGGCTCGCCGGTCAATTCGGCCTCCGAAACGGCGGCGACATAACCAAGCAGGTGGGCGGCGGCGGCGGCGTGTGGGTAACGGCGGCTTTGGCCGACGTCGATCATCACGCCCGGCAGGTCCGGGGCGTTGACCTCGATCTTCGCCACCTCCTCCCACACCAGGTTCTCGCGCACGGTGATCGGGAAGAAGCCGCGTCGGCGCTTGATTTCGTGCCTGACGCGGCGGCGCTCGTAATCGCTGAGCGAGATGATGGCGCCGAGCTTGTCCAGGGTCTCCTCCACATCCTTGGTCTGTTCGGAGACGATGACGACCCGGTAGCTCTTCTCGTTCACCGCCAGTTCGACGCCGAAACGGTCGACGATGCGTCCCCGGGACGGCAGCAGGAGACGCAGATTGATGCGGTTCTCCTCGGCCAGCACTTGATAACGCGCCGATTCGATGACCTGGAGGTAATACATCCGCGTCGCCAACGCCGATAGCAGCACCGCCTGGCCCCCCGACAGCATCAGGGCGCGGCGGGTGAACATCTTGTAGCGGCTACGGTCCCGGTACATTTCGGGCGACCTGCGGGATGACCCGTTGAACGCGGGCGAACAGCGTCGTCATGACGGGATAGAGGGCAAAGGTCAGGAGGAACTGGAACACCCCCGCGCGGGTCTCGATCAGGGTGCCGGAAAGGGCCGACGCGAGCACCCAGCTCAGCAATACGGCGGCGAAGGAGACGACGAGGAATCCCCACCAGACGACGAGGAACGATTTGCCGAGGAACGCGCGCCTCTGGGAGACGATGGCGCCATAGGTCAGCAACAACACGACGGCGTGGAGGCCAAGAGGCGTGCCGCTGAGGAAATCCTGGGCGAGCCCGACGGCGAAGACGGCGATGGGCGGCAGCAGCCGGGGCCGATGAATGGCCCAGTAGTAAACCGAGATCAGGGCCAGCATGGGAACGATCGCCGAATAGCCCGGAATATGCAGGGGCACCACGGAGAACAGGATGAACACCAGGGTCAGGCCCAAAGGCACGAGCCGGCGCGCGATGTTATCCAGACGGTGCCAGAAGCTTCCCTTCACGATCCACCCCGCCGCCGCTTGGCGCCGCTTGGCGCCGGCTTCAAGGTGACGGATTCGAAGTCGATCACCCGCACATATTCGAGCCGGTCCCAATCGACGATGGGCTCGACGCGCACGGTTCCCTCACCGGCCGAGGTGACGATGCCGACAAGCAGGCCCGCCGGCAGGGCGCCGCCATGACCCGAGGTCACGATACGCTCGCCGGGGACCAGCTTGGCGTTCTCGGGAAGGAACACCAGCCGTGGCCGGGCCGAGTTGTCGCCGGCGAGTATCGCGCGCGTGCGCGACTGCTCGGCGACGACGGGAATGCGCGAGTTCAAATCGGTGAGCAATAGCACCCGCGCCGAGCGGCCGCCGGTTTCGGAGACCCGCCCGGCCAGGCCGGCCCCGGTGACCACCGCCTGACCCTTCCTCAGGCCGTCGCGGGCGCCGGCATTGACGAGGACGCTGCGCACGAAGGGGCCGCCGCCATCCGCGATCACCCGGGCGGAGATGAATGTGACCCGCTCCTCGGGCGTGAAGTTGAGCAGCGCGCGAAGGGTCCGGTTGTCGGCCTCCAGCCGCCGCGCCACCCCATGCCAAGCATTGAGACGCTCGATCTGCACCCGCAACCGCGCGTTTTCGGGCCGCAACCGGGTAAGCTCCCGGAAGTTATCGACGATTTCGGCCATGGTGGCCACGGGGCGCGACAGGGCATCGAGGACGGGCGCGACGACGTCGGTCACGCCGGTACGCATGCGTTCGATCAGCACGGTCTCGGCCTTGCTCAGGATCATCAGGCCGACGGCGGCGAACACGAGGGAGAGCAGGGCGAAGCGCTGAACCATCCCCTTGAAGGGGACGGCCAGCCGCAAGATAAGTCCTTCCTTCCGAAGCTTCACCCTATCCGATCCCCTCGGCGGATTCCGTCACACCTCCAATACGGACTGGCAATATGGACTGGAATCCGGTGTCCCTCGCGCCGCGCTCGGGCGCGGTTCAGTACGAAGGGACCAACACGTTCTTTAACGTCTTCATCTCCTCGAGCGTCCGCCCGGTCCCGAGCACGACACAGGACAGGGGCTCGTCGGCAATCGAAACCGGCAGGCCCGTGGCGTGGCGCAACACGTAGTCGAGATTGCCAAGAAGCGCCGCGCCGCCTGTCAGCACGATGCCCTTGTCGACGATATCGGCGGCCAGCTCCGGCGCCGTGTGCTCGAGCGCCACCTTGACCGCCTCGATGATGGCGCTCACCGGCTCGGCCAGGCTTTCGGCGATCTGGCGCTCGCTGATGATGAGTTCCTTGGGCACGCCGTTCACGAGATCCCGGCCCTTGATCTCCATCAACCGGCCCTCGCCGTCGGCCGGCGGGCAGGCGGAGCCGATCTCGTTCTTGATGCGCTCGGCCGAGCCTTCACCGACCAGAAGGTTATGGTTGCGCCGGATATAGGCGATGATGGCCTCGTCCATCTTGTCGCCGCCGACGCGGACGGAGCGGGAGTAGACGATACCGCCGAGCGACAGCACCGCCACCTCGGTGGTGCCGCCGCCGACGTCGACCACCATCGATCCCGTGGCCTCGGTCACCGGAAGGCCGGCGCCGATCGCCGCCGCCATCGGCTCCTCGATGAGGAACACGCGTCTGGCGCCGGCGCTTTCCGCCGATTCCTGGATGGCGCGCCGCTCCACCGCGGTGGAGCCCGAAGGCACGCAGATGATGATCTGGGGAGAAGCGAAGGAACGCCGGTTATGGACCTGGCGGATGAAGTGCTTGATCATCTCCTCGGCGATCTCGAAGTCGGCGATGACGCCATCGCGCAAAGGACGGATCGCCTCGATATAGCCCGGAGTCCGGCCAACCATCATCTTGGCTTCGTCGCCGACCGCCAGCACCTGTTTCCTGCCCCTGATCTCGGCGATGGCGACCACCGACGGCTCGTTCAGCACGATGCCGCGGCCCTTGACGTAGACCAGGGTGTTGGCCGTGCCGAGGTCGATCGCCATATCCGCCGAAAGCATGCCGAACAGTCGGGAAAACATAAGCCCTCACTTCATGCGTTAGACTTTGACCTGGGTACTCGCCCGCCCCGGCCGGAAGGCCGGGCTACGGGCTTGATTTAACTACAATCGGCACGTTTACAAACCGTTAAGCCTATTTCGTCCCGCCGACAACCAGAATTTGCCGCCCCATGAGCTAAGCGGACAGCGCCGACACCGATTTCTCCCGCTGGGTCAACAGCTTGTTGAGCGCATTGACATAGGCGCGGGCGGCGGCGACCAGCGTGTCGGTATCCGCGCCCTGGCCGTTCACCGTGCGGCCGTTCTCCTCGAGACGCACCGTAACCTCGGCCTGGGCATCGGTGCCTTCGGTCACGGCATGGACCTGGAACAGCGCCAGCTTGGCGTCGTGGGGGAACAGTTGCCTGATGGCGGCGAATGTGGCGTCGACGGGACCGTCCCCTTCGGCCTTGGTGCTGCGGACATCGCCGTCGATGTCGAGCGAGAGTTCCGCCGTCTGCGGCCCCTCTGTACCGCACACCACCTTGAGAGAGCCCATCCTGATCCGGTCGTTGACGCGCACCACCTCGTCATCCACCAGGGCGATGATGTCCTCGTCGAATATTTCCTTCTTCTTGTCGGCGAGATCCTTGAAACGGCGGAAGGCGTCTTCCAACGCGTTATCGCCGACATCGAAGCCCAATTCACCGAGCTTCGCCCGGAACGCATGGCGTCCCGAATGCTTGCCCATGACCAATGTGGACTTGATCAGGCCGATGGATTCCGGACGCATGATCTCGTAGGTGCCGGCGTGCTTCATCATTCCGTGCTGATGTATCCCCGCCTCATGGGCGAAGGCGTTGGCGCCGACGATCGCCTTGTTGGGCTGGACCACGAAACCGGTGATGGCCGACACCAGACGCGATGCCTTGGTGATGTTCTCGGTCTTGATCGCGGCGTCATAAGGCAGAAAATCATGACGGGTGCGCAGCGTCATGACGATCTCCTCGAGCGCCGCGTTGCCGGCGCGCTCACCCAGACCGTTGATCGTGCATTCGACCTGGCGGGCGCCGGCGTGGATGGCAGCCAGCGAATTGGCCACCGCCAGGCCGAGATCGTTATGGCAGTGGACCGAGATGACCGCCTTGTCGATGTTGGGTACGCGGTCGAACAGCATCGAGATGAGCGCCGCGAACTCCTCGGGAATGGCGTAACCCACCGTATCGGGAATGTTGATGGTCGTGGCGCCGGCGGCGATCGCGGATTCGACGGTGCGGCAGAGGAAATCGGGCTCCGTGCGGGAACCGTCCTCGCAGCTCCACTCCACGTCGTCGCAGAGATTGCGCGCGCGTGTAACGCTGTCGATGACCGCCTGGTGCACCTCCTCGGGCTCCATCTGCAGCTTGTATTTCATGTGCAGCGGGCTGGTTGCAATGAAGGTGTGGATGCGTTTGCGCTTGGCCGGTTCGAGCGCTTCCGCCGCGCGTTCGATATCCTGCCTGTGGGCCCGCGCCAGCCCGCATATGATCGTGGTGGTGACGGCCTTGGAAATCTCCTGCACGGCCTCGAAATCGCCGTTAGACGCGATGGGGAAACCGGCCTCGATGATATCGACGCCGAGCTCCTCCAACACCTTGGCGATGCGCAGCTTTTCCTCCAGGTTCATGGACGCGCCCGGCGATTGCTCGCCGTCGCGCAAAGTCGTGTCGAAAATGATGACTCGGTGGTCGTCCTTGCTCTTGCTCATCTGTTTGGTCCTTCACTGCGAACTGTGGCTCAACGGGGTTCAAGAGTTCCGCCCCTGAACGGCCGCGGCGTGAAGATGGCGGCGTTCAGGGGTGCCTAAGTCGCAGTGCCATATCCCCCAGAGGCAAGATGAACGGGAGCCCGCGCGGCGGTTGCCGGGTACGGCCGAAGTGGGACCAGGCCCTCGAAACCGGGGGGGAGCCCAAGCCTGTGCCGACGGTGGATTTCACGTTTCCTGTCATGACCCTATCAGCCGTCGCGTCCGGTGCCGAAGGCGAAGGAATAGCCTTCCCTGTCGCGGCTCTTTAGCCAGTTACTGTTAACGAACCACAAATAACGATAGATAAAATTCTCAAGAAACCTGTTTAACGCCTTATCTTTACGCCTATTTCCCCGCCGAGGGCAATGTTCAATTATCCCCGGACCAAAATTCCCTCCCCGTGCCCCAGGCGCGATCACCGGCTTCCCGGCCCCGACCGAGTGGGCAAAGAACTCGGCGCCTCATACCAAAGGTCCATGATTCGATTCAGTTTTTCGACTTGTCGACCAGGCGCTTTTCGGCGATCCAGGGCATCATTTCACGCAGCCTCTCGCCCACTTCCTCGACCGGGTGGGCGGCCGCGCGCCGGCGCATGGCCTTGAAGCTGGTCTGTCCGGAAACGTTCTCGAGCACCCATTCGCGGGCGAAACGGCCCGACTGGATGTCATCGAGGATCTCCTTCATCGTCGCCCGGACATGGTCGTCGATGACCCGCGGCCCACGGGAGTAATCGCCGTATTCGGCGGTATTCGAGATCGAATAGCGCATATTGGCGATGCCCCCTTCATAGATCAGGTCGACGATCAACTTGACCTCGTGCAGGCACTCGAAATAGGCCATTTCCGGAGCATAGCCGGCCTCCACCAGGGTCTCGAATCCGGCCTGGATCAGGGCGGTAAGCCCGCCGCACAGCACCACTTGCTCGCCGAACAAATCGGTCTCGCATTCCTCGCGGAAGGTGGTCTCGATGATTCCGGCGCGGCCGCCGCCGATGCCGGCGCCATAGGACAACCCGATCTCGTGGGCGTTGCCCGACGCGTCCTGGGCGACGGCCAGCAGGCAGGGCACGCCGGCGCCGCGCTGATATTCCGAACGCACCGTATGGCCGGGCCCCTTGGGCGCGATCATGAAGACATCGAAATCCTCTCTCGGCTCGATCAGCTTGAAATGGATGTTGAACCCGTGGGCGAAGGCGAGCGCCGCGCCCTTCTTCATGTTGTCCTTGAGATCGTCCCGGTAGAGGGCCGCCTGGAGCTCGTCCGGCACCAGGACCATGACGATGTCGGCCCATTTCGCGGCTTCCGCCGGGCTCATCACCTTCAGACCGGCGTCCTCGGCCTTCTTGATGCTGCCCGAGCCGGCGCGAAGGGCGACGACGATGTCCTTGACCCCGCTTTCCTTGAGATTGATGGCGTGGGCGTGCCCCTGGCTGCCGTAGCCGACGATGGCGATCTTCTTCGACTTGACGAGATTGACGTCGGCGTCCCGATCGTAGAATACGCGCATGATGGGTTCCCTCTCCTGCTGCCGCCCGGCGTCCCTTTCCGGCCTCGGCCTCAAGGACTCCGGCGGCGGTATGTACTAGGTCATGGACTCATTACTTCGGAAAACGACTATAGATCAATGGGTAAGGAGAATTGGGAACGACGCCTGTTTAGTGAAAAATTGCTAAGTTTCAATGTCTTAGTCGTTTTATGAGTCCATGACCTAGATCGGCTTTTCGCCCCTGGCGATGGCCACGACCCCGGTACGCGAGACCTCGACGAGGCCCAGCGGCATCATCAGCTTGATGACGGCCTCGAGCTTCTCCGTCGCGCCGGTGATCTCGAAGACGAAGGAGCGGTTGGTGCTGTCGACGACCCGGGCGCGGAAGATGTCCGCGATCCTCAGTGACTCCACCCGTTTCTCGCCGGAGCACGCGACCTTGATCAGGGCCAGTTCGCGCTCGACATGGGGGCCTTCCCCGGTGTGATCGCTTACCTTGTGGACCGGCACCAGACGCGACAGTTGTGCCTTGATCTGTTCGATGATCATCGGCGTGCCCGAGGTGACGACGGTGATGCGGGAAACCGAATTCCGCTTATCGACCTCGGCCACGGTCAGGCTCTCGATATTGTATCCGCGCCCCGAAAACAGGCCGATGACCCGCGCGAGGACGCCGGTCTCGTTGTCCACAAGAACCGAAATCGTGTGCTTGTTGACCTCTTCTTCCACCAGATCTCACTCCGAAACATACGGGCTCGGAGCCGCAACATACCACAAATCGGACCGGAGCGAAGACCCCCGGAGCGCTCATCTAAACGAGCACCATGCCCTCTTCGGACACCGGCGTCTTGGCCTTGTCGTCGGGACCCAGAAGCATCTCGTTATGGGCCGCTCCCGACGGGATCATGGGGAAGCAGTTCTCCATCTGATCCACCACGACGTCGACGATCACCGGACGGTCGGTGGCGAGCATCTCCGAGATCACGCCGTCGACCTCGTCGGGCTTTTCCGCCCGCAGGCCGACGGCGTAGAACGATTCGGCGAGCTTGACGAAATCCGGCAGCGCGGCGGTGTAGGTTTCGGCGTAGCGGCCGCCATAGAGCAGTTCCTGCCACTGGCGCACCATGCCCATATACTGGTTGTTGAGGATGAAGATCTTAACCGGCAGCCGGTACTGGCAGGCGGTCGACATCTCCTGGATGTTCATCAGGATC
>SMUX01220080.1_pt1 | contig 11162 bp, 8 predicted proteins | sample 2456431 | NCBI WGS metagenome assembly SMUX01 (sample SAMN11095930, study PRJNA526329) | marine sediment metagenome | biome: Marine sediment; feature: Surficial sediment; material: Deep marine sediment; isolation source: Hadal surficial sediment | place: Pacific Ocean | collected 2014-11 | depth 0-1... | reverse complement strand
AATAAAACGGAAATTCAAGCGTTAGCCGTTCCAAACGGAATTTTACTTGTCAAAGCGCCGCAATTGCCGGGCCCGATTATTCTCCGTAATCTTCCGGAAGTAGGAATCGTCGCGGTCTCTTCCATTTGCAGTCACCGCGGCTGCGAAGTCCGAGCTATGCCGCATTCGCTGCAATGTCCCTGTCACGGTTCTGAATACGATGAATTGGGCGAGGTTTTGGAAGGACCGGCCACACGGCCGCTTAAAAGGTATGAAGTTATAGAGACACCTGACCTACTAATCATAAAGGTATCTTAAATGAAAAAGATTTTCATAACTATTCTAATCTTAATATCTTGCTCTGCAGTTGTAAGGGCGCAAATCGTTCAACAAGATTCAATAAAACGAACACCGAATGTCATCGGCGGCATCTATGACCGTCCGTATATTTATCGGCTCGGCGGGAACATCGCCATTGGCGGCTACGCTGAGATGAATTCGAATTTCGAGCGTGAAGAAGGCATTGAAGAAGGGTTCTCTTTTGAAGCGCGACGGTTTAATTTATTTATCTATTCCTCAATTTCCGATCAAGTTAAGTTGACTTCTGAGTTGGAATTTGAGCACGGCACGGAAGAAATCGCATTGGAAACCGCGCTGGTGGATGTATTGTTTCACACTGCTGTAAATCTGCGCGCCGGTATTTTACTTTCGCCAATCGGCCGCTTTAACATCGCTCATGACAGCCCGCGCTATGATATTATCGAGCGACCGCTTGTGTCTACTGAAATCATTCCGTCCACTCTTTCTGAGGTTGGACTTGGATTTTTTGGCGCTCTTTATCCGACGCAATTCGACCGAATCACCTACGAACTATATGCCGTCAACGGACTCAGTGACGGCGTTGTTGGCGGTACTGGCGAAGGCACACGAATCTCAGCAGGAAAATCCGCGGAAGCTTTTGAGGAAGACAACAATGGCTCGCCCGCGTTTACCGGCCGGCTGGCCATCAACCCGCGGTTTGGTGGGGAACTGGGACTCTCTTTTCATACCGGCAATTATAACAGCTACAAAGCCGAAGGCGAAATCATCGACGCTAGCCGTCGTTTGACACTCTTGGCTGTTGATTGGGAATATAGCCGACGTAAATTCTACCTGCGCGGAGAGGGAGCAATTGCTAAGATTGATGTACAGGAAAGCTTAAAAGAAATATTTGCAGATAAGCAAAGAGGTTTTTATGCAGAAATTGGCTACACTTTCATACGGAGACCGATTTTAAATCAGCCGGACGCAAGCCTCACTTTTGTAACACGCTTCGATTATGTGGATTTGAATGATGGCAAAAGAGTCTCAACCGGTGAAAATATTGGAGATTCTCTGCGCCGCCTGACGACCGGGCTTTCTTTCCGACCGACAGCTGATACATCCATCCGTCTAAGTTATGCCCGCAATTGGGGGTACGACCCATTTAATAACCTGACGAACAGCATGAATATTCAGTTCGGGATCGCGACTTATTTCTAGTAAGCTTAAACCTTCCAGGTTTTGATAGCGAAGGTTTCTACCCAAAAAAAATCGCTTGACATTCGCCTCTCTTTTGAGTACCGTATGGGGTTTAACTAAGTTACAAAACATTCACCTATGGAGGAAATGGAGATGAAAAAACTAATAGCTTTACTGTTATGTTGCGGAGTTTGCTTTTTAATGTCATGCCAGCAGCAAACCACAGTAGATGATGTCGTCAACATGATGACGGAAGCCTCTGGCGGCGCTGCTAAACTGGCTGAAACAATGGATCAGGTCAGCACCTGGGAATTTACCATGCACGTTATGCCCCCAGGAATGCCTGACGGCATGGAATCTCCTATGACGATGCCATTGACCATTACTGCAAAAAAACCGAATAAGCTGCGTTTTGACACGCATGGCGGACCAGAGGGTAGTGTTGTGCATTCAGATTGTTTCGATGGCACAACGGGTTGGGCAATGGAAATGGGCCAAAAGACTGACATGCCTGAGGCCCAACTCCACGAATATGAAACATTGGCCGCTACCTGGATTGACGGTTTCTTAAACTACCAGGACAAAGGATTCACTTTAGAGCTGCTTGCAGACGAGATGGTAGATGAACAAAATTATATGCTGCTTCAGGTTACTGATAAACATGGCAGCGTCCAAAAATACTACATCAACCCCGAATCACATTATATAGAAAGACAGGCCGGTGAAATGGCCAATATGGCTGGCGGGAAAGAACAGATGACCATGACATTCAAGGATTATAAAATGGTTGACGGTGTCGCCATGTGTCATCATGTCGCCCAGTATAATGCAGATGGTGGAATGATCTGGGAAGCAACATTGAAAGAAGTCAAGCACAACACCGGCGTGGAAGATGCAGCCTTTATGTCTGAGCCAATGTCTATGAAGTAATAAATTCAAAATCCTCATTAATTTCTTATTAAAAGGCGATGAGTTAACCCATCGCCTTTTTTTGTTGTTCTATTCTTATAGATACTTTTAATTTTTAGACATACATTAAAATCTCCTTGACTTTTCGAGGAATTAATTTATAAATTCTTGTTGAATGGTTTTGTTGAATAAAACAATTATTTCTTCTATTACCTGAATTTGTCAGTATTTGTCCTATATTCATAAATATTTAGGACTAGAAATTTCACAGGAGAATAAATGGCGCAGACTATGGATCAAGTGGAACTTGCAAAACACGGAATCAAAAATGTTAGTAATATATACCGGAATTTAACGACTCCGGTACTCTATGAACATGCGATCAGAAGAAAAGAAGGCCACTTATCCCACTTGGGACCCTTTGTGGTTAGCACGGGCCAACACACCGGCCGGGCACCCAATGATAAGTTCATTGTAAAAGAACCAACTAGCGAAGAAAATATATGGTGGGGTAAAGTCAATGTTTCCTTTGACAGGGACAAGTTTGAGAGCCTCCATCAGCGAGTCTTAGCACACTACGAAGGCAAAGATATTTTCGTGCAAGACTGTTATGCCGGCGCGGACCCTGAATATAGATTGTCCGTGCGAGTCGTAACTGAAACCGCGTGGCATAATATTTTTAGCCGGAATATGTTTATTAAGGTCCCTTCTGAGGAATTGGCAGAATTCAAGCCGGATTTCACCATTTTAAACGCGCCTAATTTTAAAGCAAACCCGGAGAGAGATGGGACAAACTCGGAAGTTTTCGTCATTTTAAATTTTGAAAAAAAGCTTGTGCTCATCGGCGGAACCAGTTATGCTGGAGAGATTAAAAAATCTGTTTTCACTATTATGAATTACGTTTTGCCCCTTGATGGTCATGGCAAAGGTACTCCTATTTTGTCAATGCACTGTTCGGCAAATGTAGGTGACAAAGAAGATGTCGCGGTCTTTTTTGGACTTTCCGGGACCGGTAAGACTACATTATCCGCAGATCCGAATCGTGGCCTTATCGGTGACGATGAACACGGCTGGAGCGACAGGGGAGTTTTTAATTTCGAAGGCGGCTGTTATGCAAAAGCTATTCGATTATCGCAACAAGCTGAACCGGAAATTTATCAGTGCACTCGTACCTTCGGGACCATTTTAGAAAACGTTGTTTACGATTCCGATTCCCGACTCCTCGATTTAGATGATGCGTCATTGACCGAGAATACCCGTGCCGGCTATCCGCTCACCCATATCCCGAATGCTGTCCTTCCAAGTGTTGCCGGACACCCCAAAAATATTATTATGCTAACTGCAGATGCATTTGGCGTGTTGCCGCCCATAGCGAAGCTAACCCAGGACCAGGCTATGTACCACTTTCTGTCCGGTTACACTGCAAAAGTGGCGGGCACGGAAAAAGGCCTGGGCAACGAACCCCAGGCAGCCTTCAGCGCCTGTTTTGGCGCTCCGTTTATGGCCTTGCATCCAACTGTTTATGCGAAATTACTTGGTGAAAATATGAGCAAACATGACGCCGATTGCTGGTTGGTGAACACAGGCTGGAGTGGGGGGCCTTATGGCGTCGGCAGCCGAATGAAAATTGCCTATACAAGAGCCATGGTGACCGCCGCTTTAGACGGCTCGCTCGTGAGTATTCCAACTGAGGAAGACCCTATATTTGGTGTTCATATTCCGACTTCATGTCCCAATGTTCCCTCGCAGGTGCTTAAACCAAGAAACACCTGGCAAGACAAAGCGTCGTATGATGAACATGCCATAAAACTCGCCGAAATGTTTAAGAAAAACTTTGAACAGTTTGATAAGCATGTCTCGCCGGAGGTCAAAGGAGCAGGCCCTAAATAGTCATGCGCAGGAAAATCAAGTTCAGGGACGCGATTAAAGTATCGGACCAGGCCGTTGAAGAAATTGTAGCCTGGCTAAAGGGATTCAATGAAACAGATGCGGTCAGGAATGTGGAAGCCGATCCGAAGTTTCAGAAAATTGATGTAGATTTAATTTGGGCTACAAAAAAGCACGAGTACAAAATAGAAATTAAAGGAGATCAGTGGCATAAAACCGGCAACTTCTTCTTTGAAACGCACAGCAACAAGGAGAAAAATACCCCGGGATGCTTTCTTTATACAGAGGCTGATTTTGTTTTTTACTATTTTATTGTACCTAAAACTTTATACTGCTTGCCAATGCCTCGCACCCGTGAGTGGTTTCAATCTAAGATGCATAAGTTTAAGGAAAGTTCGACTACAACACCTGTAAACGGCGAGCAATATACCACAGTTGGCCGGTTGGTTCCTATTGATCAAGTCATGAAACAGGTTCCCGGCGTGCGGAAAGTTCAACTTAATAAGTAAATTCAAACTTTAGTATACTTTTTTTTAACTGAAATTTCTTAGACTCGTCTGCGCTACCGCATTGGGGCATCTATCCCACTCTTATTTAACTTTTTTGTGTTTTATCCAATTCCCGGCGAACTGCAGAAGCCAGAGCCTTTAAAGTGATTGGTTTCATCACTAAGGCACCAGCGCCAAGGCGCAGTGCCTCTTCAACTCTGTGGGATTTCGCATAACCGCTTAAAATGATCGCTTTTTGCTTTGGTTGAATTTCCAAGATTTGCCGATAGGTTTCAGTTCCGTCAATCCCATCCATCACCATGTCGAGAAGAAGCAATTCCTGCCGATGTTTTTTCAAATAAGTAACAGCCTGCTCGCCGTTCGGGGCTGAATGAACCCGGTAACCTAAACGTTTAAGAAGCTTAGTAGCAACTTTTCTTTGCATAGGGTCGTCGTCAACCACAAGTATTTTTTCATTTCCTCCCTTTGCTTTTTCAACTGTCTTAACTATTTCTTCATCCCTTGCCACCGGGAAATAAAGAGAAAATATGGTACCCTCACCCAAGGTGCTTTTGACTGCTATGTACCCTTTATGGTCTTCTACAATACCATGTACTACGCTTAAACCAAGACCTGAGCCTCTGTTTTTGTCCATTTTTTTAGTTGTAAAAAAGGGATCAAAGATTTTGTCAAGAATTTCGGGTTTTATTCCTGTGCCCGTATCCGAGACTTTAAGCATAACATATTCTCCAACCTTAACGGTCTTATATCCCTTTAAAGGCTTATCTAAATAAATGTTTTCTGTCACAACACTGATAGTTCCGCTGCCCTGCAAAGCTTCTCCAGCATTAGTAATCAAATTATTTAAGATACGGCTTAATTGGGCGGCGCCGCCTTTAATCAAAAATAAATCTTTTGCGAATGTCTCGCGAAGCGTGCATTCATGTACTATTTTTTGGGATACAACTGTTTCCTGTATTAACTCATTTAAATTTATGAGTTCCATTTCATAGTAACCCCGTCGTCCTAAGGCTAAAAGCTGCTGGTTAATTTCGGCAACTTTATTAGCCGCATATTCCATTTCTGCCAATATTTTCAAAGCTGAATGATCCTCAGAAAAGTAGTCACGAAGTAGGATAGGATAAGCAGCCAGGGGGCTAAGCAGGTTGTTGAAGTCGTGAGCAATCTGCCCAGCCACCCGACCTGCTGTTTCCAATCTTTGCGCTCTTGACAATTCATTCTCCAACCGTTTGCGTTCAGTGATATCGTGTCCCACAGAGATCACGGTTCCATTTGGCAGCAGAAAATTTGCCCATAACTGAATGCGCGTCGAACCGTCTTTTGTTGACACACAATATTCTCGAAAAGTGCCATCAGTTATTTTAATCGTTTTGGCTGCTTGATTGCGTACATTGGGGTCTGGATAAAAGAGAGCGAGTCGATCATCACAGGCATTTATCTCTTCTTTTGTCCAACCTAAAGTTTTCTTGCATTCCTTATTCCAAAGCAAACATTTTCCTTCCTGGTCAAAGGAATCGATCATCACGGGTGCATTCTCACAAATCGTTCTGAATTTTTCTTCACTTTGTTGAAGCTTTTCCTCAGCTCCCTTGCGTGCGGTAATATTCTGTGCAGCCTGTTTGCGCTCAGTGACGTCCTCAGCAATGCCGGTTACGTAAGAAAATTTTCCGGTATTATCTCTAATTGGAAAACCTCGATCCCAGATCCATCGAGTTGAGCCATCAGGCCGTACAATTCTGTACTCTTCGCTAGTTTGTTCACCTTTGATTTGTTTCCTCAATGCCGCCAAAACCCGACCACGATCCTCGGGATGAATTGCCTTCAAAAATGACTTGGGCCGGGCATATAAACTCTCGCATGAATGCCCCCATATTTTTTCGTACGCAGGACTAATATAGAGAATATGTTTTCCGGGTTCAGCTATCCAGAATACCTCGTGGATATTTTCTGTCATGAGACGAAATCGTTCTTCGGTTTCACTTAAATATTTTAAGCGCCTTTTCAGCCTGTGTTCTGATTTATTAAGTTCGGTAATTTTTCCACGCAAACTGGCTAATTCACTGATAAGCTGCTCTTTGCTTTTGCCCTGGTCTTCCAAATTAGTCTCCTCAAGTAGTTTGCTGCTTGTTCAGAATCAAGAAAAGCGCAACTAAACCCCTGACATTAAACGGTTTAATTGCGCCTTCGACCTGCAACCTCTTGTATTGTACGGCAAGATAGCTCTCCAAATAATTTTAAAACAAGATTAAGCAAGCGTATGATTCATCGAATTCTTTACAAGCTGTTCCGGGCTAGTTTTTGGATTTAAACGCGCCTTTAGTTCAGGTCCTAATCCAGAACGTCAAGCCAGTTCAAAACCAATTAATATCCCCTAAAATGAAATCAAATGACACTTAGATTTCGTTTTAAAAAAAGAATAGGTATCCTCAATAATGAAGGTTAGTACGGTGCGGGATTTAAATGCTGAGCCAGTTTGGAGATATGACCACTTTCGTAAGATCGGTGAAAAAAGATAGTAAAGATTGCTTTGTGATGCAACTAATGTGTAAAAAAATTCATATCTTTCTAATTCTTTGATGGGATTTCTTTGTCAAGTTCTTTGCGAATAACAGTAGCAAGTAAGTGCGGCCTAATGGGTTTTGGGACAAACGCTCCGGCCCCCAATCGCAGGGCCTCATCAACCCGATGTGACATGGCGTATCCGGACAGGACAATTGCCCGCAATCCCGATTTGAATTCTATGATTTGACGATATGTCTCCGCGCCATCAATTCCGTCCATAACCATATCCAGGATCACTAAATCGGGAATATGCTTTCTTACATATTCGACTGCTTCTTCTCCACTTGACACAACTTGCACCTGATAGCCCAAGCGCTTGAGAAGCTGACTTGACACTGTTCTTTGGACCGGATCATCGTCGACAAAAAGGATGTGCTCACCCTGCCCTTTGGGGATGCCATTTTTAACGACGGATTCAGCCGGGGTTTCTCTCGAAATTGGGAAGTAAAGAAAAAAACTTGTCCCCTGTCCCTGTTCGCTGGTGAAGGTAATATAGCCATTGTGATCTTCGACAACTCCATGGACGATACTCAGACCCAGGCCGGAGCCTCTGAGCTTATCCATCTTTTTTGTGGTAAAGAACGGATCAAATATTTTATTGACTATCGTTGCATCAATGCCGGTACCAGTATCACAAATCTCAACTTTTACATATTCACCACGTTTTATTGTTTGATTACCTTTTAGAGGTTCATCCAAGTAAACGTTTTCGGTTTTAATAGTCAGCGCGCCCAGGTCGTTCATTGCTTCTTTCGCGTTTATAATTAAATTCATTAAAACACGAGTAAGTTGGGCCGCGCCCCCTTTAATTAAAAACAAATCATTGGTTAGTTCCAGGTTCAAAATTAAATCTTTTGGAAGAGTCTTTAAGATAGTTAATTTGGAGATCAGTTGATTTAGATCAATCTGCTCAGTCGTATAGTGACCTCTTCTTCCCAGAGCAAGTAACTGCTGATTTATTTCTGCAATTTTTGTGGCGGCTGATTCCATTTCGGAAAGAAATTCGGAAACATCGCTACCCTTGGCAAGGTCATCATGAATCAGAGTTGGGTAAGCTGTCAACGGTGCAAGCAGATTGTTGAAATCGTGGGCGATTTGCCCGGCGATACGGCCGGCCGTTTCCAATCGTTGAGCGCGCGCAAGCTCCTCTTGCACTCTTTTTTGTTCCGTAATGTCTCGGATGACCATCTGAACAGCCGGCTTGCTTCTATAGACAATTGGAATAGCTACTAATTCAACCTCAATCTGTTTGCCGTCCAACCTGACAATAGTTTCTTCAATAATTGAAACTTTATTGCCTTGGAGCAGAGTTTCTTTAATTCGTTTTTTTACAGCCTTGCGGCGTTCCGGCTTAATAAAGGAAAAAACCGATTTCCCGATGACTTCATCTATGTGCGCCGCACCGGCAAGAGTCTTGGCAGCATCGTTTAAATAGACCCATCTTCCTATGCTGTGAACTGCGATTGGCACCGGCGAGTACTTGATGAGACGCCGGAATCGTTCTTCACTTTCCCGAAGCGCCTTTTCTGCTTTTTTTTGTTCGGTAACATTTCGGGCTACACCCCGCACAGCAATTGAATGACCGTTCTGTGTTACAAGTGAATTTCTATATTCAAAAACAAATTCTTGATTTTCTTTGCTATTCAAATGTATCAGTCCGCGAGATTCGCCTGTCTGCTTAATTTCATTTAAGTATTCATTTATTTTGTTTTCATATTTTTTGTCAAAAATTTCACTGAAAGACTTGCCAATTAAATCTTTTTTATTAAAGCCGAGTAATGTCGTTAATGCATCATTTATTCGAAGGATATTGCCATCGAGGGAGTGAACAAAGACGACATCAGAGACATTATTAAAAAGATCGCTGTATTCTTGCTCACTTTTGCGTAGAACCGCCATCTTTTCCATCTGGGCGGAAATATGTCGACGTTGGTTTTGAACGATAATTATGACGATGCCAACACCGAGGATCAAAAAAACTATCGTGCTGGCGACAACAGCCCACCATAATTCAGGCGAGGATGCAAACAAAGAAACCCTCCCGCATAAAGCAAATTGGAAATTATATTGACGAGCGCGTGGGGAAAACCCCAGTTAACAATTATGCTACCCAATGCGAATGGCAACAAATTCGCACTGAAATAAATCAATACCGCAGAACTTATCCAAAAACGAGGTTCCCGAAGAATGTCTTTCAGACGGTCTTGATTAACCACATATAATGTTCTGAAGGAAACCCCTACGAGCAGTACGCATTCCAGTGAATTGGTATAATTATCATGTTGGTCAAAGTTCTCAAAGAACAATTTTGAGCCAATCCAAAGAAATGCAAAACCTGGAATGGTTATGCGTAATACTCGTTTCAACTTAGAGTCGTTTTGCCAAAAAGAGAATACAAATATAAACAAGCTACATTCAATGAGCGTATAAAAATGGAATATCAAAACATTGCTGCGAAACGTGGTGAAGAAATACAGGTAATATCCAAATGCCTCAAATAGTAGGGCAATGCCGAAAAGAAGAAGTAATAATCTCAATGCCGTGTTGAGCTTGCGAAATAAACTCAACCCAAGAATGAAAGGGAACAAGCCTGAAACAATGGAAAGATAGTAAAGGAAGCCCATGTCAGATAAACGTTAGGGAAGTTTTAGATTCCTTTCTAAAATAACAACTGGGACGGTAACAAGAACCCTGACTGAAACCAAAACTTCACAAGGAGAATTAATTCCTTTACTCCAGGGTTGTTAAATCGTTGATAAATATACGATATTTATTCGCATTTGTCAATTTTAATTTTGAGTTTGAGCTCCGATTAAAGATCTCTCAAGCTCAGCCTGTTCTTATATAAGAAATAAGACAGGCAGAGCTTGAGAGGATCGTGGGCGCTGACGATTAATTGAAATTTAGGCAGGGTCAAATTTTCTTTTAAAAGTTCGCTGCTATACCATTACTAAGTAATGGGTTATTTAAATCATTGGACTCAGGACAATGAGGAGGGCACTTTGTGGAGCGTTCCGCCAGTAACCCGTCAGTCATATCGTTCCCATCCGCGTTTACGCCAATCAAAATTATATGTGGCGTGCCTTCATCATCCAGTCCATAGTAGTAGCGCAGCCCTACCGCTTTTTCTTGTGAAATAATGGCTAGAACCGCATCTTTTCCAAAGAATCCGCCGATGATTTGATCCGGAGCGGTCTGCAATTGAAAATTGCGGGTCATTTGACTGGCGTCTTCAAGTGAAATAGAATGGTCTTCTTTGCCGGTAAAGGTAACTTGTTTGACATTTTCTTTAGTAAAAATATCAGAATAGTTTAGAGCAATGGATACTGCACAAACGAAAATAGTCAATAAGCCAACGAAAAAGGTTTTATTCAACATTTCCACACCTCAATTGTTTTAGTTAATAGAATTAATTGCTTTTAACTTTTCAAACAAAAAGCGGTTGAGGTGGTGACTTGTTGCGTATTCTAATTTCCCCAATTAAATTCCCCTTTTTACTTGTGACTATCATGTCGGAACCAGTAATTGAGAACTAAATATTTATTTAAGTGACCTTTATTTGAAGTATAGGCAGGGATGTTTAGATGTTATACGTAGGAATTTGATATTTTACATTTCTGTAGTGGACTATCTGTATTAAAAACAATAGTTAAGATAACAATAAAATCGGGAACCCAAAATTAAATTCGCAGGTTTTCATGATTAAAGGCTTTTTTAAAGAACTAAATTAAATTCCAGAGACAAGGTTTTCATTCAAAAAATGAAATATGTTTAGCAAAAAAACAACTTAATTTAAAAGAATCATATGGTAGGTTT
>SMUX01388832.1_pt1 | contig 11163 bp, 7 predicted proteins | sample 2456431 | NCBI WGS metagenome assembly SMUX01 (sample SAMN11095930, study PRJNA526329) | marine sediment metagenome | biome: Marine sediment; feature: Surficial sediment; material: Deep marine sediment; isolation source: Hadal surficial sediment | place: Pacific Ocean | collected 2014-11 | depth 0-1... | reverse complement strand
CCACCACCGAACTGAAAAAGCGGGAAACCGACGGCATGAATCCTGACCATCTGGCTGCCATCCGGCTGTATTTTGTTTTTCTGTGCTATGGCCCTGACAACCGGTTCAGCAGACTTGCCGCCGAAGTCGTCGCCAAAAACGTAGATACTGATTTTCTTATCCGCAGACCAGAACGTATCGATCGCATACATGATGCCGTCGACCGGGTTGCTGTCGCTGAAGGGCGCCCAACTACGCATGGTATTCATGATCGCCTGGCGCCGTCCGGGTGTGTCGGGTATCCATTTACCGGCGTATTGCTCGAACATGTACTTGCCATTATCGTTCATAATCTGAATTCCCTTGACTTCGGGATAGACTTCAAGAGTTTCGGTGAGCTTGGCCTGTACACGACCCCAGTTGTACTGCTGCATACTCCCGGATGTGTCGATCACGAAAATAATGTACTCGCTGTCCACAGGAATCCCCGCCACAGCGTCGTCGGCCGGACGATCGTAATATGGCCGAAGCCGCCTCATTTCCTCAGTCAGTGACTGCCTTGCAGCCTCTAAATCGCCTTCATCGATAACAGCTTCGGCCGAATCGTCCACCGTGACGGCGTATTGACCCTGCACCGTGTCCAGCTCTCCTTGCAGTCGGGCAAGCGTCACCTTCGTGGTCGAAGTCTGTTCCCGAATTGAAACAAGATCACGGTTGAGCACAGCTGTCTCGCCACGGATATCGAATAACTCCTGCTGCAAAAGGGCAATCAGCGCCTCGAGGTCCGCCTGCGTTTTCTCGATGATCGCCGGCTCGTAGATCTTGCTGAGCACGAGCAACAGGATGATGGCACCGAAGCCACAGCAGATGCAGTCAAGAAATGACAAGCTGAATGCCTCGATGTTTCGCCGTCGTTTCCTCATGGCCAGTCCCTGCTGACGCTGATGAACGAACCACTCGTCGTATTGGCCAATGCCCAAAAGGCGACCGCAGCATCATAGTCGCCTTCCATCGGAAATAGCAGGATATTGATGGGGACACCACTGGGTATCTCACGAACCGCCTGCGTGTGAAGCAAAAGCCGCTCTCTGCCCGATATCATCGTCCGGGTGGTGGTGGAATCCTGCATAGTCGGCAGGCCATCGGTGATCAGAATTACGTTGTCCGGTGGTGGTGTTAGTTGTCTGATTACTCGAAAGGCCGCCTGCAAGTTCGTACCGTTCTCCGGAGGGGCCCTGCGCAAGGTCTTGATCGCCTCGTCGATCTGGTTGCCGTCGCTGAGGTCCAGCCAGATGCCGTCGCTGCCTTTTACCGCCGGTCTTGCCTCGGTATTGAACATGTAAATCTGGAATTTGGACTTGGCGTTAAGCTGTGTCGTCAGCCAGTCGACACTGGCGACAGCCTGGCGCCACTTGACGGCCCGCAGCTTGTCCCGCCTTGCCATATTCCGGCGCCGTATAATATTGACGAGCTTAGAGTCAAGCATGCTTGCCGAGTTGTCGATAAGGATAAGAACGCGATCGCCGCCGACCCTGAGCCCGGTCAGATATTGCCTGTCGCCAACCCCCCTAAATTGCCTGACTCGTGTGCCTTCGGCGTCCTTTTTCGCTGCCAGTGCCAGCAGACGTTCTACTTCCTTCTCAAGCATTTCGATGTCCGACTGCAGCTTCTCGACACGCTCGATCTTCGCCAAAGTGTCTTTGTTGTACTTCGATAACTCGGCCCTCAACTCCTCGAGCAGGGCGATAATCTGCGCAATGCGCCCCTCGGCCCGCACTTTCTCGTCTTCGAGAACCTCGATGGTATTTCTGGCAAGTACGAGATGCTTTCGGCCGTCGAGCACTTCGAACTCGAGGCGGTTCGTTTCGCTCATGAGATCGCTGGTGTCGGCGTCGGTGGTTGCCTTCACCTGCGCATTAATTATCATGAAGAAAAGAACGATGGCACCGAAACCACAGCTCATGCAGTCCAGGAATGCCATGCTGAATACTTCCGTTGACCGTCTTCTACGCGCCATGCGATTCTTCCGTAGCAATTAGCTCCAGCTCATGCCCTGGCGATCCCAGCCGCAGCGAATCCCCGACTTGCAACACTGCGGATCCATCGATCCTGTGGCCATTGAGAAACGTCCCATACCGGCTGTGATCCTCCAATACGCATTGGCCGTTCTGACTTCGCACCGAGCAATGGCGACGTGAAACTCCCGGCATCGCGGCAGGCAGCGGAACCGTGCGTTCGCCCTCTGTTATCTGCGATCCGAGCACCAGCGGAGACTCGTCGATGCGGTATGCCATGTGCTCGAATAACAGGTGCGTCGGCCTGGCCGAGTGCTCTTGCTCTTCCTGCTCCGACCTGACCTCGACCGGCGTCTGGTCCCAGGGCAACTGCCGGATAAGGCCGATGCCTGTGCCCGAGTCCGCCTGATCGCGACAGCGTGCCAACGCGCCTCGGGCGGTTGCGCCGGGCTCCAGCAGGAAAACGTCTCCACCGACCCGGGCTCTGAGCATGTCCGCCAGGCCCGGCAGACGTGCCAGCCGATCAGACAACTGAACCGCCGGCGTATCCTCTGCGCGATAGATCGACCGCAGCCTGGCAGTGATGTTCTGATAAATCGGCGCAGCGGCACCAATCAGCTCTAATGATTCGATCTCTGCTTGGTGTTTTAAGTTCCCGTACTCCAGCTCAAGTTTCACGGTCTTGCTGGAGCAGGCCGCCACCAGCCAGTCACCTAGCCGGTTGAGCAGCATTTGCTCGGTCTGAGCCGTATGCAGGGGATCGAATCGCGACCCTTGGACAAAGGCTTCCGCAATTACTCTGATCCATGCGTCGAAAAGCTCGTAGATCCCGCACGAATCCAGTATTTCGACACGTTCGATTTGCGTCCTCCCCGCCTGGGAAAGTCGCGTGAAGCATGTCGAGTGCAGGCTCATATCGATGTGTACCGGGACGGCATTTTTGTATTCGCGTCGGGTTGCGGCAACCGCCGAATCTACCATCGCGATGACGGGCATTTTGAGTTCGGATGTAATGCCGAGAAGCAGGCCAAGGTTGTCGGTGTTCATAGTCGGCGGCACGACAACGATGACTTTGTCATAGGCAGATGCCAGCGGCCGCCACATCTGCTCGAGTTGGCGGCTTGCCAGATCCGCAGCACTCAGGTGAGCGAAGCGCTGGTCGGCAAGCGGCGTAGTTACAAGCTCCGACCAGTAGTGATGCTGAATTCTTAGCGGTTTTATGCGCGCGGCTGCATAAGCCTGATTGCCCGTCGTCAGCTGATCGTCGTCGAGGAGCGCGAAACCGGGCTCGCGATACAAGATTCGCTTCGAGTCGAGTACCGTAATTTCAGCATCGTTTATGTGTACGGCTACAACACTCAAGCTTCAGATCCTGTCAAGCTCAATCCGACCTCATATGGCGAATCAGCCTGGTATCGCAATAATTTTCGCTATCGAAAACCAGCCGTTCCTGCGACAGTTGTAACTGATGCACAAGAAACATCAGGAAAATGCTGATCAACAGCGCGATATATGTCGAGTTGAACGCAACACCCAGGCTCTGCGTCACGCCGGCGATATCACCCTGTACCGCCTTGTCCGCTTGCGCAAGCGCTTCACCGATACCTCTAACCGTGCCGATGAATCCGATTGAGGGAATCGCCCAGGAGATATAACGGATCATCGACAATTCTGACTCCAGCTTCTCCGCCTCGGATTCGCATATCGTGTGAGTACTGGTGGAGACGTCCTGAATATTCCTCGTTGAACTAAATCGATGCAGCGCGTTGAGCAGTGCGCGCGGTAGCAACATCTGCCTGTTCTCCTCTGGCAACTGCTGCACCTGGCGCGCAAACTCGCGCGTATCCTCGGGCAATATTCGCATTCCCTCTGCGACAGGGACCAGATCGATCTCGAGGAGCTTGCGTTCATTGACGGTACTGACCGTCTTGTAGCCCATAATGGCCAACGCCCAGAACATCAGGATGATACAGGACTCCTGTTCGAGATCCTTGATCAGCACCCAGGTCGAGCGTTCACGGACATAGTCTGGATCCACTGCGGCGGCCTGATTCTGTTCCACGATTATCTGCGCAGCATTCGGACGAACGACTGAAACATAAAAGGCGTGCACGATAATAATCGATATGATCAACGCGAAGAGCTGAAAGACAAACTCGATCGGGAAGTTCTTCTTCATAAAACAAAACTCATGGTGGGGCGATTATTGTGCGACATCGGCGAGCTAGTGATCCAACAAGGTTATATTGATAAATCACTAGATATCGACCGGAAATGCCAAGGACTGGTCGGCAGAGACTTCCTGGCTTGGAATGAAGTCGTCTTCATCCTCCTCGAGGCCGTAGCCCTGTTCGTCGAGATCCGCATCGTCCTCTTCTTCGCCTGGGTCGCTCGTCTCGCTTACTCTGGTTGCTGCAGCCTCGCTCTCGCCGGGTTCTACAGCGTCCTGAGACCAGGACACCGGCGCCAGAAACAGGGCCAGGAGCAAAGTAATCAGCTGTTTCATCGTTTCATACCTGCTTGAACAGAATATGTTTGACCACTTGAATTGAATATTGTCTCACGAAATTTCATTCAGCGTAGGTTGCACGAAGCCTTGAAGGCCTCATTCGACGTTTCTGGCCAGGCGAAATCCGACATCTGTTCGCGGCTTTGTGCCGAAATCCCGATAACTCAGTCGCAGCTCCGTAACGCCCGCGTGGCGCCAGCTTGAGCCGCGGATCACGTGATGCGTGCCTCGTTCGGGGCCTGCCGGGTCGACGATTGCCTTGGTCTGGCCTGGTGTTGGCACTGTATAAAGATCATTGACCCATTCGGCGACGTTGCCGCCACCGTCATGAATACCGAGCGCATTCGCCGGGAACGTGCCAACCGGCGCCGTAGAGGCATAACCGTCGTCATAGCTCGGTAATATTGACGGCACGAGGCCGGCAGCAGATTTGTCGGCGTAGTTGCCGGCCTCGCCGCGGGGTGGCAGCTTGTCTCCCCAGGTAAACCTGGACGCCTTGCCGCTTCCTTGATAGCGAATTGCCCAGGCCCATTCGGCCTCGCTGGGCAGCCGATAACCGTTGGGAACAGGATAAATCGGAATCCACTGATCGAATTTCTTCTCGTATGCCGGCGCCAGTCCCTCCTGCGCGCTCAGCCAGTTGCAATACTCGACGGCATCTGACCAGGTCATGTTTGCCGCTGGGTTTTTATCACCGGCAAGAGACGCATGAATATCTCCACCCGAATCGTGATTCTTCCTGAACCTGGCAAATTCCTTGTTGCTTACTTCTTTGGCACCGATAAAAAACGGCTTCGTCAGCGTAACGGGCAGGAGCACTTCGTTGGCACGCCTGCCTTGCTCGCTGCGCGACGCGCCCATGACAAGACTGCCGGGTTCGACGCGTCTCAATATCTGGTCCTCAGACGACGTAATCGTCAGGGCGATCGACGCCTGGCGGATCTCCTCCTCGGAACGCAGCCGTATCTGCACGGTCTGTGGATAGCCCGGACGGGGCGTGATGCTGCGGCTGTACGATTCGTAACCTTGCCGGCGAACCTCGATACGATGTGGTGCAGAGCTTAGGTTCAACGTTACCGTACCGGTGCCCCGTGACCGTCCATCAACATAGACCGTGGCGTCCGACGGATACGACCGCACCGTCACTCTGCCGGTGCGCGCCGTCAGGTCCACGGTAATCTCCTCGCTCGCGGCGGCCTGCAGACGAATTTTGCGCGCCGCCACACCGTAGCCGGCCTTGGACATGCCGATCTCGTAGTTGATATCCGGAGATAACGAGAGATTGACGGGCGACTGCCCCCTGTAGCGTCCATTGACCGTGACGTTGGCGCCGCGGGGAATCGTGTTTACCAGCAATCGTGCGTTCGCAGGCTCGAGCTGAATTATCGGGATCGTCTGATCGACGTTCGGTTCTGCAATAATAGTGCCGTCCCATGCTTTGAATCCGTCAAGGATGATGCTGATGTCATGCGACCCCTCCAGCAATTCGAGACGCATCGGCGTTTGCCCCAGCTTTTGTTCGCCTCGATAGATCGTTGCCCCGGTGGGCAGCGTCGATAACTCGACATTCGCCCAGCGAGGGACCAGCTGAACCTGGATCTCTTCCTGACGGCCAAGGCCGGGAATTTCAAATACGTCGGCAAACGGAAGGAAGCGGTCCGCACTGACAGAAACCGAGTGCATACCCGGTTGCAGTTCGACGGGACCGTAAGGCGCTTGCCCCACGATGCCCTCATCAATCGTGACGATTGCATCGACTTGAGGGCTGGTCAAAACCGTAAGATGACCGGGGAGTTTTCGAAGTGTCAATTCGAACGACTGGCTTTGCGCATCACTGACCGTCAGGGTTTGGCTGAGGTCGTAATATCCCTCTTTCTTGACGCGCACGGTGTAGTATCCCGTGCGCATCAGGAAACGATCGCCCAGAGGAATTCGAAACCAACCACCGCTGATGTCGAAGTCATCAGGCGCACTCGGTTGAATGGTGAACTGAACAGACCTTGCACTGAACAACAGGTAAGACGCAAACACCAGCGCGACCAGCATGCCACCCACGATCGTCTGCCAGTGATATTTGCGTGATTCAATGCTGCGCGCGGCAGTTTCCGACGCACGCCTGAACGCCGTCGGCGCTATTGCTTCATCGCCAAGGTCAGCCGCATCGGGTAACTCCGGCGGCTTCGTGACGTAGGCGCTGTCTTCGAGTTGTACGGTCAGCCGAAGTGCGCCGTCCTGTGCCCCAACCTCGATCCGGCTGCCAAAGAACTCCAGCGTATCGCCAGTGCTGAGACGTCGGCTTGTCGTCAATACCACGCCGTTGATTTTCAGTGCGCCCGCCTCACCGACCGGCTGCACGAAAGGTACATCGTCGAGCAAATCGAGCAAAGCGACGGGACCGCCACCGGGTCCGGGTAACCTAAGCTCACATTCGCTGCCGGTGCCGACGCGCAGCGGCAGGCGCTGAATGTCTATCCGCCGTTCACCTTCCGGATCGAGAATAACTACGGCGTCAAAGCTCAAATCTGTTCCTCACAACGGACAATTATGGGTTGAAGTTCAGTTTCCGGAGACACTCTAAACTCCAGCCGGACATCGCGGTAGCCCGGCCGACTGCCTACGGCCACGTACGTACCGGGACGAAGCCTGATCTCCTGTGATTCGAAACTGCCCAATTTACCAACCCTGAATATCACGACATCGGTTGCATTATCGGAAATCAGACGTACGGTCAGCGGTGTTACTGCCCGTTTCAACAATCGGGACAGCTGATTCTTCTGATCTTCCAACCGCGGCCCAACTGAGGGCATGCGAGTAATGTCCAGCAGCATTTTCGTCGCAGCTTGCGTTTTGGAAGGATCGCTCAGACTATCGGGGTTAGCGATATATCCTTCGAGCTCCTCGTGCAGATCCGAACGCCCGTTTGCCCTTGAAAGGCCTTCGTGCGCGAAGATCAGATCGGGATCGACCTCCAGGATGGCTTTGTATGTCTGTACGGCGGCCTTCCATTGCTCCGAGCCTTCGAGCTTTAGTGCATCGTTCTCCAGATTCGCGATTTTCTGCAGCCGGATGCCTTGATCGACCTGCAAGAGACCATCAGTGGGCTCCCTCGATTCGGGCTGCAGGGTCTGGGCAGTTCTGAAAGCAGCACGGGCTGCCGGAAAATCGCCATCCGCCAACGCTTCAAGACCTTCTGTCATACGCTGATCGAAAGACAGCTGATTGCCTGCCACCAGAACACTCTGCAGTCCGTCCATCGCCGGCTGCCATGCGGCATCGAGTTCGAGTGCTTTCTCGAAGGCAATCCTCGCCGCTTCGAGATCCAGGTTCTGCTCGAGATCGGCTCCCTGCTTGGTCAGGCTCATGACCAGATCAAGATTGCTGGCGCGCGATAGTCCATTGTGCGCTTCGGCGTGGCCGGGGCTGATAGCCACGGCCAGTTCGAAATGACGTAAAGCCTGAACGCTGTCGCCCGCGTCGAGCGCGATCTGCCCGCTGTCAATGGACTCCTCGAATATCTCATCCACCTTCTCGAGCAGCGGATCGATAATCGTTATGGCTTCCCGGTATTTTGTAGCCGCGACCCGGTAATTGCGCCGGAGGTATTCGCGATCACCGTCGGCATAGATCTCCTGCGCGTTCTTGAAGGTCTGACCGCCCCAGCGAGCTACTGCGCGTGCTTCCAGAGTTTCGAGTTTGGAGAGTAATTCCCCGAGCGCCTGCTCAGTGTCATATTTCAAACTCAGACGATCTTCACGTGTCGCAAATTCGTCGATGTTTTCGTTGAACAGCACATTTTCTTCGCCGCCGGGCAAGATGCGTGCCGATTCGGCAATCGTAGCATCGGGACCGGGCGTCTCGCCGCCCCGGGTTCCGACGAGCCTCGGTAAAACAAAAAAAACGACGACAAACAAGACCACCGCGGCGGCCAGTGCACCGCCAAGCACTCGGGGAGAAATACCCGATTGTCCAAACGCCTTCTCTGTAACGCCCTTCAGCGGTGCCGCGCGCCGTTCCTGAGGCCGTATAGTTGCTTCGACAAGCTCGGCGTCGAGGTCTTCTGCGCCACCCAGGAATCGACCGGGCACCGTGCCGGGATCAAATCCGGCTTGGCGCAGCCTCTCTGCAACGATCCCGGCAGCCGGCCGCGCGCCCGGCTCCCGCGCAAGCATCTCCATGACCAGCACCTGTACTGATGAAGGAACGGGGTTACCGGATTGCGCCTTCAGGGGCGCAGGGCTGGCGTTCGGATCGGGCGGGATTCCGCTTATTAGCTCGACTATCAATACGCCGAGGCTGTAGATATCGTCCTCGGGTCTTGGTGGCTCGCCGGCGAGCTGCTGTGGGCTCGAGGCAATCGCCGACCCGCCGGTCATCGCATGGCCGGGAGCGGCAGCGACGCCGAAGTCGATCAGGCAGGGTGTGCCCCTGTGATCCAGCAACACGTTGGACGCCTTGATGTCGCGGTGAACGATGTTTTTGCCGTGCGCATACCGAAGTGCATCTGCAACAAGGCCGATGGGTCGCAACACAAGATCGGGATTTTCGCCGGTGAGCACAGCGATGTCCGGCCCACCGATGTATTGAAGGCCGAAAAACGGCTGGTCCGGATCGTCATGATATTCAAATACTCGGACGATGTTGGCATGCATCAGCCTGGAGCCGAGCTGCCATTCCGCGCGCAGGAGTTTGCGATAAGCGGCATTATTCGCAAGCGCGGAGGATAAGAATTTGAGCGCGACGGATTTCCCGGTCTGCCGGTCCTGCGCGAGCCAAGTCTCCGACATTCCACCCGAACCGAGCCGGCGGACCAGCGTGTAGCGATCGGCCAGCTGTGCACCTTGTTCCAGGACGCGCATGGTTGTCTAGTGGTCCAACAAGTCTATGTTGATGGGCTCAGCGAGTCGTGAAGTGGTTGCACCCAGAGGGCATAAAAACCGCCAGGTGCGCCTCGCCGGTAATGGCCCGTCCTTGCCAAGAGGCGCAACACCGCGAACAACCGCTTCACGGCTCGCCCGAAGGGAGCAACGCAGATGATCCAATACGGCGTTGCAGTCCTTGAAAAGGACATTTCATTCTCTACGAACTGCGTCTTGTCTTGGATCATCTGCGTTGCTCTGAGTCCCTCAATATAAACTTGTTGGACCACTAGTACCCCGTCAAGGTGAAATTGATGGGTTCAGAAGTCAACCTGTCGGTTGGTCGCCCCTGGTCGGAACGCCGACGTCGACCTGGTTTGCAAATCCGGTCTCCGCCTCGTAGATTTGTTTGAGAAGCCGGCGCCAGCTCTCATATTGAGCGGCGGCCGTTCCGGTCAGGCGGCGGGCTTCTCCCTCAACGGTTACGACCATGGGTGCCGCTTCAGAACCGAAAGACTCGGACAATTCCCTGATCGACTCGATATGCATCTTCGATTCGCTTCGCCGGGTAAGGCCTTCGAATATTGTCTCGAGTCCTTTCGTAATTCCTACATTTTGAATTCCGCGTTTCATTCGTCGCGTCGAAGAGTGCGAACTATTGTCCGTGTCCATTGCGACCGCGCCGGCCACCACCATTACACCCAGCAGCGTACGCATGGCTGCTGACCGCCGGACCTGCCGGTAGTTGACCTGCTCTTCGCGAGAGATCCTGCGCCAGCCCTCGTACGGGATTGCAATCCCGTAATAGAAGTTCGCATAGTGTTCATTCAGCATGTCTACGACCAGGCGATCCCGCTCGCGAATCTGCCGCAGGCGGGCAACTGTCGGGTCATTTTCCGCCGGCAGGCGGACAATGCTTGTGATCCCGCCTTCATCCTTCGCGAGGTGGCTGCCAAAATACAGCGGCGCCATGTCACCGAAAAACTGCAGTTCGGACACCTGCCTGATTCGTTGCACCTGTTTCGGCGGAATCGCCGCCACATATTCGCGAAGATCGTTTGCGATATCGTTAAATATGTTCTGATAAGGATCGATGGTCCGGTCACGATACTGATCATAGGACGAGATTCCGGTCTGGGTTTCGTAGACCTTCTCGTACCATTTGTGGCCCATTGCATCCTCAACTCTGACCTTTAGCGTGACGAATTCGCCGTCAGATTTTTCGATCAACCCGCCGATGATGACATCCGTAAATGCACTCCGAGACGGAATGACACGTACGGCGCCCCAGTGGCCGGTAGCCTGGAGTGTTGTCTTCAGGTGGTAGGGCAGATAACGAACTTCCGCTGCCCGCACGTCCCCGTAAACGCCGGTCTTTACCGGATCGTTATTCTTGGGAACGCCGCCGTCGAATTCGACAATTCCAATGTCGAGGAGCAGGTCTTCGGGCGGAGCAACATCTGCTACGTCGAGTGCTTTTACCTCTGCCGTAATGACTTCATTTACGGCACAGCCGGATACCCACAGAGCTGCAAAGGCCAGAAGGCATATGCTTTTTGTCATCACGTCAGACGGCGCTCCCCTATAGGCTATTGTATTTGCGATATTCTTCCCAAAGCCGCTCGCGCAATGCCGGATCGTCTTCGGCCACGGCCGCTTCGTAAAGTTGCCTGGCGACAATATCGTCACCGACATTTTCGATGATGTCTTCCGGAACCCTGGCCTGAATTTCTTCCTCACTCATGCTGCTCACAGTCGAGGCCCGTTCCTGAGTCGGATTGAGAATGGATACAGTGCCGCTGGT
>SMUX01070379.1_pt1 | contig 11163 bp, 9 predicted proteins | sample 2456431 | NCBI WGS metagenome assembly SMUX01 (sample SAMN11095930, study PRJNA526329) | marine sediment metagenome | biome: Marine sediment; feature: Surficial sediment; material: Deep marine sediment; isolation source: Hadal surficial sediment | place: Pacific Ocean | collected 2014-11 | depth 0-1... | reverse complement strand
CTAAATATAATCTTATATACTATGTAAAGGAACAAGAATTCAGATTTAATAACAGACATTTGAGTACAGAAGAATTTATATTAAAATTAATCTCAGTTTTATTAAATTTTAGTCCGCGAAACGCGTAATGCCCTACAGTAATATACAAAGAATTATAATAACAAACTAATAAATAGATAATAAATAATTAGTTATGAGTAAAGCTGTTGATAAGGAATTAATATCCGGATTTGTTTCTGAAGTAAAAAGCTATATATCTCAAATAGAGACTGTTCTAGAAACATTTAAGCACAGTTCTAAAAGGGTAGAAAGTATTGAAGAAGTGCACCGTTTTATACAAAATCTTAGAGGTGCTTCATCAAAGATTGGTGTTACAGAACTGAGTGATATATCTTATTATATTGAGAAGATCTTGGAAGATATTGATTCAACTAAAATAGATTTTACCGATGAAGCCCTATTGTTTCTAAGAAATGCTGTGGATTATATCAAAAAATTTTTAGAGAATCTTCCTGAGGGAGATATTGATTTCCAATCAATTCTGAATGATGTTAGAAAGTCATATAACAAACTCACCAATCAACCCGAAATTATGGAAAATTCATCTGATATTGAGTTAGAAGAGACAGAATTCACGGAGCTAAAAGAAAAATCTAAAAGCAAAAAGACTGAGAGTAAAAAAACAGTTGGCAGTGGCAATATAATATTAAAACAATCTTTAAAGCTTATAGGTAGTCTGTCTGATGCAGTTGAGAGTTTGAGTTATTCTACAGATAACGATGAGTTATTTAATACGTTAAACAAAAATATATATGAAATAAGGAACTATTTACAAAAATTCCAGTTTAATGCATTCAATAAAGACATCCAAATAGCATATTCTGTTTTAAGCGTAAACAGTGTTTTATTACAAATTATTAGAGATATAAAAGAATCAGGGTCAGAGGAAGATTTTAGCAATTCAAAATCTGTTGCGATTAAGCTGATTAATAGACTTGGGGAGTTGATGAACAAAACAGAAGAAGCTAAATTTGATATAAAACTCCAAAAGTTGTTAAATGAATATGACAACGTTAAATCTATAACTACAAGAGAGGATGATTCTTATAGTTCTTTAATAATTAAACCCAGACAATTTGACAGTATATTGAATGAGCAGAGCGGAGACTTCCCACCAGAATTGCTAAATGATTTTCTAAAGGAAACCCTTCAGAACTCTATTGAAATATCTGATATTCTTGAGAATTATCCAAAATCGCCCGATAAAATCAAGTCAATTTTTACTATCAAGACTATGATTCATAAAATCAAGAGTGCTACGGGAATGTTTAGTTTTCATACCAAGTCTGAAAATAATGATAAGTATTATTATATATACCGGCTATCGGATTTAATGAGTAATTTGGTGAATTTGATTTTTGACGCTGCTACAGAACTTAATGATCAACAATATCAGCTCATGCATAATAGTTCACAATACCTAACCCAGTTATGTAAAGACCAGAATAACGAGCTATTTCATCAAACATTTGTTGATATAAAACATGAATTCTTCGATGTAATAAATAGTAGTGATAATCTAAATATTGAATCTAAAGAAACCTCTTTGAGTAATGAATCTGAATTAGAGTCAAGTATGGATTTCTCAGAAGCAAAGAGCAAAATATCTGATGAGCTTTACGAGGTTTTTAAGGTTGAGGCAAGAGAACATCTCAGTATTATGAAAACTCGTATAGAAGAGCTTGTATCCGAAAGTGATAATCATTTGGCATTACAGGACATTCGAAGAGGAGCGCATATTATTAAAGGTGCTACCAGCATGATAGGCCTGCAAGCAGTATCGGAATTGTCCTATGAAATGGAAAATGTGTTAGATCAGATAGTTGATAATAATATAGTCCTCGATCCTGAATTAATAAATATATTAATGTTAACATCTGAAGTGTTGGAAAAAATTATCTCAGAAAATATTGATAATTCTTTACAAAAAGAAATAGTGAAATTAAAAAAACAATATAAAGACATAAAATCATTTGTGGATGTATCTGTAGGAGCAGATGAAAGTGATAGAGGCCAGGTTGAACACACAAGTGAATCAGAATACCGGGATATAAATACACAAGAAAAAGATATTACAGCTGTATCCAGCAAATCGAGTTCTTCAATAGATGCTCTAGTTTCTTCCAAACCTTCTTCGGATATTCCTCCAGAACTTTTGGAGGTATTTCTAGTGGAAGCTAACAAACATTTACAAAGTATGGGACAGTGTCTCAACCGAATTACTCAGGACTTAAAGGATAAGAATTCCCTGCAGGAAGTTAGAAGAAGCGTGCATACAATTAAAGGCGCCGCAGGAATGGTTGGCTTTGACACTGTTTCAAAAATTTCTCATAGAATGGAAGATATGCTGGATAAGCTATATGAAGGGACGATGAATTTAGACAATAATATTCTAGATTTATTGTTTAAAACATCTGATCTTCTAGAAAATATAGTAAATGATAAGATAGACGATGATGATTTAAATAAGCTTCTTCCTGATATTTATGCTAATTTCGATTTGTTGTTGGAAGAGGAGGTTAAATATGAGGTTGGTATTGCTCAATCTGTTGATAACGTTTCTGATTTTAAGCAAGAAGAACTATTTGTTGGTTTGGATTCGGGTGGAATCTTTGATATGGATAACAAGTCCAAGACTGGAACTCAACAAACCGAACAGGTTTTAAGAAAGCCAGGAGAATTTGTAAGAATACCTATTGAGAGATTAGACGAGTTAGTAAATCTCGTTAGTGAACTTGTAGTAAACAGGTCTGCTTTTGAGCAGCATTTTAGCAGGTTTGTGCAAGAGCTTGCCGAATTGTCTTCCAGTCTTGATAGGTTGAGAAGAGTAACATCAATTCTGAAAACCCAGTATGAAGCAATAATGCTTGGAGGCAAGTTACCCCCAGTTTCCGAAACTGGCAAGTTTGAAGCCGTTGAAATACAAGCTTTGAATCAACAAACCCATGAATTTGATGAATTAGAATTTGACAGGTATACAGAATTTCATCAACATGCACGTGAATTATCTGAATCTACCTCTGATATAAGAGCTGTTGGTTCTCAGATGAGAGATCTAACAGGTGATTTTTATAGTTATCTTAACAGACAACAGAGAATCACTTCTGAAGTCCAAGATAAGTTCATGAGACTTCGAATGGCACCACTACTTGCAACGCTTGCTACAAGACTTCACAGGGCAGTCAGGGTTACGGCTTCACAACAAAACAAAAAGGTGCAATTGAGTATACATGGTGAAGATGTAGAACTGGACATAACAGTGATTGAAGAAATGTCCGATCCGCTTCTTCATATTATAAGAAATTCGGTTGACCATGGTGTAGAACTTCCTGAGCACAGAAAAGCATTAAATAAGAATGAGGTTGGCACTATATCTTTAAAGGCTTATTATGAAGGAACTCAGGTTGTTATTCAAATAGGAGATGACGGAGCAGGGCTTGTGCCCGAGGTTCTTCGCGCGGCTGCGGTAAGGGGCGGGTTTGTTTCTGAAGCAGATTCTCTAAGATTAAAGAAAGAGGATTTGTATAAGTTGATTTTCCTTCCGGGTTTTACTTCTGCAACTGAGATAAGTGAGATTTCAGGCCGCGGAGTAGGCATGGATATAGTTAATTATACTGTTAAAAAATTAAAGGGTACAATTTCGGTTAATTCTGTTCCGGCAAAAGGTGTTACGTTTAATATTAGACTGCCTATGAACTTGATATAACGAGAGTTTTACTAGTTAATCCTAATAAGAAGGAATTTGCATTACCTTTAGCGGCTGTTTCTCAAATCATAAGAATTGAGAGGGATTATGTAGAAAGTTTAGGCGAAGAAAAAGTCTTAAAGATTGAAAATAACATATATCCCATAATAAAGCTTGGAGATGCTTTCGAATTAAAGACCGGCGGTGATGAGAATATTACAAGTCTACCAGTGCTGATAATAAATCTCGGTAAACAAGCAATAGCCCTGTTGATAAACTATTAGAATCCAGAGAAGTCGTTGTTAAGACTCTGGGCAGCCATTTAAAGAGAGTACATGGAATAACGGGCACTACTCTAATGGGAGAATGGTAGTGTTGTACTTATAGTGAATCCATTAGACCTTATAAGTAATTCTAAATCATTATAAATATAAATTAAAAATAATTTGAAATTTCCAGTTTTTTTTATAGAATATTAATAAAATTATTGTTTGTTTGCCAACTTAAAAATATACATTCTTTTCAGAAATACCTCGATAAATGTTAGAGCAAATATTAGAATATAAATTCAAGAACAAAGAACTTTTAAAAACTGCGCTTACTCATAGCTCATTTGCCAATGAGTGCTCAGTACAAAGCAACGAGAGATTGGAATTTTTGGGTGATGCGGTTATAGGGTGTGTTACTGCAAAGCTACTATATAAATATTTCCCCGGAGATCCTGAGGGTAACTTATCTAAAATAAAGAGTTCAATTGTTAGTAGAGATAATCTTGCAGTTTTTGCTAAAGAAATAAATCTGCAGGATAAAATATTGCTTGGCAAGGGTGAGGAATCTACCGGGGGCAGGGGGAAAATGTCCAACCTTTCAGGTGCATTTGAAGCTGTGATAGGAGCTATATATCTTGATAGTGGCTACACTAAGGTTTATTCGGTTATATCTAAACTTATAACCAACTGCCTTGAGCAAAATGATTTTGAAGATGACTATAAAACGAATTTCCAGGAAATATCTCAAAAACTTTTCAAAAGTATACCAAGATATAAAGTTGTTTTAGAGGAAGGCCCTTCACATAATAAAAGTTTTCATGTGAAGGTTGAGATTAATAAAAAAGTATTTGGAAATGGATGTGGCAAGAGCAAAAAATCTGCAGAGCAGGCTGCAGCAAGGCAGGGCCTTGAAAAGTTAAAGAATATTGCAAGGGTTTGATAGTGTTAACCAAGTAGCTGCAATACTTCACTCTTCATAACTTATATTTAAATCTGAGATTTTTTTAGCAAGAGTATTTCTGTTAATTCCAAGAACTGTAGCAGCTTTTTTCTTGTTTCCTTTGGTAGCTTTGAGGATTTCACATATTAGAGGCTTTTCAATTCTTCTGAGTATATTGTCATAAATTCCAATTGGTAAATTACCATCAAAAGAGCCAAGAAACTTGGATATCTGCTGTGATATTATAGAATCGAAAGTATCTTCTTCATTTAATCTGATTTGTATGAGGTTGGGAGCTGCTTCTATAAGGTTATCAGGTGTTATTTTTTTGTCTGCTGAAAGAACTAAAACCCTCTTGATTGTATTTTCCAGCTCTCTAACGTTTCCAGGCCAGTTGTAGTCGAGAATGATATTTTCTGATTCCTCTGAAAATATTTTTTTGTCCACACCTAGTTGTTCTGAATGTTTTTGCTGAAAGTAATCAATAAGAATTAAAATGTCGTCCTTTCTTTGCCTTAGCGGAGGAACCTCTATCGTAATTGCATTTAGTCTATAATAAAGATCTTTTCTGAAATTTCCTTTGTTTACTTCATCATCAAGAATTCTGTTTGTAGAAACAATAACCCTTACATCAATATCTATGGGCTTTTCGCTTCCGAGTCTGTATAGTTTTTTTTCTTCGAGCACTCTTAAAAGTTTCGTCTGAAGATCAGCAGACATATCGCCAATCTCATCAAGGTGCAAGGTACCATTATGCGCTTCTTCAAATCTCCCAATTTTTCTCAGTGTAGCGCCGGTAAATGCACCTTTTTCATAACCAAAGAGTTCACTCTCAAGCAACTGATTTGGAATAGCGGCAATGTTAACTGATACAAGATTGGCTTTTTTTCTTGAGCTGTTAAAGTGAATTGCTCTTGCGACAAGCTCTTTGCCCGATCCGCTTTCTCCGGTTATTAGTACTGTAATATCCTTATCGGCAATCCTTCCTATTATCTTATAAATCCGAGTCATTGCATTTGAAGTTCCTACTATGCCAAATGATGCTATGTCTGTTTTAACACCTGCAGTCTCGCTTAGTTTTTCTAGCTCAATAGTGTTTTTATAATTTTCAACCGCCTTACCGACAAGATAATTTACCTCATCAATATCAAACGGTTTCGAAAAATAATCATAGGCACCCAGTTTCATTGCTTCAATTGCATTGCTTGCAGAGTTTTGGGCAGTAATTATTATTACAGATGATTTTAGCTTGATTTCGTTGATTTTGGTCAAAATTTCAAAACCACCGAGATCAGGGAGGTTAAGATCAAGCAATATTACAGCAAAGTTCTCTTTGTTAATTATTCTTAATGCAGTACCTCCATCTTCTGCTAATTTTACGTTGTAACCATTTTTTTGAAGTGATGTCTTAAGCACCCACCTGATACTTTCATCATCATCAACTACAAGTATATTGCTTAATAGACTATCCATCATAAGCGCCCTTTTTAATTGCTGGCAGATATATCGTGAATGTGGTTCCTACTCCTAACTCTGAATCAACATGGATATATCCTCCGTGCTTTGTTATAATTTGTTGAGAAAAAAACAATCCAAGTCCTGTACCCCCTTTTTTTGTAGTGAAAAATGGGGAAAATATCTTGGCTAATTTTTTCTTTGGCATGCCCTCTCCATTATCTTTTACTTCAATATAGATGCCGGATTCGCCGGTCAGTTTATAGTCTGTGTTCCATCTGGTGCTAATTTGTATTTTGCCGCTTTTATTATTTACAGCTTCAATTGAATTCTTTATTAGATTTATAAATGCCTGTTTTAATGAATATGTATCTGCAGAAATATTGGGGACAGTTATATCAAAATCATGAGTAAACAAAATATTTTTGGATTTTATGGATTTTTCTTCCATAAACGTTATATCTGATAATATTTCATGTATATTTATTTGCTCAAATATCTCATCTGGAAAGAGTTCTAATTGATTGAAATTATCAAGCATCTTATCTAATCTGTCTATCTCTTTAATTATTATTTTTACAATTTTCTTATTCTCTTTCGAATCTAATTCACCGAGTAAAATTTGAGAGGCACCTTTTATCCCGCTCAGGGGGTTTTTTAATTCGTGAGATAAACCAAGTATAAGATTTTCAAGCATAGATGTAGTTTGCCTCTGTATATTTTTTTGGGTAATAATTTTATTCAAAGACATGTCTTGTATCTGTAAAATTACACTTTTGCTACCTTGATAGCTTGATTGAAATGGAATAGAATTTACTAGCAGTGTAATTGTGTTTCCACCCTTAAGTCTACAGTCGATTTCATCACCTTGTACAATTCTATTATCTTTTAATGATTTTAGCGCAATATTTTCTATCTCAACAGGTAAAAACAAATCAGTTTTGTTTCCCCTTGCTTTTTTTCTGCTAATTTTAAATATCTCTTCTGCGCTGTCATTCATTTCCTCAACTCTTAGATGTTCATCAACAATAAGTAAAGCCTGGTTAAGGTTATCAAATATATCTTTATAATAGTTTTCACTTTGAGAGCTTTTTACCTTCATATAATTTAGAAAGGAAACAATAAATTTAATTTAAATTTTCAATTCTAATGAAGTTTGACCTATTATTTACAAAACTAAATCTATTTATTTTCTTAATTGCATTTTTAAGGTCTTTTTCCCTTGATTCATGAGTCATCATGACTACCTGCACATCTCCGCCATTGGGCTCCTTACCTTTTTGAATTACAGATTCTATACTTATGCTATGTTTACCTAAAACATTTGTTATCTTGCCTAAAACCCCCGGTTTATCTTTTACCTGAAATCTTAAGTAATAATTGCCAGTTTTTTCACTCATAGGTATAAGATTGGAGTAGTTTTTATCTTCAAAAAATCTTGGAATATAACAGTTATTATATGTATTGTTAAGTGTCTTTGCGATTTGTGTAATATCTCCGACAACAGCACTCCCAGTTGGCATCATGCCTGCTCCCATACCATAAAGCATTGTAGGGCCAAGAGCATCTCCTACCATATATATTGCATTAAAAGCACCAGAAACATCTGCCATTTGAGTTCCTTTTTTTACAAGCGCTGGATAAACACCAGCCTCAATACCGGTTTCCTTTGCTTTGGCTATTGCAAGAAGTTTAATTACATATCCCAGCTCATCAGAATATGATATATCAAGGTTAGAAATATTTCTTATGCCTTCGACATAGAATTTGTTGAACCTAATAAACTGACCATAAGAAAGCATTATCAATATTGAAAGTTTATGAGCTGCATCTATGCCGTCTATATCAAAAGAGGGGTCAGCTTCTGCATAGCCCTTTTCCTGAGCGCTTTTTAATACAACATCAAAATCAAGTCCTTCTTTAGACATTGTAGATAGGATGTAGTTGCAGGTGCCATTCATTATTCCATATATAGACTTAATATTGTTGGCTACATAACTTTCCTTGTTTGAAATGATTATTGGGATTCCACCGCCAACACTTGCCTCAAATCCTATATTTACATTATTTTTGGTAGCGGTAGCAAATATTTCTTTCCCGTGATGGGCGAGCAGCGCCTTGTTTGCTGTTACAACATGTTTTTTGTTATTTAATGCTCCCATTACAAAATCTTTTGCTATTTTTGTCCCTCCTACAAGTTCTACTATAATAGGAATATCAGGATCATTAATCACCTGCCATGCGTCGGTAGTAAATATTCTTTTTGGTATTTGTACAGGTCTTTTTCTATTAATATCTATATCCGCAATTTTTTTAATATTAATTTTTATTCCCGTTCTTTTTTCTATTAAACCGCTATTTTCAAAAAGAATTTTTGCAACTCCACAACCCACGGTGCCTGCACCAATAAGACCAATGTTAACCACATTCATTAAAATACTCCTCGTAACTCACCAAATTTATTGAATTTCATTATACATCAAATTATTTGACATAAAATAAATAAGAGAATAAATTAAGAAGGATAGGGGCCGTAGCTCAATTGGGAGAGCGCATGAATGGCATTCATGAGGTCGTCGGTTCGATCCCGATCGGCTCCATTAATAATTACAGTAGGTTACATCACTTCTATATATTCATGATTTGAGCTGGGTACGGTTTTGGGTACGGGCTTAGTGCAAAATTCGCTAATAATTTGATATTTTATTGCTACAGTTCTATCTCAATTATTACATTTTTTATAAATAATCCACCATAATCTACTGCCATGTATCTGAATCAGGCACTTGGGTATAAAACACCATTGCAATTCTTAAAAGATAATGGGATTATTAGTAATTATTCAAACCCCTCTAATTTGTCTCATATGTCATGAACTTATACAATAGTACGTGTCAAGCAATTTAACTATGTAACCGAAAGTTGTTGTGTTCCTACAATCAAAGCTGTATAATATTTTGTTATTTATGAAGCATAATACTAGTAGTTATGCAGAAACCTAGGAGGCCATAATATGGACACTATTGAGTTTCCCTTAGATGATAAGAAATTAGAGGTGCTCAAAACGCTCCTTTTGGAAAATAATAAAGAGCTTGTTTTTTGGCGTGAAAGGAATTGGCGGGTATTACGAGATGTAAGCGGGGGATTTATAGCGCTCGCAGGATTATCACTTTTTATTAAGGAAAGCGTTTCTATTGTTCTCCTTGTTGTAGTGATCGGGATTGCCTATGTTGCAAGGCAATTTCTAATGAAGAATTATGAAGTTTATGAGAATCTGATTACAGTTCGAGATAAAATCGCGAATGCTCTTCTTCTTTACGAGACTAATATTTTCATTCCATCAGAGCCTCTTCTTTCAAAAAATCAAACCCTTGGTGAAAAGGAGGCTGACATACGTGGTACTGGATCATTCATTAAAGCGACCTGGATAATTGCCATAGCCACGTGCTTAGCTATTTTTCTTCAGCTGTTTTTATAAATTGTGTGTCTGTCTCTTAACACCTAACATGCCGCTTTAACGGACGGGCCGACCTTCGGCTTAACTGATTCTTGTATGGCCTCTGGACCTGCAGACTCTGCTGTCTCCTCCACCATAATAATTCGATAACAAATTAGTAAGAAAACCCACAATCAGAGCTAACTCCTTTGGTTGTGGGTTTTTTATTTTAAATTAGTATTAACTAACTTCTCTACAGCCTCTTTCAATGAATCTTCTGGATGAGCATATCTCATAGTAGTTTTTAAGTCAGCATGTCCCAGTATTCTACTTACTGCTACTATATTTGCACCGTTCTCAATCATTCTAGTAGCAGAGGTATGTCTGAGATCATGGAACCTTAAACCTTTAATATCTGCTAATTTACATGCTCTACTAAATATCTGTTTTTTGTCACCTTACAAAATCTCTTGGAAGCGGTATTTCTGCTAACCTCTGTTAGCATACAATACTCGGTGAGGATTTGTCCTTTTTTCTTTTAGCTGCTTTGTTGTAATCTCTTGCCAGTTTCTGAGTTAGTTTCATATCAAATACCCCTATCATTTTAATACCCCCTGATATTGAATATCTGGAGATACCATAAATTATTTTAAGGAATATTATTTATGATCTAACTTGAACTCTTGACTTAATTTACTAAAGTTGATAGAATGTCAAATATAGTAAACGCTCAAGAGTGACAGTCGGTCGGAAATATCTTTTGGGAAAAATTTTATTTAAAATTGCTGAGAATGAAGATGAGCTGGAAGAATATTTTCATTTACGTCACGAGATATTTGTTAAAGAGCAACAGGTTTTTATTGAAACAGATATTGATGAATATGACACCAATCCGGTTCATGAGGTCCTACACTTAATTGCTATAAATGAGTCAGATGGAAAGATGGTAGGCGCAGTGAGATGTTATAAAAAAGAGTGTAATACCTGGTTTGGAGGACGACTCAGTGCAGCCCCGAGTTACCGAAACGGACGTGTTGGAGCCGGTCTTGTTAAATTTGCCGTAGAGACAATGAGGTCAACTGATTGCAAGACTTTTCTTGCGTATGTTCAACCTCAAAATGTGAGATTTTTCATAAGGTTGGGCTGGTCTAAAGTAGGGGACCTTGAAATTTACCAAGGGCGTCCACACCAGTTAATGAATGCAAATTTAGAGTCTGATTAAACGTGATAAGGAAAACGATGCGGGAATTGATTGAAAGCTTGAAGTCATCGGAAAGTTTAATTCAAAAAAAAGCTATTAATGATGTTTGGAAATATT
>SMUX01182446.1_pt1 | contig 11177 bp, 4 predicted proteins | sample 2456431 | NCBI WGS metagenome assembly SMUX01 (sample SAMN11095930, study PRJNA526329) | marine sediment metagenome | biome: Marine sediment; feature: Surficial sediment; material: Deep marine sediment; isolation source: Hadal surficial sediment | place: Pacific Ocean | collected 2014-11 | depth 0-1... | reverse complement strand
ACGGTTCCGTCCTGCATCCTTGGCGGTGTAACACGCCTCGTCCGCAAACTGCATCGACTTCTCTACGCTCTCCGTCGTCTGATCCAGGAACACCAGACCCATGCTCGCGGAGATCGTGTACATGCGTCCGTCCCATTTGAAGCGCTGTTCACGAATTACTTCCAGTAGTTTTTCGGCCAGGTCCCGGGCTTCGCTGGTTTCTACTTGCTCGACCAACACGCCGTACTCGTCTCCACCGAGGCGCGCCACTTTGGCGGTCTTATCCGCGACGCTTTTCGTCAACGTATCCGCGACGAGTTTCAGCAGCTCATCACCCGCTGAATGACCGCTGGTGTTGTTGATGATCTTGAATTGATCAAGATCCAAATATAGCAGCGCGTGCTGGATCTCTTTGGTCTTCGCCCCCTGAATTGCCTTCTCAACGAAACGCTCGAACTCCTTGCGGTTCAAGAGCTGCGTGAGATCATCATGACTTGCCTGGAACGCGAGCTGGTTGTGCATGTTCTCGAGCATGCGTTGTGACGCCCTCTCCATGAGCGGCAGGTCGTAATCGTCAAGCGATGTGATTTGACCTTCATGCAACCCGTCAGCCATATCCTGAAGCGTGAGCTCACGCGTCTTGATGCCTTTGCGGTTCACGAGAACGAAGGAGCTGTAATCATCGCCTATGTAAGCCACGGTTAGAATCAGCGGCCGGCCCTCTCGGTCACTGGCAGCGAGCCATTCGCCGATCTGCATACGTCGTGCTCGTTCAACGGCCTTCGCCCAGGTCTGTCTTACATCCTCGTCATCACTTTCGATTACCGGATCGGTTTCGGGGAGCAACCCCTCCAGGCCTAACGCGGCCGGTACACCGCTTGGCTCGACTCGGGTCGCGGCGACAGGTGTTTTGTGACCGGTGCTATCACCGACAAGCGCCGCAGAGAGGCTCATTATGAGCGGCGTGCGTTTGCTCGGATCGAACGAGATATTGTTGAGACCGTCCACAACGCGTTTCAGAAGCTTGTCGGGATCGACAAATGCCTCGTTGCCGGGCTCGATCTCCCCGCTCAACTGACCCCAGACTTGATCGACAGTTGCCAATTGGTCGCGCCATTCATTGCTGTCAACACCACGACGCAAGTGAGTGTGCACCATGAGGTTGCGCCACCCGGGATTGAGCATCTGTAAGAGGAGATCCGGAACTTCTTTACTGCCAAGTCGACCTTCCATCTCTTCGAGTACAGCTCGCCTTGCTCGTGCAAGCTTCTGCTGACCTTCGCTGGTGCGAACGGTGCGCTCGACGTTCCCGCGATATGCGCGTGTCTGCTTGTCTATCAACGGATTGAGTTCATCAACCACCTCGGAGAAGACTTCCGGGTTTTCGTCATACTCGTGAATGACTTTTTGCAGCAGCTCGTCTACCCGACGTCCGACATCGCGGTCAATACCTTCGCGCACGTCACGGGTGTTCCCCAAACGCGCCAACTGGTTCAACATCTGCACCGCGCTGTGTGGGCGCTCTGGTGTGTGGCGCAGGAACCCCGGGTCGCGGGCGGCCAGCTTGTTCAGAGTAATTTCGAGGCGCTGAATCCAGTCGCGGATGCCTTCGGTGAGGAAACTGTCTTCCTGGAGGGAATCCACGAGATTTTCCATCATGTCGAGCGTGTCGAAATCTTCTTCGGTGAAGCCTTTCCGATCGCCATGCTGGTCCCGTAATATTTCGATCAAGCGCGGCTTCAGGCGACGGTCGCTCAACGGAGCGTCGCCAAGTTCCCGTTCGATCTGCAGGATCGCTTCCAGAATATCGCTGCTTCTAAATGTCTCGCCAACTCCCGCATCGGGGGCAGCGAGCATCTTGTCACGACCGTGACCGAGTATCTGTTGGGTTCGCCGTTTCAAGCCCAGTATGTTGCGAGCGGTACTATAAAGCTCACGTGCTCCCGGTTCGCTGAATGGATCGTGATCCACTCGTGAGTGCGTGGCGATGCCGTCGGCCGCCATGGCGGCTTCACGCACGGAGCTCTCCATCTCCTGGTAAGCCTCGGGTTCAACGCGTACCCCGGAAGGTGTGCGCCGAATCGAGCTGCGCATCAGCGACTCTCTGAGTTCCTCGACAGACGGGAACATCTTGCTTTCTTGTAACATCTCGTCCAACGCGCTGTACAGATTGCCTAACATTGGAACCAACACGCTTTCGAAGCAGAGATAGATGTCTTGTTTAACCTGTCTGCGCAAGTCGAATTCCTTCATCGCATCGTCAAACGACCAGCAGATCACGGCTGGGCCGACGGGCACGACATCTTTATGCGTCCAGGGTCTGGCGACCAGTCCCAACCGGGCTCGGATGTCCAACAGATCGTCTGAGTATCGGTTTTCCGCTTTCGAAATCACTTCTGCAACGGCCAGCCAATCTTCGAACTGGTCGGTGTCGATGATCTCGAGCTTTGTTGCGTTCCCTGTTTCCCGCTTGCGCCGTCTTTCCAGAATGTCATCGAGCTCGGAAACGTTGTCTACCTGGCGTACTACCTCCCCGATAAAGTTCGTGCTGATGCTCTCGCGATGTTTCTCCAGGAGATCGAGACCTTCGAAATACATCATCTGGACCGCATTTGTCCCCGCATCGCGCGCTCTCACCAGGAGTTCGGTGGCCGCAACATTGAAGAATTGTTTGCTGATGCGGTCCATCGCTCGTCGCACGACTCGACGCATGCTTGCGCGAACCTCTGTGGCGTCCTTTTCGTTGATGCGCCGATCACGGAAAAGCCTCTCCGGAATTTCTCCACCACCACCCGCTGCGGAGTTGGCGTCTTCACCACCATCGAGTTGCTCACTCGACGCCGAAATTTCGCCTTCGTAAGTCTCGCCCACACCCGCGCCCGAGCGCGACAGCATGCCCGAGGCGATTGCGAACTCGATCAGACAATCGAACGCGTCGTCCGGCAACCCATCATCGAACCGTACGCCGATACCGTTGCCTGAATCGAGCATCCGAGCAATCTTGACCTGGGTACGAAAGTGTAGCTGTCCAGTCGGTGTTGCTACAGAAAAGTGCAAAGCAACGGGGTCACCCGGATGAGGCTGTGCGCCTGTCGCCGAGAGCGAGCGCGAACCACCTGCACCTGTTAGCAACATCCCGTCATGGCAAAAATCTCGAATGCTGCACAGCCACGAACGCCCCTGTTCAGGGTGAACAAGGGCGGAAATGGAGCTGGGTTGCCTGGGGTAATGGCGTCGATTCAACGATGCAGTATCCGTTCCGCGAAAACGTCTGGACCTTACCCGATATCATTGTCGAGGTCACGTCAGAGGCCCTATGCTTCGATAATGATCCCGTCACGCCCTTCGGATTTAGCGCGATACAACGCTTGATCTGCTCGCTGGATCACATCTTCAACACGTTCACCTGATTTAAAGGTCGCAATGCCGGTGGAAACCGTTAGACGGAAAGCTTCGTCCCCCGGTCCGTCCGCGGGCACCGCGCACATCTGGCGGGTGCGTTCTCCCAACCGTTTCGCCACGTTCGATGCAGTATCTGCATCTGCGCCCACGAGAATCATCAAAAATTCTTCGCCGCCAATCCGAGCAACAAAGTCCACCGAACGCACAACACCTGCGGCGAGATCTGCGAAGTCGCGTAACACGCGATCACCAAACACATGGCCAAAGCGATCGTTCACCTGCTTGAAGTGATCGAGATCGCAGTAACACAGCGTAAAGCCTACGTGACCACGATCGGCAAGTGCCTTCTGGCGCTTGAGCACTTCCATTATATAGCGCCGATTGTAGAGGCCCGTGAGTTCATCGCGCATCGCAAGTTCCGCGAGCTGCTCCATAGCTTTGTTGAGTCGATCGCGCCGGCGGTCGAAAGCGGAACGCAACGCGGTTACTTCTCCGGCCATGTACGCCATGGCGGCCAACATTACGGTAAAGGCCACTGCGATGACCGCCTCGAAAGCGAAATCTGCGTCTCCGTAACGAATCAACAACAGATTGCCCCCGAGATAGGTCAACCACGTTACCAAGCTAACGAACAACATCTGTCGACGGTCGAGGAGTAGAGCCGAATATAGAATACCGAACAGCGGTGCAACGAGAATTAACAGTCGCACGGGATGCGGCACCAACAGCGCAGTTGCCACCACCCCAAGGTTGCACCATACGGCCTTAGTCAGCGTGAGTGCACTCGCCTCAAAACGTTCTTGTCTCACTCCATCGGCTAGTAACAACGCGAACAAGCCGGCTATCCAGATACCAATCAGCACAGGAAAGGCCGGGGTTGTGACTTGCAGGTAGCCATACTGAACCAAGCCCAACCAGAACAGCGCGTAGACTGACGCGCCGAACATGATGACGGCGATACGCCCGTATCTCTGCTTGACTGTCCCGCTGACGATTAACACTGGAATGCCTTGAGTCGTAGGTAGCCCGCATTCTAGGGGGCGAAAGGGCGGAGCACTTCACAACCTGGTGGCGCATTGTAAGGAAACCCTTACAAACTTCCGGCGGATCAGGAATCGAATAATCCCGGTTAGAGCAGGGTTCTCGCAACCGCACGTTGCCAGCCGGCAAGTAGCGCCGTGCGCCGCTCGGCAGGCATACGCGGCGAAAACTCTTTCTCCAGGCTCCAAAGAGCCGTCGCATCAGCAAGGCTGGCAACAAGTCCACACCCAACCGCCGCGAGCATTGCCGCGCCTAAAGCTGTGGTTTCTGTAATCACCGGCCGCTCTACGACTAGATCGAGCACATCTGCCAGGAACTGACATAACCAGTTGTTCGTCACCATGCCGCCATCAATGCGCAGCCGTTCGACCGCAGCACCGTCTTGTTCCATGGCGCTAATGAGCTCCGCCGTTTGAAAAGCGACGCTTTGCAGCGTGGCCGTGACGATCTGATCACGGCTGGTGTCGAGGGTGAGCCCCATGAACAATCCGCGCGCCTGGGGTGCCCAGTGTGGCGCACCGAGCCCGGTAAACGCTGGAACTACATACACCCCGCCTGAATCTCCACCGGTTCGAACCGCGGCGCGGCCTGACTCCGCTGCATCGTCGATGAGCCCAAGATTGTCGCGCAGCCACTTAATGGCAGCACCTGCCACGAAAATGCTGCCTTCGAGGGCATAGGTTGTTTCTCCTGCCAACCGGTAGCCAACCGTGGTAAGTAGCTGTTGTTGCGAAACCAACTGCCGTTTTCCCGTGTTCGCAATAACGAAGCAGCCGGTACCGTAGGTGCTCTTGGTCATCCCGGGGCGCAAGCAACCCTGCCCGATCAGTGCCGCCTGTTGATCACCGGCAACGCCGAGTATTGGTATGGGTGCGCCGAACCACTCTGCATCGGCTATCCCGAAGTCCGCAGCGCAATCGAGCACTACCGGCAACAACGTTGCCGGTATGTCGAGATAGGCCAGTAGTTCGTCGCTCCAACGCTGGGTACCAATATCGAACAGCATCGTGCGCGCCGCGTTGCTCGCATCAGTGACATGGCGCCGACCCTTGGTGAGTCGCCAGATAAGGAAACTGTCGACGGTACCGAAACATAACTCTCCACTTTCCGCTCTCTTTTTCAGGCCAGCAATGTTTTCCAACAGCCACGCGAGCTTAGTGCCTGAAAAATACGGGTCGACAACGAGCCCAGTTATACGTGCGACAGATTGCTGCATTCCGTCTGTTCGCATGTTTTCACATTGCTCGGCGGTACGTCGGTCCTGCCAGACGATGGCATTGTGCAGACATTCACCGGTCTGGCGATCCCAAACGAGTGTTGTTTCCCTTTGATTGGTGATGCCCAGGGCATCGATATCAGCGGCTGACAAACCGGCGTTGGCAACCGCTTCTCGACCGGCTTCAAGGGTTGTCTGCCAGAGTACTTCCGGTGCCTGCTCGATCCAGCCATCTGCTGGAAACACCATATCGAAAGGACGTTGTCCCATGCCGAGAATGCGACCATTGAGGTCAAAAATGATGGCACGCGTACTCGAAGTACCCTGGTCGATGGCCATGATATGGCTCATTTTTGCCGCTCTTTTCCACTCTTTGGGCGCGATAACGGACCACAATATATAGATGTCGACATAATAGTGCTATCTGTCCACAGACCACCCACAGGAACCCCACCCGCAAGCCCGAAGTTATCCACAGTTAATGCCTTGCAATCGACTAGTCACCGCATTATCTTGTGTGTCGTCCGATTGAAAACCGCTACATATAGCGTTTTCTCTCATTTGACCCGATCTATTAATTTTCCGGGAAATGAGTCGAAAAAGGTAGCAAAAAACAGTCGGAAGAGCAGATAGAAACAGAAATTTGTTCGGAGGGGCGTATTTCTGCCGACATCGCAACCACTACATATTGTGTTTGCAGGTTCGCGCGTCCGCGAGTGAATCTCGCAAAGCAGAAATAGTCGACTCCGCAAGAACTCGAGGGAGTTAGAAGCTCACATGCAAGAAACTCATATGCAAAAAACTCCTATCCAAAAAGTCGGGGACAACACGGGTCAGGTTCAGACCCAACATCAACCGGCTGCAGAATCCTTGCCACCCTCCATCGCCGCAACGGCGCCGGGACAACTCAAAGTCATCAAACGCAATGGTGGAGTCGTTGCGTACTCAGACGACAAGATTACCGTCGCGATGACCAAAGCGTTTTTGGCAGTGGAAGGAGGTAGTGCCGCTGCGTCGCCGCGTATACGCGAAATGGTGATAACGCTGGTAGATCAGGTGAGCTCGACGTTCAAGCGGCGCTTTCCGTCCGGCGGAACGATCCACATCGAGGAAATTCAGGATCAGGTCGAACTCGCTCTCATGCGCTCGGGCGAGCACAAGGTTGCGCGTGATTATGTGTTATATCGCGAGGAACGCGCCAGGGTGCGAGCCGAACGCATCGAGGAAGAAAGCGACGATCAGGAGAGCGCCACCTCCAATATTCAAGTCGTATCTCCCAGCGGCGAACGATCCCCGCTCGATATTGAACGCATTCGCACGCTGGTGATGGAAGCCTGTGTGGACCTTGCCGATGTAGAAGGCGAGCGGATCATCAGCGAATCGATGGCTAACATGTACGACGGCATCTCCGAGGAAGATGTCGCAACTTGTCTGTTGATCACCGCGCGTACGCTGGTAGAAGAGGAGCCCAGTTACACCTATGCGACGGCGCGGCTCCTGCTCGATGAGTTGCGCGCCCAGGCATTTAGATTCCTTGACGTAAACACGGCCGGTGGGCACCGCGCGATTCAAGGCGATATGGCAGAGTTGTACCCCGTTGCCTTAACAGCTTTTATCCGCCGCGGGATAGATCTCGAGTTATTGCAACCCGAACTCGCGAGCTACGATCTCGAACGTCTCGGCAAGGCACTCAACCCGGAGCGCGATCTACAATTCACCTATCTCGGTCTGCAAACGCTCTACGATCGCTATTTCATCCACTCAGACGGAGTCCGTTTCGAGTTGCCCCAGGTATTCTTCATGCGTGTGGCCATGGGCCTCGCACATGAAGAAGACGACCCGAACGCACGCGCCATCGAGTTTTACAATCTACTTTCCTCGTTCGATTATGTGAGTTCGACACCGACGTTGTTCAACTCCGGTACTTTACGTCCCCAACTCTCATCGTGTTTCCTGACCACCGTGCCAGATGCGCTCGATGGCATCTACAGCGCCATCCGTGACAACGCCTTGCTTTCCAAGTGGGCCGGTGGGCTCGGTAACGATTGGACACCCGTGCGTGCACTCGGTGCCTATATCAAAGGCACGAATGGTAAATCCCAGGGTGTGGTGCCGTTCTTGAAAGTCGTAAACGACACAGCCGTCGCTGTGAACCAGGGCGGCAAGCGTAAGGGCGCGGTTTGCTCGTATCTGGAGACCTGGCATCTCGACATCGAGGAGTTTCTGGAACTGCGCAAGAATACCGGAGACGACCGGCGTCGAACCCACGACATGAATACGGCCAACTGGGTTCCCGATCTTTTTATGAAGCGTGTGAGCGAAGACGGTGAGTGGACCCTCTTCTCACCAAACGAGGTAGAAGATCTGCACGATCTCTACGGGCGCGCTTTCGAGAAACGTTATGAAACCTACGAGGAGATGACTCGCAGGGGCGAAATTTCTCTTTTCAAACGTCTGCGAGCTCAGGATCTCTGGCGCAAGATGCTCTCGATGCTTTTCGAAACAGGGCATCCCTGGATCACCTTCAAGGACAGCTGCAACATTCGTTCGCCGCAACAGCACACAGGTGTGGTGCACTCATCCAACCTATGTACCGAGATCACACTCAATACCTCGCATGAGGAAATTGCCGTGTGCAACTTAGGTTCGATCAATCTCCTGCAACATGTCGAGAACGGCGAACTCAACCTGAAGAAGCTCAAAGCCACCGTGCGTACGGCAGTGCGTATGTTGGACAACGTGATCGACATCAACTACTACTCCGTGCCGCAAGCACGTACGTCGAACATGCGTCATCGGCCCATCGGGCTCGGCATCATGGGTTTCCAGGATGCGCTCTATCAACTACGCATCCCCTACAGCAGCGACGAAGCTGTTACCTTTGCCGACCGTTCCATGGAAGCGGTCAGCTATTATGCGATCGATGCCTCCTGCAAGCTCGCAAAGGAACGCGGCAGTTACGCGAGCTTCTCCGGCTCCCTGTGGAGCCGTGGCATCCTGCCAATCGATTCGTTGAAGCTCCTCAGTCAGGAGCGAGGCGAAAAGTATCTGGAAGCCAATTTCGATACAACGCTCAATTGGGACAAGCTGCGCAAGAAGGTTCAGATCAACGGCATGCGCAATTCCAATGTGATGGCGATCGCCCCAACTGCAACCATCGCAAACATCGCGGGTGTTACCCAGTCCATCGAACCCACGTATCAGAACCTCTATGTGAAATCGAATCTCTCCGGCGAGTTTACTGTTGTGAATCCCTACATGGTGCACGACCTCAAGCGCCTGGGTCTCTGGGACAAGGTGATGGTGAACGACCTGAAATACTACGATGGCAGCCTACGCTCTTTAGATCGAGTGCCTGACGAACTGAAACAGCTCTACGCGACTGCCTTCGAGGTGGAACCGCGCTGGCTGGTGGATGCTGCGAGCCGGCGCCAGAAGTGGATCGACCAGGCGCAGTCGCTCAATCTTTATATGGCCGGTGCCTCGGGTCGCAAACTCGACGTGACCTACCGTATGGCCTGGTTGCGCTGCTTGAAAACCACCTACTACCTGCGCGCGCTCAGCGCAACAAGTGCGGAGAAATCGACGCTGGATAAAGGCACATTGAACGCTGTCTCGATGAATAGCGGCGTTGAGTCTCCACCGGAACAGGCAGCAGTTGCACCTGACGGGATAACGGCACAGCTGATGAACGAAGACATTACCGTAGCCGAACCTGCCGCCGTACCGCTTGCCTGTTCGATCGACAACCCCGACTGCGAAGCCTGTCAGTAAAGGAGATCAGCCATGTTGACCTGGGATAATTACGACGACGAGTTAGCTCAGCACCCTACGCCGGCCATCGCACCTGTACAGCCAGAAAAGATCGTAGCAGATGCTGGGCAACTCCACCCCGGACGCAGCCCAAGCCCCACAACCTCTGATGCGCTCATGCCACCTTCGACGCAACACGAGCAAGCGATCGGCGTCGAAAAATCCGCGGAGATCGTCCTGGAAATACCAACCATGAAGGTGGTTCCGGCTACACCCCATGAAGAAAGCGTCGAGCACAACCGGGAGACAGCAACCGTCGCCAGGCTCGACACGCCACTCGCATCCAGTACCGACGATCACCAGCGAGTAACGGTAGATCAAAAACGCATGATCAACTGCCGTGCGGATCTCAATCAGCTCGTGCCTTTCAAGTATGACTGGGCCTGGCAGAAATACCTCGACGGTTGCGCCAACCACTGGATGCCCCAAGAGATCAATATGACGGCGGATATCGCCCTGTGGAAATCCGAAGACGGCTTGACTCAGGACGAACGTACCATCGTGAAGCGCAGCCTCGGGTTTTTCTCCACGGCCGACTCGCTTGTGGCAAACAATCTGGTGCTCGCCATCTACCGGCTGATCACCAACCCGGAATGCCGTCAGTACCTGTTACGTCAGGCATTCGAGGAAGCCATTCACACCCACGCATATCAGTACTGCATCGAATCCCTCGGTATGGACGAAGGCGAGATTTTCAACATGTACCACGAGGTGCCGGTGGTAGCGAACAAGGCTTCCTGGGCACTGAAGTACACGCAGGAAATATCGGATCCCATGTTCAATACCGGTACGCCGGAAAAAGATAAAGCCCTGTTAAGAAACCTGATTGCCTATTACTGCGTGGTGGAAGGAATTTTCTTCTACTGTGGCTTCACCCAGATACTCTCCATGGGGCGGCTAAACAAAATGACGGGTACGTCGGAACAGTTCCAGTACATCCTGCGTGACGAATCGATGCACGTGAACTTCGGTATCGACGTGATCAACCAGATCAAATTGGAGAACCCACTCCTGTGGGATGAGGAGATGCAGGACCTTACTCGACAAATGATCCTTGAAGGTACCCAGCTCGAAATAGAATATGCCAAGGACACTATGCCCCGGGGCATCCTCGGCATGAACGCCAACATGATGGCTGAATATCTGCAGTTCATCGCTAACCGACGCCTGGCACAGATCGGTTTGCTCGAGCAGTTCCCGGGAGTTAAAAACCCCTTCCCGTGGATGTCGGAGATCATGGATCTCAAAAAGGAGAAAAATTTCTTCGAGACTCGGGTGACCGAATATCAGACTGGTGGTGCGCTCAGCTGGGATTAATCGCCTTTTCATCGTGATCCGGTCAACCCGATCGGTTCCCCAGAGTTCCTGTTTTCGATTGATTTTTCTATCGTTAGAGACCTCAACGAAAGCAAATTCTTTGACGTATCAGCAGACGGGCAGCGATTTCTGATGGTCGAGGAAACGATCAAGCCCCAGCGAAATTTGGTAGTGGTACTCAATTGGCTCGACGAGGTCGAGCGTAAAGTTCCGACGGAGTAGCTCTGGACGGAGAAGTCGCCTTGGGGTCGTTTCGATCTTGAAAGCCCTGAATTTTGTGGCCGTTTTCACCACAGATGTCGGCGAATGGGTTGCTCCGTTGGGAATGATCCTCATTCAAAAAACGATTCCGCAGAATCGCGTCTTTTTAGGGATAGCTCACAAGACGTAGCGGAATACGGCAGGATTT
>SMUX01108167.1_pt1 | contig 11180 bp, 9 predicted proteins | sample 2456431 | NCBI WGS metagenome assembly SMUX01 (sample SAMN11095930, study PRJNA526329) | marine sediment metagenome | biome: Marine sediment; feature: Surficial sediment; material: Deep marine sediment; isolation source: Hadal surficial sediment | place: Pacific Ocean | collected 2014-11 | depth 0-1... | reverse complement strand
GGCGCAGCCACCACGACTGAACGCGGCGGCGGCGGCGGCGCAGCCACGGGATGTCGTCCGAGATCAGGACGAGGCCGAGCGGCAGCATCCAGAATCCGAGGATCGGCAGGAAGCCGAGAATGCCGCCGACGATCAACAGGGCGCCAGCGCCGCGCCTGATCCAGGCGTTCGGGTGGCGCTTCAATCGGCGGAACAATTCGCTCGGCATTGCCGGCGTACTCTAGCCCGGACTGCCCACCATGGACAGGCGCGGCGTTGACACGGACAGCGCGCGCGCCCATGTTTAATGGACCAATCAGTCCGAAACCGAGCCGAGGCACCCCGCGAACATGGCCCGACCCCGTGAATTCTCGACCGATGACGCGCTCGGCCAAGCGATGGACGTGTTCTGGTCCAAGGGCTACCAGGCGACCACGCTGGGCGACCTGACGCGCGCCATGGGCATCTCGAAGAGCAGCTTCTACGACACCTTCGGCAGCAAGCACGAACTGTACCTCGCGAGCCTCGAGCGCTACCGCGCGGCGATGCACGAACGCCTGCTCGCCGGGCTCGAAAGCGAGACGCCGGCGCGCGCGGCGATCGCCGCGGTGTTCGCGCATATCGTCGAGGCCGCCGAGGGCGATCGGCGTGGCTGTTTCATCGGCAACTGTGCGTCCGAGATGGCGCCCCACGACGCCGCGGCGGCGCGCCAGGTCACGGCCGGGCTCGACCGGCTCGATGCGGCCTATGCCGCGGCGGTCGAGCGCGGCCAGCGCGCCGGCGAGATCGCCGGCGACCGCGAGCCCCGCGCGCTCGCCCGCTATCTCACCAGCAGCACCCAGGGCCTGCAGCTCATGGCCAAGGCCAACCCCGATCGCGCGGCGCTCGACGACGTCGTGCGCATCGTGCTTTCGGCACTCGATTGATGGGCGCTTACGAATCTCGCCCCGGGGCCTTGCCAACGCCCGGCGGCGACCCCATCTGATGGTTTGGGACCGATTGGTCCAAAACAGTTTCAGGCCACCGGCCGGGAGAAACCAGAGATGAGCGAGTTTGTCATCCACACGATCGAGACGGCGCCCGAGGGCTCGCGCGCCGCGCTCGCCGAGGCTCAGGCCAAATACGGCGCCGTGTTCAACCTTTTTGGCGCACTCGCCGAATCGCCGGTCGCGGTCAAGGCGTACAAAGCGCTCGGTGATCTGTTCGAGCAGGGCACCTTCACGCCACCCGAGCGCCAGCTCCTGCTGCTCACGATCAGCGCCGAGAACGGCTGCGAATACTGCGTCGCGGCGCACAGCGCGGGCGCCGCGATGGCCGCGCTCGACGCCCAGGCGATCGAGGCTGTGCGCGGCGACGCGCCGATCGCCGACGCCCGTCTCGCGGCGCTGCAAGGCTTCGCGCGCGACGTCGTCAGGCAGCGCGGCTGGCTCTCGCCAGACCGGGTCGAGGCCTTCATCGCCAGCGGGTTCACCAAGGCGCAGGCGCTCGAGGTGATCGTCGCGGTGGCGCTCAAGACGATCAGCAACTACACCAACCACATCGCCCAGCCACCGCTCGACGCGCCCTTCGCGGCGACGCGCTGGACACGCCGCGCGGCGGCATAACCGGCTGGGACGGACGATCGCCATGAGCCGGATCGAGATCTATACCTCGCCGTGGTGCGGCTTCTGTTATCGCGCCAAGGCGATGCTCGCCGACAAGGGCCTCGACTTCGACGAGATCGACGTCACCGGCCCGCCCGAGCACCGGCGCGCGATGGTCGAGCGCTCGGGGCGCTCCAGCGTGCCGCAGATCTTCATCGACGGCGCCCCGATCGGCGGCGCCGACGAACTCGCCCGGCTCTGCGCCAGCGGCGCGCTCGACCGGCTGCGCGACACCGGCGACGCCACGACGACCGGCTGAGGCCGGCGAAATCGGCCGCGCCGCGTGATGGGCGTCACATCCGGCGTCAATTTCCCGTGATCCACGCTTGTAACGCCCGCCGGCGCGATCATATCGACACATTCCAGCGGTACGTTAAGGATCGCTCCGATCTCAAGAGGACGAAGATATGCGTAACGAGACATTCCATGCGACAGGCGATCACGCGACGGCACTGCGACAACACGCCGGCTGCGGCGACGCCCGCGAGGGCCATCGCGGCGAGTTCTGCGCGGCGGTCGACGAACTGATCGCCTTCGCGCCGCGGCAATACGCCGGCGCGGCGATCGAGTTCATCATCTGACGTGATTGGCGCGCCGGGTGGCTATTCGGCCGCCGGGCGCATCTCGATGCGGCGCAGGCAGCGGTCGATCCACTGCGCCGTCAGCTTCTCCTGCACGGCGTTCTGGCCGAGCCGCGCGGCCAGCGCCTCGAAATCGACCAGGTCGAGCGGCTGATCCTGGTTGAAGCACGAGAAGACGACGCTCTCTTCGCCGGTTTCCGCGTCGACGTGCGGCTGCAGGCACTGGGCGCAGATTTCCTTCATCATGCACTGCATCGGCGAATTGATCGAACCGATCGCGACGTGGTCGGGCTTGAGATAGGGCTTGAGCACGTCGTGGCGCGCCCGCGTCACCGCGGCCATCATGCCGCCCGAACCGATCGTCAAGATGCGATCGATCTCGGCAAGCTTGATCGGCGTCGCGCCCAGCTCGCCCCGCGCGTAGGCGACCATCGCCTCGACGATGGTGCCGACGATGCTCGAGTCGCCGTCGCGCGACGGCGCGAAGCCGGGCGCCTCGTCGCAGGCCCAGACGATGGTGTCGGCGGCGGCCTCGATCTCGGCCACCTTGTAGCGGTCCTCGAGCTTCTTGTAGCCGGCGAAGTAGAGCACCCGCGAGCCCGCCTCGCGGAAGGCGCGGCCGATCGAAAACAGCACCGCGTTGCCGAGCCCGCCGCCGACCAGCGCGACGGTCTCGCCGGCCGGCGTCTCGGTCGCCGATCCGGTCGGCCCCATGACGATCACCGGCTCGCCCGGCGCGAGCAGCGCGCAGAGGTCCGACGAGCCGCCCATTTCGAGCACGATCAGGCTCAACAGGCCGCGCGCCTTGTCGACCCAGGCGCCGGTCATCGCCAGCCCCTCCATCGCCAGCGTCGTGCCGTCGACCCGCGTGGCCAGCGTTTCGAAATTCTGCAGCCGGTAGAACTGGCCCGGCCGGAAGGCCCGCGCCGCGGCCAGCGCATGGACGACGACCTCGACGATGGTCGGCGTCAGGCGCACCACCTCGTGCACCGTCGCGCGGTAATCGCGGTTGAGTCGGGCGAAGAACGCCTCGGCCGGCGCGTCGTTGGCCGGCGCGATGCGCGCCAGCATGCGCGAGACCACCGGATAACCCTGCTTGGCGCTCGCCATCGCCTTGACCACGTTGCCGGCGAAGGACGGGTGCACGTCGCCGAAGAAGCTGACCGCGCGGCCGTCCTCGGTCACCGAGGTCAGCACGCGCACCGCGTCGGGCTTGGCGATGCGCTCGGGCGTGACCGGCCGGCCGTCTTCGTCGACCGCCTCGAAATAGCGGCCGTCGAGCCGGATACGGCCGGGGTCCTCGCGGCCCAGCACGGTGTTCGGCTGGGTGCCGGCGGCCGCCAGAATGCTGCGCGCGGGCAGCGTCTCGATGGTGTCGCCGGTGATCCAGCCCGAGCCGTCGCGGACGTGCTGCATGCGGTTGAGCCGGAGCGCCCGGGCATGGCCGAATTCGTCGACGACGACCGACAGCGGCGACAGGCACTCGACGAAACGCACGCCCTCCTCGAGCGCCTTGGCGACCTCCTCGTGGTTGAGCGTGTAGCTCGGTGAATCGATCAGCCGCTTGCGGTAGACGATGGTCGAGCCGCCCCAGTCGCCGAGCAGTTCGCGGATGCGCGGCGCGCGGCCTTGCGCTTGGGCCGCCGCGCGTTCGCCGCGCAGCGCGCGCGCATGATCGATGAACTCGTCGGCGATATCACGCTCCTCGTCGCTCCACGACGCACGCACGGCGTCGTCGCCGCGCTCGGCGCAGAGCGTCTCGTAACGCGCCAGGAACTTCTCGACCTGCACCGGATAGTAGGCCAGCGATTCGGTCGCCGTGTCGATCGCGGTCAGGCCGCCGCCGATCACGACGACGGGCAGCCGGATCTGCAGATTGGCCACCGAATCGGTCTTGGCCGCGCCGGTCAGCTGCAGCGCCATCAGGAAGTCGGACGCCGCGCGCACGCCGCGCGCCAGCCCGTTCGGGATCGGCAGCACCGTCGGCTTGCCGGCGCCGACGGCGAGCGCGACGTGGTCGAAGCCGATGGCGAGCGCGTCGTCGATCGTGATCGTGCCGCCGAAACGCACGCCGCCGAACATGGCGAATTCGGCGCGCCGTTCGATCAGCAGGCGGACCAGCTTGAGGAAGTTCTTGTCCCAGCGCACCGTAATGCCGAATTCGGCGACGCCGCCGAAACCCGCCATGACGCGGTCGTCGAGCGATTCGTAGAGTTCCGTGACGTCGCGCACGGGCCGGAAGTCGACCCGGTCGCCGGCGGCGTCGACGCCCGAGAGATCGGCGGGCAGCGGCTCGATCTTGAAGCCGTCGACCGCGGCGACGATATGGCCGTCGTTGATCAGGTGATGCGCCAGCGTGAAGCCGGCCGGCCCGAGCCCGGCGACCAGCACCTTGCGCCCGCTCGCCGGTAAGGGCAGCGGGCGGGCGACGTCGAGCGGGTTCCAGCGCGTCAGCAAGCTGTATATCTCGAAGCCCCAGGGCAGACCCAGGACGTCTTTCAGCGTGCGCGTCTCGGCCTGCGGGATGTCGACCGGGTCCTGCTTCTGGTAGATGCACGACTTCATGCAGTCGTTGCAGATGCGATGGCCGGTCGCCGCCACCATCGGGTTGTCGACCGTGACGATGGCGAGCGCGCCGATGGCGTGGCCCGCCGACTTGGCCAGGTTCATCTCGGAGATCTTCTGCTCGAGCGGACAGCCGGCGAGCGTCACGCCGAACCGGCTCGAGCGGAAGCTGCCGTCGCGGTCCTTGAGCCCGGTCGAGCACGAATCCTTGCCCTGGTTGTGGCAGAAGATGCAGTAGTTGGCGTGGTCGAGCGCGCCGATCAGGTCGGTGCCCGGATCGGTCAGCGCGAAGCCTTCGCGGCGGCGCAGCTTGGCCTCGGGCAGGCGCAGCATCTCGGCGCCGTGGAATTCGACCGTCTCGGTCTCGATCAGATGCTCGGGGTCGAGCTTGTGCGGCGTCTTGAACAGCACGCCGTCGGCGAAGCGCGCCCGGCCCGCGGCGCTCAGCGTCGCCCAGGCGGCGAACTGCTTGGCGGCATCGAGCGCGGCGGCGTTGGCGTCCTCGTCGTCGAGCCAGGCCACGACATGGCTGGCGAACGAGAGTTCGCTGACGTCACCGTCGAGATGCCCGGCGAGCGCAGCCTCGAGCGCGTCGCCGTCGAGCGCGTCGGCCGCCTCGGCGCTGACGCCCTTGATCGCCCGGCGCTGTACGAACAAACGCTTGCAACGATAGAGCGGCGCCAGCGCGTGGTGGCGCGCGGCGAGGTCGGCGACTTCGTCGGCGATGCCGAACAGCGCGCCGACGAAGTCGTCGAGATGCGGCGCCAGGTCGACCAGCAGTTGGGAATGGTCCTTGCGCTCGAGCGCGGCGGGCGCGGCCCGCGCGGCGTCGAGGCGCGCCGCCAGATCGCCGTCGGCGGCCGCCAGATGGTCGCCGAACGCCGCGTCGACGCGGACCAGGCCGTCACGCGCGTAGAGGTCACGGAATGCCAGCCCGTGCGCCAGATCAAGCTCGCTCATGCCCGCTGTCCAGATGCCGCCGAGGATCGTCCTCCCGGGTTCATATAGCTCGCGTGCGGCAGCGCGACAAGTTCGTATGTATACAAACAATTAGACCCGACACGGGGCCGCCCTCGTATGGCCACATTCCTCGGCCAATATTAGGCTAGGTGTGACGGCTGCCGCTTGACCGCGAACCATGAATCGGGCGATTCTACGCGCCACGCTGACCAAACGATCGCCCGATGGCGACGGAGGAACCCCTTATCATGCGCATACTGTTGATCCTGACGTTCCTGTTCGCCGTGTCCGCGCCGCCGGTCCAGGCGCAGACCACCGACGTCATCGGCCAGGTGTTCAGCGCGGTCGAGAAGAAGATCATCAAGGATTTCTTCGGCGAGCGGGCCTCCAAGGCCATTACGGGCAAGAAGAACAAGAACAAAAAATCCAAGAACAAGGGCAAGAGCGGCAAGCTGCCGCCCGGCCTGCAGAAGCATATCGAGAAGTACGGCACGCTGCCACCCGGCCTGCAGAAGAAGCAGTTGCCGCCCGGCCTAGCCAAGCGTCTGGGGTCGACCAGAAGCGGCCTCAAGCGGCTGATCGTCGGCGACGACGTGGTGCTCGTCGAGGAAGCCACCGGCATCGTCTACGACATCATCAAGGACATCGTCACCGGGGGCGACAGGTAGCCGTCTGCGCGGCCGTCGCGAACGCGAACGATAGGTTTCAAGTGGATGCTGTTCTTAACTTCCAAGCGTCCCAATCAACCTGTCCGTGCTCGTTAGCGATATTCAGGGCGTCGGGAGCAACGCGATCGGTGAACACAACCAGATTCTGGCATTCCCATCGAGCACTCGGAGCTATGAGACCGTCGAAATCGAGGAAATGTGCCGCTTCTCCGATGTCCTGCAAACGTGGATATTCTTCATGTTTACGGGCGTATTGGAGAGATCCGTATTTACCTCCATCCACTCCAAAAGCACGAAGCGCCGCTAGGTCAGCCAACTCCAATACCCGGTCAAGCTCGACATCCAGCTCGAAAAGGCAAAAAACCATTTGGGATGGGAAGATCGCTTGACCGCGCATGATGTGGAAGTACATCTCGGCGAGCGCGCCATCGGCCTCAAGCGACGTGTAAAGAACGTCGAGTGTTCCGTCATCCCATCGGCCGCCAGGCGACGAGCTGCGTAGGGGATCACGATCACCGCGCACGACGCGCCAGACGCTGCCCCCAAATTTGGTAACGGTCGACGCCTCGATCGTGTCGAGTAAACTGCTGTCTCGTACCTTGCGGCGCTGGATCATCTACTCAAACGTATGCGCCGGCATCCAACCGTTCGAGAATGTCGAGAACCTCCTCGGACCGTTCGTCATTGATAACGTCGATGGGACGCTCGCCGCTGAGCTGTGGATGCCGCGCGAAGAGCCACATTCTGATTTCCTTCGACGTATAATAATCGCCAAGACGTCCCACGATGTAATGAAGGTCGGATAGAATAAGTTGCGTCCTTGGATGAGGACTGAGCTTGCCGGTCGACCAACGCGAAACCGTCGCGGTCGAGACGTTCGCGATATTCGCGATGTCCGTGCCCTTCAAACCACCCTCTTCGCGCAACTCGTCGATGTATCTCGCAACAACTCCTTGCATCTCAATCACTTGCCTCCCTGGCTATCGTCCACCCTCTCGACGTTGCAGCGTACCGCCGCCGGTGCGCGGGCAGCGCCGTCACCGAGCGCCTCATAGAGGTTTTCGAGCACCGGTTGGTTCGTCCCGGTGCAAAGGCTCTGTTTCGCCGGCAATTTCGTGGCCTCCTCGTGCCGCAATTTGCGTTCCTTCGCCCGACGCGACAGCCGATCGGCCTGTGCCAAATTGGTCTCGCGGAAACCGAGAACCCGGCTTAAATTCGACTCCCGCTCAAGCCCTCGAATGCGGCATTATCAAAATTGACGTTTTAGTTTCATATCATATAGCACATGAAATATAAACATCAACGGCGCGAAACGCCTTAATTGAACGTCCAATGTCCACGCGTCGGCGCTTTAGCCGCATGAAAAAGGGCCGCCCCACCGGGCGGCCCTTGGTGGTTGCGCCGTGTGGACCGGCTCAGTCGCCGGCGTCGGCCATCAGGCGTTCGGCGAGCGCCTTCTTGCCGTCGGCGTCGAGTTTCTTGATCTCGTTGTCGAGCACGCGCTGGTTGACCGATCGGTTCCAGTAGTCGAGCGAGTCGAAGCCGAGCAGCGCCGACTTGCCGACGAACTGGCGCAGCACCTCGTTCGATGGGCCCATGACCCAGCCGGCCTTGCCGTCGCGCAAGTAGCGCTCGATGCCGAGGCCCGGCTTGTAGCCGGTGCCGCCGCAGGCGTGCAGCATCTTGTCCGAGACGTTGGTCACCGTCTTGGCGGCGGCGAACTTGAGCATCCACATCCAATGCAGCACGCCCGAGCGCGGCAGGTTGCCGACGTCGCCGGCATGGATCGACCAGTCGCAGCCGTCGGTCAGGTCGTCCAACGCCTTGGCCATCTGGTAGTTCATCGCGCGCGCGGTGTTGGTATCGATGATCGCCTCGCCGACGTAGTCCTGGATCGTCGGGTAGTCGCAGACACGCATGCCGACGTCGATGTGCTTCTTGGTCGTGGTGTGGCGCTTGGTGATGTCGATCAGGCCGAGCGAGATGCCGTTCCAGCAGGCCGACGAACACAACAGGAAGAACGGGTCGACCGCCTCGTCGTTCGACGACGCGCCGTCGCCGACCGGGCCGACCATGCGGTCGGCGGGGATGACGATGTTGTCGACCAGCAGCGTCCCCGACTGATTGCCGCGCAGCCCCATGCCGTCCCATTTGGCGGGCTCGGCCTTGACCTCGTCGCCCATGATCATGAAGCACGACAGGTTCGAATAATCGCCGTCGAAGTCGGGGCTGGTGGTCTGCACGATGTACCAGTCGGCGAAGCCGCCCGAGGTCGTCCACGACGACTTCTTGCGCACCTTCCAGCCGTCCTCGACACGCTCGGCGCCCGACGAGTAGGGATACCAGAAGTGACCGCCGGTCTCGGGGTCGGAATACGACAGCGTGCCGATGAAGACGTCCTTGTCGAGCCGCTTCATGACGGCCTGGATGGTCGGGTTGTCATGGGCGCGCAGCATGGCGGCGGCGACCGCGCCGATGTGCATGGTGTAGCACATCGCGGTCGAGGCGCAGCCATAGCGCGCGATGGTCTCGGTCACCATGGTGACGCAGACGTGGTCCTCGCCGAGACCGCCCCATTCCTTGGGCACCAGGAGGCCCAGCAGGCCGAGCGAGGCGAGCGCCTCGAAGTTCTTGCGCGGGAAGATCAGCTTCTTGTCGCTCTCGATCGCGTTGTCGCGGAGCGTCGTCTGGCAGAGCTCGATCAGCTTGGCCTGCAGCTCCCGCTGCGCCGGGCTGAGCAGCCACTGCGGATCGTATTCGAAACCCAGCCCCCAGAAAGCCTCGGACCCCCACATCTTGGTATCAGTCATGCTCTCTCCCGAATCTGCGTGTTCTGGCCGCCGGCCGGCGGCGTTGCCTCTGGGGCGCGATGTTAGAGCATCGCCGAAGATGGGAGCAAGCGCGCCGCCACCCGGGTGTCGGCTTGACAGCCGCCGGGCCGGCCGATATCGGTTGACGCAACGACAATCGAGCGCGCCAAACGCGGTCGCCCGAACGTCACGGTGCCGTTTCCGCCCGACGGCCTCGAGACGCCGCCGGCCGGGATCGAGGGCCGGCTCGCGCGGCCACTTAAGGGGAAGCCCGATGGCCGCCGACGACAGGCTCTACGACCGCTACGACGATTCGGTGGTCATCGTCTCGGAGATGATCTTCGGCGCCGGCCACATGTCGCCCGGCGGGCCCGACGGCGTGCGCGCGATCGTCGAAGGCCTCGACCTCGCCGGCAAGACCGTGCTCGACATCGGCTGCGCGATCGGCGGCATCGACGTCCAGCTCGCCACCGAGTTCGACTGCCGCGTCGTCGGCGTCGACATCGAGCCCGGATTGATCGACATCGGGCGGGCGCGCATCGCGGCCGCCGGCCTCGCCGACCGGGTCGATCTGCGCCTCGTCGAGCCCGGCCCGCTGCCCTTCGACGACGCCGCCTTCGACGTCGTCTTCGGCAAGGACAGCTGGCTCCTGATCGACGACAAGCCGGCCTTCTTCGCCGAGCTGCACCGCGTTCTCAGGCCCGGCGGCAGCATCGCGGCGAGCGAATGGATGGGCGACGGCGCGCCGCCCAGCGCCGCCATGCAGGCCTATTTCGAGCTGCGCGGCATGGCCTATCACCTCGAGACGGCGGCGTCCTACGAAGCCATGCTGCGCGCGGCCGGCTTCACCGACGTCACGGTCGCCGACACCTCGGACGTGCGCCGCGAACAGCCGCGCGCGTGCTGCGACGCCATGGCGGGGCCGCTGCGCGCGCCGATGATCGCGGCGATCGGCGCGGCCCGGCACGAAGGCTTCCTGACCCAGTGGCGCGCGCTCGCCGGTCTGTTCGAGGCCGGCGAGCTGCGCGCCGGCCAGCTGCGCGGGGCGAAACCAAACGAGAGGGCCGCATAGGAGCGAAGCGCTTCGACGCTTCTGCCAAACCGTCGGGCGCCGCATAGGCCGCTGACGTGCAAACCGTTTCCACGACAGATGCGCGGCAGGCGTATATCTCTTTTTATTTTCAATGGCGTACGGAAGAATTCCCTAGGCCATGTAACAGTGGATTTTATCACCGGAACAGGGAATTCTTTTCCTGGATCGGGGCATCGCCCAGTGGTTCGGCCGCGGGTTCAACGCGCGGGCCCGAAACCACCGACAATTGACTCTTCCTGTCATGATATAGGCGTGTGCCCATAAAGCTCAGCGTTGTGGGCTGTTACCGGCCTCGGGGATGATCGCCATGGAACGCAAGGTTACTTGGGAAATGTTGGTCGAAGGGAGCCCCGGCATGAGAGCTTCGGACGCCGTCGATATCGACCGATACCCGCTAAATGCGCCGGGCAACCCGGCTTACGGCCGAACCGTGGAGCAGGCAAGGGCGCAGCTTGCCGAGACCGGCTGCGCGCTTCTCAAGGATTTCATCACCCCGTCCGGGCTCGACGGCATGGTGCGCGAGAGCGACGCGTTGCGCCCCGACGCGTATTTCTCGACCCGCCGGTTCTCGCCCTATCCGCCCTATGCCGCCGAGCAAAACCAGGACCTGCCCAACGGGCACCCCAGGCGATTCGTCGCCGACAGAACCAATCGCTTCCTCGCCTACGACCAGTTCGCGGACGCCTCGCCGGTCCGCTTGCTCTACGAGTGGGACTGTTTTCGCGACTTCATCCGCCACTGCCTCGACATCCCCGTGATCCATCCCTACGGCGACCCGCTGGGCGCTTGCGCCCTGAGTTTTCAGGAGCCCGGCGAGGAGCTGCCCTGGCATTTCGACGAGACCCACTTCATTGTCTCGCTGCTCGTGGTCGAGGCCAACG
>SMUX01060643.1_pt1 | contig 11182 bp, 9 predicted proteins | sample 2456431 | NCBI WGS metagenome assembly SMUX01 (sample SAMN11095930, study PRJNA526329) | marine sediment metagenome | biome: Marine sediment; feature: Surficial sediment; material: Deep marine sediment; isolation source: Hadal surficial sediment | place: Pacific Ocean | collected 2014-11 | depth 0-1... | reverse complement strand
GTGTTGCCATTGTTCGAGGTATCACACACCCAAAACCAGCAGTACTACTTCTGGTTCGAGATCGAGAACAACCTCATCGTCGACTATTGGACAACACATCCGCAAGGCTAGGTGCGGGCTCTTTCATTCTTCTCGTCCGCCATTTTTCCGCCAGGTTGCAAACGCGGCGAGTTCTTCTCTTACCATTCCAACGACGTAGCTTATGACCACCGCATCATCCAGCAAGCCCAGCCCGGCAATGAAATCTGGAACCAAATCCAACGGCACAACGAAGTAGAACACGCCCGCCACAATGGTGATCAGGGTGCGAGTAGAAACGTCGCGATATTCGCCCTCCGCCCAGGCTTTCAGCAATGCCAGCAATAGCTCGAGTTCGTCGCGCGCCGTGCGAAGCCCGTCCGAAATCCGGGTGCCATCGCTGGTAAGCTTGCGTGCAGCTCTCCGGGTCAGCGCTCGAAGCTCCGAGGGCGAATGGATGAGCATGGCCGCGCGCGTACGGTAGCGGGCAAATCCTTCAGGCGGTTCGTTCATTTCGCGAGAAAGTTCACAATCCAGTGTGCAATCGTGCCTTCATGGGTGTCCTCACCCAGAGACTCCATCCCACGCGCGAAAGTCTCCGAGCCGAGCACCTCGTTACGCATCTGCATCCCAGCAGCCGAGTATGCTTTGGTGAATTCCGGGTGTCCCTGGAAGGTGAGCACCAGATCATTCCAGACAAATCCGGCACATGGGCAAAACTCGCTCGTCGCGAAACTTGTGGCACCGTCGGGCAGCTTGACAACTTGATCCTTGTGGCTGGATAACAACGCAAACTCACCCAGAGGTGGCTTCATCCACGACTCCCGGGTTTCGACGCGGCTCGTTTGCACACCCACACCCCAGCCTTTGTCCGCCACGCGAGTCTCGCCTCCGAAGTAATGTGCCATCAGCTGGTGGCCAAAACAGATGCCGATGATTTTCTTGTTTGCCAACAACGCCGCCTCAACAAAAGCGACCAGGTCTCGAATCCAGGGCAGATCGTCGTATACACTGTGTCGGCTGCCGGTGATCAGGTAGGCGTCGCAGTCGCCGATCGCGGGTAGTTCACCTGCTTGAACCACGTAGCTGGAGAACCGGAGCGGCGCACCTTCCACCGTCAAGACCCGTTCGAACATAGCCGAATAACTGCCATACTCCGCTTGAAATTGTTCCATCACGGAATCGGCTTGGAGAATTCCCAGATGCACTGATGTCAATCCGACGCCTCAGATGATTTCAAGGTACCGCTCTAGCTGCCAGTCGTTCAAGTTCCTTTCGTACTCTTTGCACTCCCAGAAGCGACTCATGGCAAAATGATCGACAAACTCATCCCCGAACATTTTTCGCGCGCACGCCGAACCCTGAAACCGTTCTGCAGCTGCTCGCAGATTTCTCGGAAAATGTAGCGCCTCCGCTAAGTCATCCTCGACATCGTAGGCGTTTCCGCTAACCGCATCGTCCGGTGCCAAAGCCTCTTCAATCCCGGCAAGCGCCGCTGCACAGGTTGCGGCGGCAACCAGGTATGGGTTCGCGTCAGCCCCCGGCACCCGGCATTCGATGCGCTGACCACCTTCTCCACCCGGAATGACCCGCAACGCAGCGGTTCGATTTTCGATGCCCCAGGTCGATGCAGTGGGCGCCCATGCCCCTTTTACCAACCGGGTGTAACTGTTTATCGTCGGAGCCACCAGCGGCAGTAGCTCCGGTAGATATCGTTGCAACCCCGCAACGGCTTGCAGCTGTATCTCGGCCATACCCTGCAGTCCTTTGTGGTCGAAGAAAACGTTACTTCCGTCCGAATTCAACAAGCTGAAGTGGAAGTGGCCACTCTGCCCCGGGTAGCTCATCGACCATTTCGCCATGAACGTCGCCAGGCAATCCTGTTTCTGGAAGAACACCTTGGCGAACGTCTTGAATAGATTTGCCCGGTCTGCCGCTTCAAGCCCGTCAGCGGCCTTCAATGCCACCTCCCACACACCGGGACCGGTTTCGCAGTGCAACCCCTCGATGTCGCAGTCAAGCTCCCTCGCATAGTCGAGCAGACCGACAAATCGATCCGATTCGGTTGAGGCGCGCAAGATCGAATAGCCGAAGTTGCCGGGTGTCAGCGGGCGCAGATTGCGAAACCCCTTTTCGCGAATCGAGTGCGGGGTTTCCGCAAACACGAAAAACTCAAACTCGAAGCCCGCACGCACCGATAACCCCAGATCGTTTAATCGATTGAGTACAGATCGCAAGCGTGTACGCGGACACAAGGCATGATCGCCGCCATCATCCGCCGCAAATTCACCGATAAAGTATGGGGTAGCCTCGTCAACCAGCCAGCGTTCGCTGTCCACGAGCAACCGGAATCTGGCATCCGGAAAGCCGGTATGCCACCCCGTATAAGACCCACCTTCATAAAGCTGATCATTGACGTCCCATCCGAATACACAATCGCAAAAGCCGCCACCTTTCATGAGCAAGCCAGCAAATTTATCCAGGTCAACGTACTTGCCCCGGATGACCCCATCTATATCGGTAAGACCAAGCTTGACCCGGGTGACACCCCGCTCCCGATATTCAGCGAGTTTGGCCTCGAGCAATTCGCTTTCTTCACTCATCGGTGTATTTCCCTTGGTTGTTTTATCACCAGCGCGCTCGCTCGAGTTATGCCTGTGGTATTCAGCCCATTCACTCCACACCGACATACTACTGTGGTGCTCTCGAGGGCCATCACTGTACATGTGATGAGATCAACGCGCGTTGCAGCACTACCCCAGGCCCAAGATGAGTTTTCCACCGTAGCTGTGGATAACTTTGAGGATAACTCGTTCTCAAACCGCTCGAAGCCAGAGAATACGGCAGTTCCGCGGTTTTGATCAAAAATGTATCATGACCCAATAACGTTATGTATATCAGATAATTAGACGATAAAAGCTATCATCAAGATGAAAGATATCGCGCATCTATCAAGCGTCAGGCAGGAATCCTTACAAATGTGAATAACAAACTCCAACCCAGGCGTTAGTGCTCGCTTACATCATAAGCTACGTGTCGTTTAATATTACTTTGATATTACCCTGAGATTTCGCCCCTTTTTACAACCGTTGGACAATGGCGCACTTCAAGTCGGGCGAAAAGAGCAATCAATATCGGTCGATCTGGTGTAACTGGCTCAGCGCTCGCGTTACTAGTCTTCCTCGCGCTGATCCTCAGGGAGCTTGATAGCAATCTCGCTGGCTGTCACTGGCGAGATCTCCGTGAATACGACCGGGTCCAGGCGCCAATCGCGCCGTGCCGCCGGCTCCTCGATCCTTTGCCAGGACTCAGCATCCAGTTCCACGGCATCCACCGGAATCTCTTCCGCCAATCCAGAGGTGCTCCACATCAACCCGACCAAGCCTATGAAACGCAAACTGGTGATAGGCCCGTGCGCCCTCCTTGTTTTGAGACAGCTGCGAAAAGGGTTAGCGTTCATATTGCAATGACCAATAAAATCGCGGGCCCGCATCATTCAATCCTCCCGTTCCCTTCGCCGCAATCGGCATGGCCCAACTCATCCGGCTCACAAGATTTGCACCGATGACCGCATCCCAGCCGACTCCGACACTCGTCACGTGACCCCAGAATGGCTGCAACTCATTTCGACCTTCGCCATACGCACTATCGGCAAACAACGAAAACTCACCCAGAGTCAGCGGGATACGCAGATCGAGCCCAACGATCACGCCGTGATCGATCAGCAACGCATCTCTGGAGAAGCCACGGGTATGCCCTGCACCGCCCAAGCCAAGCCGCAATGAGGCAGGCAGCTGGGAATCTGTCACCTGGCCGATGAGCTTGACCACCAGCTTCTGTTCACCCGATAACATCGGTAGTTCGATCGGCGTCCATGCCAGCGCATCGAAACCGAGACGCCAGAATGTCTCGTCTTGGCCAGCGAAGATGTCGTTACCGATCCGACCCGCTGCAAACGCGAGTCGAGCGTCAGCGGCAATCCGCTGCACATCCCAAACACGATGGCCCGCCAACAAACCATCAAAAAACGTCACTTTCTGCTGCGGTCCATCGTCCCAGGATAGCCTGTGGTGTTTGATACCAAGCCCTACAGTAAGGCTCTGGGTGCGCGTACGGTGCAGCGTGCGGGTCATCGCCACATCGGCTAACCGGGTATCGCCTTTGAGTTCCACCGCTCGCTCGGATACGAAATCGTTGTTGGCCATCCGTACCCGAATTTGATTCAGGCCGTTCAGCGGCGTTGCATATTCGATGTAACCATAAGTCTGATTGTGCGGATTCACTGACGCCAGCAATCCCAAGTTCAAAACGTCCCCCGCGCCACGCGGGTTCAGCCAACTCCCTGCAACGGTGATTCGTTCCTCACCTGTCGCTTCGTCACCGTGGTTATCGATCCAGACCTGAGTCGACCAGGTCCGCTGTTCGATGACGTCGAGGTTCAAGCGTGTCTCACCAACTTCACTGCCCGGCTCGAAGGCTGCCTGGGCTTTGAATCCAGGAAGTTGATTGAGCTCAAACAAGCGCTCGTCAACAAGCTGGTGGGTGACTGGTTGTCCGAGCACATCGGCAAATCGTTCCGCCAGAAATGTGGAATCACCACCTGAAACAGAAATAGAACCAAGCATACCGGGCAACACCCGAAGGAAAACGACACCATCGTTAACTTCCTGGATTGGTACGAAGGCGACAGCAAGAAAATAACCTCGGTCACGATACAACGTCTGCACCGTGGCAGCGATTTCCTCGAGTTGGACGAGAGACACCCCACGGCGCTCTTTTTGATCGTGAATCAAGCTTACAAGGTCCTGTGCATCCGCCGCTGTCAGATCGCCCCGACCCGAGTGAACCCCAACGGCATTGAGAAAACGCCCAACTTCAACAAGCTCGGCCTCAGTAAAGCCATGTTGAGCTTCGGCGTTGCGCTGTCGAACCGAGTTCAATGTCTCGTTAATTACGGCCTCGACGGATTCCCGCTCGATGCCGGGATACGCCTGGAAATCGGCAAGCCGAACCTCACTTACCTGGAACCTCGGGCTAGTGGCTGGGTTGGGATCACGTTCTCTCACAGAAACAATTCGGGCTGCAAAAGCGAAATTAGCGATGATCAGTACGGCGACGAACAGCACCACCAACCATAACCGCCTCTGCCATTTAGGTTGGGTCGAATGCGAAGCTGTGTGCAAATGACTTTTGCGTTTGAACGTCGGACTCTGGCGTGTCTTCTTTACGCGGCGGCGCGTGTCGTCCTGTCCGAAGTGATCAGGATGGAAGTTTTCAATCACCTCACGGCGTACGCGGCGATATTCGAGTTGCGAGAACTCTCCGGCCGCATACGCCTTGGCGACGCGGCGCAAGCGTACGATTTCTGGTGCAAACTTCATCAAGCTCATGAGATTTCCCGCACCAGCCGAAAACCAGTCAGCTCGTCCGGCTCACCACCATGGTCACGAACGGTCTGTGTCACGCACTCTTGAATTGGGTCATTGAAGGCACCACCGAGGGCTTTTACTTCATCGGCATCGAGTACCCACTCCTGCACGTTACCCAGTACGTTGATGAGTCCGTAGGAGCTGGCAAGTCCCGCACTAACTACAACCGGCGCAAGGCCGCGTTGCACCCCATTGATCTGAACCCGGCAATTGCGATTGGGATCCGGTGTACCCTTGGCAGCGCGCTGCCATTCCGCTCGCGTGGGTAAGCGATATTTATAGCCGCTTAACTCGCTGAGCCAATCGGCATATGCGCTGACCTGAGTAATATCGATACCGGTAGCCGGTAACTGCGCTGATGAATTTTCTTCGCAACGTCCCGTTGTGCTGCAGAAGACACTGAACAGCGCTCTGCTGATCTCGTGCTTGGTGATGGCAAATCGTCCACCCCCGTCAACTGGCACGACGACGAGCCGCGGCCCAGTAAAACCGTCCGGTAATTTGTCAGAACAATAGCCGCCCCGTCCTGACTGCGCACCGTTTCCAACCAGGTAACCCAAAGCGCAGGGATCCATGTCGAGCAGCCCAGCGAACGCTTCCAGTTCACCGAATGCCGCTTTCGCTTCGCGCAGTAATGTGCTTGCCCGATCGAGGTCGAGCACTGCGAGTTGACTCACGCAGCGCGCGAATACTTCACCAATCTGTTTGCGCCCCTCAACCGCGAGCTTCGGATGCTGCGCCAACAGAGTCTCGAGCCGACCAGCAACCTTCTGAATGTCAAGGCGTAAACAGGATACGGAAAGTTCGGCGGCAAGTTGCTCGGAAAACGTCTGTTGTGCCACCGTCAGCATGCGTATCTGCTCCTGACGCGTCTGTTCGATCCGCGCCTGCTCGAGACGGCTCGACAATGACTCCAACATCGTCTGGTCAAACACCAACCCGGTAAGCTGGGTCAGCGCATGTTCCGCGAAATCAAAATTCTGCTTCGCGATACTGGCAAGTAATTGCTGCTCCAACACATCGGCGACCTCCAGACGAAGCTCAGCTACATCGGGATGCAGAGCGAACACACGGTCGAGCTCGCCAAGTTCATCACGCAACTCGGCCAGCCAGATGGCGTCGAAATCCGTTGCGTCGAGCAAACTGGTGACGCGATCTGAAAACAACTTCCGAAGATAGTCTGCGGCTTCTGGCATCTCGCCATATTTAGTGCCTCTTTCGTAAAACGAGACTATTCCCAGAAACTCCTCACTTGTTTTGATCTTCGAGGTATAAACCTCGCGTATCCGGGTAAGTAGCTCACTCACCTTTTTTTCCTCGGCATCGAGGGACAGAAGTCGCCCTGTTTCCACCAAAACCAACTGTTCCCAGTTGGCATCGAAGGTTGGCTCCTCGATCAACGCCGTTAATCGAGCAACCTGGGTATCGAACAACGTGTTCTGACGGACCTCCCTTTTTACCTCCGAGAGCTCGGCATCGCCGATGAGGTAGTTCACGCCGAATGCAAACACAAATACGGCAGCTGCGGTAAATACGGGCCGCGAACGCCAGGGGGACGGCTGCAGAAGGTATTGCTGCACCTCGGCAACCGATTGCGGACGATTCTGACGACTAAACGCCAGGCACTTCTCCACAACGCGCCACTGTCGTCGGGTCAATCGCTTCACGCGTTCTGGCGTCAACCCCTCTGCCGCAGCAGCATCAGCAGACAACCGGCCGTATGGATGGTGTCCGGTCAGGACGAGATAAATCACCACACCAAGCGAATACAAATCGTCACGCACGTCGGGGTTGTCCCCTAACAACATTTCTCGGCTCGCATACGCAGGGGTGAGCGCCGCAAGGCGCGCGGGATCAAATTGGGTATCTTCGCCCTGGTCTTGATTAACATGCACGGCTCGAGCAATGCCGAAATCGAGAATTTTTGCAGTCGAGCGGGGTGAGATGAAAACGTTGCCGGGTTTGAAGTCCGCGTGTACAACACCACCCGAGTGCGCATGGGAAAGGCCGGCACACATATCCTTGATAATCGACCAAGCCATCTCATCTGGTAACCCGTTCGGATAAGCGCGTAGCACATCGGCGAGTTCCTGACCCTCCAACAGTTCCATGGTGATAAACGGTACATCGCCATCTTTGTCGTAGTCGAAAATCGAAACGATGTTTGGATGCGACACCGATTGCGATTTCGCCGCTTCACGCTGCAACGCGATGAATGCGTCCGGGTGCTCCCGAAAGTCATTATTCAGCACCTTTACTGCAAGGTATGGGTGACGGTCCCGTGCCTCCACTTTACGAAGATCTTTTGCACGAAATACGGTACCCATACCGCCGCTGCCGAGCTTCTCCTCGAGCACGAAACGCTGCTTCAGCACCTTTGGAGCATCCGCCTCACCTGGGGCGGTGCTACCCGACCAGCTATTCGATATGCTCGAATCCGTACGCAGAACGGTTACATCCCTATCGTTGTCTCTGTCTTTTTTGAGGCTCATCTGACGTCCGGCCGAGCGACGATGAGAGCGATATTGTCGCGTGCAGCACCGGCCAGGCATTTCTGCAACAAATCCCGCGCGGATGCCTTGAGCACTTCGCCACGCAACGCCTCAACGAGATCACAAGTGTCGAGTTCGCGGTACAGACCGTCGCTGCACAACAAATACGTGTCCTGTGCTTCTACGCCGAACACGGCCACGTCCAGAAATAACTCCGGCTGGCTACCGACCGCGCGGGTAATGATGTTGGTGTCGGCGGCAAGCGCATCCGCTTCACTTACCCCTCCCACATCGAGGAGATCGGAAATAGGGTTATGGTCGCGAGTAATTTGCTCGAGGTTAAAACCGCGCAACCGATAAAGGCGGCTGTCACCGGCCCAGAGCACGGCTCCGACATCCCCTCTGGACAACATTGCAACCACTGTACTGCCTACAGTGCCGCCCTGACATTCGACATGCGCGTGTAGCCGCAGGCATTCGTTGACTTCACGCAATTTGTCTTCAACTAAATCCACGTCGTCGGCAAGCGAGCCATCCAAAGTGAGTTCAGCAAGGCCTGTGGCGATAGCCAGGCTTGCTACATCACCTGCGTGGTGACCACCCATGCCATCGGCAACGGCCCAGAGACCCGCTTCGGGGCGACTGAGTAGGGCGTCCTCGTTATTTTTCCGGCGCTTGCCTCGGTGGGTCTCTTCTGCGCTCTGCCAGGTCCAGCTCATGGAAGTCATCTGCCGTGCTGAAAGCGAATGGCGGTTTCGTCACTAAGCGGTTCGCCAAGGCTCATCCAGCCGGTACCCCACAGACGCATCTCGCCGCGGCGAACGAAGGTGATACGCTCGTCTTCGGTCTGCACGTAGGTACCGTTGGTGCTGTGGTCTACAAGCACGAAGTCGTTGCTGTGACTCTCAATGTGGGCGTGGTGGCGTGAGGCGAATGTACGCTCTATCTGCAACGCGACTGCAGGATCGGTGCCCAACGACAAATCTCCCCCGTCGCTCGATAACACCTCACGGTGGTTCTGCCAAATCAATAACAAGTGGGATCGGTCATGCGCATCCATGTCGCATCTCACCTAGCTTACGGTCATTCAAGCAAGCATAGGGGAGCCCTGGTAGCGGGGCTGGGAGCTATGTCACAAACCACGCCGGCCGCGCGGCTACAAAGGCCAGCGGTATGGATTAATGCATGTAATTGAACATCTGCCGCCGATAACGGGTTGCAAGTTCCGAACCTTTACCAAGCAGGCTGAATATCCGCAGCATCGTCGTGCGACCAATATCCTCCCGGAATTCCCTGTCCGCCTGCAAAATAGACATTGCGTGCTCCAACGACGCTTCGTAGTTACCCTCAAAACACTCGCGAATCGCCAACTGGTAGCGTACCTCGAGATCGTCGGGCGAGGCTGTATGGGCGGCAAGAAGTTCCTTAATTTCGGGCATTGCTGCAGACTCTTCAACAAGCTCGAGGCGTGTCTGAGGTTTTTCACGACCCTCGGTGTCCTCCGGTATGTCATCTAACACTTGCCGCGCGTCCGCGAAATCCCCCTTAAGAACCAGAACATCGGCAAGCTCCACCCGAAAAACCTGGTTGTGCGGCTCATCAACGATCGATTGTTGCAAAACAGTTAGTGCTGCTTCGTAGTCGCCGTCGGCAAGGTAGCTCGCGAGGTGCTCGCGCAGGACTTCAGCAGAGGACGCGGTCAGCTGATCCAGCAGCTCGGCCAACGCAGCTTCGGTCTGCGGACCTTCCCGCTGCTCGGTTAGCTGCCCGCCCTGCACAACTCGGATGCTAGGCAGTGCCTGCACGCGCAATTGTTGCGCCAGAGTCCGGTCCTCAGCGACATCCACGAGACCGAGCAACACCTTACCCTGATACCGTCCAACGAGGACTTCAAGCTGACGTTTCACTTCGACCGATGGTGGATCTTGTTCTGCCCAGAACAGCAGCAACACGGGAACCTTCTGGGAGCGCACGACCACGTCGGTCTGAAACGATTGCGCAGTAACGGAAAAAACTTGAGCTTGATCGTCCATAGAGAGTCGGCAACAGATTTCAAAGGCGGCTGATTCTACTACAGCACCACAGGGTGACGGAAAGCCGCTTTGCCGGATGCGGGGCTGCGGGAGTATCCTCAACTCGGCCGAGCTTTCACTGCAATCGGGAACAACGTGGCACGCACCTTACCCAAAACGTTATTGATGAGCGCCCTGTTGTTAACCACCGCGAACACAATGGCGGCTAATCTATCACGCTCCGAGCAGACTATCGTGGACCATGTCGATGCACGGGCGAGCTCTGCGCTCGGGGTGCTCGAGCGAACCGTGAACATCAATAGTGGTTCGATGAATTTTGCCGGGGTACGCGAGGTCGGGCGGATGTTTCGTGCTGAATTCGACGACCTTGGCTTTCGCACCCGCTGGGTAGATGGTGCCGCTTTTGGTCGCGCGGGTCATCTCGTCGCAGAATTCGGTGAGCGGGGCATTCACCTGCTGCTTATCGGACACCTCGATACCGTTTTTGAACTCGATAGCCCCTTTCAGCGTTACGAACAGCTCTCGCCCAAGGAAGCTCGCGGACCGGGAATCACCGACATGAAGGGTGGCAACGTCGTCATTCTCGAGGCGCTCAGAGCAATCAAAGCTGCCGGTTCGATCGAGAACATGCAGATTACCGTTATCCTGATCGGAGACGAGGAGTTGTCTGGCAGGCCACTCAGATACGCTCGAGCGGACCTTATAAAAGCGGCTGAGGCCGCAGACGTTGCACTCGGTTTCGAGGATGGAGACGGTGACCCTCATACCGCCGTGATCGCACGTCGTGGCTACTCGGACTGGCGACTGGAGGTGACCGGGCAACCAGCGCACTCTTCGCTGATTTTCTCTGAGGCAATCGGCGATGGTGCCATATTTGAAACGGCTCGGGTGTTGACGCGCTTCCGTGAAGTGCTTGCGCAAGAGCCTTTCCTTACGGTTAATCCCGGCGTCGTGCTCGGTGGCACCAGCGTCGATGTCGATGAGAGTCACTCGCGCGGCAGCGCATTCGGTAAAGCCAATGTCATTGCCGAAAAAACGGTTGTGAGCGGCGATCTGCGCACCTTGTCCATCGAACAAAGAGAGTCCGCAAAAAGAAGAATGCAGTCGATTGTCGCGACGCCTCTACCCGGAACCCATACGTTGCTGACTTTTACCGACAAGTATCCACCACTCGCGCCATCCGACGGTAACAAAACCCTTCTTGCACTCT
>SMUX01244416.1_pt1 | contig 11190 bp, 8 predicted proteins | sample 2456431 | NCBI WGS metagenome assembly SMUX01 (sample SAMN11095930, study PRJNA526329) | marine sediment metagenome | biome: Marine sediment; feature: Surficial sediment; material: Deep marine sediment; isolation source: Hadal surficial sediment | place: Pacific Ocean | collected 2014-11 | depth 0-1... | reverse complement strand
TCTCGATGACGCCAAGAAGCTCTACTCGGGTTTCGACCTGTCCGACCCGAGCACCTCGGTGTCGATGACCATCAATGGGCCCGCCCCTATGATCCTGGGCTTTTTCATGAACACCGCCATCGACCAGGCCTGTGAGCGGTACATCAGTGAAAACAACCTGTGGGCCGAGGTGGAATCAAGGATCGACGAGATTTATGGAGGACGTTCCCGTCCCGTTTATGACGGTGATCTTCCCAACGGCAACGATGGTTTGGGTTTACGCCTTCTCGGTGTAACCGGCGACCAGGTCTTGCCCGCGGACGTCTATGAGGAGATCAAGACCAAAACGCTGACGCGTGTTCGCGGAACCGTTCAGGCAGACATTCTCAAAGAGGATCAGGCTCAGAACACCTGCATATTCTCCACCGAGTTCGCCCTGCGAATGATGGGGGACATCCAGCAGTACTTCGTGACCAGGGATATTCGCAACTTCTACTCGGTGTCGATCAGTGGATATCACATGGCGGAAGCCGGAGCCAACCCGATCACTCAACTCGCCTTCACCCTGGCAAACGGCTTCACGTTTGTTGAGAACTATTTGGCCATGGGCATGGACATCGACGACTTCGCACCCAATCTCTCCTTTTTCTTCTCGAATGGTGTCGACGCCGAGTACGCAGTGATCGGCAGGGTTGCCCGTCGCATTTGGGCCAAAGCGATCAAGAACAAGTACGGCGGGGACGAACGATCCCAGAAACTCAAGTATCACATTCAGACCTCTGGGCGTTCCCTCCACGCCCAGGAGATCAGCTTCAACGACATCCGCACCACTCTTCAGGCGCTTTATGCGATCTACGACAACTGCAACAGCCTCCACACCAACGCCTACGACGAAGCAGTCACCACACCGACGGAGGAGTCGGTCCGGAGGGCCCTGGCGATCCAGTTGATCATCAACCGCGAACTCGGACTGGCCAAGAACGAGAATCCGCTTCAGGGCAGTTTCATCATCACCGAACTCACCGACCTGGTCGAGGAAGCAATCCTCATGGAGTTCGAGCGGCTCAACAGTCGTGGGGGAGTGCTTGGAGCGATGGAGCGGCAGTACCAGCGAGCCAAGATCCAGGAGGAGTCACTGTCTTACGAGCAGCGAAAGGAGTCGGGTGAGTATCCGATCGTCGGCGTCAACACGTTCCTCTCCAAGGATGGCTCGCCGTTTGAGATGCCGAAGCAACTGATTCGGTCGACTGACGATGACAGGAACCGCCAGATAGCCAACTTGAGGGCGTTCCAGGACCGGAACGACGAAGCCGCGAAAGTGGGCCTGGCCGATCTTCAGAAGACAGCCGTCCATGGCGACAATCTCTTTCATCAGTTGATGGAAACTTCGAAGGTCGCCTCGTTGGGCCAGATGAGTCGTGCTTTATACGAGGTAGGCGGTCAGTACCGGCGGAACATGTAGGCGGGCTAAGGCCTCCTCCCCAATTACGCTTCCGTCCCCGATGACCCGAAACATCCCAGAGAAACCAGGTCTTGAAGGTCTCGAGGCGAAGTGGGATGCCCGATGGGAGGCCGATGGCACCTACCGCTTCGATCGGTCCAAGACGCGCCATGAGATCTTCTCCATCGACACACCGCCGCCGACTGTGTCGGGGTCGCTTCACATGGGATCGGTCTTCGGTTATGTCCAGACCGACACCCACGCCCGCTATCGCCGTATGGCCGGCAAAGAGGTCTTCTACCCGATGGGCTGGGACGACAACGGTCTGGCCACCGAGCGTCGTGTCCAGAATTTCTACGGGATCAAGTGCGACCCTTCTCTCCCATATGATCCCGACTTCGAACCACCGGACCAGCCCAACGATCCACCGATGGCCGTCAGCCGTCGCAACTTTGTCGATGCCTGCCATGTCCTCACCGTCGAAGACGAGAAGGTCTTCGAGGGTCTTTGGCGAGCCCTTGGCCTGTCTGTCGATTGGACCCAGACCTATGCGACCATCGATCACAACAGCCGTAGGACTTCGCAGAAGGCCTTCTTGCGCAACCTGGCGCGTGGAGAGGCATACACCAAGGAGGCTCCGGTTCTTTGGGATGTCGACTTCAGATCGGCAGTTGCCCAAGCTGAGCTAGAGGACCGGGAGAAGCCTGGGGCATATCACGAGGTGGTCTTTCACAGACCCGGCGGGGGCTCGGTCCATGTCGAGACCAGCCGTCCGGAGTTGATTTGCTCCTGTGTTGCCCTCGTGGCTCACCCCGATGACGACCGCTATCAGGACCTGTTCGGATCGACCGTTACCTCGCCGCTCTTCGGTGTCGAGGTGCCGGTGATGGCACATGAACTCGCCGACCCCGAGAAGGGAACGGGTGTGGCCATGATCTGCACCTTCGGCGACACCACCGACGTCACATGGTGGCGTGAGCTCGATCTGCCGACGCGTTCGGTCATCCAACACAACGGTCGGCTTCAGAAGGAGACACCTGAATGGTTGAAGGGTGAAGGCGAGGTCGTGTACCGAGAGATCGCAGGTCTGTACCCCAACCAGGCACGACGGAAGATGGCGGAGTTGCTCGCCGAGTCCGGAGATCTGGTTGGAGAGCCAAAACAGATCACCCATCAGGTCAAGTTCTACGAGAAGGGGGATCGGCCGCTGGAGATCGTGACCAGCCGGCAGTGGTACATCCGCAACGGTGGCCGCGACGGTGACCTGCGCAAGGCTCTCTTGGCTCGAGGCGAAGAGCTCGAGTGGGTGCCTGACTTCATGGCGGTCCGCTACCAGCATTGGGTTGACGGGCTGAACGGTGATTGGTTGGTCTCACGTCAGCGATTCTTCGGCGTGCCGATCCCGGTCTGGTACCAGATCGATGAATCCGGCGGGATTGATCATGACCAGCCGCTCATCCCTGATGAGGCGGACCTACCCATCGATCCGAGCAGTCACGTCCCCGAAGGCTATGTCGAGTCGCAGCGTGGCCAGCCAGGTGGTTTCGTGGGAGATCCCGATGTGATGGACACCTGGGCTACGTCGTCGCTCACCCCTGAGATCGCCGGTCATTGGGACGACGACCCCGATCTGTTCGAGAGGGTCTACCCCATGGACATCCGGCCACAAGGTGCTGACATCATCCGCACCTGGCTCTTCGCCACGGTGCTGCGCAGTCATTACGAGCATTCGAAGCTGCCCTGGCGCAGTGCCACGATCAACGGGTGGATCCTCGATCCGGACAGAAAGAAGATGTCCAAATCGAAGGGGAACGTGGTGACGCCAGCCCCTTTGCTCGAGGAGTACGGGTCCGAGGCCGTGCGCTACTGGGCCTGCAATGGCCGGCCCGGTGTTGATACGGCTGTCGACTTCGGTGTCATAAAGATTGGACGACGACTTGGCATCAAGATCCTCAATGCCTCACGCTTTGCTCTCGGATTCTCCGAGGACGTCGATTCGGCCAACATCACGGAGCCAATCGATCGGTCGATGCTGGCCGGGCTTTCCCAGGTGGTTGGAGAGGCCACCGAGGCTTTCGAGCGATTTGATTATGCAAGGGCTCTCGAGATCACCGAGCGCTCCTTTTGGAGTTGGACCGACGACTACCTGGAGTTGGTCAAGACCCGGGCCTACGGCGAGGGCCCCGAGGCTGCATCAGCACACGCCGCTCTCCAAATGGGGCTGGGTCTATATCTCCGGCTTTTTGCGCCGTTTCTTCCCTTCGTCACAGAGGAGGTGTGGAGTTGGTACCAGGTTGGTTCGATTCATAGGGCAAGTTGGCCGTCGGCCGATGAGTTCGACGGTCTCACCGCCGACACCGCCATCCTCGAGATCACCAGTCGGGTGCTGTCCTCGGTGCGTCGCACCAAGTCTGATGCCAAGGTTTCGATGCGAGCCGAGGTCGAGAGTATCTCGGTCTCGGCAGGCCCTGAGTCGATTGAGTTGTTGAAAGAGGCCGAGTCCGACCTCATGGCCGCTTCCCGGGCCGCCACAATCACCTACTCCGAAGGTGAATTCTCGGTCGGGGTGCTGGTTGACGAAGACTCGAGTAGCTCAACCAATCGGTCGTAGTCACCATCGACCGACTTCTGAGCCACTCGGGCCATGATCGGCGCGAGCAGCTTGGCAACACCTTTGTCGGGCCCCCCACCGATCTGGGCCGATACCCGACATGAGTCGGGGCCGGTCGGCTCCACCCGGCGTACTACTTGGATCGGGAAGGTCGACTCCACGGTCTTGATCGCAATCCGTCGACCCGGCTCGAACTCAGTTACGACGAACGAGGACTTGATGTTCTTGCCCATGAACCGGGCAAGTTGGGAATATGTGGACCCGCCCCCGATCGGTGGTTCTGAGGTCCACTCACAGGATTGCATGCCCTTCTGCCATGACGGGTTGTTGGAGACGTCGGCCAGGTAGTCGAACACCTCATCGGCGGGACGGGCGATTTCCCTCGTGACGCTCATTTCCATCGTCACCACGCTACCGGGGATGCGAGCCACGAGGGATGGTCGACTACGCAGAAGATGCCAAGTCCGACCCGGTCTCGATCATTGCGGCTTTGTGCGACACACCACTAGCCAGCGCATCGGCGCAAGGCGATCGGTAGGGTCGCCCGGATGAAATTCGTAGTCACACTCCTGAGCACCGCTGCCTCACTCTGGGTGGCCGTCTGGCTGGTCAGCGGGCTCGAGTTCTCGGGTGTCTGGTGGCAGTTCTTGATCGTTGCCGCCATCATGGGATTGGCCAACGCCTTCGCCAGGCCCGTCATCACCTTTTTCAGCATTCCGTTCATAATTGTGACTCTCGGGCTCTTTCTGCTGATCGTCAACGCGTTGGTGCTGCAGCTGGTTGTCTGGTTGTCAGGTCCCAGCGTTCTAGGCCTTGGTTTGACCTCCACAGGCTTCTTTTGGGCCACCTTGTGGGGTTCGGTCGTGATCTCGGTGGTCGGGTGGATCCTTGGCCTCGTCCTGCCCGACGTGGACTGATCTCACTATCCGGAACAGCTATCGATCAACACGATCTTGGCTTCCGTCCCATGCGGTTCAGGTTGAGAGTTGACGCTCCAAGAGTCGCGCATAAACCCCGCCGGCTGCAACGAGATCATCGTGCGCCCCCTCCTCCACGATTCGCCCATCGGAGATAACGACCAGACGGTCCGCGGCGCGCACAGTGCTGAGACGATGGGCAATGACGAGAGTCGTTCGTCCGATCATCAATCGCTGTAGAGCTTGTTGAACTAGACCTTCCGATTCGGCGTCCAACGAGCTCGTTGCTTCGTCGAGTATGAGAATGCGCGGATCGGCGAGAAGTGCTCGAGCGATGGCGACTCGTTGTCGTTGACCGCCCGAAAGTTGGATTCCACGCTCTCCCACCACAGTCTCGTAGCCGTCGGGGAATTCAGTAATGAACTCGTGGGCGTTGGCAGCGGTGGCCGCGTCGACGAGCTCATCGTCTGTCGCCTCGGGCTTGGATATGCGCAGGTTCTCGCTGATTGTTCCTGAGAAAAGCTGCACTTCCTGGGGAACGGCCGCCATTTGAGCCCGTAAATCGGTCAGCGATTGGTTCTTCACATCCACATCATTCACCAGGACCCGGCCACTGGTGGGGTCGTAGAAGCGGGGTATCAGCTGTGTGATTGTTGACTTGCCGGAACCCGATGGACCCACGAGGGCCACAACCTCACCGGGGGCCAACGCCAGGTCGATCTCTCGCAATACCACGCTCTGGCGTCCCTCATAACTGAAACTCACCGACTCCAGACGAATCGAGCCTTCCTGATGCGACGGGACCTGGGGCTGGGTGGCTTCGTGGATCTCGACGGGCATACCGAGAAACTCGAATATGCGGCGGGAGGCGCCAAGCGCCTCTTGCAGTTGCGAGTAGATACCGGTGAACGTTCCGATCGCCCCAGCCACCGTGAGGGTGTACAGCAGGAAGGAAACCAGTTCACCAGCGGTCATCGAGCCTGCCAGCACCTGACGACCCCCCACCCAGAGGACCAAGGCCAGGGTTGCAAACCCGACGAAGGTGACACCGGGGACGAATAGTGCTCGCAGCCGGGCTCGTCTCAGGGCGATCTCGTAGGACCGGCCGATTCCCTGGTCGTACCGGTTGGTCGCGTCCGTCTCGGCGGAAAACCATTTTATGACTCTTATCGAGGCGATGGTCTCGTCGGCAAAGGCATTTGCCGACGCTATCTCGTCCTGGAAAACGGTTGAGATTCGATTGAGACGGCGACCGAAGAAGGCGGCGGCAAGGATCGCGACAGGCAGAAAAGTGAGCACTGTGAGCGAGAGCCTCGGGCTCAGTACCAGCATCAGAACGACTCCTCCGACGAGGGTGATGCCTTGCGATAACGTTTGGGCCACAGCCGTGGAAACGGTTCCTTGAATCACCGACGCGTCCGAAGTCAGGCGTGACGTGATCTCGCCAGTCCGTCTCTTATCGAAGAACGGCACCGGAAGTCGAATGATGCGTTGGTAGACCGTGCGCCGCAGATCAGCGACCACACCTTCACCGACGATGGCTACTGCATATGAGCGGATGTAGTTGAAAGCAGCCTGAGCCAAGAAAACGCCCAGAAGAACAAGGGCTAGCCGATCGAGACTTTCAGCGGTCGTCTCTTCTCCGATAGCCGTGTCGACAAGCCCGCCCATGATCAGTGGGAAGACGAGACCCAAGGCGGACGCGACTGTGACCCCGAAAACCGCGACTGCCAGCCACCACCGATAGGGACGGAGAAACCCAAAGAGCTCTGTCAGCTGACCGATCTGCCCCCTGAGTGGAAGAGCGGAATCCTCTCCGCTGGCGCCGCCACGGCGGGCTCGTCGACTCATGGGACGCATGGGCAGATTGTACGGGTCGCCTGGCCCAACTCAGCTTGGTGTTCAGACGAGAAGACTGTGGACATTGCCGCCAGCTCAGATAGATATGTCAGGTTGTGGTCGCGGCCAATTACCTTTCTGTGGTGGCTTCGGGACCAAACGAGCAAAACCGAGTCTGGCGAAGACTTCTCGTGATTTGTGGTCTGAGCGCAGCCGCCTTCGCCGCGCCGCTTCTCGACATCTATGGCCGCAATCCGGATGTGTTTGTGGCCAATCGGACCAGCCCCGGAGAAATCGTCCTCTTCGGGCTGCTGATCATCCTGGCCGTGCCGACAGTGGCTCTGGTCATTCTCTGGGTCACAGATCGGATCGGCGGTCGCGCTGGCGATATCGCCTACAAGGCGATGGTCGGCGTTTTGGCAGTAGCCATCGGACTTGTGATCAGCCGACAGGTCCTTCCTGACAACACCATCCTGGCAATCGCCATAGCCCTTGGTGTCACTGTGGTTGTGGTTCTCATGGTCCGTCGATTCGAAGGTGTGCTCGTGTGGTTTGCGATGGCACTTCCCCTGGTCATGATCATGTTCGTGGCGACCTCGGCGTCGGCGCGACTGATCTGGACAGAACTCGAGACTGCGGACACCACTGTCGAAGTTGCCAATCCGGCTCCGATCGTGATCATCCAATTGGATGAAATGCCGCTGGCCTCGGTAATGGATCAGACGGGAAGCGTCAACGTCGAACTCTTTCCCAATTTTGCTCGTTTGGAACAGGAGGGCACCTGGTATCGAAATGCCCTGTCGAGTTCGATCGCGACCACCCAGAGTGTCCCGGCAATCCTCACGGGAGTTCTTGGAGAGAAGGGGATGAGCCCTTCGTCGGTTGATCATCCTGACAACCTGTTCACGTTGTTGGGCAATATCTATGAGATGCATGTCATCGAATGGGTCGCCGACATGTGCCCCGAGGACATCTGTCCCGACTACGCAGGACGTGCACCGGCTCGATTCAGCGCGTTGATTCAAGATGTAGGCGTGGTCTTCGGCCATCTTTCCCTCCCGATCGTGCTGCGGGAGAATCTGCCGAGCATCGACAATGCCTGGAAGGGGTTCCTCGGGCAGACCAGGGCGCCCACCGGCGCAGGCGTTGAGATAGAAGGTCTGCCGGTTCCTCCTTCCGGAACCAGGGCCAGGTGGGTCGACTGGATGCAGCGGATCATCGACGGTATCGACGCAGACGGCTCGCCAACACTCAGCTATGCCCATCTCCAGGCCCCGCACGTGCCGTGGGAGATAAATCCGAGCGGCACCCACTACGACCGACCCGAGGAGTACACCGAGGTCGAGGGTGTCGAGGGCAACGGGCGCTGGGCCCTGGACTCGGAGCCGGCTCTCATGGGGTTCCAACGCCATCTCTATCAGCTCGGTTTTCTCGACACCATGCTCGGTCGACTCTTCGACAAGCTCGACGAAACCGGCACATGGGACGAGACGATGATTGTGGTCGTCGCCGATCACGGTGCATCCTTCGTGCCAGGCGAGCATCGTCGCTGGCCATACGACAACAATCGTGACGATCTCTATCGGGTGCCGCTGTTCATCAAGTATCCCCACCAGACGACCGGAGAAGTCAGAGACGAGCCGGTCTTCGGGATCGACATCATGCCAACGATTGCCGAGGTCCTCGATGTCTCTGCGGCGTGGGCGTTCGATGGTATCTCACTGCTTCACCTCGAAGGTATTGACCGAGCTCACGAGCCCCTGCGCTGGTGCTGTAACGGCGATGGTGCGGATACCGAGCTCAGCGTTCTGTTCGATCAGGTGAATCGAAACTACACCTGGGTTCCCGATCAATCGAGTTGGGCCGGAGTCGCGGGTGTTGGCCCGTATCAGGCACTCGTGGGTCAGTCGGTGGATGGGCTCACCGTCAACGACAGCGACGAACTGCGTTGGTCTCTAGAGCGTGGCGCCTCCCTGGCAGAGCTCGACATGGATACAGGAATGGTCCAGACACTCCTGACGGGTCGTATCGAGCTTCCCCCCGAAGTCATATCGAACGATCTGCTTCTGATCGTCAACGGAAGTGTTGGGGGCGTCGGGTTTGTCTCCCGGGATAGCTCGGGTGGAGGGACAATCCGGGGAATGATCAACGAGGAACTCCTGGTGGACGGGCACAACGAGATCGACATTCTCGTGCCCGTCGACGGAGGTGGATGGGTATCAGGCTCAGCAGATGTCCTATCTCTCGAACTGGTCTCCAACGATGGGCATCTCCTCGAGATCCAGACCGAGGGCAGTCGCCGGATCCAGGTGGAGAGGGTGGCATCGACTGATAGTGGTTGGACGGTTGAGGGATGGGCCGCTGATATCACCCGGAACCAGACACCCGACATGATCTACGTGTTCGCCGGCGAAACCCTTGTCGCTTATGGCCCACCCGACAAGGAGAACGAGAATGTGGTTCGGTGGTTCGACAGCGAGGATCTGCTCATTTCAGGCTTCTCGTTCGACATCGAGACCCAGCTTGTGCCGGCAGACGTTGATCAGTTGATGGTTGTCGCAGAATTTGGCTCGTACGCAGTTGGAGACCCCGTCCGCCTGACTCGCTAGACGCTTCGCGGCGACTCCTAGCGGGGTATCAACTCAAACAGGATGCGAGTGCCGGATTCGAGTGTCCGTTCCGAGTGCACGTCAAACATCCCTGCGATGATGGCCCGAAATTCCTTCTCGTTACGTCCATGGTGCAGTTCCCGAGCCAGCTTGTTGGCGGTGAGCTTTGCCACCATCTCATCTTCGGGCGCGACGAACTCCACCACCACGACGCAGGCGAAACTCCTCAACCACTCCATGACTGCTCGCGGTGGAATGCTCGTCGTGTAGATGAGATGATGGATGACTCCGTAGGCGATAACGACGTCGGGTTTCACTCTCTCGAAAAGCCCGGGTCGCTCCCTGCCGGCCCACCCCTGAGACGGTGTCGGGTTCGCCAGATCAGAAACGATTATCGATATGTTCTTTCCGCGGCTGCGCTGATAGAGATCATCGAGGACCGGCTCGTCGCTGTCGATGGCAACAGCGTGAGCCCCCGATTCTGCCGCGATGTCGGAGAAGTGACCGTCATTGGCGCCGAGGTCGGCGACCATCCCCGGTCGCGCTCGATCGAGGGCACCCTCGAGGAACTCGCTTTTGGCGTCACGATCTCTTCCCACGTGGGTACAAGACTGATAGTCCGACCACCCCTCCACTTCGTGGTCCCACTCGAGGGATTCGACGAGACTTCTCAGTTTCCGGACATTGGCGAGTATGAGGTCAACGCTGAATCCGGCGTCCTTGAGCTCCTCCCGGACGGCGGCACCAGACATTCGGTCCTCCATGCGAGCCTGAAGGGAGACGTGCATCAGAGCGCCGGGCCGCAGTCTTTGTGCTGTTGAGAGTAGTAGTTTCATCTCTCCGGCAGTTGGGCCTTCCATATCGCCGCGCAGCCACGGTTGGTACGCGAGACCTACCCACGCCCTCAACATCAGCGGGAAGAGAAACTGACGTGTGAACTGCCGGTATCCGATCCAAGGCTCCCCGGACCGATACGCCTCGAAGGACCCGAGGTCGATGAAGATCGGCTTTCCCGAAACGAACTGGATGTTGAACGGGGTTGCGTCCTTGATTGTGATGCCGTCGGCGAGTGCGTCGGCGAGAAGATCGAGTTGCAGGAGAGCTGCGTCCTTCAACATCGAGAAGGTCCACTCGTAGGGATAAGTGATGAGAGACAGTCGCTGATGTTCGAGTGCGCCGGCTGCGTCTGCCGGGAAGTCGGATGTCTCTTCTGTGTGAATCAGTCGGCCGTCGGCGACGGCTTTCTCAAAGAAGGAGGTGGCTTTGAGAGCTTGCCATGCTTCCAGCCCCCGCTCGTCGAGAAGACGGAGGACGCGGTTGCCGTCGTGAACGATCCTGGACGCCGGGTCCCGGAAAGAGCCCGGATCGGCCGACACCATCGGGGTTACGACTCGGAGGTGAGTGCCGACTCGTCAGCGGGGCTTGCAGTCTCTGACTCTTGGGCCGCCGCCTTGCGTCCGAGCATCCTTGCCCTCCACGCTTTGACCGCGACTACCAGTCCGGCGATTCCACCAAGCACCGCTTGGAGAATGAGGCTTCCCGAACCAGCGTCCAGATAGGCAAACATCATCGAAGAGCTCCTTTATGCGCAAACGGCGCACACCGCTACCGGTCACATACTCGTCCATGTTCCTCAACATGCCAACCCATTACGTTGGCTCAAGCCCGGTAGATCACCTTTCCATTCCTATCCTCGTCCCGAATACGACCGGTGAGTCGAAGATGTTCGAGGTGGGAGATCGTTTCCAGGAAGGCGAGACGCGACTGCAGCGGATCGAGGTTTGGCCGGAATGA
>SMUX01119301.1_pt1 | contig 11192 bp, 10 predicted proteins | sample 2456431 | NCBI WGS metagenome assembly SMUX01 (sample SAMN11095930, study PRJNA526329) | marine sediment metagenome | biome: Marine sediment; feature: Surficial sediment; material: Deep marine sediment; isolation source: Hadal surficial sediment | place: Pacific Ocean | collected 2014-11 | depth... | reverse complement strand
TCGCCAACGTAGCGTACCTTATCGATGGCCCCTGCGTATTCCTGAATGGGCCTCGCCAGGCCGGCTGAATAACGTCCCGGTCTGAAGGGTTTTGTTTTTTCCTTCAGTTCTTGAGGCGTAAAAGCGGCGACGACTCCCGGAGCGCGAAGCGCGGCCTCAGCGTTTACCTTGAGGATGCGCGCGTGGGCGTGAGGGCTTCTCAGGATCACCGCGTGGAGCATCCCGGCAAGTCTCACATCATCGGTGAAAAAACCACTCCCCGAGACATGCCGCGGACCCTCTTTACTTCTCGTGGATCGGCCGACATATTTAGCCATTTTTGAGGCTCCTGGCAGCTTCTTTGACCGCCTCCACGATTTGCATGTAACCGGTGCACATACAGAGGTTTCCCGAGAGTCCCTTGCGGATCTCATCATCGGTGGGATCAGGATTGTGTGATAACAAGTAGTGAGCCGCCAAAATCATACCTGGCGTGCAATAGCCGCATTGGAGACCATATTTTTGCACGAAGGCCTCCTGGATGGCGTGGAGTTCGCCGTTTTTTGCCATGCCTTCCACGGTCAAGATCTCCTTTCCGTCCACCTGCACCGCTAAAAGAAGACATGACTTGACGAGTTTGCTATCCACCAGGACCGAACATGCGCCGCACTCACCAATAACGCAGCCTACATGCGTCCCCGTCAAACCAGCCGCCTCGCGAAGGAAGTAAGAAAGAAGAAGGCGGGGTTCCACCTCTTCCTGGTATATTCGCCCGTTGATCTTAATCCGTACTTCACGTTTCATAGGGTCACCACCAAACCCGCTCCTATGTAACAGAGTCGGGGGAGGCCTTCAACTCATGATCTGCCCGGACCGTGGGAGTTAATACCCCAACAGTCTCTCTTCGCTTGACAACGGCCCCTTGCTGGACGTAATGTACGCGCGCTCGGCTGAGGCATGCCGGTTTTGCTACGAAGCCCATCCAGCTATTCAATTCAACTAGGAGGTGAATCATGGAGCCATTACCACGAGGTGCGAATTTTAAACGCGCAAAAATGCTATGGGAGATCGGGTTGCATATAGCGGGCGATCCAAATGAGCCGTATTACGGCAACCGTGATATCTGTATCACTGTGGGTAGTGGATCCGGAGAGAACTATCGCCCGTGGCTGCGAATGTCTTCGGGGTCACCCATTTTGGCCCACGCCGTAGTGCGAGGGGATCTGGAGATGGCGGTAGTCAATCCTTCCGGTATGCTTACCCAAGCCTATCGTGGCACCGGCCTGTTCTCCGAGCCGCTCCCCGTGAGGGTTGTGGCGAACTACCCGTCTTGGGACCGCTTTGCTTGTCTGATCCATCCTCGCACTGGACTGACTTCCCTCGGCCAGATCAAGGAAAAGCGATATCCGCTTCGGTTGTCGATCCGCGAGGACACCACTCACTCAACGCGCGTACTGATAGACCAGCTGTTACCTTTTTATGGTTTTACCGTGGCTGAGCTTGAGTCCTGGGGGGGCAAATTGAATCTCGTGGGCGGCCCCGGTGATGAACGTCGCATAGCTGCAATACAGGCCGGAGAAGTTGACGCGGTCTTCGACGAGGGGCTTGGGCTCTGGTTCCCCAAGGCCCTGGAAGCCGGATTTGCGCCGATCACTCTTGACGAACCGGTGTTTCAAAAGATGGAGGCCCTAGGATGGCGGCGGGCGGTGATTCCTGCAAAGAGGTATCCCGGTCTACTTAAGTCGGATCATACCTGCATCGACTACGGTGGATGGCCCCTCTACACGCGGGCCTCTTTGCCGGACGAAATGGCCTACAAGGTCTGCGGTGCCCTTCAGGCCCGCGAGGCCGAGGTCCCATGGGAGAAGGGCGGCTATACGGGGATCGGCCAGCTGGGACAGGATACCGAGGCGACTCCCCTGGATGTTCCACTCCACCCCGGGGCGGCCCGTTGGTATCGTGAGCATGGCTTCAAGGTGTGACCCTCAGGGTGCCTTACTGTTTGAGGGTGATCCGGTCAAACTGGGTGATCTTGAATTTCTCAGCGGCACCTGCCGGTAGAATGGTGAACTGATGCAAGGTGTATTCGTGCTCGTAGTCCCCACGGGCGATGAGCCCATCTGTGGGAATGATCACGTCGTATCCAAAGGGTCTCACGGCTGCTGTTGCCGTATAGAGGACCGCCTGATTGCTGGAGGCGCCGGTGACAATCAAGGTTTTGAGCCCCCGAGCCGTTAGCAGATGGTGTAGTTCTCCCCCATAAAACTTGTCAAAGGCAGCTGGGAAAATCACCGGCTCATTGTCTTGCTGTTGAAAAGCCTTGGGCATCTTTCCCAGAGGCGTTCCCTGGTAACGATCGGCCACCGTATAGACGATAAAGATCCCGGCCTCTCTCGCCCTGGGTAAAAACCTTGCCACTGGCTCCACGAGTTTGTGACAGGGCTCTTTGGGGTCCTCGCACCGGGCGTTTAAATCCAGGACCAGCAGGCCTGTTGTCTTCGCATCCACAATGACATCAATCGGCTTAGGTTTGTTAGGCATTTTTTCTCCTTAGAAATTTACCAATTCAAGAAAGTTTTTTGCGCCAAGACGCCAAGCCCGCAAAGAAAAATAATTGCCTGTTTTCTCCGAACTTGGTGTCCTTTGCGTCTTTGCGAGAGTAATCTTTTTCCCGTTTCGGAATCCAAAATTCAACCGAAATTTTCAGAATATCTTTGCCTAGACTTATGATTTGCGCACGCTTTCCCAGAAAAGCTGGTCCACGTCCATCCGGTCCCGAATCAGCCCGTCCTTGAGCAATTGCTCAATGGTCATAGTGAGCATCGCCCGGTTTTTTGCAAGTCCTGACACATACGGATCTGGGCCAAAGACCGATTCATCCAGCTCTAGCCCAGCTTCCTCCCGCAGAATACGTCTGGCAGCGGGGTCACGCCGGTAGGCCTCCAGTTTCGAGCGCTCGAAGGCATCGTACAGGGCCTCTGGCAGCCAGGGATTATCCTCCACCACACGCTGCTGAATTCCCACGATGTGGTTGACGGGAGTGAAACCAACCTTCCGATAAAATTCCTCCATAAAACCTCGTCCACCATCAGGGAACAGGGGTCGGACATTGGGCGATTTGGTGTCGATAGAGATACTCCTGGCGTTCGCGGCATCGATCTCGCCGGACTGTAACATCTCGTTGGCCTCCTCTTCGCGGGTCAAGAAGGTGATGGAAACCCCGGGAGGGGGCTCGTCCTTGAGACCCAGCAGCACAGCATGGCTTTCGTTTCCTATCCGGGCGTTATACCACGCGATGTCCTGGCTCTGGATACCGTATAATTGGTCAATCATGGCACGAAACCAGACAAAGGCGGTCTGCGTGTAATCCCCCACTGCCAGACGCTTTCCTTTCATGTCGCCCGCACCCGTGATGCCGGACTGCACGTTGACCCAGGTGTTCAGCTGTAGCAATGCCCGGCTGAGAAAGATGGGGATGGCCGTCCATTCCCAACGGCCGGAAGGCCTGGAGCGAGCGTTCACATAATCGGAAATGGAAAACTCGAACACATCGAACGAATTGTCCCGTAATTGCTGAGCAAACAAATCGCCTGGGCTGGTGAAGGTCTCCCAGCGGATGTCGACGCCCTTAGCTTGCACAGCACCATCGACCAACGGGGCCGACCTGGGGTTCGTAGAGAACGCGCCCTTCAATGTAAGCATCGGATTCCTCCTTGAATGAAACGAATAAGTTCTTGGGTGAAGTGTTCGAAATCTCATAAACCATCTTCCTAATCCTGTGTCAACCACATGTTTTTCCCATAAGTCCATACCGCAATTGACATACCACGGGTGCTATGAATAGACTTGTGCTGACCAGAAGGATTAGCGATTAGCAAGTCCAGGAGGGTCATTATGAAAAATATGCGTGCCTCTGATAGCATGGAACTTCTTGACCGTGACATGGCCGCGAAAAACATTGAGGGGTATTGGCTGTTGGGGCCTGAGAGTTATTCTCCTTACCCGGCAACGAGCGTGCAGCCTTATCTCTGGAAATGGTCAGATGTCCATGCCATGCTCATGCGCGCAGGGGAGGTGGTAAGCCTGGAAAATTCCGAGCGGCGGACACTTCGCCTGCTGAACCCCGGGCTCAAGGACCGGAAATTCACAAGCCACACACTGCAATTGTCCATCCAGTACGTGAAGCCGGGTGAGCATGCCCGCGCACACCGTCATACCATGGCTGCGCTCCGATTTGTCATCATGGGACACGGTGCCTTTACGACGGTCAACGGTCAGAAGTGCAAGATGGATGAGGGGGATCTTATCCTGACACCACAACTGACCTGGCATGATCATAGCGGCGGCACCGACCAACCCATTATCTGGCTCGACGGGCTCGACTTCCCGCTTGTCCAGGCGCTGCATCAGTTGGTCTTTGAGTCTTATGATAAGCCAACTCAGCCAATTCAATACGGCAGTGAGCAAGTGGGTCCTCTGTACGGCTACACGAGGCCAACGGTGCCGCCAACGGCAGAATTTTTCCACTACAAGTGGCGCGATACCAACCAAACTCTACGAACCCTCGTAGAGTCAGGTAACAGCCCAGACCTTTGCGATGGCTACCTTTTGGAATTTCGCAATCCTGCAACGGGCGGCCCGACGATGCCGACCGTCCAATGCGCCCTGCAGCTTCTACGGCCGGGGCAGAAGACAGAGATACATCGGCACACGAGCACGGCCATTTACCACGCCTTTCGAGGAGGAGGGACCACCCTGATCGGCGAAAAGCGCTTTGATTGGGAGCAAGGAGACACGTTCGTTGTGCCGGTGTGGCATGCCCATGGTCATAGCAATCGTTCATCTTCAGAGGAGGCCATTCTTTTCTCCATGAGCGACGCCCCGGTTCTCAAGTCCTTGAACCTCTATCGCGAGGAAAAAGTTAATCACTGAGCGGACGAGATGATGCCTTGCATAGGAGGGAATTGATTCATGCAGCCGATGGATAAGATGCAGGCAGAAGCCTATGTGAATGAGCTGTACCGGAAAGCCGCGGCTCGCTGGCAGGAAAAAGTCACCGGGTCTCCGTTTATGCAGCAGCTTGTGGCGGGAAAACTCCCCATCGAAACCATTCGTCTTTTTTTCAGAAACTGGGGCGCTTGGACCATCGAGATCAATACGCTGATCGCGTGCTCTTACCACAAGTTTTTGCCCTTCTTTAAAAAGCATCGAGACCTCATGGGCCCCATGGGAGAGAAGATCGCCGACGAGTTTATCCATCCCAAGCCCCCAGGCCATTTTCTCGTGATGATGCAGACCGCAAAGGCGCTGGGGTTGACAGAAGAGGAGGTGTTCAACCAGCCCATGCTCTCTGAATTTCGTGCGAAGATCGATTTTATGCGAAGCATCCTCTATGAAGGAACTTCAGCCGAATGGTACGCGGGTATTGTGACGGAGGAGAGTATCGGGCACTGGGCCGCATCCTGGTTCGAGGCATTGACCACTCATTATGGATTGACCAAGGATCAGGCCATCTATTTTTCCACCCACCATGAAGCCGATCTGGAAGAGCATGAGAAAGGAGTCATGGGTCACGGACAATTTAATCGTATCGCCCTTCAGCGTCACCTGGAAGACGGCATGGCCCATGAACGCCACACTTTCGGCATGGAGTATTGTGCCTTGACCTCTGTGGATCTCCACGCGGTTATGCAGCGGGCACCTTTCGAGGAAGCAGAGCGTTTGAAACGCAAACTAACCTAAGCAAAAATTTTTGAAATTTTCGGTTGAATTTTGGATTACGAAATCCCAGAACGGCTTCAACAAAGATTTTCGCGCCAAGACGTCACGGCGCAAAGAAAAATATTTTCCTATTTTCTCCGAACTTGGCGCCCTTTGCGTCTTTGCGCGAGTTATCTTCTGTTGAACATTTTATCGTCAAGAATCTAAGTCGTATGGTCTCGCCTTTAAAACTTCCCCAGCGAATCCTTCTTGGACCAGGTCCTAGCAATGTATCCCCTCGGGTCCTGAGTGCCCTGTCGGCCCCGGTGGTGGGCCACCTCGATCCTGAGTTCTTTAAGGTCATGGAAGATATCAAAAAAATGCTCCGCTGGATCTTCCAAACAGAAAATGAACTGACCTTCCCGGTCTCCGGGACAGGAAGCGCAGGTATGGAAACCTGTCTGGTGAATCTCATGGAGGAAGGAGACGGGGTTCTCGTGGGTGTGAATGGGTTGTTCGGAACGCGGATGGCGGACATCGTCGGACGCTATGGTGGAAAACTAATACCTGTCGAGGCCCCCTGGGGGGAAATCATCCAACCGGAGCAGGTTGAAAACGCACTCAAGAAAAATCAAGTCAAAATCGTTTGTTTGGTTCACGCTGAGACCTCTACTGGGGTCTGGCAGCCCGTGGAAGAGATTTCAAAAATCGTACACGATCATGGGGCGCTCCTGGTCCTCGATACGGTCACTTCTTTAGGAGGATGCCCGGTTCAACTGGATTCCTGGCGCGTGGATGCCTCATACAGCGGGACACAGAAATGTCTCAGCTGTCCTCCTGGACTTTCCCCGGTTTCCTTTAGTAGGGAGGCTCAGGAAAAGATCAAGAATCGTAAAACCAAGGTCAAGAGTTGGTATCTCGACACGACCATGATTGGACGTTATTGGGGAGAGGAGAGGGTCTATCACCACACGGCCCCTGTCTCTATGAACTACGCCCTCCACGAAGCCCTGGCCTTGATCATGGAAGAAGGACTGGAAGCCCGATTCAAGCGCCATCGGTTGAATCATATGGCATTGATGGCCGGGCTCAATGCCATGGGAATTGAGTTTGCGGCTGAGGAGTCCCATCGCCTGTGGATGCTCAACAGCGTCCGTGTCCCCAGTGGGGTAAAAGACGCTGAGGTGCGAAAGAGACTCCTGCAAGAATTTGGTATCGAGATTGGCGGTGGTTTAGGACCCCTCGCGGGAAAGACATGGCGCATTGGCCTAATGGGAGAGTCAAGTAAACAAGAGCATGTCCTGACCTTAATCCGGTGCCTGAGCCAGATTCTTCCCGATTATGGTCCCAAAGTTTCCGGCGAGGAAGCCAAAGCAGCAGCGCAAAAGATTTACGCTGAGATGAAGCACTAACCAAAAATAACTCGCCCTGTGGAGTAACAGCTCGACCGAATTGGATTGTCTCGACCAGGGCTAATACTCCACAGGGCGAGCGCAAAGACGCAAAGCGAAACCAGCTAGTCATCAGCGGTCAGCTATCAGCCTCGGAAAGGAAATAGAAAAGCGCGGAGCATCATTTAGTACTGAGTAACGAGTGCAGAGTACTGAGTGGAGAAGGATAAGTGTCGAGGATAGAGAATAGAGGATCGAAGATAGTAAAATGAAAGAGGAAGATTATCCGCAGGTCGACGCAGATAGTTTTTCGGCCTGGAGGCCGAAACATGCCGGAGGGCATGAGGACTATTATCTGCGTTAATCGGCGTGAATCTGCGGTTAGTTCTTAATTAAAGAAAGGTTTTTCGGCGAAAATCTGCGGTTAATAACTCTTTCCGGTGTTGCAGTTGTTTTGTTGAAATACTTCAATGAACACCACCACAAAAAGGAGCAGTAAATGAAATTTGCTTCAGTGAAACCAGATGAATTGGCCGTTGTTAAGGATGACGCATTTGTCCTTATCGGGGACGCTCTCGCCCGAGAAGGGGCCCTGCCCAAGGGGGCAACCATGATCGACCTGATGACGCATTTCGATCGCGTCAAAGCGGTCGTGCCAAAGGCCATGAGCCAGGGTAAGACCGTCAAACTCGATCCAAAGCAGCTCAAGACCCCAGTCGAAAAGCCCTCGAAGGTCTGGGCAGCGGCTGGTAATTACCAAAGGGGTAGCTCGAACCTCGGCGAATCCAAGGGTCGAGGGGCGGCGGAGAATGTTAAGCCCGAGCACCTCCTCGAAGCGATTTTTCTCAAACCCCCTTCATCGGTCATCGGCCCTGAACAGGCCATCATCATTCCCAAGAATGCCGAGACGATCTTTCCAGAGCTCGAGCTAGGAGTGGTCATAGGAAAAGAGGTGCATGATCTTACCAAGGAGCGTGCCCTTGAGGCGATATTTGGCTATACTATCATCCTCGATGTGACGGCCCGCGGCTACGGTTCGGGCCAGAACCTGATCGGGAGCCGCAACGTGCGCAAGGGATTCAACACCTTTTGCCCCGTGGGTCCCTGGATTACCACAAAGGATGAGATCCCAGATCCACAGAACCTTTCCATGCGCCTGTGGGTGAATGGCGAGCTAAAGCAGTCCGCCAAGACCGATGCCATGATCAATGGAGTGGCTGAACTCGTGAGCTTTCTTTCCCAGGTGGGGACCCTATATCCTGGCGACCTTATATCCACGGGTAACCCCGACGCGCCGGAATTTCAGGAAAAGCTCAAGCCCGGTGACGCCCTTAAAGTGGATATTGAAGGGATTGGAAGCATGAGTCTCAGTGTTGAGAGTGCGGGTTAACGACGCCACCGGAATGATAAACGCCGTGGGGTCTTTGAGGTCGTTGAAATTAAAGCAACTTGTGATATCTATGCCCGGGCTATGCTCGAAGAATAAGCCCGTTTCCATATCAGCATCGAACTGACGCGTCGTTTAATTGCGTCCTGGGGTGTTAATTTGCAGGAACCCTAACCGCGTGGCTGAGCGGCGGCGCGTTGCGTAGAGCGGCGGAGCAGTAAGCCGTCCGTCTCGACCCGCTGGTTAGGTTTCATTTTGGTTTAGTTGACTCTCTAGGCTCTTCAGATCCCCTTGGAACCATACATCCGAAATGAGATCGGCGTCGAAAGTGAACAATGCGCATCCTTTCCAAGACACGCGCTTCCCGCTTGGCTTGTAACCCATGAATTCATTTTGATGGATCCCGCCGAAGGTCATTTTTGCAAAGAAATTTTCTCCCTCAGCGACTAGTTCCTCAATGATGCAACGATAATCGGCTAGCGCGTGATGGACCATATCGACATATTCGGCCAAACCGTCGTGGCCACGTTTTTTCTGACCAAGCGAACCCCTAAAGGTGGCATTCTCGTGCAGCACTGTGGGGATTGCCTCGTTGTCATGAGCATCCCATAGAACTTCGTAGAATCGCCTGACTTGTTGCTTACGACGGTTCATTCTTATGAAACCTAACGTTGGAGCGATTGGTTAGGCACCCAACCTCTCCAGAATGTTTTCTGATACGATGTATACGAATAGCACTAGCAAGCATCAACCGAAGATCACGAGCAGGACTGCATTCAGTTTACAATCAGTTACGGAGCTTCGCAACTTGGACCACGATGTCATTCGGACTGGTGCGGGCCTTACCAATGCAAGTAGATTCATTGCTAATCCCAAAGCCAAGCTGCTGAGAATGATGGTGGGTGAAAATTTGTGGATTGCAGCATTTGGAATTATGCCCACGTGATACTTGAGAACGTTTGCTATGACAAAATATGCCCCAGGAAAAGCGACCAAAATACTCAGGGTTGCAAGGAGCAAATTCTTTCGAGATGTCAACATCTCGCTTAGCGCCAGTGTTTTCTGTGCCTAACTATTTAGTATACTGGTCAGTATATTGGGGCGCTGGTCGGTATATCACCGAAACCCAAATTGCCCAATGAGCTCAATTGTGTTGCGATTCTCATGCCTTGCTTCTGAACGGCATTCAATGGGCAGGAAGCCACACAAGGTAGGTTGTCTTCCCATCCCCGGATATTTGGGTGAGCATGAGCAGGTAAACGCTATCTCAATTTGAGGTGAGATGGAAGGAGGAATTGGGGGGTTGGCGGATCTGAATGCGAGTGGGAGAATTTCCCTCCCATGACCAAATCTACGCGACCTTTCCCATCAGGATATTATTAAGCAATGGCTTTGAGATCAGCGGACCGTAGCAAGTTTTCCGAGCCGTTAGTCGTCAACGTTCTACGGGGACAGCAAATCGAAAGTTGTCACCGTGTAATTGCCGTGATCGCGGACCCTGACGGTAAAGTACTGGAGGCTTGGGGTGATCCAGGACGACTTGTTTTCCCCCGTTCAAGTGTGAAAGCGATGCAGGCTCTGCCCTTGATAGAGACAGGCGCGGCGGATCACTTTTCCCTATCGGATGAGGAAATCGCCCTAGCTTGTGGTTCGCACGGTGGGGCCCCTGAACAAGTAACGAGACTTGAGCGCTGGCTGAACCGTATGGGGCTATCGGAAGCAGGGCTTGAGTGTGGAATCCAATGGCCAATGGATAGTGCTTCTGCCGATGCGCTGAGAAATAAGGGTGAAATCCCACGAAAAATCCACAATAACTGTTCGGGAAAACACATGGGATTTCTGGCTACCGCTATTTATCTAAACGAACCACTGAACGGATATATAGGGATCAAGCATCCTGTCCAGAGACGAGTCATGCTTGTTTTACAGGAGTTGACGGGTTTTGAGCCACCAGCAGAAGCCTTCGCCATTGATGGCTGTGGAATACCAACTATTGCTGTTCCTATTCGAGCATTAGCAATGGCAGCAGCACGCATCGCAAAGCCCAAAGACTTATCCCCTAAGCGACGAGCAGCGATAGAGCGTATCAGACGTAGTATTGCTGCCGCTCCGGATTTGATTGCCGGCCAGGGACGGTTGGATACTGTTCTTACACGCATGTTTGGAGAGGATGCCCTTGTCAAGTCTGGTGCGGAAGGAGTGTTCCTCGCCGCATTACCTAAGATTGGCTTGGGAATAGCACTGAAAGTGGAAGATGGTGCGAAAAGGGCGGCAGATGTTGCGGCAACAACTCTTCTCAGACATGTTGGCATAATCGATACGGACAAGGCAAAGGAGCTTGCGAAGTTTTTCTCAACGCTGGTCAACAATTCGTTGGACGTTACGGTTGGCGAAATCAAGCCTGATAAGTCGTGGCCATCTCGCAGGTCCACACCTTAGGGGACGTTGCGACTTTTATGGCTTTATGGTAAATATTTTATCATGCCTCGTGGTCCCCGCTTGGATGCTCCAGGCGTCCTACATCATGTTATGGCCCGTGGAATCATGCGGCAGGCCATTTTTCGTGATGACTCGGATCGCAACGACTTCGTCGCCCGGCTTGGGGCCTTGGCTAGTTCTGGGGCGTTTCATGTGTATGCCTGGGCGTTGCTACCCAATCACTTCCATTTGCTCGTGCGGACAGCACAACGACCGCTGGCGCGCAGTATGCGCTCGTTGTTAACGGGCTATGCAGG
>SMUX01188394.1_pt1 | contig 11193 bp, 9 predicted proteins | sample 2456431 | NCBI WGS metagenome assembly SMUX01 (sample SAMN11095930, study PRJNA526329) | marine sediment metagenome | biome: Marine sediment; feature: Surficial sediment; material: Deep marine sediment; isolation source: Hadal surficial sediment | place: Pacific Ocean | collected 2014-11 | depth 0-1... | reverse complement strand
TATTATGTTAGGATGCTCAGCTAATTTTGCGATTGTTTCAATTTCAATATTTACATTTGTAAATTTTGTTACACTGTAAATAATGAGAGGAATTGAAATAGAATCAGCAACCGTGGTGTAGTAATTAAGTAATGCTTTGTGGTTCATAGCCGTTTTATAAAAAGATGGAGTAATAATAAGCGCATAATCAGCTCCTTTTTTCGCAGATTCATTTGTTAAATCAATTGTTTCTTTTATTGATTCCAATCCTGTGCCTGCAATAAGTGTTTTATTTTGGATGTGCTCCCTTACTGTGGATATCAATTTCAGTTTTTCATTTTTAGTGAGAAAAACACTTTCGCCATTCGAACCCAAAACAACATAACCGGATAGACCTTTTTGGTTGTATTTTTTAAGGTTTTCGATAAGTTTATTGTATGCAACTACATCCCTAACAAATGGAGTTGTAAGTGGTGGATATATTCCTTTTAACATAATAGCTTAATCCTTTATAAAATATTAAATTATACTCATTTACCTAATATATTTTTTAATATGAAGCCAACATTAGCCGGGCGTTCCGCAATCCGTCTCATATACCAGGGATACCAGTGATTACCATAACTTATTAATGTTCGAACCTTGTAACCTTTAGCAGCTAAACTAATTTGCTCCCGTTGCTTGATCCCATATAACATTTGAAATTCAATAACTTCATTTGGTAGATCATACTTTTTTGCTTCATTCTTTATGTGCTCCTGTAATTTCAGGTCGTGCGTAGCAAATGCAATTCTAATATCCTTTTTCTGTATCTGCTCCAAAAAATATTTAGAGATCGTGAAAAAATTTTCATCGGTGTCTCTTTTCTTTTTAAATGCTATGGTATCAGGTTCATTGTAGGCGCCTTTAACAAGTCGGATCCAGGGATTGATATCAATCATAGCTTTTACATCATCCATTGTTCTGTAGAGATAGGATTGCAAGCATAATCCTACATTATCATATTCTTCCTTTATACGCTTATAAAATTCAATTGTTTTATCTACATAAGAACTATCCTCAATATCTATAAATACATTGTTGTTGCATTTTTTGGCTTTTTGAGTTATCTCTTTAAAAAACTCAAACGTTTTTTCGAAAGAAAGATCAAACCCAATTTGAGTTAATTTGAGCGAAACCTCGATATCTAAATTTTCATTATTTATTATCTCAATTAAGTTAACATAATGCTGGGTGGATATTTCCGCTTCACCCAGATCATTTATATTTTCTCCAAGGTGCGTAAATGTAGCTGGGATATTTTGCTTAAGTAGTTCGCGAGCTGCATTTATTGCATCATTCGGAGTTTCGCCAGGCATAAATTTTTTAAGCGCTTTCTGTACAAATTTATAATTTGGCACATGCCCGGTCATCCATTCATTATTGGAAGCCCATAATAATAAATTTCTACTAATAGCCATTAATGATTATTCCATAATTTACTTGATTAGTATGATCTCTTTTTGTGGAGTGGTAAGCCATTCTGCCCCATCAGTATTTATTCTTACCATCTCTTCAACTGTAGCTGTTCCTCTACCCTGAACATGCAGTCTTGGTTCAATTGTAAAGACCATGTTCTCTTCAAGTTTCTGAAAAGGTTTTTGTGCATACTTTTCCCATGGTGGACCAAGCAGTGCAGTGCCATCGTGCGAGAACCTGCCAACCTGGTGACCCAAACCATGAGGAAATTCATCGTAACCATTTTGAGTGATTATCTTTCTTGCAACAGCATCAATTTCAACTGCCTGAACTCCCGGTTTCATTGCCTGTTTTGATTGTTCAATTGAATCAACTATTGTATTAAATCCTTTCATTACATCTTCCGGCGCTTTTGTTTCATCATTATTTAATATATAAAACGTTCTTTGCATGTCAGAACAATAACCATTGAACTTTACACCAAAATCCATGTTCAGGATTTGACCCTTTTCAACTTTCCTGTCCGTAGGAGAGTAATGGGCGCCGGCAGTTTCGGGACCAGTAAACACAGCAGGGCAAACCATCGGTTCCCAGGCATATTCCAGGTTTCGTTTTTCAACTTCGGATTTGATAAAAGCTGCAATTTCTTTTTCAGTTTTCCCGGGTTTGATAAATTTTGTTACTGCATTAAAAATCTCTTCTGTAATTCTTATTGCTTCTTTTATATTATTAATTTCTGTTTGCGATTTTCTTTCACGAAGTGCTGATACTAATCTCTCTGCTGATGTAATTCTATTTTCCATTCCGATCTCACCCAGCAGATTCTTCATTGTTAAAAACATTCCGTGCGTAATGCCATCAGCAATTTCGCTTCCTTCGGAATAATTTAACGCGATTATTTTTGGATTAAGTTTTTTGATATAAGATTTAAATGGTTCTTTTATTCCCTCAACAAATCCAACAACTTCATCATACGCATCTGTTTCTTCAATTGTTTTCTGATCATATTTACCGACAATTGCATGAGCTTTACCATCTTTTGAAATTATGAAAGCCGAATGCCACGTTACATCGGCGGGGGAGAGGAATGCCAAAGTCGGATCACCATTTATCTGGCTCTCACGAACAAAAGTTATCCAGCAATCAATATCAAATTCGTTTAATAAGTCTTTGGCTTGATCAATTTTTTCTTTTATAAGCATTATGAAAGTACTTAAAATAAATATTGAATTTTGTTCTCCCAATTTTTTTGCAGCGGGAGATCTATTTTTAACTGCTTAGATTCTGAAATAAGCCTGCCTGCGGTCAGGCAGGTTCAGAATGACACAATTAATTTGTCTTCTTAAAGATATGAATTGCGCAGATTAAATCCTGCGCAGCATTTCCAACAGATTTGAAAAAAGTTAGTTTTTCTTCAGATGATCTTCCGGATTTTTTTTTCTGTAAGACTTCTCCAATTTCAGTTACATCTAATTCAATTCCTTCATTTTTTGGAATGATCAAATCACCCGCTTCTATTAAACAGGCATCTCTACTATCAACAAAAATATTTGAACGAGCTACTGTTGCAGAAGGTATTTCACGTTTATCCGGCTGGTATGAACCAATTGCATTTATGTGTGTACCATCTGAAATAAATTTATCATCAAATACAGGAACAGAAGAAGTTGTTGCTGTGCATATAATTTGTGCATCCTTTAACACATGTTGATCGATACAAATATCTATGCTTATACCAATCTCATTTTCCATCTCATCTTTAAATGATACTGTTTTTGATTGATTCTTATCGAATAATAAAACTGTTTTTAAATTTCTTACTTCGCACATTGCACGAAGCTGATACCTTGCCTGAATTCCTGCTCCGAAAATTGCTGCAACTGTTGAATTTGTATTTGAAAGTATTCTCGTAGCGAGTCCTGAAGCTGCACCTGTTCTGATAGCAGTTAAAGTCTCTGAATTTAAAATAGCAATAGGTTTGCCATTTTCTGCATCAAACAAAATCATCAATGCGTGAATGAGTGGAAGATTTTTTGAAGGATTATCTCGATTTAAAGAAACAATTTTGACACCGTATTTTTTTTCCTCAAACGAATAGACAGGCATAATAAGTGAATCAGCATTCACATCAGACATATCGAGATTTATTCTTTGGGGAATTGTTACTGTTTCATTTGTAATTTGAATGAAAGCATTTTTCATCAACTCAATTGCTTCGTTCATCGGAAGCAGCTTTTTAACCTGTTCATCAGATATAAATGGAATATTTTTTGTCATATCTATCGGAGTATAAATCCTTCTTTGAGTGGATCTTCAGGATCAATTAAAAATTCATGCCTGCCTGTAATGTATGCATTTCCTTCAACTTGTGGTATCACCGCATCATGACTTCCAAACTTCGTTACTTGATGCACACTTCCGGTAAACTTTGTACCGATTATACTTTCAATTATCATAGGTCGATTTATTTCGATTACACCTTTAGCAAAATGCAATGCCATTCTTGCACTAACTCCTGTTCCGGTTGGGCTGCGATCAACCTCACCATCTGCAAAAATACAGACATTTCTACTATCCGCTTGTTTGCTGTGAGATTTTCCGTAAAAGATAGTTCCGTAAAGAAAGTTTAAGTCTTCCTCAAAAGGATGTTTGATCGTATAACTTTTCATCACTGCGTTTTTAATTGCCATTCCTTTTTCAATCAACTCGCGGAAATTATCTTTTTTCATTTCGATCCCTAATTCATCGGCGTTAACAAAAGCGTAGAATGCACCACCGAAAGCAATATCATATTTTACTTTTCCAATTCCTTGTACATCAATAATCTGATCTGTCGTTAAAACAAAAGATGGAACATTATGAAAATAAACTGAATCAACTTTTCCATCTTTCACTTGTGCATAAGAGGTAATTAAACCAGCAGGAGTAACAATTTTAATTTTGGTTATCGGTTCTATTGCTTCAATCATTCCGGTTTGAACAAAAACTTTGGTGAGGGCGATAATCCCGTGCCCGCACATTGTACTGTAACCTTCGTTGTGTAAAAACAATACGCCAAAATCTGAATCCTTGTTTATCGGCTCAGTTATGATTGCACCGTACATATCAGCGTGCCCCCGCGGTTCGAACATTAAAGCAGTTCTTAAATAATCGAAGTTTTCCTTCATATATTTTCTTTTTTCAAGGATAGTGCTGCCTTTTATTTCAGGCAATCCTTCGAGTATGATTCTTAACGGCTCACCTGCAGTATGGGCATCTATGGTTTTTATTTTTAGCCACGTCTCTGGAGGTTTCCAGCCATTCAAATAATTCATTTTATTTTTAAATGATGAAAACATAAATATCATTCTTGAAGTTTTTTAATTCTATAAAGATAATAGAAATGGGGGTGATAAGGAAGAAATGACACGACTGCCACTGCTAGTAGTGACAGTCGAAAATTCAATTATAATTTAAGCAGGCCACAACCAGCCGAATATTCCTGCTGTAAATAGCGCGTAAATCAATCCATCAAACATTGACTTTAATGTTGCCGCCCAATTACGTTTATACCAGATGCTATTTTGCAATAATGCTAAACTATAACCCACAAAAGCAACAGATCCAGTAATACGGAATACTAATAAATAATGAGTACCAGGAGCCAGTTCTATTCCGGCAATATAACCTGCAAATATTCCGACAATTATACTGTAAATAAACCAGAGCAAAAGTTGTTTCCCCATAGCTGGCGGACCATTCTCCATCATTGTTATCATACCAACCGGACCCTTTTTCATCTTCTCAATAAATTCAGGTGAATTCATATCCTTCATACTCTCGGCACGCGGGAAGTGATAATCACCGGGCGGGATGTTTGCTTTACGCAGATCATCCATTACCGGCTCTTCGGATGGAAGTTTTACAAAATCATTCTTGTGATACTGAAGCACCATATGAATAATTGAGCTTATTATAAAAACTGCAACTGCAGATAGCAATATCGGCAGCCAAAGAGAAACTACAGAAACCATTTCAACTCCTTAAAGTTGTGATATAAATATTAGTTAATAACCCTATAATTCTTAGATAAGAAATGTTTATGGAACAAAATAAAAACAGTTTGTATAATGATCAGATTTAATATTGAACCAATTATTTAGTTCTTATCCCTGTGATCTGCATAATGGGAAAAAAATCACTTCCATCGGGAGTTTCGAACAGAACAGAAAAATCAATCTTATCCTTATCGGAGGTATCAAACTTCATTAGATATTTTGTTTCTTTTTCAAACGCTGGTTCATAATTAGTACCCTCAAAGGTTATTATGTTTGTTTCAGGATCAATTTCTCCTTCTGCAGATACAGCATAAGTTCCCATTGTATCAAAGCCATAAATTGTAAAATATTTAAATCTTCTATCAAAACCGATGATAGTTAAGCTCTCAACTTTTTGTCCCATCATATCACCTGTTGAAGTCCATCTCAAAAACCTTCCGTCCAAAATCATCTCAATATCAGATTCTCCAGGCGAAGTTATTGGTTCCTGATCCATAGCCATTCTGTATATGTACTGTGTTATCCATTTTCCTTCAAACTGTTTGAGCAAATTATGTTCTTCTCCGGGCAACATTAGTTCGTACATTTCTTTCATCTGCTCTTCGGAAAGTTCCTGCGCCTGGATAGAGGATGCTATAAACAAGAGAATGAGAATGGATAAAAAAAGAAATTTCGTTTTCATTAAAGCCTCTGGTAAGTTTTAATTATGTTGAATTAATTCAATATACAAAAAATGATTTATGATTTGAAAGGAAAGGGATAATTTTTAATAATTATTACTGACAAAATTAATAAAAAACTGCCACACAAAATGCAGCAGTTTTCTAATCCGGGAGGAGGATATTTTGGTGGTTACAATTACTTATTTGCAACGTAGGTATTATAAATTCTCGTAAAGTTACGCTTCAGCAATTCATTTTCTTCATGCACTGAATACCATTTTATCCTGTACATTCCTATGCCTGAATCAAGCTTGTACAAAGATATGGCTGCTATTATTCTCGCTTCATCAGATTCACCATCGCTAAGTAATTTTAGCAAGGGTATAGTTGCTTTGCCAGATTTTAATTCGCCGAGAAAATAAGCCGAACTAGTTTGCAATCCCAAATTACTAGAATTTATGCCTTTCAAAAGATTTTCTTCAATGCGTTCTTTTTCTTCTTCAGAGAATGATGAAAAATCATTAAAGCTACGGGGCTGTGGTTTTGATTTTACTGCATTACCTGCAACTGCAGTAACCTGAAATAAAAAAAGTACTAATGCTGTAACGCCAAATACTTTTAAAACAAAATTGTTTTTGAATAATGCTTTCACTGTTACCTCCATTGAAATTATTGATAATTAAATTTGTCTTAATTTTACAGTTCCCAATTGTGTGCCATTTTATTCTCTTTGTTTACAGGTGCCGTTAACTCTTTTGATTATAAAGCTTTATAATATATTTTTTTAGAACGAGGATGTTTTAATTTTTATTTAATTCCTCGGTTAAGCGATGAACTCCGCAAACGGTATTATATTTATGCGAACGGTAAATGAAGTTTTACTAAATGATTCGAATAGCTGATAGAAAATAAATAGAGTAAACAGGCGGTTAATATTTATGGTGATTTGTAACACAACTGAAAACTTTTGTGATACAGTGACGCATCCATGATTGTACCTTAATTTTATTTTATGTAAAATTCTTTAAACAATATTTTATTTCGGCTTAAATAATTTCTCGAAAAATATATTTTATTTATGAACAGATTCAAAGAAGATTCAGATTGGTTCCACCGTCTCTCTGCGTTTGGTATCGAGCGTGCTGTTAATTCGATTTTCTGGATTTCTTCCAGAGGGCGAATGCTTTACTTCAATGATGTTGCAGCAGAGATTTACGGTTACACGAGGGATGAACTTACTGATTTCAATATTTCGGACCTTGAAGAAAAACCTGATGAAGCAGCGTGGCACACCATCTGGAAAAACGTAAAGAAGAACAAAGCCTTTATTTCCGAGAGTGTGCACAAAATGAAAAACGGTAATACATTCCCGGTTGAATTAACTTTTAATTTTATTGAATTCGATGGTGACGAGTATAGCTGTACTTTTGTAAAAGATATTACTGAACAGAAAAAAGCCGAAGCCGAATTACAGAGAGCGCATGATGAACTGCGGAGCCGCGCACAGGAGGCAATATACCAGAGCGAAGATAAATTCCAAAGAATTTTTAATCATTCAAACGATGCGATAATTATAATAGATCCTGTTGAGGATAAAATACTGGATGCAAATACTTCTGCAGGCAAATTGCTTGGTTATTCCCGCACAGAACTTTTTACCAAAGGCATTTCAGATATTCATCCAAATGAGATGGATGCATTTAAAAAATTTGCCAATAAAATTATAAATGAAAAAAGGGGCTGGACCGATGAACTTTCCTGCCTTACAAAATCTGGTACATTAATACCAACAGAAATTTCTGCATCAGTTATTGAAATGGAAGGTAAAGTCAGAATAATTGCATTGATTAGAGATATTACCGCAAGGAAAGAAGCAGAGAAAACTCTAAAAGAAATTAACGAACAACTTGAAAATAGAGTTGCTGAAAGAACTGCTGAATTATCGGAAGCTAACAAATCTCTGAAGGACGCACTTAAAGAATTAGAGAATTTAAAAAATCAGCTTGAAGCTGAAAATATTTACCTGCAGGAAGAAATAAAAGTTGAACACAATTTTGAAGAAATAATATCCAACAGCGAAAAAATAAAACAGGTTTTACGAAATGTTGAAAAGGTTTCGGCTACAGATGCCACAGTTTTAATTCTTGGTGAAACCGGAACAGGTAAAGAATTGTTTGCACGTGCAGTGCACAGCATTAGTACACGTAAAGATCGCCCGCTTGTAAAAGTTAATTGCGCGGCTCTCCCGGTAAACTTAATTGAAAGCGAACTATTCGGGCATGAAAAAGGAGCATTCACCGGTGCAATTGCAAAAAAGATTGGCAGGTTTGAACTTGCGGACGGAGGTACTTTTTTTTTAGATGAAATTGGTGATCTGCCGCTAGAACTTCAGTCAAAATTATTAAGAGTTTTACAGGAAGGGGAATTTGAAAGAGTGGGGAATTCACATACTATAAAAGTTGATGTGAGAATTATTGCTGCAAGCAACCGCAATCTTCAGGAGGCAATAATAAATGGTAACTTCAGGGAAGATCTTTATTTCCGACTTAACGTATTCCCATTAATTATCCCCCCTTTACGTGAGAGGAAAGATGATATTCCCATTCTCATCAAACATTTTACTAAAAAATATTGTGTAAAAATGGGAAGGAAAGTTAATAAGTTTCCGCAAGGTATGATTAATAAATTACAGGCATACGACTGGCCCGGGAATGTAAGAGAACTTGAGAATGTTATTGAAAGAGCAGTAATACTTTCTTCAGGAGATACTCTGGAACTTTTAGATATACCAAAAATAAAGGAACAATCATCTCAAACTTTTAACGAATCTTCGGGTGAAATGAATAAACTTAGAGATATTGAGAAAGATCATATTCTAAAAGTACTTAAAGAATGTAATTGGATAGTTGAAGGCAGAAGGGGAGCATCGTTGAAACTTGGATTAGCGCCTACCACTTTACGGGATCGGATGAAGAAACTTGAAATACGAAAACCTAGTAATTAATGGATGTCCTAAAACTAAACAACCTGTAATATTTTCTATTATTGGGATTTATTTTTATTAGAATCATTCATTTCAAACCTTCTAAAAATCTCTCTAATATTTATTAATCAACTATTATTAGTCATTTTTTACCCTTGTTACGAGTTAGTATACAAACAGTGTAAATAAACAGTTCTTTTTGGCACAGGATTAGCGGCCTATTAGTATTATTTACTAAAACGAGGCTCATGTGTATAGAATTTCTACTTTTCGATTCCATCAAAATTCAGCAAAATTAGAAGAACTATTTCTTGAAGAACTCCGTAAACAAAACTGGTTTTCGATTGCAATAAGCAGCGTTTTATGTGAAGAACTATTTCTTTCAACGCAATAAAATTCCATCTATCTATATACGCGTTTTTAACGCAATATCAGTTGGATAATAAATTGATATTGATATAAAGTTAGGGAATTATTTTTATTTGAGGTGATCAATGAACATAGCTGTAGTTGATAAAAGCAGTTATCTGAGAGGACTACTGATACTTACCAGGAAAGACAACAACATCTCCAAAATACAAAAAACATTTATATTAAAAGCTGGGAAACATTTAGGGTTCTCTTCTGAATTTTGTGAAGAAATTTTAAATACACTTTTATATAATGAATGCCTTTGCGAAGAGCCCGTAAAGTTTAACAGCTATGCAGTTGCGCAATCCTTTATTGCAGATGGACTGAAGCTTACTTGCTCAGGTAAATCAATAATTGATGCAGAATTAGAATGGCTGTGGAAAGCTGCTGAAATTAATTCTGTTGATTTAAAATGGTTCAATGAACAGGTAAAAAATTATAGTTGTTTAATTGATACTCACGTGCCAACACAACTTACATTGCATTCAATAATCTAGATGCTATTTATTTGTTAATCGTCACTCAAACTTAAACTGTTTTTTAACATAATTATCACGGCATAATTCAAAATGCCTTTATAATAAATGAATAATCTATTATCGCATTAAGCAGATAGATAGTGACGGTACTTTTGAATATAATAGTACTGTTAGCATTATATTTGAACATAACCAGCCGGGGGAAGAATACTTATCAGCTTATCCTAATCCTTTTAATCCACAAACCAATATTGTAATTGCAATTGTTTATACATCGATGGTAAGATTGAATATCTTTAGTAGTATTGGCGAGAAGGTAACAACATTATACTCAGGATTGTTGGTTAAGGGAGAATACAACTTTTCGCTAAACGGACAAACTTTTTCGAGTGGTATTTATATAGTCATGTTGCAGACAGACAGGGAGATTCTTAAACATAAGATAGTTCTTCTCAGATAATATTAATAATACTTCATACCTAAAGTTAAGTTCATTAATCAAAATTTTTTTATCTATTCAACTTTTATAAATTTGTATATCAATTAATTAAAATAACATTATATGAAAAAGCTATACCTAATTCTTATCATCAATTTAATTTTTCTTTCCTCTCTTTCTTTTGCACAAAGTAAAGATGATACTCTTTTTATTGCTTTCTGGAATTTGGAAAATCTATTTGATACAATTAATGATACTGAAAAAAGAGATGAACAATTTTTACCGGATGGCGACAGGGAATGGACAAATGAAAGATTGGATATTAAACTAAATCACCTTGCAAGGGTAATCCGCTCGATGAATAATTCTAACGGACCTGATTTATTAGGCGTGTGCGAAGTTGAACATCAGTCGATGCTTGATAGTTTAACAACAAGGTATTTAGATGACGTGAATTATAAAATAGCTTATGTTGAATCGCCAGATAAACGGGGGATTGACAATGGTTTAATTTACAATTCCAATATATTCGAATTACTTTCGGTTAAAGGTGATACAGTACATCTAAAGGATAATTGGCCGACCCGCCCGATTGTAAATGTTAAGTTGATTTATGAATCTGTTGATACATTATCTGTTTATATTAATCATTGGCCTTCGCGCAGCCGCGGGAGAGAGTTGAGTGAACCGAACAGGATTACTGCTGCTTCCACTTTACGTAAATCGGTTGATGAAGATTTTGCTG
>SMUX01064533.1_pt1 | contig 11193 bp, 12 predicted proteins | sample 2456431 | NCBI WGS metagenome assembly SMUX01 (sample SAMN11095930, study PRJNA526329) | marine sediment metagenome | biome: Marine sediment; feature: Surficial sediment; material: Deep marine sediment; isolation source: Hadal surficial sediment | place: Pacific Ocean | collected 2014-11 | depth... | reverse complement strand
TCGATCTCAGAACATCAGTAGTCCAGGGGGTGCAACTCGCCTCTGGATTCCTGGTCTCCCAGGTACGGCATGTCGCTCAGAATATCTTTCTCTTCACGGTGAATTTCTTCATTGCCTTCTTTACTTTTTTTTTCCTCCTGCGAGATGGCAAGGGCCTGTGTGAGAGAATCCGCTCTCTCTTGCCCATGGATCAAGAGCATCAGGAGCACCTCTTTCAGAATATTGTCAACGCCCTTTTAGCGGTGATTCATGGCGCTCTGATCACCGCGATGGTTCAGGGTCTCCTCGCCGGGGTAGCCTACTGGTTTTTAGGCGTGCCCTTTGCCATCTTGCTGGGTGTGGCGACTGCCTTCACGGCACTATTGCCTATTGGTGGATCTACCCTGGTCTGGCTTCCTACCGCAGTCTATCTATATTTTCAGGGGCCGCTGTGGAGCGCCCTGGCCCTTTTTCTTTGGGGCGCGCTGATTGTGGGAACCATTGACAATGTTCTTAAGCCTCTGTTGATCGGCAGTCGTCTTCGGATCCCTATCCTTTTTCTATTTTTCAGTATCCTGGGTGGCCTAAGGCTCTTTGGAGTTATCGGGCTGATTCTTGGCCCTGTCCTCTTTGCCCTCCTTCTTGCACTTTTGGATCTATATATGAAGGAATATGTAAAGGCCTAGAGGGAAGCGCCTAACTTATTCAGGCCGGCGTTGATGTGAAGGAGATGGGTGCCGGCGACCTTGGCCAGGCCCTTCTGAATATCCTGGGCCTGAGTGATTGTGGCGGAGGCCGTGGAAAAATTCTGTTCCTCGATCTGGAGGATCCGCTCCAGGTTATTTCCCAGCCAGTCGGCCCTCTGCTCTTTGAGAAAGCCCAGGGCGGAGACCTCCACTTTGCCAAAGGGATAGATGAGGTATTCAAACTCCATACTGCCCCAATATTGGGGTTTCCATGCGGCGAGCACTTTAAAGGGGCCAAGAAAAAGCCAGGGCCCGATTCCTTTGGGGATCTTTCGGACACCGAGGAGGCCCGCGGAATTGAGGACAATCTCCTGATAAAGCCAGATGTCGGTTGCGGAGAAATCATCTGTGATGGTAGAGGCATCCTGCGTGATCAGCACAATTCTCCAGAGCGTGGCCGCCTCGACAAAGAGAGGAATGTCGGCATACGGCTCGATGACGCTCTTTTCGGTCTCCTCTTCCATGTATGAGAGGAGGCAGTGGTCAAGGGCCCCCCCCCTCTCGACGGGAAAGACCTCTTCCAGCCAGTCAACAACCGCCAGGTAGAAGATGGGCGGATCCGGGAATTGCTTTCTCAGTTCTGAAAAGCGCCTCGCGTGTTCGCGGTTTGAAGCCTCTCCTTGCTCTGCCAGCACCCTGGCCACCCTGGATTGGTCCAGAGGGGCTGTCCCTAATAGTTCTTTGTTCACCTTGATCCACTCGATTTTTTGCTTTGGCCTGTTATCTTTACCTGCTAGGATGTTATTTGCAAGGGTGTGAGACGATGAGGGAATCAGTGCCGGTCGAAATAGCAGTCGCGGAGATTCTCTCCGCACATCTCATCCAACCAGAAATTGTGCGGTGTGATGGGTCCCCGCTCTCTGCCGGGGAGCAACATTGCCTGGTTTTACAGCCGGAATCCTATCGGGTGGAAAGTGCCGGTCTTGAGCGCCTGACCTCATATTTCCTGGGGCTCGACTCCAAGGCCTCGAGGGACACGTTCTGGGATGTGCTGAGAAAAAGAGTCCACCATCCCATCATCCCATGCTTTTTTATTGCCCAGGGTAGGATGATTCATCTCCTTGAGTGGATTTTGGATGGGCTGGACCGGTCTCCGCTGGATGAAAGCCTCATTGTCATGGCGGCCAGTGCGCTCAAGGTAGAGCACGGTAGATACTCCGTCGAGGAGTTAGAGAAGATAAGTGAATTGATCGGGACTCTGCTCACAAAGTCTCAGCTTGAATTAGGTAAAAGATCCCTTTCAGCCGGGCGCGAAGCGGACAGCGAGATCGGACCAGAAACCATGCCGGCCATGCGGGCAAGACGTGATGTCTACAGTGCGCTGGGAACCCTTCGGGAAGTGGTGTCTGGGGCGCTCTACTCCAAGTTAGAGGGAATGCTTACGGACATATAAAATTCTCTCAATCTCACCCTTGGCCTGTTCAGCCTCGGCAGGTGGAACGTAATGCTCAAATAAAGGAAAAAGCTCTCGTTCTTCACGACGAATGTGACGTTCTAGGATATATCCCAGATCGAATAGGGCCTTCGGTAATTCGAATTTCTGGTCCAGGCTGGTTATTCCCTGGCGAATCTGTTCGTGTTCATGCCGTAGATCGGCGGTCATTCTCTTGGCATCGCTGTAATGCGAGCTAATGAGGGGGAAGAGAACCATCTCCTCTGCCTCGAAATGGGAGCAGAGTTTCTTGAGGAAAAAGTCTTTGACCTCATTAACGTGCTCCTCAATACCCTGAGGGTGACCAGGATTTAATTGTCCCAGGGCCTGCTTGCGGCAACGTATTGCCAAGGCGAGTCCATGATGGTGATCTTGACAAAGGGGAATTAGACTCGGGTGGCGTTTGGCCATTGGCCTTTACCTTTGACTGCCACTGTCCCCGCGCGAGGTCCGGGAGATCCCCATCTTTGGCCACCTGGAGGCTATCCAGGAAATACGCCGCATTCCCTTAAGTCGCTCCAGCCTCTTCCTCTCGCCGTGCTTCCCAACGGGGTCAGCCTTGCCCATGTCGTTTTCGCCGATTATTGCGATCTTTTTTTGAAGAACTGAATATGGCTCAGCGCGTCGGCAGCAACAATTCGTCCGATCGGGCCATTGCTGTACGATGCGTCCACGACTTTTCCCTTGGGGTCCAGGACGAAGTTAGTCGCGTGGATGATTTTTCGCCTCTCTTCCCAGAAGGCGCCGATCTTATCGGCATCTCGTGGAATCTCGAGGCCGTACCCAACAGGGAAATCCAACTTCAACTGCTCCACAGTCTCTTTGGCCTTATCTAGCGGATCTGCAGATAGTGCGAGCAGTCTAACTTTCTCCTGCTCAAAGGCCTGTCGATTGGTTTGATAGTCGGCCAACTGCCGCCGGCAGTAGGGTCACCATCCGCCCCGGTAAAAGAGCAACACCGCATACTCTCCGGACAAGTCTTGTGGGACCCTGAGGGTTTTCCCGTCAACCGTTTTGACAACACATTCCGGAAATGAATCCCCACCATTGAGTTGTTGTGCCATAGTCACCCCTTTTCGTTTGGTGATATATAACACTTGGATAGATCCTCTGCAATTGACCACACCCGACCTTTGCGCTACTCTTGCTTCCTCAAAAGGGGAATAAATCACAATCATAAGAGGGGAGGCTACAGCGAATGGCAGACGATATAACAATAAAGAGGGAGATTGTTCTCGAGGCAGATACGGAGACCCTGGAGAAGATGCGCAAGGAAGGTCATGCCAGGGGATTTACGGTCTATTGCGATGAGGCGGAGCGTACGGGAGGGGGAAATACAGCCCCACCGCCACTTGCCTACCTTGGATTGTCGCTAGGGTTCTGACTGCTCACTCAGATTTCCCGGTACGGGGAAATGATGAAAACCAAGATCAGCAAAGCCCGTGTCTTTGTGAAGGCCAGGTTTAAGAGTGAGGGGTCTGTACTGGCAGAGACGGTAAAGGCAATGGGAGTCGGGTTTGAGACCCGATTGGAACTCGAGTCCGAAGAGCCCGCGGAACGGGTTGCCGCAGTGGTACGCAATGCCGAAAACGGGTGCTACGTCATGCAAACGATCCTTCATCCAGTGCCAATTGAACGCACGTTCACCTTGAATGGCTCTTCCTTTGACCCTGCGGGTTTTCCCAAGAGGGCAAGGGGAGCGTAACTTTTTGTGTGACGACGGACTGCCAAGGAAAGTTCCCGTGTGCAGGTTTCTAATAAATAGTGTTTGAGCATTCATGAACCAGTGGACGATTGAAGTCGGCGAGGATGATTTTGAGGCGGAAGTTGTGGAGCGCTCTCGTCAGGTCCCCGTCATGGTTGATTTCTGGGCGCCCTGGTGCGGTCCCTGTCGGGTATTGGGTCCGGTATTGGAACGGCTGGCTGAGGAGTACAAGGGGGCGTTTGTTCTGGCTAAACTCAATGTGGACGAGAGCCCAGGACTGGCAGGTCTGTTTCATATCCAGGGAATCCCTGCCGTGAAGGTCTTCAAGGAAGGCAAGATCGCTACGGAGTTTACTGGGGCGGTGCCGGAGGCTGGCGTGCGAGAGTTTCTTTCCAGTTTCCTGCCCTCGGAGGCAGACGAGCGTGGGCTTCATGCCCTGATGTTAGAGAATGAGGGGAAGCAAATAGAGGCAGAGGCTGTCTATCGGGAGGTCTTGGAGGGTGAGCCCAATCACGCAGGGGCCCTTCTGGGCATGGGTCGGCTCCTCGTAGAGAACGGCGATGCACAGGCGGTGAGCTTTCTGGAACGGGTTCCTATCGATGCCCCTGAGCGGAAGGAGGCCGAACGGCTCATCGCTCGGCAAAAATTCCGGCAGAGTATTAACGAGGACGAATCGGCTCTTCGATCCGCTCTCACAGCCGATCAAACAGACCTGGAGACGCATTTTAGGCTCGGGAACGTCTTGGCTGCAACGGAGAGGTACGAAGAGGCACTAGAGGAGTTCCTGGCGGTAGTAAAACAGGAGAGAGGCTTTCGAGAGGATGGAGCTCGTATAGCCATGCTTCAGATTTTCAATCTGCTGGGATCCGAAAGCGAGATCGTGGACAGATACCGCTCGGAGCTGGGCAAGGTTCTTTTTAGCTAGCAACCAGCCGAGGGTTTCTACCACCTACTAGAGGACAGGAGATGCCGTTGCCATCTGGCTCTTTGATGGAACTTTCTCTAGCCTAGCGCGTAGCCGTGGATAGAAATGCAGAGGGTTGTCGAAGAAGATTTTCCGCTTCAGTTGGTCGCTGATATCCTTCCGTCCAATCAGGTTCGGGATATCTTGGCTGAAATCCCGCTGGTCTCTCTCGTGGGGATAATCTGATGCCCAGATGATCGTCTCCTCGGGAAGCACCTGGGCGGCAAGGGGCAAGGTGGTTTCGCCCACCTCCGCAGTAAAGAAGATATTTCCACGACGTAGATATTCGCTCGGTTTTTGCTTGCAGCGGGGAGAATATTGTCCTTTCCTTTCAAGCTCCTCATCCATCCGGTCCATCATGTAGGGAACCCAGCCGATTCCGCATTCGAGGACGCCGAAGCGAAACTGTGGAAACAACTCAAACACCCCCTCGAAGATCATACTGACCAGCTGGCGCATCTGGGCAAACGGGTGCTCGAGACAGTGCGCGACGGTGAAGTTGCCTGCCATGTCGAGACCCAGACTGGGAGAGCTGAGCCCGCCGTGGGGAGAGATCGGGACATCGAGCCGTTGGGCCTCTTCCCAGAGCGGGTGGAATTCCGGACCGCCGAAGAGCCTTCCTCCAACAATGACCGAGGGCAACACCCCTCCGACCATTCCCAGCTCCGTTATACAACGGCGCAACTCCTTAACGGCCTCGGCTATGTCTTGAACAGGGAGCAGCGCGACGCCAACCAGACGAGGGCTTACGCGCATGAACCGGTCGTGTAACCAGTCGTTGTAAGCCCGGGCCAGGGTCACCGCCCACGCCCGGTCCTGTATGGCCCCGTGGGTCAGCCCCTGGGTCGGATAGAGAACCGTCAGCTCAATCTTGTTTTTATCAAGGAAGTCGAGCCAGTGCTGGGCGTTGGGGCCGGTGCCCCCTCCAGCCCAGCCGCCGGGCTTCCTCAGCGCACGAAGGTAGCCGTCCATGGTAAGGCCGGGCCAGAAAGAGTAGCTGCGATGCCATTCGAGGTCCTTATACGGGCTCCCGATATACTCCTGGAGTTGATCGTCCAACTCCATTACATGACCGTCTGCATCGATGATCCTGTAATCAGACATACTCCGCTCCTTTTTTCCGTATTTCCATAACTTTTCCAATCTGATGAGAGCCTAAGATAATGGTTGAAGCCAGTCAATCAACTTTTCGCTCCACTGTTTTCTGGCCCCTTCTTTTATCGTCTTAGAACCTCCTGGCGAATCTCTTTGAACTTCATAAATTCTGGATCCTTGTGGACTAAGGTTGCTTCGCGGACAATTGCAGTGGCACTAATCCAACTATCAGCGACCGAGAACCCTGCTTGGGCCTTGAGCCGGGAGGCCGCTTCAAGGATACCCGGTTCACAAGTTACCCATTCGATGGTGAAAGAATCTATCAGGCGCAGTGCTTCACGAGCCGCCTCTTCCCCTTCCTCGCGCCAGACGCAATAGAGAAGTTCCATTCGGGTCATAAAAGAGACGAACAACCGACACTGGCTCTTTTTTGCCTGCGAAAGGAGAGTCTCTACCCGATCAGCGCCGGGCTCATCGCTGCGAAGGGCGAGTAGCGCAGAGGTATCGAGGACGAAAGCATTCTTAAGAGGCATTTTCCCTCTGTTGGTCCTGCCGCCTCTCTCTCAATAGGCGCTTTACAGTCCCCTTCTTACCGGAACCGCGAAAGGCCCGTAGCGGATCGGACGGTAGCGGTATAACTCTTGCCGTGGCGCCTTCCACCACCCATTCTAACTGAGTACCAGGACCAATCTGGAGCTTTTTCCGAACCTCCGACGGAACAGAGACCTGTCCACGATTTGTAACCTTAGTGCGCATAAGTCTAGCCATACAAGATAAGTGGCCAAATTGCAAGTAGTTTTCTGATTAGCATGTCAATCTTGAGCTCGGCATGTGCTTTAATCTCCCTTAACGGTGTTTCAGATCTTTGCACTTTGCGGGCATAAGGTGCCCTATTTCAAACCGCTCATCACAGGGTAAGGTGGGCGCGTTAGTCATGTGGCGCAGACGCTACTCGTATTCGTGCCTTCCTCCATTTATCTTTTCCATCACAGAGGAACGTATTAAGATATGATGGGTGATTAAGATGGAAGGGTCAGTCAGTCTGGAAAAAGAGATCAGGGAATTAGCACGGTCCCTGTACAGTAAAGCGTCGGAGCACAAGCCAACCCTCTTTGAGTCCCAGGACTGGATGGGCCGGATGATCGATTGGTCTCTTAGAGATGAAGCACTTCGGGTAGCCCTCTTCCGCTTTGTGGATGTGCTCCCCAGCCTCGATTCGGCAGCGGAGATTGGACGTCATCTCCACGAGTACTTTCATCGGGTAGACCATGCCCTGGGCGGTTTGGTCTTTCTTGCCCAGGCCTTGCATGCAGGATGGCTGGTGGCCCCGGTTGTGCGTCATAACGTCGTACGCCTTGCCCGTCGGTTTATCGTTGAGGAAGAAAGCTCGGCCCTGGTTCCTGTCTTGGAAAAGCTCAGGCAGGAGCCCGCGGCCTTCACGCTGGATGTCGTGGGAGAGGCAACTGTCAGCGATAGAGAAGCCGACGCCATGAAGGAGCGTTATCTGAATCTTATCCGCCGCCTTACTCAGGTAGCAGGGAAATGGCCTGCAGTCCGCCAGATCGACTCAGGGTGGCGTGCACCCCTGCAAAGGGTTCACGTGTCCATCAAGCCCTCCTCCCTCTGCGCCCGATTTGATCCTTTGGATCCGAATACTGAGGTGGCGGTGCGAAACAGGCTTCGAGCTATCTTTCGGGAAGCCTCGCTTCTTGGCGCTGCACTGACCATAGATATGGAACAAGTCGCCTTCAAGGATCAGATCCTTGCCATCTTTCGAGGCCTGCTAGAGGAGAGAGAGTTTCAGAATCAGCCCCATGTCACCATCGCTCTGCAGGCGTATCTCCAGGACGCCGAGAGAGATGTCACGGAGCTTCTCCGCTGGGCTAGGAAGCGCGAGCGCAAAATCGGGGTGCGTCTGGTCAAGGGTGCCTATTGGGATAGTGAAATTGCTTGGGCCAAGCAAAAGAACTGGCCACTCCCGGTCTTCTTGCAAAAGGATGAGACTGACGTCAGTTTCGAGCGGCTCACCCGTATCCTGTTTGAGCAACACGACGTGGTTGACGTTGCCTTGGGGAGTCACAATATCCGTAGTCTTGCCCATGGTATCGTTGCTGCTAGACATCTGGGCATTCCCGAAAACGGCTTTGAGGTCCAGATGCTTTATGGGATGGCTGAACCTGTCCGACAGGCGGTGATCCGTAGTGGCCACCGGGTGCGTATTTATGTCCCTATCGGGGAGCTGATACCTGGGATGGCTTACCTGATCCGTCGGCTGATGGAAAACACGTCGAATACCTCCTTCCTGCGTCAGACCTTTGCCGAGGAGCAGGATGTGGAAACCCTGATCCGCGCCCCATCCCCTAGTAAGGAACCACCGAAACCACTGTTTGGGATTGGTCGGGCGACAGATCCTGAAACCCCAGGTGAATTCCGTAATGAGCCCCCTCTGGATTTTTCACGTTTGGAAAGTCGCTCTCGCTTCGCTGAGACCCTTCAGGCTGTGCGGGGGAAGATGGGTCAGCTTTATCCCCTTTGGATTCGGGGTGAGGAGATCAGGACGGGTTCAGAGATAGAGTCGGTGAATCCGGCCTGTCCCAGGGAGATTGTCGGCAGGGTTCCTCTGGCCGGCCGGAAAGAGGCCGATCAGGCCATCGAGGCGGCTCGGAGTTTCTTCCCTGAGTGGCGTGCCACTCCTGCCAAGGAACGCGCCGCGGTTCTTTTCCGTGCGGCCGCCATCATGCGTCAAAGCCGACTGGAGCTCGCAGCCTGGGAAGTCTTTGAGGTGGGAAAAGGGTGGAGCGAGGCAGACGGGGATATCATCGAGGCGATTGACTATCTCGAATACTATGGCCGGGAGATGCTCCGCTTAAGCGAGCCGCGCAACATGCAGCGCCACCCAGGCGAGAGCAATCTCTATCTTTATGAACCCAGAGGGGTTGCCGTTGTCATTGCCCCGTGGAACTTCCCCTTGGCGATTCTTGCCGGTATGACCTCGGCGGCTCTGGTTGCCGGAAACTGCGTGGTCGTGAAACCGGCGGAGCAGTCGCCTGTTTTTGGGGCGTTCCTCATGAGAATTTTGCGCGAGGCCGGTGTTCCCCCAGCTGCCTGTCAGCTCCTTCAGGGGGGAGGTGAGTTGGGTGCTACCCTGGTCCGTCATCCAGCAGTCCACACCATTGTCTTTACGGGCTCACGCGATGTGGGCTTGGAGATTTTGCGTGAGGCGTCTGTGTTTCGGCCCGCTCAGGAGGAGATCAAACGGGTGGTGTGCGAGATGGGAGGTAAGAACGCTATCATTGTTGATGAGGACGCGGATCTCGATGAGGCAGTGGTGCATATCATAGACTCTGCCTTCGGCTATCAAGGACAAAAATGCTCTGCTGCCTCCCGAATCATCTTGATCGAGGAGGTGCACGATCGTTTAGTGGGGCGTCTGGTTGAGGCAGTGAAGAGCCTGAAGATCGGTCCGCCAGAGGATCCGCGGAACTTTGTCGGCCCTGTGATTGACAGGGCGGCATATAGAAAGGTGAAGGGTGCCATCGGTCTGGGAAAGCGGGAGGGAAGATGTGTGGTGGCGATGGATGGCCCGAAGGAAGGGTTTTTCGTTGGGCCGGCGATTTTTACGGGGATCGAGCCCCATCATCGCCTGGCGCAGAAGGAGATCTTCGGACCAGTCCTCGCTGTGATCAGGGCTCGTAACTTCGATCATGCCCTGGAGATTGCCAACCGGTCCTTCTATGCCCTGACCGGGGGCCTGTTCTCCCGCTCGCCGGCCAATATTGAAAGGGCACGCAGGGAATTTCGTGTAGGGAACCTTTACATCAACCGCGGGATCACCGGCGCCATTGTGGGACGCCAACCGTTTGGCGGGGTCAAGCTCTCGGGCATCGGTTCCAAGGCGGGAGGGCCGGATTATCTCTTGCAGTTCCTCACGCCCAAGACTATCTCTGAGAACACCCTGCGCCACGGCTTCGTCCCGCCAGCAGACCTTGAGAAATAGCCGAAGAACGTTAATAAGCCGTCGGCTTTCAGCAATCCAGAGTCCAGAGGGACATTGCGACTATTATGGCATTTCACCCCGATGCGACATTTTTCCGCTCGTGAAATACTCCCTGAAGAGCATCGGGCCTCGCCAAAGAGCTGCTGTTACCGTGCATCGGCAACTCACCTCTGGTATCGTTGCAGGCCAAAAATCAAAATGTCGGTAAGCCCCGTCAGATGGTGTCCAACACCGCAGATGCCTCGAATGTTTTTTCGGATCGGGGTTCATCAATCCACCTCCAGAGTTGCTAGACCAGTTAAGCTCGAAATCTGTGGGGATCGTGCTGATAAGATTTAACGGGTAGGGGCCGGCGTTTCTCTCGACCTGCAAGATTAAAGAGCGTTTTCGCTACTGGGGAGGCGCTTTCAACCGGTCAGATCCTGGTCAATGTTCTGTTCTGCCGCGACCTGGTACCACGAGGCGCGGGTGAGCGATTCCCAAAGCTCCTATAGCCTGGTGCAAAGATAGTCCACTTCGCTTAGTGAGAAAAAACATCTTTTCCCAAGCCACCCGGCAACGATGGGTAGCCCATAATCGGTCCCGGTCTTCTCATTGAGAGCAACTGTGTCTGCTTTGGATGGCCGTAGGCAGTGGATCTGGGCCTCGGTTGCCGACTTAATCTGCCAAATAAATGGTAATCACCCCAACGACCACACAGAGAGTTCCGATAATGGAGTAGAGGTTGATGCGCTCGAGATCCCGTAAAAAGATAGCTGCCATCAGTAGAGTCCATATAGGTGAAGTGGCCGTAATGGGAGAGACGGCTATAACCGGCCCGCTGACAAAAGCAGTAAGCATGAATAGAACTCCCATGGTTTCAAACAGGCTGGCACAAATAAACGGCCCAATGGCCTTGCGAGTCCAGACAAGTCGCTCGGTGGTCGTCGGTAGCGCGAGATAGGCGGTAAAGCTGATAAGAGAAATCGGCCCTACCAGCGCGGCAAAAAAGAGCGGCTCAGCGGTGATGGTCATGGCGTAGCGCCTGATGGGATGGACCACTCCGGTGATTACCGCCGTGGCCATTGGGAAAAGAAGGTGCCACCATCGATAAGATGTGAGTTGATTTTCATCTCTCCGGGACGTCATGACGATCCCCCCAACTACAATGAGGGTTCCCATCAGTGCCGTAGCGCTGGCGTTTTCGTGCAGGATGGTGATCCCAACAATGACGCTAAGTATGGGATAGGTGCTGCGCAGAGTCACGGCGCGGGCGGCGCCGATTTTGTCTATGCC
>SMUX01103954.1_pt1 | contig 11205 bp, 10 predicted proteins | sample 2456431 | NCBI WGS metagenome assembly SMUX01 (sample SAMN11095930, study PRJNA526329) | marine sediment metagenome | biome: Marine sediment; feature: Surficial sediment; material: Deep marine sediment; isolation source: Hadal surficial sediment | place: Pacific Ocean | collected 2014-11 | depth... | reverse complement strand
TAACAAAACAAAATTCTCTTATTCCTGCATCGTAAAGTGTTTCAAAAATTAGTTGGATTAGTGGAATTGTATGAACTTTGTTTTCTGTTTTGTAGAATACTGGCGCCATCTCTTTTGGAAGCTCTTTTGTAAAGGGAAGCAATCTTGTTCCCAATCCTCCACAGGTGATTATGGCCTTCAATGAAATGGTATTTTTTGTTTCATTTTTATCTCTTAGGTTAAGAAAAATTAATTTGGGAAATCTTGGGCTAGTTTTGGGCTGAATTGTTATAGAAAATTGAAAAGGTTATCTTTTTGCTATAATAGATCTGAATTATATTTACTTTGCATCCTAAATCTTCGTTATTTTCTGCTTTCTTAATTCAATTACAACTGCACATTGGATTTGGAATCTTGAAACCAATGAAGAAATACTAGTTACAATTATTGTTGTACTTGGACTGAAAAGCAGCGATTTTCATAAATAAAAACTTTGTTTACAAATTGATAGTCTGCCTTATTTGCTAAATTTCCTTTTGCTAGCTTATGTCTGTAGTGACCGATACAAGCTCCGATTTATCTCCGTGTTATTCTTTTCATAATGTTGTTAAAAAGGAGATATTGAATGAGAACAGTAACTAGTGAATTATCAAAAGAGACCCGTATCGATAGAACTAAGGCTTATCGAACAAGTGACAAACCACTATGTCAAAAATTGATGACTCTTTTCCTAATAACTTCATTTTCAAAGTGCAAAATTACCTTGAATCTCGACATATTGGGTATATTGCTGGTCGCAATCTTGGTGGTAACGTTATCCACCGGAGTTGTAGAAGCATTGTTAAGCGTTCAGGGTAATCCTCTAGATAATCCTACCCTCAAACCCATTAATTCTACTGTAGCCAACGTAAGTAATGACCCAATAAAGCTAGTAGGTAAAACAACCGTTTTTACTTACCTCGACGGCGAACGTATAGACAAGTTTAGATTTAAAGTTAGAGTAAAGCTTGTTCCAGGAGAAGACTTTTTGTTTAGCCCAGAGCTGGGTCAGATAAGTGGAACCCCGATAGTTACATTCTTTGGAAAAAAAACTAATGGTATAAATACTCCAGATAATCCAGGCAAATTTGCAGTTTTATTTATCCCACCAGATCCTGGCGAGTCACCAAATCTACAGGTAGATTTACTGTCTTCTGTCAGTTGCGATCGTGATGGGACTACATTAGGAGTAATTTTCGAAAATACAGGTCTAGATCCATGGAGAATTATTAAAATAGTAATACCCAAAATAGACGTCGACCCAAGTACTGAGGGTAGGCAACAATTGATTATTAAAAGTGTGAAAAAAACCCTAGCTCCAGGCGAGTCACTTCAAATGAAATTTAACTTGGTGGATATTGATTCCAACCCAATAGTGTTAGACGTTGATCAAAAAGCAGTCAAGGTAAAACCAGTTTTCAAAAGCAATGATGGATTCAAATTCAAGATATATCAAAATGTAAGGGTTAATTGTGTATAGGAACTTCACCTTAAAGAAATATCAAAATCATTCAAAAGTTTGTTTAATAATGGTTAAATCATATAGTCATTGTAAAACTTAATAATTCGTGTATAAATTAGGTGGAGATTTGAACTAAAACAGTAAATCTCTCTCCCAGTATCAACGTTTTCTGAATTAGTATTTTTTCTAATGACTTTATTAACGAAATTAGTATAACTCAATTATACGGATAATTTTACCTTCTAAAAAGGGGGATCTAGAAATTTTTCTGGCATAAAAAAGCGGCCCTATTAGAGAATAAGGGGGTAGCCTCTGTTTCTGCGACTTCAAAAATTTGTGTGTAATATCCCTGGATTATATCATAGAATTAAGATACATTATCTCATAGAAGAAAGGCTAGGAAAAAGCGTACCTGCTAATGCCTGTGATAGGAGATGTTGAATGTAGACAGGCACACCTTCATTATACTGCCATTTTAAATGCACTAAAGTCAAAGTATGTGATTATTTTTCTCAGACAGGGGAAAACAGGGATAATTTTGAATCGTGCGAAAAGGGGGGGTAAGTTTTGTTTGAACTTGAAAATGAGAGTGATTTTCGCACAAATGTAGGAAATGTCTGTGGAAGGGACTTTGTAGAGGACTTGATGGGTCACAGCTTCTACATGGATACCTACTATCAACTACCAGAAGAGAAAAAGCGACAGATGTATCTTGAAGCTGAACCACATCTTACAATTACAGATACAAAATCAATTGAGAATAATTTCAAATCATTATCTGCAAAACATAATGCTCTTGAAGTAAAGGTTGATCGTGTAGCACTCTTACCACTGATCGTGTCGCACTCTTACCACTGATCGTGTCATGATCTCTTACAATATCTAAGAACAAACAGCATTGAAGTTCCAGAAAATCTAAATCAAAAAATATAAACTGATTAGGTGTGTGGGTTAATTAACGAGAGCAGATCGGTGTAAACACAAACGATCCGCCTTGTGAAAAAAGTTGACAGGATCCATTGAAGTGGTTTCATTTATGATGATATCTGGGCATTGGCAAAAGGACGTAATTCAATTATAATTTCTGGTATTGTTTTGGCATTTATAGCAGGAGCAATCACTGCAAATCCAGTCGTAGAAGCGGCCGGAGGAAGGTGACGAAGAACTGAAATATGTTTTCATACCAATTATTATTGTTTTATTAGTTTTTTTCATACATAGTCCTGCCTTTTCTTTTGCTGATACATCAAAACCAAATATTATAGTCATTATGACTGATGACCTAAGTTCATTAGAGTTTGATACTGCGTTAGCAAATAACCTTTTACCAAACATACAAACAGAACTTATTGACAAAGGAACAACTTTTACAAATTTTTTTGTAACTAATCCTTCTTGTTGTCCTTCTCGGGCTACATATCTTACAGGTCAATACTCACACAATCATGGTGTTTTATCTAATGAACATGGGATTCTTTTCTTTGATGATTCTTCAACTTTAGCAACTTGGCTACAAGACGATGGTTATTACACTGGACATATCGGTAAATATCTAAATGGTTATGGAAAAAAGTGTTGTAAAACTGAGTTTCCATTTTCTTATGTTCCTGTTGGATGGGATGAATGGTATGTAATCAAAAATAATATAAAATTTAATGACAACGGCATAGTTCAAAGATTTGACAGCCCAGTATTCTTAACAGATAAACTTGGTGAACGTTCAGTTGAGTTTATACAGGATTCGGCACAGCGAGATGAACCATTTTTTCTTTCTATTAATACAAGAGCTCCAAAAAGTAGTAGAACAACTTTTTCGTGTGAACTAACGGTAGAAGAAAAAACCTTTCGCCTTAACAGTACACCAGTAAATGAAAAATATGATGGAAGTGCAGATTTTATTTCACAGCCTCAGTCACCATCATTCAATGAGGAAGATATATCAGATAAACCAAACAACGTAAAAGCACGACCAATACTAACCACTGAACAAATTGATTGTATTGAAAGAGTTTTTCGAGATAAACTTGAATCGATGCGTTCTGTTGATGACTTGGTTGGTTCCTTGATTCAAGCAATCAGTGATGCTAATGAACTGGATGACACAATAATTATTTTCACATCTGATAATGGATATTTGCTAGGTGAACATCGCTTAGTAAAAAAAGGTTGGGTTTATGAGGAATCAATTGGTGTACCACTTATTATCCGTACACTACAAACACAACCACAAATCATAGATAGAATTGTTTTAAATAATGACCTTGCACCTACAATCTCTGCCTTTGCAGGTGTGACACCCAAACTGGTAGTAGATGGGCTATCACTTGTTAAACTGATAGATGATCCAGACATGAAATGGCGTAAGGGATTTTTAATTCAACATTCTGATGCCTTTTATGCGGTAAGACAAACAGGAACACACTCAGAATATCTTTATTTTGAAAAACGCGGTGGTTTTATAGAATTTTATGAACTCACCAAAGATCCATACCAATTAGAAAACAAGTCAGATTGTACTAATACAAAATGTCAGAATAGACAAACAGCAATGAGTTCTTGGCTTGCAAACCTGAAGGAATGTAATAATGGAAGTTGCCAAAAAATTGAAAGGCAAAAACCATCATTAAGGATGTAAACATGGTGGACAAGCTATGACACAACACTTTCCATTAAAGGTGAAACCATGACTGAACAAAAAGGAGATGTTCTATGATCTGAAGCCGATATTAAAAAAGCAAAAAAAATACTAGGTTGCAAGCCAAAAGTGAAAATAGAAGAAGGCCTAAAAAAACAATCTAAATATGTAAAATCAAATTTAAACTTCTATATTGATTCCATGAAGCATTCCAAATTTATCGCCCGCCTCAGCTGAATCTGCAATTCCCCCTCTATCCTGATGCCAGAACTGATCTTTATGACCTAGGCTTTTGTGCAAGCCGCTTGATGAGCCATAAATTACGTTGACTGCGCCGGCATTAACTTTGCCGTCAATATCTTCTACACCAACACCTATTGCTAAATCATCATATCCGTCGTTGTTAAAATCACAGGCGATTAACCACTCGCCAAACTTATCCTTTGCTTCGGCTTCATCCAATATTCCCTCACTGTCTTGGTGCCAGAATTGATCAGGATGACCAGCGTTTTTGTGTAGGCCTTGAGCTGAGCCATAAATTACGTTGACTGCACCGGCATCAACTTTGCCGTTAATATCTTCAAATGGGACCCCAATTGCAAGATCCATAAAACCATCACCATTAAAATCACCGGAATTCTTACATGGAATTCCGTCATTATTAATTTCCGTCTCGGCTAGCGCCGGAGGAAACAGGTTATTACTTAATACGAGACTAATCACACCTAGCACAAACAAAAAAATAACAAAACCCATCGTTGTGTTTTTCATGTCCAATGTTTTATAGCATAAAATTACTTAAGGATGATCGAATGTTAATCAGTTCATACTTTTTAACGACAGAATTACCGAACTGTTGAAATCTAAGAATTAAGAATTTTCAAAAATTTCTATGTTCTAAAAAACAGGCTTTTTCTCTCTGATCCTGGTTCTACAGCGGATTGATTTTTTTAGAAAATTAAATGTAGTTATTTAAATTTTAAAAAATCTAGTTTTCATTTGATTTTAGGCATTAATCAATTATTTGAAATTAGGCCAAGGTACTTTGTGTTTAAGAATGCCTTCTAATTCCTTAACATCGTCCTTATAATGATTTTTAAGAAATAATCTATCTTTTTCTGACATTTTGGGCTTTGAAATTTTTTTACCTAGAATTTTTCTAACCGTAAACACCGAAATGTCTGGTGGAATTACCTTCCTAACAAATTTTTTTATTGTTTGATTTTGCAAAAGTGAAATTGATATCTTGCCTCTAGGCTCTGTTATAATATTATGAATTAGTTTCCTATACTCAGGAGGATCTTCCTTCACTCCAAGAAATGTAAAGACTTGTTTAACTATTCTTTGGGGATCTCCAATAAACTCTTCAAAGATTAACACCTTTAATTTTTCCTCATCAAATGTATCCAAGTATCTTTTTACTTGTGATGAATAGTATCCTGAAGATATCGTAACTCTCTTGGTATAATCTTCTGGATTTTCTAAAGATTCTTGAATTGCTTCAGCAAATGAATAAGTTTTACCATAACCAACTCTAAACAAATACCAAGAGTATGCCAAATTAATAGGATCTCTTAAAATCATTATTATTCTTGCGTCAGGAATTATATCATGTATTAATTTTGGAGAATATGGATCACCGATGTATGAAGTGCTAGCTTCTCCAATAGCTTTTTCATCTTTCACATTTCTAAAAAGAGCTAAATATTTTTCTTTGTTACGAATTGGAGGGGGATAAAGTTTTGATTTATTAATTTTTGAAAAATAATGTGGTTCTTTGATTCGGGACATGTATACTCCGTGAGTTCTATTTAGTATGTCATAAAGTGTTGTTGTTCCTGCTCTGGGAGCACCTACAATGAAAAAATTAGGCCAAATATCCATTGCAGTAGTAAAAGTTAACTAAAATAATAATTATTATTTTATTTTGTTTGATTTAATAGATAGCCCTGCTAGAAAGAACGTGTTTATAATTACTGAAAATAAAAATGCCATTCGCCATACTGGAATAAGAAACGAGTTATGAAATATAGATAATCTAACTTCCAGATTTTTTCTTACCTTTATCGTATTTTCTTAGAAACAATCCACCAACAGCAATTAATGGAACTGGAATAATCAAGATGCCCAATAATACTTCTACACCTCCGGCAGTTGTTGGGGTGATAAGAGTACGTATAACTAAGAAAAATCCATATACAAACAAGAAAGGTTCTTGTAGTGTAGAACTAAATTGAATAGATTTTCACAGATGTTAAAATATTCTTCAAGAGCGTTAACAAGAAAAGAAAGAATTCTTCCCAGTTTCATAATAATAGGTGCAGCGAGAGCAGGCACAACCTCTTTGTATGCATATCTAAAATCACATCCAAATGTGTTACCCGCAGCCAAAAAAGAAACTGTATTTTTCAATTATGCATATCACACAAATCCTGATTGGTATAAAATGTATTTTCCTACTATTTCTGAACGAGAAAAGATCAAAAAACAAAAAGGAATTCAGAGAGTAATCACCGGCGAAGCCACTCCCTCATATCTAATTGATCCACACGTTCCACAACGAATTTCAGAAATGTTGCCTGGCATAAAATTAATTGTTTTATTACGGAATCCTATTGAAAGAGCATTATCACATTATCATCATAATATTTTTTTTGGGATTGAAAAATTACCTTTTGAAGAAGGGATAAAAAAAGAACCTGAAAGAATAAACAAATCATTTGAAGAATTAAAGAATGAAGAAATTAATTTTAATGACACCCCTGTTTCATATTTTTTTAGGATAATGAGATTTAAAACCAAAAATTACTTTAACTTTTCTTATCTGGAAAGTGGAAAATATTATGAACTGTTAAAGAATTGGCTTGATGTGTTTCCTAAAAACCAATTACTGATAATCCAAAGTGAAGATTTTTTTGATAACACAAAAAATATTTTTAGGCAGGTTCAAGATTTTTTAGATTTACCTTATTATGATTTGGGTCATTATGGATTACACTGGGAAATTAAGCACCAACCTATGAAGGATAATTTAAGAAAATCTTTGAAAGAATATTTTGAACCATATAATTCAAAATTATATAAATATTTGAACAGAGACTTTGAATGGAAATAATATCAAAAAATTGCTATTTTATGTTTTATAAAACACTAAAATTCTCTCTAAGAACAATCATTATATTCCAAACAACAAATCAAAACATAATTGCTAGATATTTTGACCTTAAAAAAATTTGATACAGAAGGACTGTACAAAGTTTATGATATATGGCCTCAAATTTCAAAAGAATCATACGAATCAGATCTTAAGCCTGTTGATTTCAAAGACATTGATCATATTGTATTTGCTGGAATGGGAGGCTCTGGAACCATTGGTGATCTTTTTTCTGCCATTCTATCAAAGACTGGCATTCATGTGAATGTGGTAAAGGGTTATCTACTTCCAAAAACTGTTGATGAAAATACTCTTGTTATAGCAATTAGTATTTCGGGAAATACAAGAGAAACTTTGTCAATTCTTGAATCTGCACAAAAATCAAACTGTAAAAAAATTGCTTTTTCTTCGGGAAGGAAAATGGAATCCTATTCTGAGAAAAATGGAATCGAGTACAGAAAGATTCCTGAATTGCACTCTCCAAGAGCCTCATTTAGTGGCTATGTCTATTCAATCTTGAAGGTTTTGAATTATGTAATCCCAATTCAAAAGAATGATATTTTAGAATCATTAGAACAATTAGAAAAAACATCACAAAAAATAAACTCGAATAACTTGACTGAGACAAATCCTTCTCTTGAATTAGCTAAATGGATTTCGGGCATTCCTTTAATCTATTATCCATTTGGGTTACAGGCAGCTTCAATAAGATTCAAGAACTCTATGCAAGAAAACGCAAAATCTCATGTTATGGCAGAAGACGTAATTGAGGCATGCCACAACGGAATTGTTTCTTGGGAAAAATCTTCTGATGTTCAACCCATTTTATTACAGGGTGCAGACGATTATGTCAAGACAAAAGAGAGGTGGAAAATTCTAAAAGAGTTTTTTGAGAAAAAAAAGATAGATTATTGGGAAGTTTCATCAGTTAAGGGAAACATTCTTTCAAAACTAATAACTTTGATTTACCATTTAGATTACACTTCAATCTATTTGGCCGTACTAAATAATACGGATCCAACACCTATAGACCCAATTGATTTTATTAAAAACCGATTACAATGATTTTTAACTATCAATTTGATTATAAGAATGATAATTTGTTGTAGAGAAATTATCATCTGAATCACAGAAAATGATATTCAACTTGCAAAAATTCTAAATACTCTTGTTTAGCATACTTTTTAAAATTTATTAATAAAAAATGTTATTTATATCCAAGGGAAAATAATGTTTTATTCATTATATTTGTCATCATCTCTTTTTCATCTTCATTGAAATTTCGTTTCCATTTTCCTGGAGAAGCACTTCTTATTGCCATTCCTTTGCCCTTTAATTCAGATGGAATATTCTTATAACTATGTTTTTCAACAATTTCTTTTATTTCATTATCATCAAATTTAATATTCAAAAATTGGAAAATATTTTTTAAAACTTTAAACGTTTCTCCTAACAGATCCTCGTACTTAATAAGAATTCTATTTCCCTTTGGATGTATCTTTTGAATTTTGAGTAATATGTTTACAAGATTTTTCCATCTGTTAGATTGTTCTTTGATAAATTCTAGACGATCATCAACTGATAAGGTCGTTCCTCCCTTTTTAGCTAACCAACCTTTTTCTGAAAAAGCATCAACCAAAGAATCCACTATATCTCTTCCATCCCTTAACAAAATTATAATTTTGGAGTTAGGAAGGCAATCAGAAATGATATCTGCCCCAATACTTCCATTTGGTTCTTTTATTATTATTATTTTTTTAGTATCGCGAATTTGGGCATAAATTCTGTTAAGGATTAGTTTTCTAAGAAAATATTTCCAAGTATCTTTAAACTGGTTTGAAAAGAAATAATCATCACGATTTTCCAAGCTAGTCAAATCTTCTATAGTATTTTTTCCCAATCTTGAAAAGCCCAAGTGGGAACCAATCTTCGGTTCATCAATGCTTAAAAAATGCTCTGCTAATAATCTAGCTCCTAACCATGTAGTTCCACTTCGTGGAGAAGCAAAAATCCAAATCAAATTTTTTTCTAATTCATTTTCTTGCTCAATTGTTAATTCTTTAACCTTTTGGACAATAAATGATTCCCAATTGTCAAAACTTTCCTCAACATCTGAACTTAGTTCTTCAAGTTTGACCTTTTTAATAGGTAAAATCTGATAGTGGCACTCTGATCTAACCGGGGTTTTTGCATTAATTCTATAAAATAAAAGTAAATTTTCATCAGTAGCACGAACAACAATTGAAACGTTTTTTTTAACACCAGAAAAATCATTTAACCATCGTATTCTAATATCTTTGACTCTAGTTTTTTGATATTGCACTCCAACACCAAATAATGCAGAAAATTTTTCTCCTTCCAGCCCAATAACTTCTGTTGTTATGATGTATTTTTTACCTTTGGTAACTGTTCGTAATTCTTTTTCAAAAATTCCTTCATCTGATGATAGTCTAATATCAAAAATTTCTTTTGAAATTGAAAACTTGTTAGATTTAACTTTTTCTTTCATAGCTTTTCTATGTAATTGATGATTCCAACTTCCGTTTGATATCTAGGATGATATTTCTTATTAACTCCTTATCTTTATTATCTAAATCAGTTATTTTTTGTGAAAGATTATTGATTTTTTTATTTAATTCTGAATTTTTATTAAAATCCATTGATTTAGAATCAATATTTAAAAAATTAAAAATCTGTAAAACTGTCTCTTTAGGATTATTGAGAAAATTTTTTGAATGAATCAATAATACTGATCTTTGTGGAATTTTTTCTAGTAATTCTAATAACATCTTTTTTTGATTTGCCCATAGATTAGCATGATAATCTATCACACTTGCTTTGTCTTTATAGGTAACTCGCTTTATTCCATACCACGTACTTTTTTGGCCATTTATAAAATCAATAACTTGAGATGAAACAGTTAATTCACCATCATCTAACACAACAATCACTTTAGAATTTGGTAGAATTTTCAAAATCAAATCTAAAATAGAACTTGAAAATCTTTGTATGTTAGCACCCATTGATACTTCAATCGTATCTGACTCTTTAATCAAAATCATTTTTGAAAAATCATGGATTTGGGCATAAATTCTGTTAAGGATTAGTTTTCTAAGATAGGTTATCCAAATTTCTTGAAATCCTCTATAAAAAAAATAATCATATCTCTCTCTTGAAGCCTTTTTCTGATTTACGTCAAAAAATCTCACATTTTTTCTACCTCGCCAAGATGTAAGATTAAGAAATCTTCCCAAATTAGGTTGGTCTATAATAGTACATTGTTTTGAAATAATATTTGATAACAAACTGTCTTTTTGATCGGTAATCATCCAAACCAGGTTTTTTTCTAGAATTGATTCTTGCTCTTCTGTTATTTCAACAATTTTCATATAACAAAGAAATTTTTCCTTATATTAAATTAAACTCTAAATATTTTTATTCCGATTCATTGAGTTTTTTCAGTTCTAAATTCTTTTTTTAATACCTCGTAATCCCCTCTTGTACTTTTTAGTTCTTTTAGCATTTTAGAATTATCTTATTGTCTTTACGTTTACTAAAAAACCTTAATCGAAAGTTTTTTCTGGGATCCATCAATCATCATAATATGAAATTAGAACTTGGATATGGACTAAGGAAAAAAGAAGACTTTGCTCGTTATTACGAAAGTTATGATTTGTTGGTAAATAGTTAATTGCTAAAATTTCAAGATATGATTAATTGGTAGGTTTAAAGTGGATTAAATTAGTTACATGTATTTTGTAATCTTCTGAGACTATCTTATAACCATTATCTGTGATCATTTTTCTCATTATTGCTCTAGTATTATAAGCAAAACCTTTGTTAAATTTTTGAGGTTTTGACATATCAGAATAATTAAGTACGACATTAGAGTTTTCTTTTAAGATGTTTTTCATATTGTCAAGGTATTCTAAAATT
>SMUX01336026.1_pt1 | contig 11226 bp, 11 predicted proteins | sample 2456431 | NCBI WGS metagenome assembly SMUX01 (sample SAMN11095930, study PRJNA526329) | marine sediment metagenome | biome: Marine sediment; feature: Surficial sediment; material: Deep marine sediment; isolation source: Hadal surficial sediment | place: Pacific Ocean | collected 2014-11 | depth... | reverse complement strand
GCCCTTCTTGGGCGTCGCGGCCCGCACCGCCTGCGCGCAGAGCGTGCCCGCAAGCGCCGTGGTCACACCCAGGGCCGCGGCCCGGCCCATGAAGTCGCGGCGCGATATCCGGCCGCGGGTCAGCTGCTGGCCCAGCCAGGACAGCTCCGCCTCGTCACGATCGTATGCCATTGTTGTCGCCTCCCTGTTTGGTTCGTTGGTGTTGGGTCTCCGATCGCCCGAAAACCTATCTAAGCACATATTTCCGAGATGCTACGGCATGATATCCTAGTTGACCAGACCCGAGATTACCGCACCATCCTAACTCAGTTTTCGACAGCCAGGACGCATTTCCTCGGGTCCACAGGGCCGGAAGCCAGGTTGACCGCCACCTCACCCCAGCCCGAGCAAACCCGGCAGTTCCGCCATGTCGCGGAACAGCCGCGCGCCGGCCGCGGCGAGGTCCGCGCCGTCGCCTTCGGGCGCGAAGCCCAGGACGTCCATGCCGGCCGCCTCGGCGGCGGCCACGCCGAGCGGGCTGTCCTCGATCACCACGCAGGTCCGGGGCGCGACACCCATGGCCTCGGCGGCGAACAGGAAGAGGTCCGGATGGGGCTTGCCACGTGCGACCTGATAGGCCGAGAAAATTCGGCCCTCGAAGCGCGCCCGCAGGCCGGTCACGCCGAGCGAGACCGCCATCTTCTCCAGCGGGCCTTGCGAGGCCACGCAAGCGGCGGTGCCGCTCGCCGCGATCGCGTCGAGGACCTCGACCACGCCGGGCACGGGTTCGAGTTCGCGCTCGAAGGCGGCGGCGGTGGCCGCGCGCAGATCGCGCAGCCAAGCTTCCGGGACCGGTCGGCCGAGCCGGTCCTCGACGGCGGCGGTCACGGTGTCGAGGTGATGGCCCTTGAACCGGGCGATACAGTCCGCCGTGGTCAGGGGCCAACCGAGCCCTGCGATCGCCTCGGCCATGACCCGGTTGGCGATCGGCTCGCTGTCGACCAGCACCCCATCGCAGTCGAAGATGATCAATTCCGGCCGCAACGATACCCCCTTCGCCCTGCCACCTGTTGTGCCCCAGCGACTCCGAGTCTAACCGAACTGGTGGCCTGGGGGCTACCGTGACAGCGACAGCGGGAAAACAGAGGGCGGGCGAGCGAAGCTACGGCGACCCGGCTTGTCACGCCTCTTCGTCGGCCATCGACCGATAGCGTCTAAGGCTTCTTTCCAGGTGCCGGCGCATGGCATTGCGGGCGGCGTTGGGTCTTGATTGAGAAATCGCCTTGGCGATGGACCGATGTTCGCTGAGGACGCGGCGAAGGTATTTTCGGCGGACGCTGCGATCGACGGTCCTGACGTAAACGTTGCGCCGCGGAATGGTCTGCCAGCCCAGGAAATCCAAAAAGCCGACGAAATTTTCGTTGTGAGCCGCCTTGGCGATCGCCTGATGGAAATTGAAGTCGGCCTCTACCGCGTCCTCTCCCCGCTCGACCGAGAGGGCGAACTTGTCGATGGACGACTCGATCGTTACCAGGTCCTCGGCCGTCCGCCGTTCGGCGGCGAAACCGGCGGCTTCGATTTCGATGCCCAGGCGAAGCTCGGTGATGCTGACCACATCAGAGATATTCGGCAGCCCTTTGGTCGACATGCGGAACGGGCGGCGGCGCATGTCTCGGGCAACGAAGACGCCCGCGCCCTGCCGGGTATCGATCAATCCTTCGGCGCGAAGAGCAGCCAGGGCTTCGCGGACCACGGTGCGGCTGACTCCGAACGCGGCGATCATCTTCTGTTCGGTCGGCAGTTTGTCACTGGGTTTCAACGCGCCGCTTTTGATCTCGGCGGTCAGGCGGTCGATCAACTCGTCCTTGAGATTTCGCGGCGGAACCAGCGGCCGGAAGATATCGCCTTGATCAGCCATGCCGGTCCCCTGATACGCGAGTGTGGGCAAGTTCCGGAAAATTGCAATCTTGGTTCATGGCGAAGGTCGTCATCCTGGATACAGTAAACTGGGAATCCACAATGTAAGGATTGGGTTGTAGGTCACCAGCAACAACACGACAACCATCGCCAACCAGAACGGCCAGAGGTGGCGCGACGCGCGCTCGATGGGAACCTTGCCCACCGCGCAGCCGACGAACAGGACGGTGCCTACCGGCGGCGTCACCAATCCGATGCCCAAATTCAGCATCATGATGATGCCGAAATGGACCGGATCGACGCCCAGCGCCACGACCACGGGCAACAGGATCGGCGTGCAAATCAGCAATAACGGCGCCATGTCCATGAAGGTACCGAGCGCCAGTAGCATCACGTTGATGAGCAACAAGATAACGACCCGGTTGTCGGACAATTCGAGAAGGAAGTTCGTCGCCTTGGCCGGAACCTGCATCAGGGTCATCAGGTAGGCGAAACTGGAGGCGAAGCCGATGACGATCATCACCATGGCGACCGTACGCACCACGCCCTGCAGCAGCTGCGGAAGCTGGCGCCACTTCAAGTCGCGGTAGATGAACATGGTCACGAAGAACGCCCAGACGCAGGCCACCGCGGCGGATTCGGTTGGTGTGAAAATACCGCCGATGACGCCGCCGACGATGATGACGACGGTCAGCAACCCGGCCAGGGCTTCCCAGGTGATGCGCAGTGCCTCGCCCAGATTGACGGTCCGGCCCCTGGGATAGCCGCGCTGTTTCGATATCACGAACGCCAGCACCATCAGCGCCAAGCCGATCATGACACCGGGAATGATGCCGGCCATGAACAATTGGGCGATGGAGATGGTTCCACCCGCCGCGTAGGTGTAGATGATGGCGTTGTGGCTGGGCGGGATGATGATGCCTTGGGTCGCCGAGGTGATGGTGATATTGACGCTGAAGTGATCGTCGTAGCCTTGCTTTTTCATCATCGGAATCATGATCGATCCGATCGACGAGGTATCGGCCACGGCCGAACCGGAGATGCCGCCGAAAAACATCGATGCCAGGATATTGACCATGGCCAGGCCGCCGCGCATGAAGCCGACGAATATGTTGGCGAAGGCGACCAATCGCCAGGCCATGCCGCCTTCCGCCATGAGGGCCCCCGCCAACACGAAAAACGGGATCGCCAGCAGCGAGAAATTGTCGACGCCGTCGGACAGCTTCAACAAGATCGCCTCGAGCGGCAGGCTCACATAGAACGCCGTGGCAAAGGCTGAAATCCCCAAGGCATAGGCGATGGGCGTGCCGATAATCAGCAGGACGAACAGGCTGCCCATTAACACCAGTGGTCCGATCGCTCCGCCCATGGGTCGCCCCGACTATGAGTTAACTCTTAGTATTCAAAGATTGAACTTGCTGGCTTCGTGCTCGGCCAACTCCATGGCGCGACGCATCTCCTCGCCTTCCATTTCCACCAGCGTATCGTGGTAAAACACCCGCTCGATGATGAACAACAACGTGACCGCGCCGCCGCCCGGGATGGCCGAATAGACGACGCCGACCTTGATTTCATCGAACTCGGGATAGGATTGGAACCAGGTCGTCTCGGCCAGGCTGTAGCCGTAATAGACCATCAGGCAGGCGATGGTCGCCATCAGCCCATGGACAGCGTAGTGCGGCAGATATTGCAGACGGTCCGGCAGCATCCGGACGAACACCTCCAATCGCAAATGCGCCTGCGACCGATAACAGATCGCCGAGCCGTACAGGGTCAACTGAACCGTGAAAAAGATCGACATGGGCTCGGCGAATCGGGCGCCCACCTCGAAAACATACCGCGAGACGACGCCGGTAAAGATCAACACGGTCATGCACACGATGGAAATGACGCAAACGACCATGCACAAGAGGTAAAGCTTATCCATGACCCTGACGTAGGCCGGCCTCACGCGCTGCTCAGGCACGCCGTTGGTCATTTTTTGGTCTTCCCGTCCAGCTCGATGCGATCGGCGTGATGGCCGGCGCGATGGCCGGCATGACGGCCGGCCCGATGGGAACCGGCCATCATACGCGATGCGGCAAAGCGAGGTTTCCCGCCAGCTATTCGACCATCGAAGCCTTTTTTATCAGGTCGGCGAATTTGCTGCCGAACTTCATGCGGACGGATTCGGTCGCCTTGATGAACGGCGCCTTGTCGATGTCCGTGATGACGTCGATGCCTTTGGACTTGAGGATGTCCAGCGACTTCTGTTCACGCGCGGCCCACAATTCCCGTTCCTTGATCACCGTCATGGCGGAGGCCTTGCGGATCAATTGCTGGTCCAGCGCCGGAAGCGTGTCCCAGACCTTCTTCGAGAAAACGAAAATTTCCGGCACCATCAGGTGTTCGGTCAGGCTGTAGTTTCCGGCGACTTCGTAATGCTTGCCGGATTCGTAGGACGGTGGATTGTTTTCGGCGCCATCGACGACACCGGTCTGCATCGACGTGTAGAGCTCGCTGTAGGAAATCGGCAGGCCGTTGCCGCCCATGGCATTGACCATCTCGACGAAAATCGGGTTCTGCATGACGCGGAGCTTCAGGCCCTTCAAATCATCAGGCGTCCTGATCGGCCGAACCTTGTTGTAGAACGACCGCGAACCGGCGTCCATGTAGCCGAGGCCGATCAGGCCGCCGGCTTCCAGTTTGTTCAGCAATGACGTGCCGATCTCGCCATCGACGACCTTGTGCATGTGGTCGACGCTCTTGAAGAAGTACGGCAGGTTGAAGGCATTGAACTCTTCCACGATCGGTCCGACCACGCCGACGCTGACCCGCGTCATCTCGAGCGCGCCCAGCTGCACCTGCTCGAGAGCTTCCTTTTCCCCGCCCAGCTGCATGGAATGATAGATCGTGATGTTCAGCCGGCCGCCGGTCCAGGTGTTCAACAGCTGGCCCATGTATTCGATGGCGTCCGTGGTCGGATAGCCCATGGGATGTACGTCGCTGGATTTGATTTCCAGCGCCGACGCCGGCAGGCTCAAGCTAAGGGCGGCGGCCGCGGTGGCGGCCGTGGCGATCAGACGACTGCGTATTCTGCTCATGGTGTTCCTCCTCATGCTCCCAGATGCGGTGAGACCCCGAAACCAGCCCGGGAAGCTCCGCTCGACGGAGGGTCCGGTTTCAGCTCCAGGCGCGTGCGCCCGAGGCCCCCCGAAGCCCAGTTAGGGTAATCGATCTGCAATCCCTGCGGCCCTGTCTTGCCGATCATTGACTCGCCGTCGGCTTCCCCGGTAGCCTAACCAAGCTGAATTCATCATACAAGTAGCATGGCACGATAAATCGACGCCGGGGCCGGTGGCGGCTTTCGGGCCCGGCCCACTCCCCCGGTCCATACCATGGAAACAACCACGTACCTTTGGTGAAAAGATGAAAACAATTCTACTGACCGGCGCCGCCGGCGGCGTCGGGAGCTTCCTGCGCAGGGAGTTCAAAGGGCGCTATCGCCTGCGCCTGTCCGACATCGTCACCCTGGACGATTGCGGGGCCGACGAGGCGTTCGTCAAGGCCGACCTGGGCGATTTGGCGGCCCTCCGAACCGCCGTCGCCGGGGTCGACGGCATCATTCACCTGGGCGGCTTTTCCGTCGAAGGCGACTGGGACACGATCCTCGGCGCCAACATCATCGGCGCGTACAATCTGTTCGAGGCGGCCCGCATCGAGGGCGTCAAACGCATCGTGTTCGCCAGCAGCAATCACGCCATGGGGTTCTACCGCCGCGATGAAACGGTTGACCACACCCGTTATCCCCGGCCCGACACCCGCTACGGCCTCAGTAAGGTGTTCGGCGAATCCCTGGGCAGTTTATACGCCGACAAGTACGGCGCCGAGGTCATGAACGTCCGCATCGGAAACGTCGCCACAGAGCCCCTCGACGTCCGCCTCCTCAGCATCTGGATCAGCCCCCGCGACCTGGCCCAGCTCATATCCATCGGCCTGGAGCATCCCGACATCCGCTTCGAGGTGGTCTATGGCATGTCGGACAATAAGCGGGCCTGGTGGGACAACTCCAACGCCAGGCGGCTCGGCTATGCACCTCGGGACCGGGCCGAGGATTACGCCGCCAAGGTGCTCTCGGAACATTCCGCCGACACCGGCGATCCGCTGGCGGATGCCCGGCAAGGCGGCAGGTTCGTGTCCACCGAGGCCGGCGGCGATCCCACCAAGCCGCACCTGGGCTAATCCCGAAGCTCCCATGATCCGCGTCTTTCTCAGCCATGAACCCGAAGCGTTGAAGATTTTCTATGGCGAACGCGCGGTCCGGGAACTCGAGGACTGCGCCGAAGTCCGGATCAACGACAGCGGGCGGGTGCTGACCACCGAGATGTTGCTGGCCGGATCTCGGGGCTGCGACGTCGTGGTTCTCGACCGCAACACCCCCGCCGATGCGGCGTTTTTCGCTAAGTGCCGGGACATCGCCTCGGTCCATCGCTGCGCCGTGGATATCCGTACCATCGACGTCGCCGCCGCGTCCAAGGCCGGTGTTCTGGTGACCAACGCCAGCCCCGGTTTCATCGACGCGGTGGTCGAACTTTCGCTCGGCTTGATGATCGATCTCGCCCGCTCCATCAGTTCCTATGTATCCGACTACCGCCGCATGGCGCCACCGGCGGCGCGCATGGGCGCACAGCTGTCGGGGTCGACCATCGGAATCATCGGCTATGGCGGCATCGGCGCGCGGCTGGCCGAGGTCGCGCAGGCCCTCGGCATGACGGTGCTGGCGCACGATCCCCACAAGACCATTGCCGACCCTCATGTCCGGCAAACCGGTTTGGCGGCGCTGTTGGGCGACTCCGATTTCGTGCACTGCCTTGCCACTGCCACGCCGGAAACCGAAAATCTGCTCGACGAAGCGGCCTTTGCGGCCATGAAGGACGGCGCCTACTTCATCAATGTCTCGAGGGGCAATCTGGTTGACGAGGCCGCCCTGGAACGGGCATTGGCCACCGGCCGCATCGCCGGCGCGGCCCTGGACGTGGGGCGCGCCGACGACCAGAAACCCTCGCCCGGCCTGGCCCGGCTGCCCAACGTCATCGCGACGCCCCATGTCGGTGGGCAGACCCCGGCGGCCATCGAATCCCAGGCCCTGGAAACCGTCGCGCAGGTCCGGGCCGTATCCGAAGGGGTCCTGCCGCACAACGCCATCAACCCCGAGCGGGCATTTCGCTTCGCGGCATTCATCGCGCAGCGATCGGGGCGATCGGAACGAGCGGGGTCATGACCGGGACGCGTGCCGCCTTCCTCGACCTCGACCGGGCCTGCGCCGAGTTCGCCCCGCCCGGCGCGTTGACGCCGGATTCCGGCCGTTCCGCCATCGACTCGGTCATGAATCCACCGGCCCCCGACGACTCCGCGTCTAGCCGAACCGGCGCGCCGGGGGCTACAATGACCGAAACGGCGGGCATGCGGAGGCAGGGGATACGGTGGCGCGCTTTGATCGGAGCCTCTGGCGACGCGGCACAATCCTAGCGCTGGCGGTGCTGGCGGCGCTGCTGTGGGCGCCGCCGGGCCGGGCGGCCGAGCGCCTCCCGATCTTCGATACCCACGTCCACTACAGTCGGGACGTCTGGGAAACCTTCCCGCCCGCCGCGATCCTGGAGAAGCTCGACCAAGCCGGCGTACCGCGCGCCCTGGTCTCGAGCACACCGGACACGGGCACGCTCGCGCTCCACCAAGCGGCGCCCAAGCGCGTGGCGCCGTTCCTGCGGCCCTACCGGAAACCGGGCGACATGGCCGACTGGTTCCGCGATCCCGAAGTCGTCGCCTACCTGTCCGAGCGCCTAGACCTGGGCCGTCATGTGGGCATCGGCGAGTTCCACCTAATGGACCTGGCCGAGGCCGGCACGCCCGAGATGCGCGCGGTGATCGGCCTGGCGGTGGCGCGCGGCCTGTTCCTTCACGTCCATTCCGGCGCAAGCAAGATCGCGGCGCTGTTCGAGATCGAGCCCGAGCTCAAGATCGTCTGGGCGCATGCCGGCATGGGCGCGCCGCCCGAGATCATCGGCCCCCTGCTCGACCGCTACGATACCCTCTGGACCGAGCTATCGTTCCGCGCCGAAGACGTGGCGCAAGGGCCGGACATCGAGCCGGACTGGCGCGCGCTGCTGCTGCGCCACCCCGACCGCTTCATGATCGGCACCGACACCTACACCCTGGATCGCTGGGAAGCATACTGGGCGCTGGTGGAGCAACAGCGGACCTGGGTGTCCCAACTGCCGCCCGAGGCCGCCCGCGCCATCGCTTACGGCAACGCCGTGCGCCTGTTCGGCGCGGGCAAGGCCGAGTTCTGGCCCTAGACGATAATCAGACCGAGAACCCGACCATGAGGACCCTTCCGATGTCCGTTTCCTATTCCAAGATCGTCTCCCAGGTGCCGGCGATGACGCCCTTCGTCGGGCCGGAGACCCTCGAGCGGCGCCGGGGCGCGCCGTTCCGCCTGCGCATGGGCGCCAACGAGAGCGCCTTCGGCATCTCGCCCAAGGCCAGGGCGGCGATGGCGGCCGAGCTCGACCGGGTGTCCTGGTACTGCGATCCGGAGCACTATGAGTTGCGCGCGCGCCTCGCCGCCGAGCTCGGCGTCGCCATGGACAACCTGGTGGTCGGCGAGGGCATCGACGGCCTGCTGGGCGTGATCGTACGCGCGGTCACCGATCCCGGCGATACCATCGTCACCTCGGCCGGCGCCTATCCGACCTTCAACTACCACGTCACCGGCTACGGCGGCCGGCTCGAGTTCGTGCCCTACCGCGCCGATTGCCACAACGATCTCCCGGCGCTCCTCAAGGCCGCCCGGCGCAGCGGCGCCAAGCTGCTCTATCTCGCCAACCCGGACAACCCGAGCGGCACCTTCCTGGGCCGCGCCGCGATCGAGGCCGCGCTCGACGACTTGCCCGAGGGCTGCCTCTTCGTGCTCGACGAGGCCTACGCCGAGTTCGCCCCGCCCGGCGCCCTCGCGCCCCTCGACGGCGCGGACCCGCGCCTCATCCGCCTGCGCACCTTCTCCAAGGCCCACGGCATGGCGGGCCTGCGCCTGGGCTACGGCATCGCGGCCGAGGCGTTGATCGCGACCTTCCAGAAGATCCGCCTGCACTTCGGCGTCGGGCGCCTGTCCCAGGTCGCGGCGCTGGCCTCGCTCGACGATCCGGACTTCGCGGCCGGGGTGGTGCGCCGGGTCGCCGAGGGAAGACGCGACACCGAGGCGCTGGCCCGCAACCACGACCTGGCCTTCATCCCCTCGCTGACCAACTTCGTCGCCATCGATTTGGAAAGCGCCGAGAACTCCCTGCGTATGGTGGAACTGCTGGAAGCGCGCGGCGTCTTCGTGCGCCGCCCCGGGGTCGCCCCGCTCGACCGTTACGTGCGGGTTTCGGTCGGCACCCCCGAGCACCGCGCCGAATTCGCGCAAGTGTTCGAAGACGCGCTTGGGGCCTTAAGGAACGGTTGACGCCTCAGCCCCCACCCAGCTCCTTGCGCATCAGCCGCGCGCCGGCGCCGAGCGCCGCGATCTTGCCCTCGGCGACCCGGCGCGGCAGCGGCGCCATGCCGCAGTTGGTGCAGGGCAGCATGCGTTCCGGATCGACGAATTCCAGGGCGCCGCGGATCGTGGCCGCCACCTGCTCCGGGGTTTCGATATCCAGTGAGGCGACGTCGATGGCACCGACCATGACCTCCTTGTCTTTCAGCAGGCCGATGAGCGAGAGCGGCACCTTGGAGTTGGCGCACTCCAGCGACACCTGGCCGATGCGGCTTTCGTTGAGCGCCGGGAAGATCTCCTCGTATTGGCGCCACTCACTGCCCAGGGTCTTCTTCCACGCGATGTTGGCCTCGATGCCGTAGCCGTAGCAGATGTGCACCGCGGTGGTGCAGCTCAGCCCCTCGATGGCGCGGTGCAGCGCCGCGATGCCCCAGTCCTTGACCTCGTCCATGAACACGTTGAAGGCCGGCTCGTCGAACTGGATCACGTCGACGCCGATGGCCTCGAGCTCGCGCGCCTCCTCGTTGAGCAGCGCCGCGAATGCCATCGCCATGTCGGCGCGCTTGCCGTAGTGGGCGTCGGCGATGGTGTCGCAGATGGTCATCGGCCCCGGCAGGGTGAATTTCAGCTTGTGGTCGGTGTGGGCGCGGGCGAAGCGTGCCTCGGCGCCGTGCACCGAGCCGTTGCGGCTGAGCGCCCCGGTCACGGTCGGCACTTCCGCCGTATAGCGGTCGGCGCGAATACCCATCGGGGTCATGCGGTTCCAATCGATGCCGCCGATCTTACGCAGAAAACCGTGGACGAAGTGGTCGCGGAACTGCTCGCCCTCGCCGACCGTGTCGATGCCCGCGGCCTCCAGGGTCTTGATCCAGACCAGGGCGGCGTCGCGCTGGCCCTGGATCAGCGCGTCCCCCGCGAGCCGCCAGGGCGCCCAGAGCGCCTCCGGCTCGGCCAGCCAGGCCGGCTTGGGCAGGCTGCCCGCGATCGTTGTCCGCAGCATGTTCGTCCTCCAAAAGATCGGGTGCGGACCGGGTGGCCCGAGGTCGGCCGTCAGGCTAGCACGGACCCGCGCCGCTCACACCGACTCAAGCGCCTCTTCGAGCGCCGGCAGCGCGGTCGCCAAGCCGACCCGCTCCGCTTCGTCGCGCAGCCCCCGGAGCTCGTCGATCGTCGCCGCGTCCCGCCCGCCACGACCATGGGCAACCAGCGCCCGGCCGCGGGCGATGAAGAAATCGGACCAGGGTAGCGGTTCCGGACGCGTATATTCTTCCAGTGCCGCCGCAAAGCGCTCGACTTCCTCCCACTCGCCGCTCTCAAGGCATGCTTCCATGGCGTTTCGATAAAACCAGAAGTAATTGTGGCTGACGCACTCCTGGCGAAGAATTCGTTCGCCCTCCTTCAGCGCCCGCCTTCTCTGGGCGGGATCGCGAGTGATCATCGCGAGCACGCCGAGCGCCCACGGTCCCGAATACGTAATGCCGGACTGGCGGCCGATCGCAATGGCCTCCTCCACGCGCTCGATCGCTTCAGACATCCGACCCTTGGAAGCGAGAATCTGGCCCATGTAGATATGTGCCAGCGCTTCGAATCTCCGGGCCCCGAGGCGACGCGCTATGATCAAGGCCTGCTCGCACTGTTGCTCGGCGTCAGGCAATCTGCCCATGTCGTATAGCAGATACGCCATGACGCATCGGGTCGCCAACTCGGCCCGGTAATGGCCAATTCCGGCCGCCGGCTCGGCGGCCGCCACACAGTCGTCCAGAGCGCACTGAAGCTCGTTCTTGTATAGCCGCGTTTCCCCCAGCATATGCAGGTTG
>SMUX01011173.1_pt1 | contig 11226 bp, 7 predicted proteins | sample 2456431 | NCBI WGS metagenome assembly SMUX01 (sample SAMN11095930, study PRJNA526329) | marine sediment metagenome | biome: Marine sediment; feature: Surficial sediment; material: Deep marine sediment; isolation source: Hadal surficial sediment | place: Pacific Ocean | collected 2014-11 | depth 0-1... | reverse complement strand
GGTCAAAAAAATCTCAGAGGCGAGGCTTCGACCTAGCTCAGCTGAGCGGCGCGCGAAAAATCGACGAGCTGAAGCGTACTTAGGCGGTACGTTAGAGCGACTCTGCTTAGAGCGGGAAAATTTCCCCGGGCGATTGAGCGCTACTTTCATAAACGCCTCCTTGAAGCAGGCTGTTGGCATATGAGTTTTTTTCAGCAGCCTGCTTGTGAACGTGCAGTACGAGGATGCTACTCTATTAAAATGGTTGGATTATTTCAAGGCGCAGGTGGGCGCCTAGACCGATTGAATTCGATCTGCACCGGAGTATATGTTGAAGTTACTACCCCGTACAAAACCCAAGAGGGTCATGTTAAAGTTGTTGGCCAAGTCCACCGCCAGGCTTGAAGGGGCGCTTACCGCCGCCACAACGGGAATACCCCCCATCAGGGCCTTTTGCATGATCTCAAAACTTGCCCTGCCGCTGACCATTAGAATAAAGTCGTGGAGAGGCAGTCTATTTTTCAGCAGATGTTCCCCGATCACCCTGTCCACGGCATTGTGCCTTCCCACGTCCTCGTAGAGACTGGTCAGGTTACCGGAGGGATCAAAGAGACCCGCGGCGTGCAGCCCTCCGGTTTGCTGAAATACCTCTTGGGCGGGTTGGAGTCGTTCGGCAACCAGTCTAATCGTTTCGGTGGATATCTTACGCCCGTTGTTTGATAGCGCAGCACGGTTTCTAATGCGCAGGGCCTCTAAAGTAGCCTTGCCGCATACCCCGCAGCTTGAGGTGGTGTAAAAGTGCCTTTCAAGGAGGTCGGGATCGAATACAACGTTGGGATGGAGATGGACGCCGATGGTGTTGCATTGGCCCAACTGCCACCTCAGACCAGTATACGCGATGTTTTCAATATCAGCTGGGCTTTGAACGATTCCCTCCGTATATAAAAACCCTGCCGCCAGCTCGAAATCATGGCCAGGTGTTCGCATCGTGACAGAGATACTCCTCTCCGTCCGATTATTACCCTGACCGGAGATCAACCTGATCTCCAACGGCTCCTCGACCACGACGACGTCGTCACCGCACTCACCTTGTTGTCCGCGAATCTTTTGTACCGAGAGACGCCTCGTGCTGGTTGGCTTTGGACCATTCAAGGACATGAAACTATCTCCTATTCTCCTTACCGCTTATAGGTAAGGGAATGATCTGAACCAGGCCGTTATAGTCAGGAATTCCGCAAAGCGGATCGGTTTTACCACGCCTTAACAAGACATTACCCTCTGGCCAAAAGGTCTGGACGTTCCGCGGTTGAATCGGCATCAGCTTTACCCGTCCCTCAAACTCACCCACCTCGGATCGTAGCAATACCGGGCTCCCGTCATCGATCCCTAGGATACGGGCGTCTTCCGGGTTGAGAAAGACGTGATTGCGTGTCGCTCCCGTGAGGGGATCGTAGTGGGCCTGCACCATGCTGTTGAACTGCTTTCCTCGCCGTGTACTTAGCAGAAACCAGCCCTCAGGGAAATCACTCTGTGGTGGTTTCAACGGGCTGAAATGGGCCTTACGTGCGACAGTCTTGAAATCACCGTCGCGGCATAGGATTCGCCCTCCCCACTGTACCGCATCGCCCTGGCTGTTAAATTCTTGAATTCCATTGTAAAACGGCACGGCGGTAGCGATTTCTTTTCGAATGGCTTGAGTGTCATCGAAGTGGATCAGATGGCGTCGGTCCGGATAGACCTCTTCCGCTAGATCCATTAAAATTTGCCACTCGGCCTTGCTTTCACCGATGCGCCTGCCTGGAATTTCCGGGCTGAAAATAATGTATCGCTCTGTGCTGGTCTCCGTCCCCCCTCCCCTTTGCTCATAACGGGTCTGCGCCGGAAGTAGAATGACCTGGTCGGCCGGATCCACAAACATCTGAGGTGCAAGTACAATGTCTTGGTGAACTCGAAGCGGGACCTTCCTCAAGGCCTCATGGACATACTGTGGTTCCGGTAAGGTTTCGAGGAAGTTTCCGCCCACTGCGTAGAGGAGATCGATTGCACCTTCATGGGCCGCCTCGATCATTTCTACGGCCGATAGTCCTTTTGAGGAAGGGACCTCGAACCCCCACATGGAGGTGAATTTCTCCGCTGACAACGGACTCACTGGATCTCCTCCTGGAAAGGTTGTCGGAACGCAACCCACCTCGGCTCCACCCTGGACGCCGCTGTGCCCCCGAATGGGCATCAGACCGCATCCCTCCCGCCCAATCATCCCCCGTGCCAGGGCTAGGTTGACAATGGCCCTTACATTTTCGACACCAAAGACATGCTGGGTAATGCCCATGCTCCAGATAAAGACAGCCGATTTGGCATTGGCGTACATCTCGGCGAATCGGCGCATTTGGACCCGTGAGGCCCCGGAGTACTTTTCCAGGAGATCCCAGGATTGTCCTTCCAGTTCGTCCTTTAATAGATCAAAGCCCAGGGTGTGGTCTTGAACGAACTTCTCGTCGATACCGTTTTGTTCTATCAGTGCCTTGAGAACCCCATTGATAAAGGCGATATCCCCTCCCGTGTGAATCGGAAAGAACTCATCGGTCAACTTGGTCCCAAACAGGGCACTTTCCAACACAGAGGGTACCCAGTAGCGCTCCAATCCAGGCTCGCGCAGGGGGTTGATCACGGCGACCTTTGTCCCTTTCTGCTTTGCGTAATAAAGATATTTTGTGGTGACAGGTTGATTGTTTGGAACGTCACTGCCAAGGAAGACGAGAAGATCGCTCCCTATCCAGTCTTTGTAGGAGCAGGTCGAGGCCGCAACGCCTAGAGTTTGTTTTAACGCAACGGTACTGGGCGCATGACAGAGTCGCGCGGAATTGTCGACGTTGTTCGTGCCTAGGAAGCGGGCTACCTTCTGGGCCACGTAGTAGACCTCGTTGGTAATTCCGCGAGAGGTCAGGTAGAAGGCGAGTCTCTGGGGGTCCGTTTCCCTTATGCGTGCGGCAATCACCTGGAGGGCCTCATGCCAACTGATGCGTTGGAAACCTGCCTCACCACGATTCCGAATCATGGGATAGGGTAGTCTCCCTAGGGCCCTTAACTCAGCACCGCTATTCTCCTTCAGTTTCTCCACGTTCTCTAGCACCCCCGTGTCCAGAGCGGACATGGTATTGAGGCGCAGGAGATTGAGACGAACGCTGCAGAGATGGATTCCCTCGATAGTAAAATCTCGCATCCCAGTGGTTCCAAGGGCGCATCCATCACAAACGCCTTTCCGTAAGATGCGCCAGGCAAAGGGAAGCTGGTCACGGTTATCCCAAATGGTCTTGGCGATCTCGAAGTAGGGATTCGGTTTTACCTGCCCAAGCCCATTGGGCATGAAGCCGGCCCATGAAAGTGGATTCCAGAGATGGGGCACCTTATGCGTTCCTCATTCGGTGGTGCTCTGAATTCGAGGTTAACATTCTCAATGATATTTTAGATTTCAGAATTTAGATTTTGGATTCAGTTTGTTGTTTCGGGTTTCGGAATTCGTATTTCGAATTTCAGCTTGTCGATGTAAAGTCACTCTCCCAGTAACTCCTCAAGCGACCCATGGCCTCATCTGGAAGTCCACCGGCCCCAGAGCAAGATACGGCCTGTTCAACATGATCGAGCTCGGAGAACCCAACCAATACCGTTGAGACCTCGGGTTTGGTCAAGGCGAAACGAATGGCCGCCTGGGGGAAAGTTTTTATATCCCCGCTGACTAGCCATTTGAGTTTTTGTGCCCTTTGGAGGTCGACTTTGTAATCAGATCCAGGAGATAGGGTATTTTCGCTGCCGGTTGCTTGCGGAGGAGAATCCGTAAGGGCCCCTTTTGCCAATACTCGAATGATGATAACCCCCATGTCGGTTGCCGCAGCCTTCTCGATGAGGTGGCCATAGTCCAAGGCACTAAAGTTTTTGGGTACAGAGTACCCCGCACTCGGATTGAGCAAATTGTAGTAGGCCATAATCGTATCAAACTCTCCGCTTTCGATGAGCGCATGGAGGGACTCAGGATCCCCCAACGCCGGCGCACCAAAATATCGCACCTTACCCTGCTCTCTTAAGGCCTTGAACCCTTCCAGAACACCTCCTGACCCGAGGACCTCCTGCGGGGTCAGGGCAAAGGACTGGTTTTCCCTGGTGGGTGCTACCCGCCCATGGAGCTGAATGAGGTCCACCGATGATCTTCCCAAGCGTTTTAGACTTTGGTTCACAGAGGCTATGGTGGCCTCCCGCAGGTTGGTTAAATCCTCTGGCCCAATTCGTACCTTTGTGGCGAGGGTCACATTTACGCCTGTCTTCTTCAGGACCTCGCCGAGATTGGTTTCAGAGCTTCCATTTCCGTAGGCGGATGCCGTGTCAAAATAATTGATGCCGAGTTTTAAAGCCAGTTGTGCCACAGCGAGCTGCTTTTCTTGCAAATCACGGGTCAAGAGGCCGGCGGTGGCCCCGCAGCCGAATCCTATTTCGGGAACCCTGAGACCCGTTCTTCCAAGCGTCCTATACTCCATGACTTTTACCCTCCAAATATCGCTGAAGAATCAACTCCTTATTTTATTAGATTTGCGAAAGAAATTTCGACGTCAATGCAGTATCACAGAACGAATACTCTTGCCTTCGTGCATCAGGTCGAAGGCCCGGTTAATGTCCTCTAGGGGCATGGTGTGAGTGATCATTTCATCAACTTTTATCTCTTTGCTGAGGTATCTTTCCACGTAGCCAGGCAGCTGCGAGCGGCCCTTGACCCCACCGAAGGCGGTTCCCCTCCAGACCCTTCCTGTCACCAGTTGGAAAGGACGCGTGCTGATCTCTTCGCCGGCGCCCGCCACACCTATGATGACTGACTCACCCCAACCCTTATGGCAGCATTCCAGGGCGGCGCGCATCGTATTGACATTGCCGATGCATTCGAACGAGTAATCGACCCCCCCGTCCGTCATTTCGACAATCACGTCCTGTATCTTGGTGCTGTGGTCATTGGGATTGAGCACATCGGTTGCTCCGAGTTGTTGAGCCATTGCAAATTTTCCGGAGTTGGTGTCAACGGCAATGATACGTAACGCCTTAGCGAGGGCCGCTCCCTGGACGGCGCTCAACCCGACGGCGCCCAGACCGAAGACAGCGACCGTGGAGCCCTGTTCTACCTTGGCCGTGTTCAATACCGCACCGATCCCAGTGGTAATACCGCAGGCGAGCAGGCAGACCTTGTCCAGCGGTGCAGCGGGATTAATTTTAGCCACAGCGATCTCTGGCAGGACCGTATACTGAGAAAAGGTCGACGTCCCCATGTAATGGTAAAGGGTCCGTCCTTTGAGAGAAAACCGGCTGGTCCCATCGGGCATCAAGCCCTTTCCCTGCGTGGTGCGAATCGCCCCGCAGAGATTGGTCTTTCCGGATTTGCAGAACTTGCATTGCCCACACTCGGGCGTGTAGAGGGGAATCACATGATCGCCGGGCTTGAGGGCAGTGACACCGGGCCCCACCTCTTCAACAACGGCGCCCCCTTCGTGACCGAGAACGGCTGGAAAGACCCCTTCCGAGTCCTTCCCCGAAAGCGTATAGGCATCGGTGTGGCAAACACCGGTAGCAACCAAGCGGAGCAATACTTCCCCGTTCTTGGGGCCTGCTAACTCGACCTGTTCAATCTCTAAAGGTTTTCCTGGTTCCCATGCGACTGCTGCGAGTGATTTCATAAAATCTCCGTAACTCTACGAAATCTCTAATTCCACAATTTCGGAATGTATGGATGAGCCGTTGATTTGAAGTCGAGCAACCGCCACCGGAAGCCTGAATCGCCGGGGCCCGGCGCTCCCCGGATTCACAAATATGACTCCGTTGTGTTGGGTAATCCTTGGTTGATGAGAATGACCACTAATCACAGCACCAAAGCCAGACTTTGCCGGGTCGAGGTCCAGCGTGTTGAGATCGTGGAGAACGTAGATGAGCGTTTGTTCGACTTCGACGACCTCCGTTTCAGGCAAACCGCGCGCCCATTCACCCTGATCGACGTTTCCCCGGATTGCTACCACTGGTGAAATGGATTGGAGTGTCTCGATCACCTCTGCCTTGCCTATGTCCCCGGCATGAATCACGAGATCCGCGCCTTTCAGTGCCCGCAGCGCCTCAGGTCTAACGAGACCATGGGTATCCGAGATCACTCCAATGAAGCGCTTTTCTTTTTTTGCCGCAGCCATTGGTGGGTGTCGGTAAGTGAAATGGGCTCCCCAAAACTGGGCGATACTAGTCGTTCAGCATCTCGAGATGCTGTCGAAGTGCACTGAGATTAGGGGCGATCGGCTTGAGTTCCTCTTGGCGATCCATGATGGCCGACGGCTGCTTGAGACCATGGCCAGTGATGTTGCAAATGACTGTGTCATCCCGACCAATGGTCCCCTCTTGTCGCAGTCGCCGTGCGGCGGCCACCGAAATGGCCCCTGCAGGCTCCGCAAAGACGCCGGCAAAACGACCCAGAAGCATCTGCGCTTCTAGGATCTCCTCGTCGCTGAAAGCAACGGCAGTTCCTTTGGAGGCACGAATAGCCTTCAGGGCCCGCCACCCCATGGACTTGGGATAACCAACCTTGATGCTCTCCGCCACGGTCTCCCCAACTGAAACGGGCTCGATATCCGTTGCTTCCTTTTCAAATGCAGTCACGATGGGGGCAGCGGCTTGACTCTGCGCTGCAACGAGCTTCGGCATCCGATGAGCCCAACCGAGTCCATTGAGTTCTTGATAGCCCTTCCATATGGCATAGAGTCCGGTTCCTCCTGCACTAGGATGGATGATCCAACGCGGAACATGTTCATCCATCTGGTCAAACAACTCGTAGGCATAGGACTTCTTGCCTTCGTTTCGGTATGGATTGGAGGAGAGACAGTCATACCAGCCGAAGCGTTCGATGGCTGCACTGTAGAGCTTGGCTCCCTCATTGTCCAAATCACCTTCCACCGGGACAACGGTCGCACCATAGGCCAGTGCCTGGGCGATCTTTGCGGTGGAGATTCCACAGGGCACCATAACAATACAATTCAGACCGGCAGCAGCTGAGTATGCCGCTACCGAGGCAGCTGCGTTTCCCGTGGAGATGGCCACAGCCGTCTCGAAACCGAGTTCCTTTGCCTTGGAAAGGCCCACTGAGTTACTACGGTCCTTAAGAGACCCCGTCGGGAGGACCGTATCATTTTTGAGGTAGAGGCGGTTCAGGCCCAGTTCCTGTGATAGACGCCTCGGTTTCAGTAGTGGCGTATAACCTTCCCCTAAAGAGACGATATTTGCACGGTTCTGAATCGGAAAAAACTCCAACCAGCGCCAAATAGTCCGGTCCGTACTCTTTCGAATGTCCAGCAGGTGAGATCTGTTCAGATGGGATAATTCAATGTTGACCTCTAAAACGGTTGAACACGAAGGGCATGCGAAGGTGGTTTTCAAATGTGACTCCGTTCCACACTTCGGGCAGCGCAAGGCTTTGACTAACCCCATAATCCTCTTTCCTTCTCTAAATTCACCAATCCAAAATCTCACCAAAAATAAAAAGATGCCTTGCGCACAGACGCAAAGCACGCCAAGTTCAGAGAAAATAGCAAAATTTTTCCCTTTGCGGGTTTGGCTTAGCCAAAGGCTGATCCGTCCTCTGGCGGAGTCTCGGCCTTCCGGCCCGGAGGGCCTCCAGCCCGGAGGGCGCGAAGAGCTTTGTTGAAGTCATTCTGTTGAACATTTAATAGGGCATAAAATCCGAAATCTCAAATCCAAAATCACTTAGGTCCTTGTTGAGAAAGGCTCTCCCAAAATAACTCCGCCGGATGTCTTGCCTTACGACCGGTCAGATGGTCGATCTGTTGCCTACAGGAGATTCCAGGTGCCACGATTTCTACCTCGGGCCCAGCCGCCCTCACTGCGGGGGCAAGCCGCAGGTTACCGATGGCTAGGGATAATTCGTAATGTTCCTTTTCAAAACCGAAGGAGCCTGCCATGCCACAGCAACCCGAATCCACTTCGTCCACATCATATCCAGCCCAGCGCAGCATGGCAACCGTCGCACCGGTTCCCGCCAATGCCCTTTGATGGCAGTGAGCATGAAGCAGTGCCCTTCTGCCATTCTTTGGAAAGCTAAAAGAGAGTCGTCCCACTTCCCGTTCGCGCAGGAGAAACTCTTCCAAGAGAAAGCTCTGACTCGCCACCTGCCTGGCAGCCTCACTGCGCAGTAGGTCCGGATATTCATCCCGGAGGGTGAGCAAACAGGAAGGCTCCAATCCCACGATGGGGATACCCTTTTCAGCATAAGCTACGAGCCGCTCCACATTGATAGACGCGCTTCTCTTGGCCTCATTGAGCATCCCTTTGGAAATCAGAGGGCGCCCGCAGCAGTCCTTATGGGGCAGAACCACCCGGTACCCACCCTGCTCCAAGATGCGTGTGGCATCCATGGCCACAGAGGGCGTATTGAAGGTATTAAAGGTGTCATGAAAAAGGACCACCTCCCCCTTTGAGCCGTCTCCCAAAGGCGACCTTTTTCGGAACCAGTCGGTCAGGCTTTCATTTGCGAAGGGCGGCAAGGGACGTCTACGGTCAATTCCCATCAAGCGGTCCAGTAACCAACGGTGGACACGAGAATTGAGTAACAGGTTTGAGACCGGGGCAAGACGGACTCCCCAGCGATTGATTGTTTCGATCCTACCGAACAGCCGGTTGCGCAAAGGGAGCCCATTGGCTTTGTAATAGTGGGACAAGACCTCATATTTGAGTTTGGCCATGTCCACGTTTGAGGGACATTCTGCCTTGCAGGCCTTACACTCCAGACAGAGGTCGAGAATTTCGTGGAGACGTTTTCCTACAAATTCGTCCTTTGGTACCTTTCCTGAAAGCACAGCCCTGAGTGCGTTGGCTCGACCCCTTGTGGAGTGCTCTTCGTCTAACGTCGCCATGTAGGAGGGGCACATGGTTCCGGCCAACTTCTTCCGGCATACACCCATGCCACTACACATCTCGACCGCCGCTGCAAAGCCGCCCTGCTCGCTGAAGTCGAGCGTTGTCTCTGGTTCCCATATTTCAGTTGACGGGCTCACCCGAAGGGATTCCGTCATCGGTGGGGCATCAACGATCTTGCCCGGGTTCATCATACCCGCGGGATCAAAGGCCCCTTTGATCCTACGGAATGCCTGATAGAGATCGGAACCAAAGAGTTTTTCGTTGAAATGGCTACGCGCCAGGCCGTCCCCATGCTCACCGGAAAGGGCTCCACCGGTTGCGAGGACCAGATCCGAAATTTCACTTGCGATCCTGGTCATTTTATCAATTTCACCTGGTTCCTTGAGATTGATGAACGGACGGATGTGGAGGCACCCGACCGAGCAGTGACCGTAATAGCCAGCATTTACATCGTATCGGTGGAGAATTTCTCGAAATCCCTTCACGAATTCCGGCAGCTTGGCAGGGTCGACGGCCGTGTCCTCCACAAAGGCAATGGGCTTTTTCTCCCCCTTCATTCCCAGCAGAAGACCCAGACCATCTTTACGTAGGCCCCAGATCCTCTGAACTTCCTCGGGTGCGAAGGCTTGAATAGAATCGTAACCTATACCCTGCTGCTTTCGGAGCGATTCCAGTTTCTCGATTTTTCCCCGCACTTCTCGCTCTGTGGCCCCGTCGTATTCCACAATCAGAATTGCATTGGGATCTCCTTGAATGAATCCCATACGCTTGGACTGAACGAGATTTTTTCTGGCTAGATCGAGGATTTGCTTGTCCAGTAGCTCAACGGCATAGGGAGCCGTCTCGACTATGGCGGGAGAGGACTCCAGGGCTTCCCAGACCTCTCGGAAATGAATCACGTCTAAAGCCACATGTTTGGGTTTGCGGACGAGCCTTAACTTGGCTTCCACGACGCATGCCAGCGTTCCCTCGGAGCCCACCACCAGGCGTGAAAGGTTAAAGGGTTGAGGTTTCACGAATTCGTCCAGGTTGTAACCAGATACCCGACGCAAGATCTTAGGATAGCGGGCGAGAATATTCTCCCGATGACCACTTATTATGTCTGTTAATTCTCTGTAGATACGTCCTTCCGAGGTTTGGGCTTGGCGCTTGAGCTCCAGTTCTTCAAGGGTTAGATCCTTCATGAGCACCTCACTGCCATCAGCCAGGTAGGCAGTGAGTTCTAATACGTGATCCAGGGTCTTCCCGTAGGCAATGGAGTGCATGCCAGCGGAGTTGTTGCCGGTCATCCCACCGATGGTGGCACGGTTGGAGGTTGAGGTGTCGGGTCCGAAGAGGAGGCCCATGGGCCTGACGTGTGCATTCAATTCGTCTTGAACCAGACCTGGCTGAACTCGGCAGCAAAGGCCATCCCAGTCCACCTCAAGGACCTTGTTCATGTACTTGGAGAAATCAAGGACAATGGCATGGCCCACCGTTTGCCCGGCCAGCGAAGTTCCACCCCCTCGTGGGAGGATGGGAACGCTGAATTTGTTTGCCACCTCGATAACAGCCTGTACGTCGCCCTTGTTTCGTGGCAGCACGACGCCTATGGGTTCGATCTCATACATGGAGGCGTCCGTGGCATACAACAAGCGGGAAAAACGGTCAAAGCGTACCTCTCCCTCAACTCGTTTTTTCAGCTCGGCGGCAATTTCGCGGTAATCCTGTGATCGTCTCAAGACCATACTTGCTATTCTTATAGCAGGTTTCGAGGAGGTTTACCTGGAGATCGACCCCAAATGAACCGGATCAAACACAGGTGAGACAAATTTAAGCTAATCCCTAATAAATTCTTTCTAGCTAGCCCTCCCAATTGGTTACTGTCGGCTATTGTCGGCACCAGTTCTCGGACAATTCTCGCACAATGGGCGGAAGGGGAATCCTAGTCCTTCCCCCCCCCCACTGCCTTATCGAAGGGGGCCTAGGACGGCTATTCCAGGCTCTAGCCGTGGTAGACTAAGGGTCCAACTGCACACCAAGGGAGATAGGTCGCTGAACCTACGGCCCTACAGGCCCTCCAGAGATTAAAAGGGGTATTTTGCAAGGGCAAGAGCCAACTGAGTCGCTGTGAATACGGTTAGGGATTCTGGCCTGCTAAGACAGCTCAGAACCAAACTCATTAAATGTCACTTCTAGTTAGGCCCGGACCAGCTCTAGGCTTGGGTTTACTCTGCATCAGACCGCTAGAACGCAATTAATGAGCTATTTAAATGCGTCCTGGGCGGTTAGAAAAGGTCCAGAGAAGAAAACCTCGATCCGGCGGGG
>SMUX01220755.1_pt1 | contig 11230 bp, 9 predicted proteins | sample 2456431 | NCBI WGS metagenome assembly SMUX01 (sample SAMN11095930, study PRJNA526329) | marine sediment metagenome | biome: Marine sediment; feature: Surficial sediment; material: Deep marine sediment; isolation source: Hadal surficial sediment | place: Pacific Ocean | collected 2014-11 | depth 0-1... | reverse complement strand
TGCAATGGAATTTGGATTTTCACCCTGAATGTTGTTAGACCTGGATAGATCCGTAACATCCGGGGAGGTTTGTGCAAAACCATTTTGCAGGTTATCTGAACCACTGGTGTCAAAGAAAAAACTTTTGCCGAAAATAATGACTGCTAACAGAGCCAGGATAATCAAACCGTTATTTAGAAATTTTTTCGGTATGGATTTTAGCCCTCGTGGCTCATATGAAATCATAGCCATCTCTGGTGACATATCCATCGAACCTTCCGGAATAGGAGGCGGTGGACCCGCGCTTTTGTTTTTCTTAACCTGTGCTTCAAACATCGAAATCTGTTGTTCGGAAATTTCCAGGGGGGTGGGAACGACTAAATATTTCTCTTTCAGAAATTCTAAAGACCTTACAAACTCACTTGAATTCTGAAATCGTTTCTCAATAAATTTGTTGATTGATTTGATAATGATCTCGCTGAATTCCACCGGCAATTGCAACTCTTCATAGTAAACAGGAGGAATTTCCCCTGCCAAATGCTGTTCCTTGATCGCAGCCATGTTTTGCTGATTAAAAGGAGTTTTTCCCATCAAAAATTCAAATAAGACCACCCCAACAGAATAGATGTCCCCCCGGCCATCTGCTTGCTCCACACTTCGATAATATTCCGGTGCGATATATTGGGCCAGGTAAGTAGATTCCTCCAGGTCACCCGTAAGAATATTTGGCACGAACCAATTAAACCCAAAGTCATCGATTTTAATATCACTGTTTGAGCTAATATAAACATTGTTTGGATTTAGGAAACCATGGACAACGCCGCGAAGGTGGGCGTAAGTTAAGGATTTGGCGATATTTGTGAAAATTTTAGCTAAATCTGCGAAAGACAATGAAAAGATTTCTAAAATTAACGCTTTGAGAGGTTCGAATTCGATTGGCTCTGATGAAATAAAGTAATGCCCCTGGTCTTCGCCGGAGTCGTAAATTTTGACAATATTGGGATGATTCAGCATGCGGGCGATTCGAGCGCCGCTGGTAAAATTGGCAACAGTATCTTGATTGCCGGAATATTCTTGATCTAAAATTTTGAGAAAGACAGGTTTATTGTCTCTTTTATCAATAGCGTCATAAAGTGAGTAACACAATCTGGTGGTAATTTTTTTCTGGATTTTATAATTTTCCAGACTCGGAAAAGGCATAATTTCTACTTCAGGTTCCAATGATTTGGTAATTTGTTTAAAATCTATGTACAAAAAAACTTAGATGCAATATTTTTATACTATTTTACCTTTGATTTATCTTTTACCTACCGGATAGTTTTTAGAACTGTCTGATTCATATTTTTGTTTCTAAGATGTTTAAAATTTATTAAATTAACATCGGTAATGAAAAGCCGGATCCCATTTTAGGAATCGGGCTTTTGTCTATGGTTTACAAATCTTGAATTATTTAAGGTGCAACCGCTTGCATCATAATGCCGCAAATCCAGGCCCCGTAAGTTCCCAATGCATAGCCAAGGACCGCTAACAATACACCAACGGGCGCCAAGGCCGGGTGAAAAGCCGAGGCCACGATGGGCGCAGAAGCAGCGCCGCCGACATTGGCCTGACTGCCGATAGCGACAAAGAAAAACGGCGCCTTAATTATTTTACCAACTGTCAAAAGAACAATCACATGGACAATCATCCAGACAATTCCAATTAAAAACAACTGTGGACTTTCGAAAATGGCAAGAATATCCATTTTCATGCCAATAGTTGCCACCAGAACATACAAAAGTAAGCTGCCATAGCGGGAGGCGCCAACCCCCTCGAGCTCGCGGACTTTGGTGAATGAGAGCAACAGACCGCCGGTGGTGGCGATCACAACAATCCAAAAGAAGCCGGAGTTGAGGCTGTATTTATTAAGTGCAGGCGCATTTTCGGCAATCCATGGCGCGATCAAATCGGAACCGAAATGCGCGATGGCGGTAACGCCAAACCCGACTGCCATAACCATCGTAACATCGGTGAGGCTGGGGATTTTAGCAATGCTCGCCCGGTACTCCTCAATATTCTTACGAACCTCATCAATCGCCGAAGCGTCCGCTTTAAACCAGCGGTCGATTCGTGCTGAGATGCCTGCGCCGTAAAGGAGAAAGGCCATCCAGATGTTCGCGACGATAACATCTACGGTAATCATGGCCGAAAATAGATTATCGCTTACTTCAAAGACCTCTTTCATAGCGGTCATATTTGCGCCGCCGCCTATCCAGCTTCCGGCAACTGTGGTCAGCCCGCGCCAAACGGCATCGCCGCCGCTGCCGCCGACAACGTCGGGAGCAACAAAACTAAAAATTAACACAGCGATAGGACCTCCAATCATAATTCCCACGGTGCCGGCCAGAAACATGATGAGTGCTTTCGGACCAAGACTTGAAATTCGTTTCAAGTCGATGCTTAGAGTTAATAGAACCAAACTGGTGGGCAGTAGATAACGGGAAGAAACAAAATAGAGGTTGGAATTTTCCCCGGAAATAATTCCCAATGAATTTAACACGGAGGGTATAAAATAACACAAGAGCAAAGACGGCACGTAAGTATAAAACTTTTTCCAGAATGGAATTGAACTATGAGACGTTTTGAAGACAAAAGCGAGAATAGCAAATAGGATTCCTAAAACAACGGCGTCATTGGTAAATACTGCTTCCATAGATCTGGCCCCTCCCTCTTAACTTATGAATTTTCTAATTATAAGGAAATGAGGTGAAATTGTCAATCTACAATTCTATTATACGGCAGACTGACAGTCGCCCCGAAATGAAACTTATGCCATAGCCAGCATGTATAAACTCCAAACCGGAGGTCAATATGCTCGATTTGATAAACAAAGTATTTGGTGCTGTAAACAAACCGGATTCAACAGATTCAAAAAAAGTCCAAAATCACGATATCCGAATTGCAACTTGCGCGCTATTTCTCGAAATGGCACAAATCGACGGCGAATTCAGCGAGAAGGAACGTCAAAGTATCCTGGGAATTTTAAAACAGGAATACGACCTGTCCGATGAAGTTGCGGTTGAGCTGACCGAAGCCGCCGACAAAGAGCGGCAAGACAGCATCGACTTGTGGCAGTTCACAAACCAGATCAATGAAAATTATTCTGAAGATGAGAAAATCCGCGTGGTCGAATTTTTATGGAAACTGGTTTATGCGGATGGAAAACTGGATCAGCATGAAGACTACTTAATTCATAAACTTGCCACTCTGCTGGGAGTTAGACACGACCAGCTCATCGATGCTAAAGTGAAAATCCTTAACTCTTGATTCTTAGCGCTCTTTTCAAATTGCAGAGCACTCAATTTTTGCAAAAATTCTAAAGTTCTGCGAGAACACGCCCATCACACATCTCTTTATTTAGAAAAAGTAATTTCTTGACTTTTGACGGCACTTTTTTAAATTTTGGTTAATTCCAGTCAAGAATAGGTCAATAAGGAGTGGACTATGCCTACATTGCGGTTTGGCGACAAAGGCGAGGACGTTAAGGTTCTTCAGCGCATCTTAATGGAGCAAGGGTACTTCGCGGGAAAAACTGCAGGTAATTTCCTCAAGTTTACGCAGGCTGCAGTGATATATTTTCAAGAAACTCACCTAGGCCCGGATGGAGAGTTTTTGGAAGCAGACGGGATTGTCGGCGATAAGACTTGGTGGGCCTTGAACAACCCTTCCGGGGAGGCCCAAAAATCAAATCTGCCTAGACATATTCCTGTGGATCTTTCTCCAATAAGAACCGAACAGCTTACAATAGTGCTCAAAGAACATGAGCTGGGGGTTCGGGAGGACCCTGATGGCAGTAATTGGGGCGATGGCGTAATCAAGTACAAGGGGTTTAAAGGTGCACCGTGGTGTTGTTACTTCTGGTCCTGGTGCAATAAGCAGTGCTTCGGGGCATATTCCCTAAAAGCAAAATATGGCCACTGTTTATCGGCGTGGAGAAAGGCTGAGTCGCTTGGTTTCGCCCGCAATAAAGGGAATTATATCCCAATTCCTGGTGACGCCTTTGTCATGTTGTATAAAAAGGATGGCAAATTGACCGGAAAAGGCCATATTGGGTTTGTCTACCGGGTTGAGGTCGCGGCCAATCGAGCTGTCACCATAAATACGGTTGAAGGTAATTCGAGTAATCGCGTAAAAATTGGCAAACGTAACCTTGCGAGTCCAAGCATTGTCGGTTTTATCAACAGTTTTCCAGCAGATGAGCAGCCCACTGACTGGGAAAGGGGTCTGGTTGAAGCTACGTCTGTAGCGGGTGATTCGACCCGATAAATAAAGAATTACAAAAGGGGTCGAACTTGACATTTAGTCCACGATCCTGTATTTTCCCAAGTCAATACGCTCATCGTCTTCCGCATTAATTTTTATTTCATTTTTCAGGAGAGAGGATGCCCCCCAAAAACTTCGACAGGCGCGCCGTCTTTGCGTGGACTTTATACGACTTCGCCAATTCCTCTTTTTCGACCCTGGTTTTAACATTTATTTACGCCACTTATTTTACTAAGACAATCGCACCCGATGTGATTACCGGCACCGCAATGTGGTCAAGAGGCATCACAATTTCAGCGTTGACGGTTGGCCTACTCTCGCCATTTTTTGGTGCGCTTGCCGATACCGGCGGATTCAGAAAACGAACTCTCTTTATCTTAACTGCAATTACAGTTATTTGTACCGCCAACCTTTTCAACGTTTTACCGGGTCAGGTTTTAAAAGGCCTGATCTGGTTTGTAATTGCCAACATTGGCATGGAAATGGGGATGGTTTTTTATAATGCTTTTCTACCAGACGTGGCCCCATACGAGAAAATTGGCCGCATCTCCGGATATGGCTGGGGGGTTGGTTACGTCGGCGGACTTTTATGCATGGTGGTCGCCATGGTTGGATTTGTGCAAACAGAAAATCCATGGTTCGGTTTCTCCACGGAAAACGGTGAAAATATCAGGGCTACCAATCTTCTTGTGGCTGTTTGGTTTACAATTTTTGCGGTGCCTTTTTTTATTTGGGTGAATGAGAAAAAAGGACCAACCTTTCCCAATATTGGGCAGATGGTTTCTTCTACCGTGAGACAATTAAAGAACACATTTCATGAGATTAAACGCTACCGGCAGATCGTCCGTTTGCTTGTCGCGCGAATTTTTTATAACGACGGTATCATTACCATCGCTTCTTTTGGCGGAATTTATGCCGCCGGAACGTTCGGGTTCACATTCTCTGAAATCTTAACCTTCGGGATTGTTTTAAATATCACCGCCGGACTCGGTGCATTTGCGATGGGATTTCTCGATGATCGTATTGGCGGCAAGAGGACCATTCAAATTACAAACATGGTATTCATTGCCGCGACTCTACTCGCTGTTTTGGCGCCAAGTAAACTCTGGTTCTGGGTTTCCGGAATTATCGTGGGGTTTTTCTTAGGTCCCAATCAGGCGGCCAGCCGCTCACTCATGGGACGATTTGTGCCTGCGGACAAAAAAACAGAGTTTTTTGGTTTTTATGCTTTTTCGGGAAAAGCAACCGCCTTTATAGGGCCATTTTTTCTTGGCCTCCTGACCGAAATGTTTAATTCGCAGCGCGCCGGGATTAGCATTGTAGTGGTCATGTTCATTGTGGGCAGTTTGCTACTGACACGGGTCGATGAAGAGGAGGGAAAACGGCTTTCCGGGCGTAGCTAATTCCGAAAAGGGGACTTAGAATTATTAACCTGCATTCTTCATAAATTGTTGCCGCAAGGCAATAAGACACATAAGAAATAAAATACTTAAGAAGAATTGCTGGAAAAAACTAAGTTTCTAAAGTTTCTTGCCGTTTGCAGATCAATTTACACATAAGCACTTGTTTTTAAGAACCTCGTGTCTTGGAGTCTTTGTGGCGTTTGAATTATTCAGGTTAATATGAATGAGCAGCTACATGGCCGATTCTTCGTGACAAAAATAGCTTTCAATCGCAGTACTCCAAATTTCGCCGAGGGGTCACCGGAATATTTAAAATAAATCTCTACCTGGTAATGTTATGACTTCTTCACGGCGCCGTTTGTAATTCAAGCAGTTGGTGCTTCAATTGATTTTTAAAAAATGAAAGCAGGTTAAATGAAAGTAAACTCGGTGAGTTTCGTTCGGTGTCTGATTGGGTGGAAAAAACTATTTTTTTTATGGTTATAGAATGATTTCTAGATAGATAACCTAAGTCGTTCGAGGCGATAACGAAATTTGCCACGATTAATTCTTAAAAGTCTGGCCGCCTTGCTGATGTTGCCATCGGCTTTTTCTAGAGCGCTTAAAACGATATTTCGTTCAATTTCTTCTAGTGGAATGCCTTCATCCGGTATTTCAAATTTGATAAGATTTAAATCAACAGTCGTGACAATTACGTTTTCACTTGAGGAGGCTTTTGGCTTGGCTTGCTCTGAATCAACGGAAAGATCGTCAGCCTCAACCCACTCTTCCGATTCAACTAAAACAGCCCGTTCGATGGCATTTTTCAATTCACGGATATTGCCTGGCCAATGATAATTTAGTATAAACTTTTTTGCTGAGGGTGCAAGACCTCGAATTTGCCGATCGTACTCCTGATTAAAATGGTCTACAAAGTGCTGGGCTAAAATAATCGAATCTTCACCTCGTTCACGCAGAGGAGGTAAATTGATCCGGTAAACGTTGAGGCGATAGTAAAGGTCTTCACGAAAATTACCATTCCTGACAGCTTCGTCGAGATTGACATTAGTGGCCGCCACAATCCTGGTTGAAACCTTTATTTCCTCCAAACCGCTGATACGGCGAAAGCGTTTGTTTTCCACCACTTTCAGAAGTTTTGCTTGAAAATTTGTAGATATATTGCCGATTTCATCAAGGAAAATGGTGCCGCCATTAGCCAATTCAAACAAACCTTGCTTGCGGTTATTCGCGCCCGTAAATGCACCTTTTTCGTAACCGAACAACTCAGATTCGAGCAAATTCTCTGGAATCGCGCTGCAATTGATGTCCACAAATGGCTGCTTAGTTGACGGGCCGGCGTTATGAACCAGTCTGGCAACGATCTCTTTTCCAGTGCCACTTTCGCCCGTTATGAGCGTTGTAAGAGAAGGGTTCCTGGCTATTTTTTCCGCAGTTGTGACGACCTTTTTAATTGCAAGTGATTCCCCAATAAGTTTTTCGTGCGTATTGTCGAAGTTGGGTTCTCGATTACTCATCTTTTTTTGCGGCGATCGCCTTAAGCTTGCTTGTACAAAATAGTCCGATTAAAGTGGTACTCCTGTACTATAATCGGCAAATAAAAACAATAGCTTTACTGATACATAGAAGTTCATTTCTGCAGGTTAAAAGCCTGTCGAAAACCATCGCTGATCAGGTTAAAGCTCATAACAGCCAGCACGATAAAAATTCCAGGGAATGTTGCGACCCACCACGCACTCATGAGCACTTCCCGGCCATCGTTTATGATGTTGCCCCAGCTCGGACTGGGCGGTAGGACCCCTATCCCCAGAAAACTCAAGGCTGATTCTAAAAGAATGACTTCTCCAACCTTCAAAGTTGCAGCGACGATCACCGGGTTTAGACAGTTTGGAATGATATGCCTCATGAGGATGCGTGTATGAGTAAACCCAAGTCCCTTTGCCGCTAAAATAAAATCTCTTTCTTTCACAGAAAGAACCTCGGCCCGGACCAAACGGGCTGTCTCCATCCATCCGGTGAGACTGAGTAGGGGAATTAAGTACCAATGACTCACTTGAAAAATCGCAGCTACGGCCATAATCAAGAATATGACGGGAAAGGCAAGCAGGAAATCCAAAAGTCGCATCATGATCGAATCGATGAGTCCGCCAAAATAACCGGATATTGATCCGTAGATTAGGCCAATGGTTATTGACAAAATGACGACGCTAAATGCGATAGTTAGTGAGATGCGTCCGCCGTATAGAACCCGGCTGAACACGTCCCGGCCGAATTTGTCCGTGCCAAACGGGTGTTCATTTGATGGAAGTAAATATCTTTCGGTGAGTAGATCGCCCTGCTGAATTGGGTCATATTTGGTGAAAAGGTTGCTCATGGAAGCCCCTAGAACCAAAAGAATAATCACCAGGAAGCCAACAAAGGCCGGCCGGTGGGTCAAAAATTTTGGCAGAGAAATGTTTTTCATTCGTTGAGAAATCCTAATTTTTCAAGAGTCCGGTTCGTACCCGCGGATCAACGAAAAAGTAAAGGAAGTCAGAAATTTGATTGCCAATGACCACTGTTAACGCGGCTATGAAAGTACTGGCCAAAATGACCGGGAAGTCGTGGGCGAATATTGCGCTTACAGTAATTCTGCCGAGGCCCGGCCAAGCAAATATGTGCTCAGTTATGACAGCTCCTCCCAGTAAAAAGGGCAGGTGCAGGCCAAAGAGAGTGACCAAAGATAGAAGCGTATTTTTTAGCGCATATTTAAATAAAATTTTCCAGGATTTGATTCCGTACGCTTTCGCGGTTCGAATATAATCTTGCTCCAAAACATACGAGAGACTGTTATGAACGAAGCGGGCAGTTGAAGCAGCAAACGGCATGGCCAGAATTGATGCAGGCAAAATGAGATGTTTCACCAGATCGAGAGACTCAGACCAAAAACCGCCAGAGACAGTCAGGCTTCTCATTTGACTGGATGGCAGCCAACCCAGTTTTAGAGAAAAGAGCAAGATTGCCATCAAGCCAAGCCAGAACCCGGGCATGGAATATAAAAAAAGCAGAAATGACGTAATCACAAGGTCGAGTTTTGTTCCGCGTTTTACGGCTGTGATCACGCCTAGAATGATTCCGACGATCGATTGCAAAAAATAAACGACCACAGTAAGCTTCAATGTGTTTGGAATGGCTTCAGCAAGAATCTCGCTGACAGGGCGATGATGGGTGAAAGAGACGCCAAAATTACCGCTCAAAAATTCTCTAATCCAATGAAAATACTGCCGCCATAAAGGGAGGTCGAATCCCATTTGCCGACGAATATTTTCTACAGTCTTGGCATCGATTCCAGGTCGTATGTAAAGGGAGGCCGGATCCCCCGGAGCAAGATACATGAGGAGAAAGGTAATGCTGAGAACGCCCCAGACGATTAATAGAGAAACCGCAAGCCGTTTCAAAATATATCGTGCCATATTCCGTTACCTAAACCTCCTTTAGAACGGCATCACGGTTCGGAATGGAAATGACTTCGCCTACAAGATGGCACGCGGCAAAATGCTCGTTGGACACCTTTTTCAAAGCTGGTTTTTTTTCAAAACAAATTGCCTCGGCATAAGGGCAATTGAATGTATATTGACAGCCGTTGCTTTTTTCCTTCATCTCATTTTCTTTGTAACCCATATCTTCGGAAACATAAGTGTCAGTAGATATGGTACTCATAGCTGATTGCACCAAAAGTTTTGAATACGGATGAATTGGCGCTCTAATTATGTTTTCGGCTGCTGAGATTTCAACTATTTCACCCGCGTACATCACTGCAATTCGATCCGAAATCTTATAAACTACCGATAAATCGTGTGAAATCAATAACAGCGTGAGCCCAAATTTTTGCTGCATATCCTGAAAAAGCTTAATGATTTGTCGTTTCAGTGGGGCATCGAGACTAGATGTCGGCTCATCTGCAACGAGGAAGATTGGGTTGGTCGATAAAGCCCGCGCCAGAGCCACACGCTGGCACTGGCCACCGCTGAGTTCATGAGGTAAGCGATTCAGTAATTCAGTTTCTAATCTCATCAAATTGAGCAATTCGGCGGCTCGATGCAACGAGGCTTGTTTGTCAAGCTTTTGATGGACTCGCAACGGCTCAATGAGAGCCGCGCCAACCCTCTGGCGCGGATTTAGCGCCTGCAAAGGATTCTGAAAAATCATTTGGAACCTGGCACGGTAAGCAGCGAAATTCTTTCCGGATAATTGCAATAAATCAGTCCCTTCATACCAGACGCTGCCTGCATCAGGCTCAATTAGACGCAGAAGACACTTCCCGAAAGTTGATTTGCCGCTACCTGACTCACCGATGAGCGCCAGGCACTCACCTTTAAAAATTTCAACGGAGACGGCATTCACAGCCATGGTTTGGGCCGTGTTTGTCCAGTTTGATTTATAGGATTTGGTGAGATTCTCAGTGCGAAGTAAGGTAGGCTTTCTGTTCATGCTGTGATTATCCTGGAGACCGGATTTGGCATTATTAAGTTCGGCTGAGTGAGTTCCCGGGTGTAAGAATCGCGCGGATTGATCATTAATTCTTTGGTATGGCCTCTTTCAATTATCTCGCCAGCACGCATAACCGCTATCGAATCGGCCAATTGCGCCACAACATTTATGTCATGGCTGATGAGCAAAAGCGCAAACCCGTGCTCTTTTTGCAAATTGGAGATGAGTTTGAGAATTTGCAATTGAGTTGTTACATCAAGCGCCGTGGTCGGTTCATCGGCGATGATGAGCTTTGGCGTGCAGCTCAAGGCCATCGCTATCATGACGCGCTGTGCCATGCCACCGCTCAATTGATGTGGATAAGACCTGTAAATCGAGTTGGGATAAGGAAGGCTGACCTGTTCGAAAATTTTAATTACCCGTTCTTTAGCATCCCTGCGTGAGACATTTTGGTGCGTTCTAATTACGTCTGAAATTTGATTCCCTACTCGAAAAACTGGATTGAGAGCTGCAGCCGGTTCTTGAAAAATAGTCGCAATCTGACTGCCGCGAACCCAGTCAAACGACTTCTTCTTTCTGCAATCAAGTTGTTTCCCGGCAAAACAGATTTCGCCATTGATTTGCTCTGCCGTCTTGGGTAATAATCCGAGTAATGACAGAGCTGTTATCGTTTTCCCAGAGCCGGACTCACCCACGAGTGCCAGGGTCTCACCGCGCTGAAGTTCAAAAGATACTTTTTTTAAAGCGAGGAAAGTTAGATGGGGCTTTTTGAATACAACAGATAAATTCCGAACCTGCAAGAGAGGTTGTAATCGATTCCGACGAGAAGCATCCATGCATGAGCTCGGCTAATTTTCGACCGTCAATTTGTTGCGGTCTGATACCACTTTTCCAAATTGTACAGGGTGCTTAGAGGAATGGGTGTGATATTCTGAAATTTATTGTTCACCGCAACGACCTTATCAATCCAGAACAAAAAAGTATAAGGTTGATCTTCGTAGATCAATCTCTGGGTTTCTTTCCAGATGCCGGCTGCTTTTTGCCGATCCATTTCTTCCCGGCCGGCTTCGATAAGGCGG
>SMUX01196057.1_pt1 | contig 11231 bp, 9 predicted proteins | sample 2456431 | NCBI WGS metagenome assembly SMUX01 (sample SAMN11095930, study PRJNA526329) | marine sediment metagenome | biome: Marine sediment; feature: Surficial sediment; material: Deep marine sediment; isolation source: Hadal surficial sediment | place: Pacific Ocean | collected 2014-11 | depth 0-1... | reverse complement strand
TGCTTGCGAGCATTCTTTGGACAAAGGTTTTTCTGGAACCGAAGGAATGATGTGCACCTGGTATGTCACACCCTGTGATTGTTTTCATGGTGACAATAGTGAGATACCGCGAGTATGTTTACCTCCTGTCCCGGATATTGATGCCCTGGCACGAGAAGTCACGGAGGGGTTGGCAGCGACTCCTGAGCTACTTGAGAAAAGTGCTGATGTTGCAGCAGGGGTGATTCTGGGGAAAAGTTTTCCCTGTACTGGTGAATAACAAAAATGAAGCTATTCAACACACTTTTCCTTTTGTTACTGACAGGTTGCAATCAACCGATGTGCCATACTTGTCATGATCACGGTACTGCTCTGGTTTCTGATGTACTGGAAGAGGCACATATTATTGACTGGCATGTGCATGTTGCCGGTCTAGGTTTCGGGGATTCGGGTAACTTCGTTAATGATGAGATGCGGAACAACTTTCGCTTCAAATTCTTTTTAAGCTGGATGGATGTGACAGAAAAAGAGCTTGAAGAAAATGGTGATCAAATTCTGGTTAAAAAGCTCAATGACAAGATAGCGCAATCGAAATATATCGATCAGGCCATTGTACTTGCGATGGATGGTGTAATTGATGAGAAAACAAGAGCGCTCGATCGCAATAAGACACAGATTTACGTGTCAAATGAATACGTCGCCAGTCAGGCAGCCAAGTATCCACATTTATTATATGGGGCGAGTATTAACCCAAACAGAGAGAACAGTGTGGCACTACTGGAGGAGGTGCATCGACAGGGGGCTGTCTTGATCAAATGGATCCCCAATATCATGTATATCGATCCTTCTGATGAAAAATTTATTCCCTTTTACAAACGAATGGCTGAATTAAAGATACCATTATTAACCCATACAGGGATGGAGAAATCATTTGCTAATGCTAAAGATGAATATGCCGATCCAAGACTGCTTGAATTACCATTGAAATGCGGGGTGACGGTTATTGCTGCCCACATCGCAACAACGGGAGAATCTGATGGGCAGGATAATTTTGAGAGGATCTTGCCTATGTTTGATGAATTTCCAAATTTATACACCGATATTTCCAGCCTGACGCAATTAAATAGACTTGGTTATCTGGCAAAGGCTCTGCAACATCCCGGACTGACTGAAAGAATGATTTATGGCACAGACTGGCCCCTACAGTCTTTTCCCCTGGTGTCGCCCTGGTATCACGTGAACCATATTGGGATTAAAAATGTCTGGCGCGTGAGTCGATTCAAGAATAAATGGGATCGTGATATTAAACTGAAGGAGGCGTTTGGCGTACCGCATGCTGTTTTTATCAGAAAGCTTGGAATACTTAATCTTTCGCCTGAGTAATGATGATATCAGGAGAAATACTGTTAAATGATCTTGCTTAGTTTTCGGCGTAGTGCCTCGACAAGTTCACATTGTTGGTGCAGATCAGGAGACCATCTGGCCTCACTGGGGTCATAAGCATATTTTTGAAAAAGCTCCAGACGGTGTAGTGCATCTTTGTGCAACATATGATGAAGCTGCTCTACAATTAATTGGGCTTCTGCAATCTGGCTATTGGTATTTTGGCTGTTCATATCTACATTGTGAATTTGTCTACAGTGATAGGTTTAACACTATTTTTAAATAAATGAATTAATTCTGGACAAGCGGTAGAATTTCACAGATGAAAGGTGCTGATATCTGATTCAGATCTACCGGTTGTGAACTGGGTCACATTTATCTGGACGGGTACTTTGCTTAATAAGTAAGCGATGAATTATGAAAAGTTATCGGTAAAAATTACAGCTAAAAACATATACATGAATAAATTGATTCTTATTGTAGTAATAATTTTCTCTCTGGCCATTGCAGCCACCTATTATCCCTGGCAACAGATAGAAGAAATTGAACCTGTTTCAGAATCCGAGTCAGTTACTGAGGACGATGAATTTCTGAAAATTCCCGGAGAGCTTGAAAAACCGGCCATCAAATATCCTGTACCGGAAACATCTTCCAAATCGAAGGACAAGGACAGGGTAGAGAAAGGATCTGAGCCCGTACAAGCGCCAGAAGGAATTCAAATTTCCCTTGGACCACTGCCAAAATTAGATGGAAGTGACAGAGAAATATCTAGGGAGATCAATGGCTTAATCGAGGATGAAGCTTTGACCGGCCTATTTTCGTTTAAGTCTTTTATAACTCATTTCGTTGTCACAGTTGATAACATGACAAATCGGAAATTACCGCAGCGTTATGTTTTTATGCAGCGTGTGCCTGATAAATTTGCTGTGATAAAACAGGAGTTTGATACCGCATCACTAGACAGTAAAAATTTTAAACGTTATTCGGCTTATGTGAATTTGCTTGATGTTGTTGATAGCAGAAAACTGGTCACTGTTTATGTCAGGTTTTATCCCTTATTTCAGGAAGCTTATGAAGCGCTTGGTTATCCGGATCGCTATTTTAATGATCGTTTGATCCAGGTGATAGATCATTTACTGGTTGCACCTGAGATCGAAGGGCCGATAAGTCTGGTACGACCAAAGGTGTTTTATCAATTTGCCGACCCGGAATTGGAGGCACTTTCTGCTGGACAAAAGATTTTGCTGAGAATTGGTTACGGTAATGCACTGCGCGTTAAATCAAAATTAAAAGAATTGCGCTCCATTTTGACTAAGCTGTCGATTCAATAGAAGCCTCAGATTTTCTGATTATTTCCTGTTTTTTTGCGTTTTCCCCTCTTTTACCGACAAATAAAAAATACACTTTACCTTGAGAAATAAAGGCTTAGGGGATTATTTTTAACTATTTTTGATGTAAGCTTGGGTTATGCATTATTTAGTCTTGGTTATGGAGCTGTTTTTGTCTTTACTTTTGACTGCGTGTGGACCAGCCGCAATTGTTGGTGCGATCGGGTCTGCTGTGACGCGTACGGCCTATGAAAATGATGCAAAAATTAATAATTATTCCCAGGCAACACGCCAATATGATCATTCTGAAGTCGCGCTGGCCAATTTAAAGCTTGGAATTGGATATATGCAAGAAGGACTATATGAAAAGGCATTGGAGAAACTGAATCGAGCCAGGGAAGCCAGGCCAGACTACCCGCCAATCTATAGTGCTCTTGGTGTATTACACCAAAAGTTGGGTGTGTATGATGTTGCAGAAGATAATTTTAAAAAGGCACTTAAACTCAACCCTAAAGATTCTTCTACTCTGAATAATTACGGATTATTACTTTGCCAAACACTGCGTTACGAAGAAGCAGATGAAATCTTCCTGAAGGCGGTGAATAATCCTTTATATGCTACCCCCGAGCTTGCCTACAACAATGCAGGTACCTGCGCATTCAATAATGGGCAGATTGAATTAGCGGAGAATTATTTTAAAGAAGCCCTGAAAAGGGATCCGGGGATTGGATCTACATTGATACAAATGTCAGAACTTTCCTATGGACAGGAGAACTATATGCCTGCCAGAGGTTATTTAAAACGCTATCTTGAGTATAATAAGCCTTCAGCAAAAAGTTTATGGCTGGGGATTATGATTGAAAGAGAGCTTGGCGATAAGGACGCTGTCTCGAGTTATGCATTATTGCTTCGTAATCAGTTTACAGAATCAAAAGAAGCAGAATTACTGCGGCAGTCCCTAAATTGAATTATTAAGAAATCAGATTTTCTCCAGGACTAATAATTTATTATTTGCTGGCATTTCAATGTTTTCCAATAGCTTAATTCCAGCATCGTTAGCCAGTGAAACCACAGCTTCCAGATCACGAATTGCACTTAAGGAATCCTGTTCTTTCAGCCAGATATCAAAACGAGCATTACTCTCACTGGTATAAGTTCCCCCAACATTGAATGGACCATAACAACAAAACTTTGCGCTGGCTTGCATGACTTCACCTAGAGACTGAATAAATACCTGAACACTCTCCCAACTCATGATGTGTAAAGTATTTGCAGTGAACACAGCTTCAATATCTGAGACAGGCCAGGGTTTGTGATTGATATCCAGAGCCATGGGTGATTTTATATTTTCGAGTCTTGCTTCATCAAGCCATGAATTGATACCTGGTAAATAAATGGCCAGATCTGAAGGTTGCCAGGAAACATGAGGTAAATGTGTGGCGAAATAAACAGCATGTTGTCCTGTGCCACTACCAATTTCCAGTACTTCGTAAGGGCTGTCAAAAACTCGTTTCAGGACAGAAAGGATAGGATCCTTGTTATTTTCGCAAGCTTGTGAGAAGGGTTTGTTCATTTTTAATATTTATAATTAACGATGCTACTATATACCCAGACTACTTGGAAATGCAGGCTTCGGAGTTCAGGTAGGAAGTCAGAGCAAGGCGCAACTCGCAGTGAATGACTAGTTCTTCGGTTTTATGCCTTGAATATGATTGCTTATCGTCTTGCTGAAACCTACATTATCCAAGTAGTTTGGGTATGAAGGCATCAACTTGCCAGATTAAACCCTATTTATCTAGTAGAAATGTATCTAGTTAAAACGAACGATGAAAATATCCCTGATCAATCGTATTGATGAGATTCCCCGTGAAGACTGGAACAGGATAACGGGGCTTGAGTATCCCTTTATTCGCTATGAATTTCTTTATGCACTCGAAAAGAGTGCTTGTGTCGATGAAGAGACAGGATGGGCACCACAACATTGTCTGGTTTATGACAAGGATGAATTAATTGCGTTGATGCCCATGTATAGAAAAACACATTCGCATGGCGAATATGTTTTTGATTTCGAATGGGCACATGCTTACCAGCTACATGGGTTGTCATATTACCCAAAATGGTTAACGGCGATACCCTTTACACCCTGCGAAGGTGAAAGGTTATTCGTTAAAGCAGGCATCGATAAGGAGTCTGTTTTAAAATCAATTCTGAGCTTTATCACTGCAAGTGCAGAATCGGAGAATATATCCACTTGGCATTGCCTTTATCCAACATCGGCGGAAATAGAGCTACTAAAATCCATGAATCTGGCCATAAGGGAAGGTGTCCAATTTAGATGGACGAATAAAGGCTACAGGGATTTTAAGGATTATCTTGATTCTTTTAATTCAAAAAAACGTAAAACTTTGCTGCGTGAAAGGCGTTTTATTAGTGATCAGGGCATCTCGTTGAAACAAATCCATGGCAAAGACATTACTGAAGAACAGTTAAATATATTTTACCAATTCTATCAGTTGACGTATTTGAAGTGGGGCAACCCACCATATCTGAATTTGGCCTTTTTCAAAGAGATTGCCGAAACAATGCCAGAGCAGTTGTTGTTAATTCTGGCTGTTAAAGAGAATAAATATGTGGGTGCTGCATTCAGTCTGGTGGGCGGGGACAGTTTTTATGGTCGCTACTGGGGGTGTTACGAGGAATATCACAGTCTGCACTTTGAAGCCTGTTATTATCAGGGTCTTGAGTACTGCATCAATAATAATCTAAAGCGTTTTGATTCTGGCGCACAGGGAGAACATAAGATAGCAAGAGGATTCGAACCTGTGACAACATATTCTGCACATTGGATTTGTGATCCTGAATTTGCTGCTGCAATCAAAGGTTTTACAAAGAGGGAAGCCAGTCTCATGGAGAGATATCGAACTAACGCGGCTGAGTTATTACCCTTTAAAAATAATAAATAAAGCATTACTTTTGTACAGAATATTTCATCAATGAATGCGAGAAAAGAAGTGGGTATAGAAAGTCAGGTAGGTGGTGATCAAGATATCGAGGAGCAGGAAAAGAGCAAATCGCAAATCAAACGCGAGATGCATGAACTACAAGCTCTAGGCAAACAACTCGTTGGGTTATCCAACAAACAACTGGTGAATATTCCTATCTCAGATAAGCTTAGGTATGCGGTCATTGCAACAAAAACACTCAAACGTGGTGCAGTACGTCGACAACTACAGTACATAGGGAAGTTGATGCCGAAAGAAGATGAAGCATCAATACGTACGGCACTGAATGAATTGCAGCAACCGCATAAAGAAGAAGTCGATGCATTCCATGAGGTCGAGCGATGGAGGGATCAACTACTACTCGGTGATCAAGATTTGCTAAATGAGCTTGCAACTAGATTCATGAATTTCAACCGCCAATACATCACGCAATTGATTCGGAATGCTGCGAGGGAACAGGAACATAAAAAATCACCAAAATCAACCAGATTATTATTCAAATATTTGACCAGGATGCAGACCAATTTATGACATGACAAGGCATTTAAAGTAGCGTTATTTTATCTTTTTCTATGCGTATTAATCTTTTTTTATAAAGCGTACCTATCGCTTTTTTGTAGTTCTTTTTACTGACAGCAAAGTTTTCATAAATATCTTCAGGTGAACTTTTATCAGTCAGGTTTGAAACACCGTGATTGTTTTTCAGGTATACCAGAATCCTTGAACTCAGATCATCTCGCGCACTTTCCCACGGTAGCTGTAAACAGAGGTCTATTTTCCTATCAGGACGAATGGTTTTGATATAACCCCTTAATTTTTCTCCATGGGTGAGTGTTTGGAAAACTTCATTTTTATAGATCAATCCAATATGGGTGTTGTTTATCACTGCCTTATATCCCAGGTCGGTCTTGCCAAAAATTAATAAATCGACAGCTTGTTCCGGTTTGAAATATTGCGCAACCTCACTAAGGTAAGTATCAAGTCTTTGTGTGGCCGCTATCCTGTCTGTGTTTTTATCGAGAAAGACAAGTACAGTGTAGGATTTGCCAACTTCCATAGGACTTATTTGTTCGCTATAGGGAACCAGCAAATCTTTTGGTAAACCCCAATCCAGAAAAGCCCCCGCCTGATTGACGTCCACAACTTTCAGGTAGGCGCATTCATCGACCATGACATAGGGTTTCTCTGTTGTTGCTATCAGGAGATCGGCTGAGTCCAGATAAATAAATACCTCAAGTGACTCACCTACAATACAATCATCAGGTACGTACCGGCTTGGCATCAGTATTTCACCCAGATGTTCACCATCAAGGTAAATTCCATGCTCAAGGTTTTTTAATACCTGTAGATTATTTATTTTTCCAATTTCAACCATCTTGCCATGCTCCATACTATGGTGACGAGTTTATTCGCGAAGTGAGTTGAGTACTAGTCGAATGTTCTATTGATTATAAATAAAGGTAATATGCAAATGAATTAAAATATGTGATTGTGAAGCATTTTATTTATACTAACGATTGATAAATCGAAGATCGAAATAGTTCTGTACCTGAAAGGAGTATTATTCGATAGAATGTGAGTGAAATATACTAATGCTTGCTACAGTATTCAATAAGATTTATCTTGTCTGCATGTAAATTATCTTCTAATAAACAATAATTTATTTACAAAAATATTCGATGAATTCAAAAGGGTTTTATGCGTGTCATAATTCAAGATATAGCGTAAGATTGATTGTAGCAATATTATTTCTAATATATTCCACAGCATATTTTTCTTGGCGATCAACTGTATTTAATTCCGAGGCATGGATTTTTTCGATTATATTTTTTCCGCAGAAATATTTGGCTTTATAATCACATTATTTACACTATTTATTACATGGTGTGTGATTGTAATTATCATTAATGATTTGCATACATCTTCAAATTATATTTTTTCAGGTGCTGTGTTCAGTAATTTTTTAAACTCATCAATGGTCATTTTGTGTAACCGTGGATATAGGTAGTTTGATGCTAGTTTTATCTTGAAATGAAGTGTAGCGTGTAAGTCATATCATACGTTGTGAATAACAACATTATTTTGTTTGAAGAAAAACTGTGCCAATTACAACCGGTAGACTGGAGTGTGATTAAATATTCTTAAGCGTAATAATTAGTATAGATAATGCTTAATCCCAATCATCATAGCTCTCCATTTTCTTGCGTAGGCGTTGTTCTTCTTTGAGTTCTTCAATTCTACGTCTTGCCGTATATCGTGATGTCTGGACCATGTCCTTTGCTTTTATTACATCAGTAAAAGAGTCTAACTCCAGATTATCGTATTCTGTATCTGTTAGATCATCATTTAAACGTTGGCTGTTCATTTATGGTACCTCCCCTTCACAGGGTTAACATACTTCCAAAAACATGCATGAAGGTGTTAATAAAAAATATTTACCTGTTTAACGATTTTACCTGCGTTTTCATCTGGCCGGCGAGCAAAATATACTCTCAAAATAAAATTTTTCCAACAAGTATAAGGTTATATTAATAAACGAGTTATAAACAACATTACAATTTAATTATCTAAGTACCTGACATTCTGGCTGAAATGATAATTAAAATTACGCAATTAATCTTTTGTTAGGATAATTATTCTCTCGGATACTGCTTTGTGTAGAATACCGCGCACATTAATATCGACGATTCCTTTCTTCTGTAAATAGTGAGATGACTTAAAATCGATGGATTATATTCCCGGCCAACGATGGATAAGTGATGCTGAATCCCGCATGGGATTGGGGACGGTTTTGTCCTCAGAACACAGAACCGTGACGATTTCTTTTCCTGCAACAGGAGAAACCCGTTCATATGCAAAACAAGCAGCACCACTCACCAGGGTTATCTTCAATATTGGAGATGCGATTTCCACCGAGGAAGGTATCACATTTATTGTTGATTCAATTAATGATCATGAAGGTTTACTCACTTATTGTGGAGTAAATGAGGAGGGTGTTCAGCTAAGTATCAGAGAAGATTTGTTAGCCAATAGAGCACAGTTAAACCGACCGGCTGATCGCCTATTTAATGGTCAAACTGATTCTGATAAATGGTTTCAGGCTAGATTCCAGACACTCAAGCAACAAAACAGCCTGGCACACAATGATCTATTCGGGCTGACAGGTACTCGGATCAGCCTAATCCCACATCAATTATATATTGCTAATGAAGTAGCGCATCGTTATGCACCACGTGTTTTGCTGGCTGACGAAGTTGGTCTGGGAAAGACAATTGAAGCAGGGATGATTATCCATCATCAGATTATGACTGAACGCGCTCACCGTATCCTGATCGTTGTGCCGGAAAGTCTTGTTCACCAATGGTTGGTAGAAATGTTGCGTAAATTTAATCTGACGTTCAGTATTTTTGATGCAGATAGATGTTATGCCATTGAAGAAGAGAATGAAGAGATTAATCCTTTCCAGACCGAACAATTCGTTCTTTGTAGTCTTGAATTTCTGACTGAATATGAAAATTATTATCAACAATCTTTGCTGGGTGAATGGGATCTATTGGTCGTTGATGAAGTGCATCATCTACACTGGTCCACCACTGAGGTAAGTACTGAATACAAAATAGTTGAACAACTGGCGCACTTGACCAGGGGTGTTCTGTTACTCACAGCCACACCGGAACAATTGGGGAAAGAAAGCCATTATGCTCGTTTGCGACTACTGGATCCAAACCGTTTCCCCGATTTCAATTCATTTGTGGAAGAAGAAAAGAACTACGAGCCAATTGCACGAGCAGTTGAGGCTTTGTTTTCTGATGTTGAATTATCGGGTGATACTCTGGAGATACTCAGGAAAACATTGACTGATAGTAGCGCTGAACTGCTGGTTCCGATTGCTAATACTGATAATCATTCACCTGAAAATATTAATGCAAGAAAGAAAGTCATCGATCAACTACTGGATTATCATGGTACCGGGCGTGTTTTATTCAGGAATACCCGTAACACTATCAGGGGTTTTCCTGACAGGGAAATTTATGCCTACCCATTACCTTTACCTAGGGAATACCTCTCGCTTTACGGTGAATTTTTAGATAAGCAGGTTCATGAAGATGAAATTATATTATCACTTTGCCCTGAGAGGCTTTATTCACAACGTGGAAAAACAAACTGGGAAAAAATTGATCCGAGAATCGGCTGGCTGATTGATAAGCTTAAATTACTGAGGCAAGAAAAAGTATTGGTAATTTGCGCGCATGCCAGGACGGCAGTGGATATCAGTCAATTACTGAGGATCAAGGAAGGTCTGCATGCAGCAGCATTTCATGAAGGCTTGAGTCTGATTGAGCGCGACCGTGCTGCTGCCTATTTTGCTGGTGAAGATGAAGGCTGTCAGGTGTTGATATGTTCCGAGATTGGGAGTGAGGGTAGAAATTTTCAATTTGCACATCATTTAATTCTTTTTGATCTACCTCTATATCCAGATTTGCTGGAACAAAGAATTGGTCGGCTAGATCGAATCGGACAGAGGCAGACAATAAAAATTCATGTGCCATATCTTGAAGATAGTCCACAGGCCGTGATGTTTCGCTGGTATCAGGAAGGGCTTGATGCGTTCAAAGGAACCTGTCCCGCAGGCCAGGCAGTTTTCGAGCAAGTGGAAAATGAATTAAAGGATGCCTTTTTTGTGAAAGAGTCTCCTGAAGCATTGATAAATAAAACCATGGAAATAAATCAGGAACTTAATGATGCGATGCATAAGGGGCGGGACAGGCTACTGGAATATAGCTCCTGTCGTCCATCCGTTGCCGATGCGTTGAAAGACAGAGCCATTATGGACGATAAAAACAATGCATTACCTGAGTATATGGAAATTATTTTTGATTGTTTTGGAATTAACTCGGAATTCCATAGTGAATCAAGCTATATATTGAGCCCAGGCGAAAGAATGCTTTCACCATTTTTCGGACTCACAGATGAAGGCATGACAATTACCTACTCGAGAGAGACTGCGCTGATACACGAAGATATGCAGTATTTATCTTGGGAACATCCTATGGTTGTTTATGCCATGGATATGGTTTTAAGCAATGAATTCGGTAATTCGACAGTCTGTACACTGGAGCAGGAGAAATTAAATCCCGGGACGTTGTTGATGGAAACACTCTATGTGTTGGAGCCGGTGGATAAAGTAGGGCTGAAGTCCAGCAGATTCTTGCCACCAACCACAATCAGAATCATGATTGATGAGCATGGAAAATTATTGAACATGAATACCCGCTACATTAATGAAAATCAGACCAGGGTGGCACATGAGATAATCAAAGAAGTGATCAATATAAAATCAGATGTGATCAAGATGTTATTGGGGAAATCTAGAGATCTCGCTGAGAAAGAAGTGCCTGAACTAAAACATCAGGCAATGGAAAGAATGAATGATATCTTAAAAACGGAAGTAGCTAGACTGACCCATATGAGAAAAATAAATTCCAATGTCCGTATTGAAGAAATAGACTTTTTTAAAAATCAGTTACAGACTGCTTCC
>SMUX01214762.1_pt1 | contig 11232 bp, 7 predicted proteins | sample 2456431 | NCBI WGS metagenome assembly SMUX01 (sample SAMN11095930, study PRJNA526329) | marine sediment metagenome | biome: Marine sediment; feature: Surficial sediment; material: Deep marine sediment; isolation source: Hadal surficial sediment | place: Pacific Ocean | collected 2014-11 | depth 0-1... | reverse complement strand
TCCATTTTTCGTACAATCGATCAAGACGCTTCAGGTAAGCAAGCGGCACGTCCTGTTCCATGGCGCGGCCCCGTAACTTGATGCGCTGACGCAGGGTTCGCATAGAGCAACGAAGATAGATCATCAGGTCGGGTGGTTTAATCGCGTCGAGAATAGCCTGGTAAAACCCCCAATACGTTTGCCAGTCCCGCTTGTCGATTTTTCGCATCTGGTGCAGCGCTGTGGCGAATATTTCTGCGTCCTCGAATATCGTGCGGTCGAGTGCGACGACCCCCGGCGTCCTGTCCAACTCCTGGTGCAAGCGGAACTTATTGCTGAGGAAATATAATTGTGAGCGAAAAGCCCAACGCTTCATATCCTTATAGAAGTCGGGCAGGTATGGGTTTTCTTCGTTGGGCTCGTAAAACGGCGAGACGTCGTAAGTTCGCGCCAGGAAGTCCACGAGGGTGGACTTCCCGGAACCCATGTTGCCCGCAATAGCGATCGATCGGCGCATTATTCTCGAATCGACGTTGGACCGACGCTGCTGCCACCGGGTCTGCGCGGATCCGCCGCGCCGAGGAAATAATCCTCGCGTCGGGAGACAGTCTGAACATTGCCGATCGTAGAGCTCGAACCCTGTACCCTGTGGCCCCGGCGTTGGAGTTCGCGAATCGTATCGGGGCTGAATCCAGACTCAAGCTGAACCACATCGGGCAGCCATTGATGGTGCATTCGCGGTGCGCTTGAGGCGACACTGATATTCATCTGGTGGTCGATGACATTCACGATCATCTGAAGCACGGACATGATGATCCTGCTACCGCCCGGACTGCCCGTTGCCAGAATCGGTTCACCATCCTTGAATACCATTGTCGGTGTCATCGAGCTCAAAGGTCTTTTGCCTACCTCGATCGAATTTGCGATACCGCCGATCAATCCGAAGGCGTTCGGCACTCCGGCCTTGGATACGAAGTCGTCCATTTCATTGTTCAGAAGAAAGCCCGCACCGTCGACACTCAAACCAGAGCCGAAAGAAAAATTTAGCGTATAGCTGTTAGCAACCATATTGCCATCACGGTCGATGACTGAAAAATGCGTCGTGTCGATGCTCTCTTTCGCAGGCGCAATGCCCGGAGCGATTTCTGCGGATGGCTTCGCCTTGTGTATGTCAATGCCAGCGGCCAGCTCTTTCGCATAATCTTTACTCATGAGCCAATCAATCGGCACATCATAGAAATCCAAGTCTCCAAGATATTGGCTGCGGTCGGCATAAGCCAGTTTGGCAACCTCGACCAGCAGATGAACGTTGTCTGCACTCTCGGCACCGTATTCCCTGACTGGAAAATTCTCGAGGATGTTGAGCATCTGTATGACATGAATGCCACCCGAGCTAGATGGCGGCATCGACACGATCTCAAATCCGCGATAGGTGCCGCGTACGGGCTCACGAACAACGGGCTTGTATGCTGCCAGCGATTCCGCATCGATCAGGCCGCCGCCTCGCTCCATCTCGGCAACGATTTTCCTGGCGATCGCACCGCTGTAAAATGCGTCGGCCCCGGATTCCGCGATCTGCTCCAGCGACCACGCAAGATCCGCCTGCACGAAAACATCGCCGGGAACGTAGACGTCGCCATTCTCCTTGAAAAAATACTCGAGCGACGATTTATCGCGGCTGAGCCTCGCGCGCGATCTCGCCCACGTCCGCCACAGATCATATCTGACCTTGAACCCGTTCCTTGCCAGTTCGATCGAAGGTGCGAGCACTCGCCTCCATGGCAGCTGTCCGTACATTTCGTGCGCCAGATGCAATCCTGCAACTGTGCCCGGGACTCCCGCCGACATATGGCTGGACCTCGTTCGCCGCGAATCGACATTGCCGTCCGCATCGAGAAACATGTCACGCGTTGCGCCGATTGGCGCCGCTTCGCGGTAATCGATTGCCGTCGTTACACCGTCGACAGCGAAATAGACCAACATGAATCCGCCTCCGCCGATATTCCCGGCGCGGGGCCGGACGACCGCCAGCGCAAAACCGACCGCAACCGCAGCATCGACGGCGTTGCCTCCGTCAGCGAGCACGCGCGCGCCTACTTCGCTGGCGACGATATCTGCCGAAACGACCATCCCCTCCCGGTCGCGGACCGGATGACGCGTGTCGCCGTAGCGGATGATGTTGGTCCCCTGAGTCTGGGCTAACAGGGTCGGAGATGGCAACAACAATGCGATTGCCAGCAGACTAAATACGAATTTTTTCATTTAGGAACGCCGTTAGCCCGGATATCGCACCGGTTGGAATAGACAAGCTGATATGATTGATTGAAGCATTTTCTTGCCGAGCGGAATAACGATGTCTATTTCCGAGGGCCGCTCCCGCCCATCCATGGGCTCCGCGGCGTTTGGACATCGCGTCCGGCAGAAAAAAATCCTAAGGCGATCAAAGACTGAACGAGAGTACGTCATACGGGTGCAATATCCGGGCTGAGGGTTACGGCAACATGGCCTTGAATACGTAGAAAAAGACTATCGCAAGGAATGCGCCAGCGGGGATCGTGACGACCCAGGAAATAAAAATCCGCCTGACGACCTTGAGGTCGATGGCTTCGATGCCACGCGCCAATCCTACGCCGAGGACTGCGCCGACCAGCGTATGCGTTGTCGAAATCGGAATTCCCGTGCCCGACGCGATGACGATGGTCGTTGCCGCAGCCAGCTCCGCCGCGAACCCGCGGCTGGGCGTCAATTGAGTGATCCTGTGCCCTACCGTTTCGATGACACGGCGACCGTAGGTCGCAAGACCGATTACGATCCCGGCGCCACCGAGGGCGAGTACCCATATTGGTATCGCGGACTTGGCGCCGATGACGCCGGTCTGAGCGATACTGATGACGGCCGCGAGTGGCCCGATTGCATTGGCTACGTCATTTGAGCCGTGAGCAAACGCCATCGAACAGGCGGTCACGATCATCAACACGCCGAAAACGCGTTCGACTGTATGAAAGTGTTGTTTCTTATCCAGTTTCTTGTCTGGCTCGATGCGTCGAATGGCAACGGCGCCGATCAGTGAAATGACGACTCCGATCAACATCGCAAAAAAATAGGCATTCGCGAGACCAATCTCCATACCGACATGCTTCAGCCCCTTTAAGATGGTGATCAGAGTGATCATGAACGCCGCCAGAAAAATGTATACCGGCACATATCGCTTGGCGCGCGCGAGTGGATCATCCTGTCTGAGAATCAGTGTCTGAACACTCATATAAATGAGATATGCAATGAATCCCGCTGTGAGCGGTGAGACCACCCAGCTGATTACGATCTCGCCGACTTTGTCCCAATGAACAGCATCAATGCCAACTCCAACAGCTGCGAAGCCAACGATCGCGCCGACGATAGAGTGCGTAGTGGAAACGGGCCAGCCGTTGTGGGATGCAATCAACAACCATGTCCCCGCGGCCAACAGCGATGCCAACATACCGTATATCAGCAACTCTGGCGTGGCGCTGAACAGACTCGCATCGACGATGCCCTTACGAATCGTGGACGTTACTTCGCCGCCCGCGAGGACTGCACCTAAAAATTCAAAAATGGCCGCAACGAGAATCGCCTGCTTGATTGTCAGCGCCTTTGCACCGACCGACGTCGCCATCGCATTTGCGACATCATTGGCACCGATCCCCCAAGCCATGAAGACGCCGAAGATTGCCGCAAGAGCTACATAGACGACCTCTGCTTCCATTATTTGCCCCCCGGCTCTCGGGCCAGCGTATCTATTGGGGTCATTCCGTTTAGTGGGACAGCAGAAGTTCCAGGCGGCGGCCAACACGCTCCGCCATATCGGCGATCTCGCCTGTCAACTCGATCACCTGATAGAGAAAAATGACGGAAACCGGATCCAGGCTGTCCTCTATCTCGAACAAGGAGCCTTGCAGGCCGGCTTGCAGATTATCTGTCTCGGTTTCGATCTGATCCAGCTCTTCGATGAGCGACTCTACCAATGCCGCCTCTGCACCGCGGAATCCGCTAGTGAACAAGTCGTTGAGTTCGCGAACGCTTTTTCTCGCCTGCTTCGCCGCATCGACGTTGCGACTGACGAAAGTCAGAAAGTCTTCGGCTATCGTCGCCGGGATCTGCATTCTGCGGCCCATAACGACGCCGGAGACATCCTTGGTCCTGTTCGCCATCTTGTCCTGAACCAGAAGCAGCTCGAGGAGATCCTGGCGAGGCACCGGCATGAAGAGACTCTTCGGCAAGTGCATCCGAATCTCCTTTTTGAGATCGTCGGCTTCGTGCTCGAGTCTTTCGATGGCCTCGCGGTACTCTGACGCCTTGTCCCAGTCGCCTTCAACTGCCGCCTTGAAAAAACCGTTTAGCTGCTTGGTGCATTGATAAGAGACGTCGACATGCTTTTCAAGTGGCATAACGGGGGACGATCCGAATATGTTTGCCAGGAGACTAGCCAATTCAATTTCCTCGTTTTTTTTGTTCGGGCGGTATCGTAACAGAACAGAAACATGGCAGTTCAATCATGCGAATCAAAGCTTATGTCGTGTTCCCTGAGTCTCAATCGCCTGAGCGCCTATGATCAATCGAGCCCGACCGCGGTAACCATACCTTGCATTTTTCTTGTATATGAGACAAAATGTCTCATATATTTAAGAAGACCGCAGCAAATTACAACAACACGAAAAATGGCCGAGATCCCGACATCCGCGATTAACGCGTTCTTCACCCGGCTTCTGAAGCCGATAGCAAGAATATTGCTGCGTAATGGTGTGAGTTTCAGGGAGCTGAATGAGCTTTGCAAAAAAACCTATATTGCGGTGGCAAGAGATGAGTTCGGGGTGAACGGCCGGCCAACGAACGTTTCCCGCATTGCGATGTTGACCGGCATGACTCGTCGAGATGTTCGCAAAGTCCGCATGAGTCTCGACGATGAAGAGCAGGTAGTTCTCGGTCGAATGAACAACGCGACCCGGCTGCTGTCTGGTTGGTATCAGGACGCAGATTTTACAGACGACGCAGGAAACCCATTGCCACTTCCCGAGTTCGGGCCGACTCCATCTTTTTCGGAATTGGCCAGAAGATACGCCGGAGACATCCCCGTTACGACTTTACTTAAAGAATTAAAAACCGCCGGTGCCATTGAAAACCCAACAGATGATCTTCTGGTTGCAAGGACACGCTACTACATGCCGGGACGCACGACACCGGCAACCGCAGAAACATTACTGCGTTCCGGCAGCGTACTTGAAGATATTGGTGACACAGTGGATTTCAACTTAGGGCGGCACCCCGAGGACGATGCGCGTTTCGAACGCCGCGCCACGAATCTTCGAATCGGCACCGAGAACGTAAACGAGTTTCGCGAGTTCCTTGAAAAGGAAGGACAGAACTTTCTGGAAAAGGTCGACTCATGGCTAAGTGACCATGAGGTTCCAGAAGCCGAACTGGATCAACACAAGACAATCAGACTGGGACTGGGCGCTTACTGGATCCAGGACCCGGTCACAGAAGGAGTACAGAAATGAAAGGTCGATTGGATCACCAGAGAAAAATCACAAAAATCGCCACGGGTACCCTTGTCGCGTTATTTGTTGCGGCTTGTGGAGGCAGCAGCGACGATCCAGGAAGATCCAGACTGATTGGCGGCATAGATGCGGGAGGGGCTCCGAGCCGTTTCCTTGCGATAGGTCCAATTTCCGGTTTCGGCAGCATTATTGTCAACGGCATCCAATACGACACCTCTCAAGCACAAATATTTGTTGATGGTACTGCCGCTAATGAGTCTGCCCTTGAAGTCGGACAGATCGTTGCCGTCAGCGGCTCAATGAGCGGTACCAATCGGACCGCAGATCGCGTCCAGTTCGATGAGAATGTCGAAGGACCGGTTGAGTCGATCGATATTGCAAACAGTAGTCTGGTTGTTTTAGGTCAGACCGTCATCGTCAACTCGGCAACTTCGTTTGACGACAATATTTCACCCGATTCTCTTGCAGGCCTTTCTGTCGGAGATGTCGTCGAAGTAAGCGGCAATATTGACGCCGACGGTAACATTGTCGCCACCAGAATCGAACTCAAGGCCCCCGGCGGCGAATTCGAAGTAACTGGAATCGTTTCGAATCACGATGGCGGCGCGATGACATTCATGATCAACAATCTGCTCGTGGATTACGCACAGGCAAATCTTGAAGATTTTGACAGTGGGCAGCCAGCTGATGGTGACCTCGTCGAAGCAGAAGGAAGTCAGATCGGTGCGAATGGCGTGTTACTCGCGACAAGCGTTGAATTCAAGGGCGACGACCTGGATGACAGGATCGATAACGACACTGAGATCGAAATCGAAGGCCTGATCACGCGTTTCGTTTCGGAGACCGATTTCGACGTTGCTCGCTTCGCAGTCACGACAGACAGCCAGACAGAATTTCGTGGCGGAACAGCCGACGATCTGGCGTTGAATGTCAGGGTCGAGGTCGGGGGCAGAATCGACTCACAAGGTCGTTTGCTGGCGGACGAGGTCGAATTCGAGGACGACGGCGATACCCGGATCGATGCCATCGTTGACACGGTTGATGCCGCAGCTGATCAGTTAACGATGCTGGGGATCCTGGTCGAGCTGCGCTCCGACACCAGAATCGAGGACAAATCCGTCGCCGACCTGCGGCCGTTTTCGATCGATGATATTAATCCTGGCGACTGGTTGGAGATTCGCGGGTCAGAAACCGCTACTGCCAGCGTATCAGCATCGCGCATTGAACGTGACGATCCTGAATCCGAAGCCAGAATCCGCGGAACAGCGACAAACGTGGCCGACCCGAGTTTTCAGATTCTGGGGTTGAATATCGACACTGATTCCAATACCCAGTTTGACGCAACCACTCGCGCCGATTTCTTTGCGACGGCTGAAGGGCGGCTGGTCCAGGCTGACGGCAATCTCAATGGCAGTCGGTTCCTCGCCACTGAAGTGGAATTTGAAGACAATAATTAAGTCGCAAACAGCGTAAAGCCCGGCCTGGCTGCGCATATGCAGGGCAGCCAGGGGCGGTGCGCCATATGATAGACTCCCGTCCCCACGTTCGGTTGGATCTCGGGAGTTTATGTTGTGACCTACTGGTTGATGAAGTCCGAACCCGATGATTACAGCATCGACGACCTCGAACGGGACAAAAAAGAGCCCTGGGACGGCATCCGTAACTATCAGGCGCGCAACATGATTCGCGACGACATGAAAGTCGGGGACCGGGCGTTCTTCTATCACTCAAGCTGCAAGGTCCCAAGCGTCGTCGGCACTATGCTTATCGCCAGCGAGGCCTATCCCGATCCCACACAATTCGATCCTGACTCAAATCATTTCGATGCGAAGAGCAAAGTCGAGGACCCACGCTGGCTATTGGTCGACGTTGCGTTCGAGCGCAAGCTGAATCGACCCATTGCGCTAAAGGAATTAAAGCAGCATCCGAGTCTCGGCGACTTCCGGCTGAACCAACGCGGCAATCGATTGTCGATCTTTGCCGTAAGCGAGGAGCATTGGGACCTGATTCTCGGCCTCGAATAGCCATCACAAGAAATACGGGATCGAAAAATGAAATGCCAATACCGCGCGACACTCCTGGTCGCAGTTATGCTGGCCGGCTGTACCGATGACATCGGCGTGAGTACCCGAACCGGTGCACCATCAGCCAATCCGCTGCTGCAAGACTGGGATACGCCTTTCGGCGTACCTCCCTTCGACCGTATCGAATCCGACCATTACCTGCCCGCAATCCGGGTCGGCATGGCCGAGCAAAAAGACGAGATAGCGGCGATCATCGCGAATCCGGATGAACCGACGTTTGCCAATACCATCGAGGCCCTCGAGAGTAGCGGCCGGACCTATGCCAAAGTGCGCAACGCGTTTGGGGCGGTTAATTCTGCGCACTCGGACGACATCACCAAAGAAACCGCAAAGATTATCGCCCCTGAATCATCGGCGCACAGAGACGATATTCGCCTGAACGCGAGCCTCTTTAAGCGCATTAAGCAGGTTTATGACGGCCGAGGCGATCTGGACCTCGATGCGCAGCAGCGGCGGCTTTTGGAAGAGACCTACAAGACCTTCCTGCGTTCGGGTATCAATCTGGATGATGCATCGCAAGTTCGGTTGCGTGAGATAAACGCGGAGCTTGCGACGCGAACAACAGCATTCCGGGAAAACCTTCTCAACGAAACCAACGATTTTGAATTGCTCGTCACCGACCGTGCCGATCTAGGCGACTTGCCAGTTAGCCTGGTGGCCCTTGCCGCCGAGGAAGCCGAACGCCGCGGCCACGAGTGCGAGTGCTGGGCATTCACGCTGCAACGTCCCAGCATCAATCCCTTTCTTCAGTACTCGCCTAACCGTGAATTGCGCAAAAAGATGTACGACGGTTATGCGATGCGCGGTGACAACGACAACGATGCCGACAATAAGGAAACCCTGAGCCGAATCGTTCAACTACGTGCTGAACGAGCCGCGTTGATGGGATTCAGGAATCACGCCGAATTTGTCCTCACAGAACGCATGGCCGAACGGCCCGAACTGGTCTATGAGCTGCTCGACAGAATCTGGGAGCCTGCGCTTCGTGTGGCGAAAGAGGAAAAAGCGGCGCGGCAGGAAATGATGGATGCGGACGGCATAGACGGTGCGCTGCAAGGCTGGGACTGGCGCTACTACACGGAGAAAGTGCGCAAAGCCGAGTATGACTTCGACGACGAGGCATTAAGGCCTTATTTCGAGGTCAACGCGGTCAGGGACGGCGTGTTCGAGCTTGCCAATCGACTCTTCGGCCTGCGATTCGAGCGGCGTACGGATATCCCGAGGTGGCACCCCGACCAGCAGGTCTTCGAAGTCAGCGAAGCGGACGGCAGTCATATCGCGATTCTCTACATGGACTTCTTTGCCAGACAGAGCAAACGTGGCGGGGCCTGGATGAATGCATTACGTACACAGTCGAAACTCGGCGGCGACGTAACACCGATCGTAACCAATAACTTCAACTTTCCGGCACCGACGGCTGAGTCGCCTTCGCTGCTGAGCCTTGGCGAGGCAAGCATCCTGTTCCATGAGTTTGGCCATGCTTTACACGGCATGTTGTCGGACGTGACTTACAGGTCACTCGCAGGCACGGGGACGTCTCGCGACTTCGTGGAGTTTCCGTCACAGGTCATGGAGAACTGGATTAGCGAGCCTGAAGTCCTTCGCTTGTTTGCACGCCACTATCAGACCGGCGAGGTGATTCCGGAAGACACTATTGAAAAAATAACTGCCTCCAGAACATTCAACCAGGGATTTGCGACGGTGGAATACATGGCAGCCAGCTACCTCGATATGGCCTTTCACACCAGGGACTCGAGCGAGGCGGTGGATCCACGGGCTTTCGAAGACGCGGCAATGGCTGATATCGGTCTGCTCGATGAGATCATACCCCGCTATCGAAGTACCTATTTCTCGCATATTTTCGCCGGCGGCTATTCGGCTGGCTATTACAGCTACCTGTGGTCCGAGGTCCTCGATGCGGATGCATTCCAGGCCTTCAAAGAGACCAGTTTGCTGGATACGGATACCGCCGCCCGTTATCGCGAACACATACTGAGCAAGGGCAACACGCGACCTGGGATGGAACTTTATATAAACTTCCGTGGCCGGCCACCACTGATCGAGCCACTCCTCGAACGCCGGGGATTAAACTAAGGAACCTCTGCTACTAAAAAAGGGGGAAAGACATGAAGGCTTATCGTATTTTCCTGCTGATGATCGCCGCATGCAGCATTGTCGCCTGTTCTCAGGATGACGCTGGCGTCTCCGCGCCCCTGAATCCGGATGCAAAACTTATCGCCCGTGCCGGTGCACCGCTATTCGATGGCATGGGTAACCATCATCACTCCATCACAAGCTCGAATCCCGGCGCACAGCGCTATTTCGACCAGGGACTGATCATCGATTTCGCATTTAACCACGCGGAATCCGTGCGATCGTTCCGTGCGGCGCAGAGACTCGATCCGAACTGTGCCATGTGTTACTGGGGAGAAGCTCTGGCATCGGGCCCGAATATCAATGTCACGAGCAATGGCAAGGTCGTCATGTCGGACGAGGACCGCGTCACAGCACATACGGCAATACAAAAAGCGCTGACATTGAAAGACCGCGTTAGCCTGAGGGAAAACGATTACATCGAGGCATTGGCCGTTCGCTATAACGGAGACCCGTCGACCGACAGGGAACCGCTTGATCTGGCTTATGTCGATGCCATGCGCAAGCTGAATCACAAGTATCCTGATGATGACGACGCAGCCGCACTTTTTGCCGAATCTATGATGAATACGATGCCGTGGGACTACTGGCTCGATCCGGAGAAACCGAAACCGTTGACCGAAGAGGTATTGGCAGTCCTTGAAACGGTGCTGGAGCGCTCCCCCGCACATCCGCTCGCAATTCATCTGTATATACACGCGGTCGAAGCTTCCTCGAGCCCTGAACGCGCTGAGGCGCCAGCCGATACCCTGGCCGATCTCGTTCCGGGCGCCGGCCACCTCGTGCATATGCCTGCCCACATCTACTGGCGGGTTGGCCGCTATCACGATGCCTCCGCAGCTAACATTGAAGCGGCGGCAGTGGATGAGGCGTACATCGAGCAGTGCAACGCCCAGGGTTTTTATCCGGCTTCTTACTATCCGCACAACATTCATTTCTTGTGGGCCGCGGCCAGCATGGAGGGCCGCAGCGAGATCGCGATCGAAGCGGCACGCAAGGTGGCGGCGAACGTTCAACTCGAGATGATCGACCAGTTTCCGGGGGTCGAATTCTTCAATACGATCCCCCTCCTCGCGCTGACGCGGTTCGGCCGCTGGGACGAGGTTCTTGCTGAACCGCAGCCGCCGGAATATCTCGAATTCTCGAATGGCATCTGGCATTACGTGCGGGCGACGGCGTATGCAAGAAAGGGCGAGCTTGATGAAGCACGTGCGGAACGCGAGAAACTCGTCCCGTTACGCGATGCGAGCGATGTGCACTTCCTGGACACGATCTACTATCCCGCCACCAGTCTTCTCAAAATCGCAGACGAACTCGCGCTCGGCGAAATCGCACTTGCGGATGGCAATGCTGACGACGCAGTCGCGCATTTCAATATCGCCGTGACGACGCAGGACGAATTGCCGTACACAGAGCCGCCTTTCTGGTATTACCCGACCCGTCATTCACTCGGAAAGGCGCTTCTCGCCGCCGGCCAGGCC
>SMUX01037109.1_pt1 | contig 11234 bp, 8 predicted proteins | sample 2456431 | NCBI WGS metagenome assembly SMUX01 (sample SAMN11095930, study PRJNA526329) | marine sediment metagenome | biome: Marine sediment; feature: Surficial sediment; material: Deep marine sediment; isolation source: Hadal surficial sediment | place: Pacific Ocean | collected 2014-11 | depth 0-1... | reverse complement strand
GATTCCTGCAATTCCCAGCCCAACAATAATGTAATCTGCTTCTTTCATAAATGGTGAAAACCCAGATCCCGCTAAAAAGGCAGGATTAGCCCGCCTGAATGACTCTGGTCTGGCAGGTTCAACTTCCTTTTTTGAATACTTCTCATCAGTGGATTTTCAAAAAAGAGTTTCACTGATAAAAAAACCCTCCGAAGCTTTCGCGTTGGAGGGTAGTATGATCAAGATAGGGAAACTACTAGTAGTTCCACAGATCAATTTCGATATTCCGAATTACTTCTCTTATTCGATCAGACTCCAATAATTGCATCAAAGCGTTATCATTGATATAGTCTGACACATTACGGTCACCCTGAACATTATCTTCTCTATAGACTACACCGTGAAATCTCCGGGAGTTCAATAAGTGATCATAGGAAATAGGCTGGGAGGTATTTCTGCGATTGAAGGCTTTTGCTTTGTGCAATAATTGCCTTGCAGCAGGGAACCAAACCCAAAACAACTCTACTTTCGAATCCACACCATCATCTTCAAACGCTTTAGAACGAGCTTCGTTTGCAACAGGACACAATCCCAGCATACGATATCTGAGTTCGCCCTGACGCTTGTCCAGGTACCAGTATCCTCTCACTCTCCACTCTTCCACATCACCGGCATCCAAGGAAAATTTACGAACATACTGCGGATCAACGAAACCTTCTGCATTGTACTGTTCAATACCAAGGTCTGTAGTGTCACTATATACTAAAGAAGCTTCAATATCTTTAAGCGTTCTTTTTTCAGTGAAATAAGAATCTGCATAAACATGCTCGATCTCCCCTGTCTTGATGCCCTTTATCAAAACATCATACAGTGAACGTCTTTCCGCTCCAATGTTGTTGGTATCGATAGGGTAATACAATGGGAAGTTAACTCTTTCATCAAGGTCAATTATTTCCCAGGTGGTTTTGGACCAAAGAACGTCGCGCTCATCGACATAACCGTATGGTAACGGCTCATCATTATCGTAAGCGATCTGTGCAGCTGTCTTTATACCAATCTCTTCCGGAGTTTTGGCATTAAGAATATTGATCTGTGCTGCTGCACCGACACTCATTAATAAGCCAATTCCACATATAACAACATTTCTCAAATTCATAAATCGAAATTTTTACTATTTAGTTTGTAAGCTCAATACACACAGGAGAAATTCTTTTCAATTTGTATCCTGAGTTATTGGCAATATTAGCATGAATATCAAATATCTGAACCGTCTCACCACGTCTTGCTCTACGAAGAGCGGCTTTTGCAGGCGTGTTCAATTTGTTTCCATTTATTTTTACCGTTGGTTGACCCGAAACTTTGAAACTGAATCCGGTAACACGTAGATTCAGATCAAAATCGAAATCAGGTAAGGACGCACCTACACTTGAAATTTCAAGTCCTTGACGTTGCATACGTACACATCCACCATTACCATCTTCTCCACGAATGGATCCTGTAGGTCTTGGAATATCCTTGATACGGAATTCAGTAGTTGTGTTCACTGCCGTGCCGTCTGGCAATGTACCTCTGGCCGATATAGCAACCGTTCTACCTTTACCCGGGCTCATGTTGTATTTAGTTCCTGAAACTCTACTAAGACCGGTACCCGAAGCACTTACTTTATTATCCGGAATACCCGGAATAGAAATAGTCATTGGGTTGACAACACCACGGTATACTACATTCATTTTATCTGCTGAAATCACGGCAGAGTTTGGTCTTGTGATAGTCGAAAAAGATAAATTTACCTCAACCGGAACTTCTTTACCATCTTGTAAAAAGATAAGGTTACCTTCTATCTTATGGTCTCCTGCACTACCGGCATTGATGTTCAGCATTACCTTCCCGTTCTCAATGGTATATTGATCTTCTGTTAAAGTTCTTCCGTCCAGTGTTAATTCTACACGGTTTGGCCTGGTATTGGGATCAATACGCCCCAAAATAATTCCACCATCAAATTTTTCACCGGCAAAAAAAGCACTTTTCGCAACTTCCAACAGCGTATTATACTGAGTGAACGACAACGCCGAAGCCTGTTGTCCTGCCAGCATCTTGGAAAGCAATTCGTTCTTGGTTACTTTTATATCATTCTGAAGTGATGTAAGTTTGGTTTTTGAAGCTATCAAAGGAAATCCTTCGTAGTTATAATTCAACCAATCAATCATCTTCCCATCACGTCTTTCTACTTTGTCGGTGCTAAAATTTGCTTCAATCGATCTTTTTATATCCGGATAAAGGCTATCACCTAACACGGCAAGCATTTGGGTCCGATACTTATCAATTTGATCGAGAAATTCTTTTCCTTCTTTTTTTAGTTTATCGCCTTTAAAAAAGCGTTGATCCAAAAAGTCAGGTTGATCCTGTACCTCAAAATCTTCAGCATCCTCTTCCTTCAAGGTCTTCATCATCATATCTTTAATGTTACCGAGGTAATTGTCAAGATTTGCTGAAATCTCAGAAACTATATCTGCTTGTTCTTTTACTGAGGTATATTGCTCGGGTTGCTCCAAAGCCATGGTAGCAAGGCTCTCCATAAAAGCGACATTACGCTCTGTGGTTGCAACATTTGCGTTCGTTATTTTTTTATCTAATAATCCGAAGGCCGATAATACTTCTTTGGACATGTTCAATGCTAACATCGCAATGAAAATCAAGTACATAAGATTAATCATCTTCTGCCTGGGAGATAGTTTTCCTACAGCCATATTAATTTCTTTTAAAGTTAATAATTAATTACAGTCGGAAACTATTAGTTTCTATTGTTCATCGCGGATAACATTCCTCCGTATACATTGTTAAGCGAAGAAAGGTTGGAAGTTAAATGCTCCATTTGAGCTTTTAACTGCTCAGCATTTTCAACCACCCGCTCATTCACTTCAGTTTGACGGCTAGTAGACTCTACTTGTACTTTGTAAAGACTGTTCAATGACTCCATTTGAGCAGCAGCCAAAGCCATTTCTTCACTGTATTTCTTAGTAGAGTTCATAGCTTCGGTAGTTGGGGCCATACTTTTAACAGCTCCTTCGAAATCACGGATACCATCACCCAGGCTCGCCATTAATTCTGAATCAATTTTTGCGCCTTTCAACATTTCGTCCAATTTCTTAGAAAGAATTCCTTCAGCATCTTGAGGCTGATCTTTTCCCGTTCTACCGGCTAGTTCTGGGTATACCAAAGACCAATCCAGATCGTCATCTACCGGCTCGAATGCGGAAACAGCGAAAATAATTGCTTCAGTAATCAATCCAACTGCTAAAAGAAGACCACCGGTAAGAGGTCCTATTTGCCAGTGAAGGATTTTAAATAATGCTCCTAAAATTACAATAGATGCTCCAAGGCCATAGGCCATGTTAAAAAATTTCTTATTTGATCTTGATTGTGCCATAATACTGGGGGTTTTAAGTTAAGTTAAGATTTAAGTTCTTTATAATTGTGAGACTATCTTGCGTCTCCAAAGGTTTGGTTTAAAGTTATATCGGTACCCATATAATCCTGAACGGTTCTAAAGCCAATATAGCTTCTCGCAGAATCTGCGTACTCATAATCGCGTGTGCTTACCTGTAAAAAATAAGCCACGTCTTTCCAAGAACCTCCACGTACTACTTTACGCATGTTCTTGTCATCGTTTACGCTGGGGTTCATAGTTGAAGAATACTCATAAGAGTCGGCATCGTAAGAAGACGCTACCCATTCGCTAACATTACCTGCCATATTGAACAGGTTATAATCGTTTGGTTCGTATGCATCTGCCTCTACCGTATATAATGCCTGGTCTGCAGCATAATCTCCACGTAAGGGCTTAAAGTTTGCCATAAAACAACCACGGTCGTTCTTTGCATAAGGCCCACCCCATGGGAAGGTTGCAGATTGCAATCCACCACGAGCTGCATATTCCCATTCGGCTTCACCGGGAAGTCTAAAGGAATTGACGTGTTGTCTGTTCCTCGCTTTTTGATAAGAATTTTTATACAAGGTTCTCCAAGCACAAAAAGCTTTGGCTTGTTTCCAGTCTACTCCAACAACAGGATAGTCTCCATAAGCTTCATGCCAGAAATAATCATTGTGCATAGGCTCATTGTACGAGTAGTTAAAGTCCTTGATCCAAACAGTGGTGTCCGGATATATCGCTATAGTGTCTCTCTTTATGAAATCTTTTCTTCTTTTCCCTTTGGCTCTTGCTGCCGCCTGGATATCGATATAGGTATATTGGAACACCAACTTATCAACATCGATGGTACGTTGGCCGTTGTAAGCCTCTTCAGCAGGGATATACATAGTATCCATCACTTCTGAATAATATTCATCCGGATATTCACTAGTGTCATTAATAAGATCTATATCACGGTTGATCTTACGTCCTGCGTAGTAGTCGTCTCCCATTCCGAAGTAATTATCATACATATACTGCTCATAGGGAGTCATTTCTTCGTTCTCCTGATCGACAAAGGCAAATTCGCCAATACCGCCATCACCCGGTGTAGCTCCAACTTCATCTGCGAGAATCGCTAATTTCAATCGAATGGTCGAATCTCGAACCCACTCAACAAACTGTCTGTATTCAGCATTGGTTATTTCGGTTTCGTCCATGTAGAAGGAACGTACCGTTACTGTTCTTGTGGGAGCATCGTTCACAGCCACAAAATCATCATCTGCCTTTCCCATGATGAAAGATCCACCAGGGACAAGGGTCATACCATAAGGTTTTTCAGGGTACCATTTTTTGCCTTTAGCTCCAACTAGTTCTCCTCTATCGCCAGAACTACAACTAACCAAAAAGGCAATCATCGCAATGAATGCAATAAACTTATTCATAGGTAATTAGGTTAAATTTAATAAGATTTGAGGGGGTAAACCTATTTATAAAATATCAGAAAAACAACATTTTTCTGATAAAACCCTTAAATCCTGTTAATAAGTTAGTTCGATTATACTTCATTCTTCCGGCGGGCTTTGTACCACCGTTCAGGAATTTCCTGATGTGTTGCACCTAAATATTCGCCATAAGTGCATGGTAATAACGTTTCTCTTTTTAATTTATTATTAACATTTGAAATAAAAGGCAATTCTATCCACCAACGACCGGTTTTATTGCTCTTTCTAAAGATTAAAATTTCATCATCGATAGGAACTTTATAGGTAGTGTAGCTTTTTTCATCACTGAAATCTTCATCATCTACCCTAAAATTCACACCTTCGATAAAATACCAGACAATTTGAGCTATCAACGTAGCTGCGCTCTCTGTCTGTACGTAATCTTTGAGTTCAAATAAACCAAAAGAGGTTACTTTATTGCTAATTCCGGCATATCTGGCGATAGCACATATTTCACGGCTGTCAAAACCATTCGGACTGGAATTATATCTATAACTTAATTCTGAGCTTTTTATTGCCGAAACATCTATGGAAACAATATCTGCATCCCTCATTATAGGCTCCACCAGGGTAATGTCCTCAGTCACCTTGCCCAATCGATATCCATCGAAGTATAGTTTTTCCATCAATGCGATCTCCCCCGGTGGATTGAAATAAGATTGGTACCCCAGCACACTGTAATTAAACAGATTATAGGGCTTCTCAACAATGATCTTACCTATGTATGATTTGTTCGATATAGGATGCTCGGCATCTCCCAGGTCAAAACGATGGTCCACGTTCACCAAATTGACCATTTTACCCATCCCATCATACGAGCGGTACATAGGAAAAAGTAAATCCTGACTTCCACCAAATACAATAGGAATAATACCCTTTTTAAGCAGTGCTTCTGAAACGGCACGAAATGCAAAATAACTATCCTCGACCGTTTCCCCTTTTTCGATATCTCCCAGATCCACTATTTTTTGAGGCCAATTTCCTGGGTAAAGCGCATAAAGCGCCTTTCGTAGCTCATCGAAGCAAACATCGGCTCCCATATAATTTACATCATTTCTGTTCTCCTTTACTCCGAAAAGCGCAAATTGAACTCCTTTTAGGTTCGGCAGGCTCCCTTTTTTAGTATGAATAGCTATTTCTTTGCCCAATACACCCTGAGACAGTATTTCTCTGTGGGCAATGATCTTTTTAGAAACGGGGGAAAGAAATTCTATCATTTTTTCTTAGCTGTTGTTTTTTTAGGTGTTTTTTTCTCCAACAACTCCTGCGCCTGTTCAAGGGTCATTTTGTCTGCCTTTGTGGTTTTAGGCAATTCCACCTTTTTTTTCCCTTTTATTAAATTGAAACGTCCCCACCGAGCTTTTTCAAGACGAATACCCTCTTCGGGCCATTCATGGATCAATTTATCGAGCTCCTTTTGTTTCTTATCTTCGATCAACTCGATGATATCTGAATCGGACAGATCATCAAAATCGTATTTCTTATTCACATTGATGAACATATTGTTCCATTTAATGAATGGGCCAAATCTCCCTTTTCCTTTTTGTACCGGTAAACTTTCGTAGGTATATATAGGAGCATCAGCCTTTTTCTTCTCTTCAATAAGCTCTTTTGCCATCTCCATGGTCACCTCCAAAGGATCCATTCCCTTTTCAAGGGAGATGAATTTTTTTCCGAAGCGAATATAAGGTCCGAAACGACCATTGGCCACCTCAACTTCCTCAGCTTCATAGATCCCTAATGTTTTCGGAAGTTTAAACAGATCCAACACCTCTTCGAAAGTCACCAGATGCAATTGCTGATCGGGACGAAGACTGGCGAACTTCTTTTCATCATCATCCGGAGCACCGATCTGTGCAATAGGGCCAAATTTTCCCAAACGCACCAAAACAGGTTTCCCGGTTTCGGGGTGTTCTCCTAAAATTCGTTCCCCGCTTTCCCTATCGACATTCTCCTGAACATGTTCCACACGTGGATGGAATTTACTGTAAAAATCCTTCATCATTGAGGTCCACTCCTCCTTACCTTCGGCTATTGCATCAAAATCTTCTTCTACCTTGGCCGTAAAATTATAATCCAAAATTTCCATGAAATTATCGACCAGGAAGTCATTCACTATCATTCCGATACTCGTTGGGACCAACTTTCCTTTTTCACTACCAATAGTTTCGGTTAAACTATTTTCTTCAACGCCATTTTCGGATAAAACCAATTGTAAATATTTTCTCTCCACACCTTCAACGGTTCCTTTCTCCACGTAATTCCTATTCATGATGGTAGAAATAGTTGGCGCGTAGGTCGACGGACGGCCAATTCCCAATTCCTCAAGCTGCTTCACCAACGAAGCCTCAGTATAACGGTAGGGTGGACGGGTAAAACGCTGTGTTGCTGTGATATAATTGTTTCCCAATGATTCATTCATATTCAGGTTGGGAAGCATCCCTTCTTGTTCTTCTTCTTCAAAATCGGTTCCTTCCAGATATACTTTCAGGAAACCCTCAAATTTTATCATTTCTCCATTTGCTGAGAATTGTTCCATCAATTTTTCCAGCCGCAATTCGCCCGAAGCTTCAGCCAATGGTGAAGTAAAAATATCGATCTTCACATGGGTCCGCTCAAGCTGTGCATCACTCATTTGCGAGGCGATGGTGCGTTTCCAAATCAGCTGATACAATCGCTCCTGATCATAATCTCCTTTGATGGTTTGACGGGACATATCGGTAGGACGTATGGCCTCATGCGCTTCCTGAGCACCTTTAGTCTTCCCTTTATAATTTCTCGGCTGACTGTAATTATTTCCAAACGAGTTTAAGATCTCATTCTTAGCCGCATTTTTAGCATCATCGGAAAGGTTTACACTATCGGTTCTCATATAAGTGATCAATCCTGCCTCATACAATCGCTGTGCGATGGTCATGGTCTTGCTTACCGAATAATACAATTTACGAGACGCCTCCTGTTGAAGGGTTGAAGTAGTAAATGGCGGTGCGGGAGATTTCTTTGCGGGATTTTTGGACAGATCCGCTATCTTGTATTCGGCGCCCAGGTTTTTCTGAAGAAAGGCATAAGCTTCGGATTCAGTATTGAAATTTTTCGGAAGCTTTGCTTTGAACTTACTGCCGTTTTCGGTGGTGAATTCGGCATCTATTCTGTAGGAGCCAACCGGGTTGAACTTTTCAATCTCACGTTCCCGTTCTACGATCAAACGCACTGCGACCGATTGTACCCGTCCTGCGGACAAGCCTCCCTTTACTTTTCTCCAAAGTACCGGGGATAACTCGTAACCTACCAAACGGTCCAATACGCGTCGGGCTTGTTGTGCATTCACCAAATTATAGTTTATCTGTCTCGGATTTTCAATCGCTTTGAGAATAGCAGATTTTGTGATCTCGTGAAATACGATTCGCTTAGTTTTAGATTCATCGAGATCCAATGATACCGATAAATGCCAGGCAATGGCTTCTCCTTCCCTGTCTTCATCACTGGCGAGCCATACCATATCCGCATTTTTCGCTAACGCCTTCAGTTCTTTAACGATACTTTTCTTGTCGCTCGAAATGATATATTTGGGGGTGAAATCTCCTTCAACATCAACTCCCAACTCTTTGGCAGGAAGATCTCTAATGTGCCCGAAACTTGAAGCTACCTTGAAATCACTTCCAAGAAATCTCTCGATAGTTTTGGCTTTTGCCGGAGATTCAACTATCACTAAATTCTTTGCCATAGTCCATAAATTTGGTGTACAAAAGTATGTGAATTTTTTTATACGCCCGGATCAAACCCAATTTTTAGGATTCCATGAACAGCAAAAAGGTCTTTTATTTCAGGAAATTCTTAGAAGGTATTTACTTCAGATCCATCATCAAAGCCAACACTATCCTTGTAAAAACTATACATAACGATATGGACAAAATATGCCGTGATCACCAGTCCGATTCCACATAGAATAATTCCTAATTGTGCGATGATCGATGAAAGTATAATTAGACCAAAAAGAATCAACCAGTATTTGTTACCCAGTTTAAAACCGGCCTTAATAATTTCGGACACGCTTAGTTTATCATTGAACGCCAAAATAGGTAAGAAAAGTTGCAAGGGTACCAGCACATAGAATATGGGTAAGTAACACAATAAGGTAGCTAACAAAGCTATCCCAAAAGTCGCTAATGAAAGTACCATTAGTTTACCGAAATTGTTTTTCAACAGATCAAAATATCCCCCCGTAGGTTCATCGATCCCCAGATCTATATTCTTACACACTTTATAAAAATGCACATTGATCGACAAGACAACCACCTGCAGTATGAAGGATATGAGAAAAACTGCAATAACCCAAACTATTATCAATACGACCGAAAACCCCTCCAAGCCGGAAGGCGAATAATAAGGATCTCCCGAATTCATCAATAATTCAATATACATGGGCATTAATGGAACATAAATAATTAGAATAAAAGGAATAACAACCAACAAACTAACAAGTCCGTGCTTTACTGCTTCCATAAAGAGTTTCTGAAAAAGATCAAAACTTTTACTAAAAATATCACCGAAGTCGGGTTTTGTTGAACTTTCTATCTTCTGAAAAATATTGGATTTCATGGTTTTTGGTTTTAGTTACTTCGACTGTAAATGTATAAAAAAGAAATCTGCCACTTTGTCATATTCTTCTTTAATATTGTATCTTTGCGCCTTACTGCCAAATGGCAGGCATTATATTTGACACGCAATGATCCGTATCGTTATACCAGGACGATAAATTTTATGGAAGAAAAGGTTATAGACGAGAAAAGGCAGGGAGAATCTTTGGTCCTGGAGCAGAAGCTGGAGCAGAAGAATGGCAACCAACGAAAACTTTTTATCGAGAGTTATGGTTGCCAAATGAATTTTAGCGACAGCGAGATCGTGGCGTCTATTTTGGCAGAACAAGGATATAATACCACGGAAAATTTGGAAGAGGCCGATCTGGTTTTAATCAATACATGCTCCATTCGCGACAAGGCGGAACAAACTGTGCGAAAACGTCTTGAAAAATACAATGCGGTAAAAAAGATCAACCCAAAAATGAAGGTGGGGGTTCTGGGCTGTATGGCCGAACGCCTTAAACGTAAATTCCTCGAAGAAGAAAAAATAGTGGATATGGTGGTGGGTCCCGATGCCTACAAAGACCTCCCAAATTTATTGAAAGAAGTTGAAGAAGGGCGGGATGCTGTGAATGTTATCCTATCCAAGGACGAAACATATGGTGATATCTCTCCGGTGCGTTTGGGAGGACATGGCGTAACTGCCTTTGTTAGTATTACCCGGGGATGCGATAATATGTGCACTTTTTGTGTAGTGCCTTTTACCAGAGGCCGTGAACGTAGTCGTGACCCCAAAAGTATAATCAACGAGGTAAACGATCTTGTTGAAAAAGGATATAAAGAAATTACCTTATTGGGTCAAAATGTAGATAGCTATCTGTGGTACGGGGGCGGATTAAAAAAAGACTATAAAAATGCTTCCGAGATCCAAAGAGCAACGGCTACCAACTTTGCGCAATTACTCGAAATGACGGCCGAGGCACAACCCGGGATGCGAATTCGGTTTTCGACTTCCAACCCCCAGGATATGACCGAAGATGTTTTGCATAGTATGGCGAAATACGGCAACATTTGCAACTACATACACCTTCCGGCACAGAGTGGCAGCACGCGTATTTTAAAAGAAATGAACCGTCAATATACTCGTGAGGAGTATTTTGAGCTCATTGACAGGGTACGTAAGATCATTCCGGATTGTGCGATCTCACAAGATATCATCACCGGTTTTTCTACGGAAACAGAAGCCGACCATCTGGATACACTTTCGTTGATGAACTATGTAAAATACGATTTCGGATTCATGTTTATGTATTCTGAACGCCCCGGAACCCCGGCCGCTCGGAAGCTGGATGACGACGTACCGGCCGAAATTAAAAAACGGAGATTGATCGAAATTGTAGACTTGCAGCGAGTGCATAGCGCCTATCGCACACAACAATTTGTAGGTAAAACCTTAGAAGTGCTGATAGAAAAAGAATCCCATAAAAGTAATGAACAGTGGAGCGGACGAACCCAACATAACACTGTGGCAGTATTTAACAAGGAACACTTTAAAGTGGGAGATTTTGTGATGGTGAAGATCGAGGATTGTACCAGTGCGTCATTAATTGGGGAAGCTATTGACTATTCTGAAAATAATTAAAAATTACGTATGAAAAGATTATTTTACGTGTTGATGTTTGGGACAACCTTTCTAGGTTGCTCCAAAAATGATAAACTCATTGTGGGTGGAGATATTTTGTTGGAATATAGTCACAATAT
>SMUX01085369.1_pt1 | contig 11253 bp, 13 predicted proteins | sample 2456431 | NCBI WGS metagenome assembly SMUX01 (sample SAMN11095930, study PRJNA526329) | marine sediment metagenome | biome: Marine sediment; feature: Surficial sediment; material: Deep marine sediment; isolation source: Hadal surficial sediment | place: Pacific Ocean | collected 2014-11 | depth... | reverse complement strand
AATTTATTAATTAGAATTAATAACTCCATTTTTTATTAAAAATTGAATATTATTAATAATTTCTTCTTCAGAAATTGTTTTTTCACTAAACCATTGAAGAACAATTTTAATCCATAAAGGAAGAGTTGTAATGTCAACATTAGATAAAATACCTTGTAATCGATGGGGTAATTTTGTTAAATCATTTAGAATAATATCTATAGAAGCTACATCACCTCGCTGTGCTAGGTGTTGTGCTAACGAGGTTGTAACATCAGCAGTAAATTCATTATTCCATATATCTGATTTAACATTAGTAGCTCCAGCACGAATACTAAACTTTATGATTCCTCCTTGTAATTGTCGAATTTCTCTGGCTCTCTGTAATGGATCGTCGTTTTGTGGGTCTCCCTTCACTTTTACGTGGATTGTAATTATTTCTCCCTTGGACAGAGTATCTTGGTATCTTGCTGCAAATTCACTAGCAGGAAGTCCAAAGGCAAGGTTAGATGTAAGCAAGAAAGAAAACCCAATGCATAAAATTGGTAACAATCTCATATCACAATATATTTGTAAGATTTCAAAGGATTTAGATTCTGCGAATTTATTTTTATTTCTTATGAATAGTTTTCGTAAAGTACTTGGAGTTATTGGTGGGGGTCAACTTGGGATGATGCTAACTGAAGCATCAAAAAAATTTCCAGATCAAATCTCTGAAGTAATAGTTTTAGATCCTATCAAAGGTTGTCCTGCAACTCAAGTAGGTGCAAAACAAATTATTGCAGATTTTAAAGATAAGAATGCAATTAACGAACTAGCAGAAAAATCAGATGTTCTTACCTATGAAATTGAATCAGGGGATAGTGATATTCTAAAATCAATCGAAACAAAGGTCAAAATTAATCCTTCACCAGATACCCTAAAAATTATTCAAGATAAATTATCTCAAAAAAAATTTCTATCTCAAAATCAAATACCTGTTGCAGATTTTGTTGAAATTAATTCACTTTCTGACCTCAAAGAGAAAATTTCAGTATTTGGATATCCTTCATTATTAAAAACTCGACGAGATGCCTATGATGGAAGAGGAAATTTTAAGATAAATTCTGAGAATGAGTTGGAATCAGCTTATGAGAAATTTAATGGGCAGCAATTGATGCTTGAGAAATTTATCGATTTTAAAATGGAAGTTTCTGTAATAGCTGCACGTAATACCGAAGGTCAAATTGTTGCTTATCCAATAGTCGAAAATATCCATGAAGAAAATATTCTGATAATGACTATTGTTCCTGCCAGAGTTTCAAATGAGGTAGCCAAAAAAGCAGATGACATTGCAAAAAAAACAATGAATGTCTTACATGGGGCAGGAGTGTTTGGCATCGAGATGTTTGTCACAAAAGACGAAAATATTCTCATTAATGAAATAGCTCCGCGCGTTCACAATTCTGGTCACCACACCCTCCAATCAAGCAAAACTTCACAATTCGAACAGCACATTAGGGCAATCTTAGGATTAAAACTTGGAGAAACAAAGTTAATTCATCCTACAATAATGTATAATATCCTAGGACCAAAGGGATTCCAAGGCAAGTACAAACCAATAGAAATTACCCCCCAAGAAGGTGTATTTCTTAAAATGTATGGCAAAAAAGAGTCCAAACCACAGCGAAAACTAGGCCACATAAATGTAGTAGATACTACAGATTCTGAAGGCATAGAAGGTCTTTTAAAAAAGGTTGAAAAAATAAAGAATTCTATCTCAATCCAGCCATACGGATAATATTTCTACCGAATTCTTTCTGAATCATATAGATTCAAGATATTGTCTGTACTAAAAATGACATACTGCTACTGATTAGCTTGTTCAGAATAGACAGTTTGATAAATATGGACACTGCAATAACCGAAACAATATCTGTGAAAGCAGGTAAAAAACAGGTTTTTTTGGAGAGCATAGGTGAAAGGGCATGAACATCGAAGAGGAATTAATTACAGAATTATCATATTTTGGCCTCGATAAAACCGACGCTACTATGTATCTAGGCCTCCTAAGAATAGGATCATTAACCGTAGGGAAAATGTCGACCAAACTGGATATCGATAGAGGAAAAGCATACAGATCGCTCAACAAATTACGCGATATGGGATTGATTACAACCACATTTTCAAATCCAACCATATGCGAGTCTGTTGTTCCTGCTGAAGCGTTAACATCAGTAATTCAGCGAAAAGAAGATGAAATTGTAACAATGCAAAAACTTGCAAGTAAAATTGTCAAAGATTTGAAGGAGATAAATCGTCCCCAGCAAGTCTCAGAAGCATCATCAATATCCATCATTCAAGGTCGTTCAAACATTTACTCCAGAATTGGAAAACTGATCCAGGAATCTAAAAAAACAATCTACATAGTGACTACTGCAGAAGACATCTTGAGAATGTATCATACAGCAATTCCAGAAAAGATTAGCTTGTGCCAGAAAAATGGAGGAAAAGTATGTGTACTTACAGACACAAACAACGAGAACATACTTCCGCTTCTAAATAGGCTAAAAGCATTCGAGACAAGAGTTGGGAAACTGCCATCAAAAAGCAGATTAATCGTAGAGGAAGAAGGACAGCTAATAATGTCTGGCTCTATTAAAGAATCAATGGATCTAAACGATGACTCTGATTCAATTCTCTATACAAACTCTCAAGAAATGGTGAATAACATGTTCAGTCTATGTATACATTTATGGAAAAAAGCAAAACCTGTCGAAGTTCTAATGGCATCTTGATATGCTAGACATCGTCTTCATATAGCCATTTTATTTTTTTTTTCTTGAATCAATTAAGCATAAAACCAAGTTCATACAAATGCGCAAACAGGTCATTAAATAGTTTTAACAGATATTTTTTGATGAGACATCATGATTGAATTATTTTTTGAGCTTAATCAATTAAGGATCATCGCAGCAATAGCTATGCTAGGATATGCATCATATACTGATGTCACTAAAAGAGAGGTTAGCGATTATATTTGGATAGTATTTGGGGCACTTTCAGTTGTTTTATTATTTTTAGAACCACAATTTTGGCAAGCCTTAACAAATGTAGGAATTTCATTAATAGTAGCACCAATTGTCTTGATAATTTGGAGGCTTGGAATGTTTGGTGGAGCAGATGCCTTTGCAATAATTGTTCTTGCATTACTTGTTCCACAGATTACCATGAGTGAAAATACAATTACTCCATTTACAATACTTACTAATGCAGTAATAATTTCAATTATTCCATTTTTTGTAAATTTGATTAGAAACTTAATTTCAATAGGAAATAAAAATGACATATTTGAAGGATTTTCTGAAACCAGGAAAAAAAGAATTGTTGCTCTATTCATTGGATATAAAGCAAAAAATCCAAAGTACAGTTTTTCAATTGAAAAAAAGGTAGGCAAACACAAAAAATTGAATTTAGTTATGCATCACGCAGAATATGCAGAATTTTGTGAAAAACCAAATACTTGGGTAACACCTGGCATTCCATACATGTTATTTATTACTGCAGGTTTTCTTGTTCAGTTATTTTACGGAGATATTATTTTTAGCTTTTTTGGTTTAGGCATATGAAATTTTTGAATTAATTTGGTGTGTTCGATTACGACAAACACAAGATAATACGAATTGTGAAGAAAATTATTATTGCAATTGCAACCATCAACGGAAAAAAAAGTATTATCCCCAGAAGGTAAAATAACTGACTTTGAAGATTTTTCCGGATTTGCTGAAAAAGCATTTGCGGATTTAAATAAAGCAAAATTAGAACTTGAAGAAAAGGCAAATCAAATCAAAGAACTTGCATCCAAATCTAGTGAACAGTTTGGGGGAGCAATTAAAGTTAATTCAGAACTTAAATCCAAAGTTAATTTTTTACAAGAATTAATTTCATCGCTTAATGAAAAAAATAATGAACTTGAAAAAGCAAACAAGCAATTACATTATCAAAAAACAGAAACTGAAAAATTATCTCAGGATCTTCGAAATCATCTAGAAAAAGTGGTACTAAAAGAAAAGGAGCTAGAACTTCAACGAGATTATCTTGCAAGGCAAGTTGATGAAAAAACTGATAAGCTTCTAAAATCAGAAAAACTTGCAATTATCGGAGAGCTTTCATCTAGAATGGCTCATGACTTGAGAAATCCTCTATCTACTATCAAAAATGTAATTGAGGTAATGGAAACTAAACCAAAATTGAAAATTGAAGAAAAGCTTCAGTATTATGGTAAATTACGTCGTGCAATGAACAGAATGTCACACCAAGTCGATGATGTATTAGATTTTGTTAGAGCAACTGAGTTAAAATTACAAATTTATTCTGTTTTGGATTTGCTTAACTCTGCAAAAGATAACATCACTATTCCTAATAATGTGAAACTGACTATAGAACAAATAGATGTAAAAATTAATTGTGATTACAGAAAAATAGAAGCAGTGTTTTCAAACCTTTTGCTAAATGCCATACAGGCCGTGGAATACGTTGGTGAAGTAAATGTAAGAATAATTGAAAACCCAGGAGATGTATTGATTGCTTTTGAGGATTCTGGACCTGGAATTTCACCAGAAAATCTTGGAAAAATTTTTGATCCACTATTTACAACTAAACAACTTGGCACTGGTTTAGGATTATCTATTTGTAAAAATATTATTGAACAACACGGTGGAACTATCACTTTAAAAAATAATCCTACTATATTTCTGATTAAGTTGCCAAAGAACTTCTAAACAAAAATTTCATACAATGAAATAATCAACGAACTAACTCTAGGTTTATTAATTTAGGGATGGCAGCTAAATCATGGCAATAAAAGCTGCATTAATAATGACTGGAATTTCGATTGTAATACTAGTAATTTACGCATTGGATGTTGCAGTTAACGAAATAGATGGAGAAGGTTTTTTGGGGCCTGATCATATGGCACGTGGAATTGGATTAGGAATACCAGCAATGATTTTGCCAATAATTGCATTTTTAATTTCAAGAAAAGAAAAATCAAGTGGACTTGGAATAATGTTGATAATTAGTGGAATATTAATTATAATTGGAGGAATCGCATTATTTGTATTGGAGCCTTCTCCAGAGGCTCTAGAATCTGGAAGAAGTATAATGGAAAGAGCCGCACCTCTATTTGCTGGAGGAGTAATCATCATTGCTCTAGGCGCAATAAAGTTAAAAAAATCTTAACCAATCATAGTATATGCAGGTTTGCTCAAAATGTGGCATCAAAGTGAAGAAAACTCATCAGTGTGAACATACTAAGAACCTTGAATATTGTGTTGAGTGTTATACCGAACTTCATTATTACTTGACGGAATCAAAATCTAATTGACTCCAATAGAATCTTTTATTGAACTAGTCATTTCGTTAATTTCAGATAATCTTTACACTGGCGTTTTTCTTGCAGCATTAATTGAAACCGTGTTTCCACCTATTCCTAGTGAGGTAGTATTTCCTTTAGCAGGATACCTAGTGTTACAAAACGACTTGCCATTTTTTCATGTTTTTACAGTCGGAATCACTGGTGGCGCGGGTTCAACTGTTGGAGGTTATGTGATTTACTTAATTGCGCTAAAGCTTGGAAGAGCAGGACTTAATCGATTTGCAAAATATACAAAAATCAAGGAATCTAGTATTACTAAAGCTGAAAACTGGTTTGAAAAATATGGAGATAAATCTGTTATTTTGGGAAGATTCATTCCAGGAATTAGGGAACTAGTATCAATTCCTGCTGGAATTTTAAGAATGAAAACGGGGAAATTTTTAATTTTTACTTTTATTGGCTCTTGTGGGTGGAGTATAATTTTGACAGTTATTGGATATTATTTTGGTGTAGCTACACTAGATTTTTTTTAAAATCTGATTTTTTCAAAACAAACACATTTTTCAATTTAGACGATAAATAGAACATGTAAACTATAGCTATTAGTATAGACCAGAACGTCTATATCACAAAGTCTTTTTTATTTTTTTGAATGCATTGATAAAAAACCTACTGAGCAAAACAGTTTTTAAATTACATTCTAAGACAGTTTTCTCATCCATAATTTTTCTAACTTTTTGGCTGAGTGGAAATTTAGTATTTGCAGATTCGACTGAAACTATTGAAAATGATGCCTCAGATAATTTGAATAATCTTATTGAAATTGTTCCAAATAATGCTAATAGATTGGATGAGTCATTCAAAGAATTTTTAGAAATTCAAGAGCAAAAACAGACGATGATGATTTGCAGCTTGACTTTAATAACACCTTATTACGATTGCTCAGAACAATGGGAAATTAACGTATATCCGAACAAATATTCTGGAATGATCCCATGCCCAGTATCCGATACCAACAACCTCTATGGATGTACAAATTATCTTCATAAAAAAATAGACATGTTAAAGATAGGATTAGACCGGAAAGATGATTGCAATAGAACTATTTTGTTGCATGAATTATTACATATGAAATACAAAGATCAAACCCCTCATTATTCTTGTATCTATTGGTAAAAAAATTAAAAAAACCAAGTAGAATTAATCCAAATATAATTATTTTATTTTAAAGAAAATACAAAGATGTTAAAATTAAACTTTTAATGAGTATGAAAGTTCTACGAATACATGAAAGCAATAATCTTAGCTGGGGGATTAGGTAAAAGACTCAAACCTATAACAGATTTTGTTCCAAAGCCACTTGTACCAATAAACAACATACCAATAATTGAATGGCAAATCCGATACTTGAAAAAATTTGGAATAAATAATTTTATCATTTGTACAGGTTACAAAACTGATCAAATTGAAAATTATTTAATGATAAAAAACAATTTTGGAACTAAAATTATATTTTCAAAAGAAAAATTTCCTCTAGGAACTGGAGGGGCTATAAAAAAAGCTAGTAAGTTTATCAAGGAAAAATCATTTCTTGTAATAAATGGAGATATTATTACCAATATCGATATTAACAAATTAAAAACAAAACTTAATTCAATTGCATCTATAAATTTAAGAACCAAATTTGGAATTTTGGAGATTTCAAATGATAAAGTAATTAGTTTTATTGAAAAAAAACAAATTCCCAACCTATGGATGAATGCCGGAATTTATTATCTTTCAAAGGATATAGTGAGGGATTTGCCAAATAAAGGAGATATAGAAAAAACAACATTTCCTAAATATGCCAAGAAAGGATTGCTAAATAATAAAAAATTTAAAAATGTGTTTTGGCACTCAATTGACTCTCACAAAGACATTGAAGAATGTTCTAAAGATATTCTATCTCAGAAATTTGAAAAATTTATTTCAAAATAAATTAGAATTAAGTTTAAGAAAAATAATCAAAATACCGATTTATGCCACTTCAGATTTGTACAGAGTTACCAACATGTATGATACTTCGCTGATAAACTCTGTATCGGTATTTTTAGAGGTATATTCTCCTACATGCTCCCAAAAGGGATGCTGTTCATATTGATTTGAATCATCTAGTCGATATGCCAATTTAATTATTCTTTCAAATTAGTTAGATAATTGCCGAACTCAATCAATTTTCACACTTTGCTTAATGGATAGATTTTTCTTGTGTATACGAATCTTATGGCATATGCGGTTAGCATATAGTTTAGGTTCAGTTTTAACTATCGACCAAGTTTTATCCTGTTCAAATACTCTTGCAAAGTATAATCCTGATACTGTTTGGATTCCTGAAACATGGGGAATGGAAAATTTTTCAATGCTGACTGCTGTCTCAAATAAAATTGATCAATCAAAAATCGGTTCATCGATAATCAATATCTATTCTCGAAGTCCAACTTTAATTGGAATGGGAGCCGCTACATTAGATACGTTAACTAAAGGACGGTTGGTTCTAGGTTTGGGAACTAGTAGTATTCCAATAGTGGAAGATTTTCATGGTAACAAATTTGAAAAACCTATTTTACGAATGAAAGAGTATGTAGAAATTATTAGGCTGACTTTATCTGGAAAACAAGTTAATTATAACGGGAAAATTTTTTCATTGAAAAATTTTTCTTTACTAATTAATCCACCAAGAAAAAATATTCCTATTTATCTTGCTGCCGTAAATCAACAAATGATTGAATTATGCTGGCAAATAGGAGACGGGGTAATTTTTTACTTAAGACCACTTAATGAATTGCGGTCTACAATTAAAAAAATGCAAGCTAAACGAGAGATTGATGTGACGTGTCAACTAATAACTTGTATATCGTCTGATGCTGAAAAAGCCGTTAAACGAGCTAAAAAAACTCTAGCATTTTACGTTTCAGTAGGATTAATTTATAGAGAATTTTTAGCAAAAAACGGATTTTCGAATGAAATTAAGAACATTTACGATGAATACAAAAAATCGGGTTTAAAATCGAATTATGAGTTAGTTTCAGATTCAATGTTAAATGAACTTGCTATTTATGGCACACCTGAAGAAGGAAGAAGACAATTAAGTAATTTTCGTGATGCTGGTTTGAATTTACCAATCTTGCAATTTAATCCCATAGGGGATGTTTCAAAATCATTTGAATTGTTAGTTTCAACTATGTCTGGGGATGAATTATGAACAAAGTAGCTGTAGTTGCATATGGCGGAATAAAATTTTCTCGGGATAACATTCCAATTGAATCATTGTTACTATCTGCTACAAAAAATTTGTTTGATCAAAATTCTAAACTTGATCAAAAAGATGTTGATGTAGTTTTAGTATCAACAAATGACAATTCAAAATACTTGTCAGCAATTCTAGCGGAACTTTCTGGAATTGAACCTAAAATTGCTCATACTGTTGAGAGTTTATGTAATTCAGGTACTAATGCTGCCGTGTCAGCATTTTCATATATCTCTGCAGGCCTTGCAGAAGTAGCATTAGTTGTAGGTGCTGACCGATTTGACAGTCCTGGTCAAATTTTACAATGGGATAATTCAAGGGGCGAATATAAACATCCAATTTATTGGGCTTCAATTTTTACTAAAGCGTATAAAAGAAAGTTTGAGACTACTAATGAAGAATTAACTTATGTTGCAGCTAAAAATCATAGGAATGCAAAAAATAATCCTTTTGCTTTTTCAAACAAATCATTTTCCTTTGACGAATTAATGAATTCAAAAATTTTAACAAATGATCTACGTATGTCGGATTGTTCACGACCATGTAGTGGAGGTTCTGCAATATTACTTGCTTCTGAAAATATGGCAAGAAAATTTACTGACAAGCCTGTATGGATTAGCGGCATTGGTCAAAAAACAATGTCAGCTGGATTTACAAAAAATAAAAATATTTCCAACATGATTTCAACTCAAAAAGCTGCAAAAATTGCTTTTGATATGTCACATTTAAAACCTGATAATGTTGATTTTGCAGAAATTCATGATGCATTTACTGTATGCGAATTTATGGCATTAGAAGATTTAGGATTAGTTCAACGAGGAAAATCAGCACAGTATGTAAAAAATTTGTTTGAAACAAATAACATGAAAATTAATCCACGGGGAGGACTTATTGGCTCAGGTCACCCCTTAGGCGCAACTGGCATAGCACAAATTATTGAAGTGGTACAACAACTTCAAGGAACAGCTGGTAAACGTCAAATAAACAATCCATCAGTAGGTCTTGTTCATAATATGTCAGCAGCCGCCACATCATCCACAGTTTTATTATTAAAATCATGAATATTTTTGAAACCGAATTAAAAAAAGGAAATTTTGTTATTGGAGAATGTCCAAAATGTAAAATGGTAATCTGGCCACCTAGCGATTATTGTTGTAAATGTTTTGATAAACTTAACTGGAAAAAATCAGATCCTCTTGGAAAAGTAATAGAGTTTTCAAAAAAAGATAATGCATATTTTTGCATTACTGAGTTTGAAGAAAAAATCAGGATTATTGGTAGTTTAAGAAATGTTGAAAATGAACCAAAAATAGGTCAAAAAGTAAAATTAGAAAGATGTTCTATGATTGATAATAATTATAATTTTGAATTATCTTTAGTTTAAAATGATAAAATTACTTTAGATTCCCTCTTCCTTTCTCATGGCTATTTTTAATGTGAACGGCAAGTTTGATTGGATCATTTTCAAATTTTTGATTACAATAAGAGCAATAGAAAGTGTTTCCCTTCCAAACCATCTATAGACAATATTAAAGACCAATAATTTATTATTTGCTTTGAACTTGATTTTTGGATAATTTGGTAATTGTATAATACTCGAAAGTCAAGATCCTGGTGAATTACCTCTCACAGCCAGATGGCCTGGTGCTGACAACAACGTAATGATGAATTTACAAAACAATCATTCCATAATTTTTATAATTTGTTATGATGAAAATATTGTAGAGTTTATTCACGGTGTATAGTTATTCCTTTTCTATAATCAGTTTTCTTTTTATGCGAGGAATAGCTAAGTAAAACATTATAGTCCTAAGGGCGGTTTGTTCGGAGATTACGACCTCCGACAAATCGAAACTCTTTAGGTTTTCACCTCACTTGTAATTTCAATACTTTGTGTAAAACCATAACCTCTCTTTTTCTTTTTTATCTCAATAGGGACTCTACTTAAGATACTTTCTTTTTCTAGAATCCCTCTGAATATGTTTTTTCACATATGCAGAATTTACAATGTCTTGCAACGCCATTTTTGTCAAGAGGCGTAGCTGGGTGTTCTTTTTTAAAATGTGAACAATTCAAACAATGATACTTCTCTAACTCACTCATTTCTTTCTCATATTCGATAAATATTTCATATCGACATTAGGTGGATGGATTTCACATGTTGTACAAAACGAGGCTTTATACTTGCAAATTCTACAGTCTTTATCAGCACAAATACTTACTTTGGTTTTACATTTAGAGCAGACATTCATTTCTTCTTATCCCAGTAAGGAGTCTTACAGCTAACACACCTAAGAGGTTTTTTGTTATTGCCTTTACGACTAGTAAAACCTAGTTTTTTGTAAGCTAGTAATTTGTTAATTAAACTAGTAAAGTCCTAGGTTCTTGTATAATGACCAAATGTTCTATATGGAATTCATGCAATAGAAAATCATGTCAATAGAAAATAAGTCAATTAGAAAAAATGAGATAATTACAAAATCCGTATCTGAAATAACACAAAAATCCGAAAATAAATTTAAACTCATGAAAAAAAGAAATCAAAAAACGCAACGAACTAGGAAGCAAAGGGGTTATTTTTGGGAAGACACTCTAGTAAAACGATTTAATGCTTTAGAAGATTGGAAAGCTT